>VFSW01002574.1_pt1 | contig 27410 bp, 27 predicted proteins | sample 5358111 | NCBI WGS metagenome assembly VFSW01 (sample SAMN11554181, study PRJNA540505) | mine drainage metagenome | isolation source: sediment from site ElyBrook_90M | place: USA: Ely Copper Mine, Vershire, VT | collected 2017 | reverse complement strand
GGCCCACCGGGCTACGTGCCTACTCCTCGAAAACCTGGAGCTCGGGGTGGTCCTTTGCATAGTCGTCCACCGGGATCTTCTTCATGTAAGCGTCGACCGCCTGCCTTGCAGCGGTTGCGCCGGCCTTGGTCCCCCATGGGTGTCCGTGGACGCTCCCGCCGTTCTGGAGCTGGATGTCCAGTCCCATGAGGTCTAGCGAGTAGTGGTAGTTCTGCGGCGTGAGGCCGCCGGATGAGACTCCAAACATCGGCTTGATGTGGTCCATCGGCGCCTGGATGGCGTCCATCACCTCGGGGATCTCTACGAACTTTATCGCGTCTCCCAGCTTCCCTCTCGCGGTGCCGACGTGGATCAGGTCGCCTCCGGCAATCCTGCCGAGAGCGGCCACGACCTTGAAGCTTATCCCGTGTCTGGGGTGGCGTGTGAGCGCCGCGTGCGAGGCCCGGTGGAGGTGGATGGGCACGTTGATGCTCGGGTCCTCCGCGAGCGCCCTCAGCGCGGGGTACCAGGTCGCCATGATGTTCAGCATCAAGCCCCTGGCGCCGTGCGCGATCATCTTGTCGGCGACCTCGAGCGACCTCTCGGAGTCCACCGTGACCTGGGGGGCGTACATGTAGTCGCCCTCTGGATGGGCGCCCTCTGACTTTGCCTTGTCGAGCGCTTCGTAGACCTTCGCGACCCGGTCGAGGAGAGGAGAGCACCACTGGTTGAAGTAGGTCTCGTCGTCCTTGAATGTGTCGATCCCTCCCATCGCAGCATCATAGAACTGTTGGGCCGCCCCCACGTCGGTCACGCCCATCTTCGGCTTGATCGTGATGCCGACGTGCGGCCTCCTGCTCTTCTTCGTGCCGACTATTTCTCTCAGGCCTTCAACGCCGAACTTCGGGCCCTTGAAGAGCTTCAAGACGTCCTTCGGAAGCTGGAAATCGATCCATTTGCAGTTTGGAATCGGCGTAAATCCCATCCAGTTGCCTGTCACGAAAGTGAAAAGGTCTGGGATCCCTCTGTTGTCCATGTCCAGCAGATATGTCGGGAAGGCCACCTTGACCCAACCGGAATGCTTCATAGATCCCGAAGGGTCTTCATATTTCCATGAGTAGAGCTTCGCCGCGGTCTTGGTGGAAAGGTCAGTCGCCGTGGAGACGTCGGTGAAGGTCCCGACTGACTGCTCCGCCGCGATGATCACTCCTGCCTGGTCGATCGTGACTCTGGGGTCGCACGTGATGAAGAAAGTCGCAAGGACGTTCTTGTCTACGTCAACCTTATCGGGAGTAGTAGAGAACAGGTCCCCTCTGTCGTGCTCGACGCTAGGGGCGCTCCACTTCCTCTCAATCATTGCTTCTGTTGTCATTTGAACGAAATTTTCTGCGCCTCGCAGGTTATTTATGTTTTATCCGTTACATGGCGATTTGCAGTGCAGGTTTGACGACAGCAGTCGAAGCTTCGCAGGCCTCTCTGCTTTCGAACTCGGCGCCAGCTTGTGGAGTGCTTCCGGTTCTTGGGCTCCTCGACAAGAATTTGCGCGCGGTCCTCGTTTGGCATCGTTCCGCCTTCGTTAAGCTTAAAACGGGGCCGCATTTTGGCGCCCCGTGGCTTCGGGCTTGGCGAGTCTTTCGACAGAAGGTTTGACCGGACTCCTCAAGAAATTCCAAGGCAGACGCCTTCTCGTCGTCGGCGACTTTCTGGTGAGCCGCTTCGTCGAGGTCTCGGCAAGAAAGCTAGCTCGTGAGGCGCCTGTGCCTGCCGGCGACTACGTGGGCGAGACGCTCCTCCCGGGCGGGGCTGCTAACCTCGCCAACGAGGTCGCGTCCCTCGGCGGATCCGTCTCCGTGATCGGCGCGATAGGAGAGGACAACTACGGGGTGTGGCTCAAGGACGATCTCGCTAGAAACGGCGTAGGCACGGAGGGAATAGTCGTCGACAAGACGAGGCCCACCTCGCTCAGGACATGGATCATGGTAAACCGCTTGCACTACCTTCGCATCGACCAGGAGGTCAGGAAGGAGGTGCAGCTGTCGGTCACAAAGTCGTTCGCGGCCGCAGCAGAGAGCAAGATCCCCAACGTAGACACGGTGGTCTTCTCTGACTACGACAGGGGCGTCATCACCTCTTCGCTCATCAGCTCTGTCGTGGCTGCAGCGAGGAAGGCCGGGAAGATCGTGGTCGCGCAGCCAAAGGACAGACACTACATGGACTTCGACGGCGTCACCTACGTAAAGTCGAACCTCGGAGAAGCTACTCACGCGACCCAGATGGCGATGGTGAACGAGACCAGCCTTAGGAACATGGGTGTAAACCTTATGGGGCGGCTCGACTGCAAGGGAATCGTGATCACAAGGGGCGAAGAGGGGATGACGGTCTTCGACCGCGAGCAGATAACAAGCTTCCCGCTTCCCTTCGGAAGGAAGAGCTTCTTCAACAAGGTCGCGGTAAGGGACGTGATGACGGGCGTCTTCTCCCTCGCGGTCGCGGCAGGCGGCTCGATTACCGAGGCAGCGTGCCTGAGCAACATCGCCGGGACCGTGAGAAGCGAGAAGCCGAGGACGTCAACGTTGACGATCCAGGACCTGGAGAAGCGGCTGGAGTCGATGGGCGACTTCCTCAACCGCGTATCACAGATGCCGGTGAGGCGTTAAGATATGGGCATGGCAACTTCTCAGGAGATAACGAGGCTGCAGGACATCTCGAGGAACACCAGGAAGATCATACTCGAGACGCTGGCGGAGGCCGGGTCGGGTCACCCCGGGGGCTCGCTATCCGCGGTCGAGCTCCTCGTCACGCTCTACTTCTACAAGCTCAGACACGACCCCAAGAACCCGAAATGGGCGGACAGGGACCGCTTCATACTGAGCAAGGGGCACGGCGCTCCGCTGCTCTACTCCATCCTCGCGCAGTCGGGATACTTCCCACTATCAGAGCTAAAGTCCCTGAGGAAGCTGGGCGCGCTGCTACAAGGCCATCCTGACATGGACATCCCTGGCGTCGAGATGCCGGCGGGCTCGGAAGGCATCGGCCTCTCTGTCGGCGTGGGGCAGGCTCTCGCCGCGAGGCTCGACGGCAGGCCGACCAGGACCTACGTCCTGATGGGCGACGGCGAGCAGGGCGAAGGCGAGGTCTGGGAGGCTGCGATGTCGGCGTCGAAGTTCAAGCTAGACAGCCTGGTCGGGATGATCGACAGGAACGGAATCCAGCAGGACGGGCTCACGGAGCAGATCATGCCGCTCGAGCCCCTCGCTGCCAAGTGGAGGGCGTTCAATTGGAACGTCATCGAGGTCGACGGCTACGACTACCTCCAGCTGATCGAGGCCTTCGACACGGCAGAGATGACGAAGAACAGGCCCACAATGATAATCGCCCACACGGTAAAGGGCAAGGGCATCTCCTTCATGGAATGGTCGCCCATGTATCACGGCACCGCTCCCACGAAGGAGAAGATGGAAGACATCTACAAGGAGCTAAAGTAGGAAAGGGATGTTGGTGGAGAAGACTATGCCCCTCGCGGAGGTCAAGAGGAAGATCAAGATCGCCCCTTCGATCCTCGGCGGGGACCAGGCGAACTTCGCGGCGGGGCTCGAAATCGCTGTGAAGGGAGGGGCGGATCAGGTGCACCTCGACGTCATCGACGGCCACTTCGCCCCCAACATCACCTTCGGCCCAGGGACCGTAAAGGCCATCCGGAAGAGGACGGACATGAAGTTCGATACTCACCTTATGATAGACGAGCCTGAGAAATTCGTCGACAAGTTCCTGGACGCAGGGTCTGACCTCTTCTGCTTCCACGCGGAGGCGCTGACGGGGGAGCGCTTCGACGCCCTCTACTCGAAGATCCACGCACAAGGGAAGGTGATAGGGCTAGCGTTGAAGCCCGCCACCGAGATGCCCGCGTGGGTCGAAAAGAGGCTGGACAAGCTCGACACCCTGTGCGTCATGACGGTGAACCCTGGCTTCAGTGGGCAATCCATGATAATGTCGGTCATGCCGAAGCTGGAGAAGATAACGCAGATGCTGAACGACAAGGGTCTGCCCATCGACATCGAGATCGACGGTGGGGTGGAGCTCGAGACGTTGGAGCACGTGGTCCGCCGTGGAGGCAATGTGCTCGTCGCGGGCGCAGGCGTCTACTACAAGCCCGATCCGGTCAAGGCCGTCGGGATCCTGCGCGAAAAGGCCAAGCAGGCGATGACCACGGGGGGAATTTAAGATGCTAGAGAAAATGGGCGCAATGCGGAATGCCTACGGCGAGGCTCTGGTCGAGCTTGGCGCGAGCAACCCACGCGTCGTGGTCCTCGGCGCCGACACCACCGAATCTATGAAGTCGGGCATGTTCGGGGCCAAGTACCCCGACAGGTTCTTCAACCTCGGGATAGCAGAGCAGAACCTCGTAGGAGTCTCCGCTGGGCTCGCCTTCGGCGGGAAGATAGCGTTCGCGGGCACCTACGCGATCTTCGTCCCAGGAAAGTGCGTCGACCAGATACGCAACATGCTCTGCTACGCCGACCTTGACGTCAAGATAGTCTGCTCGCACGCCGGCATCACCGTCGGGCCCGACGGGGGCTCCCACGAGCAGGTCGAGGACATCGCTGTCATGCGGTGCGTTCCGCACATGAGGGTCGTGGTACCTGCGGACGCCGTCGCGGTCAAGGGGATCATAAAGGCGATCGCAGACATCCCCGGCCCCTTCTACGTGAGGATAACGAGAGGGGTCGTCAAGGGTTCGAACACCCCCATAGTCTACGAGAACGGCTTCGAGTACAAGCTCGGCAAGGCCAACGTGATCCGCGAAGGCAACGACGTCACGATATTCGGGTGCGGCATAATGCTCCCAGAGGCAGTGAGGGCGGCCGAATCCTTGGCCGCGAAGGGGGTCCAGGCCAGCGTCATCGACATCCACACCGTGAAGCCGATCGACTCCGAGACGATAATCAAGTACGCGAAGAAGACCGGATGCGCAGTCAGCGCGGAGGAGCACAACGTGATGGGCGGGATGGGCTCGGCCGTCGCCGAGGTGCTGACAGACCAGTATCCCATAGTCCTCAAGCGCGTTGGCGTCATGGACACGTTCGGGGAGAGCGGCGAGGCGCAGGAGCTCCTCAACAAGTACGGCCTGACGGCAGGCCACATCGAGGAAGCCGCGCGCCAAGCCATCGCGATGAAGCGATAGCTTTATTAGAAAATTTTCGGGATGCGTGCTCGAATTGAAGTTCTATCTTGACACAGCGAACCTGGCTTCGATCAAGAAGTACAACGCGATGGGGCTGGTCGACGGGATCACCACAAACCCCTCGCTGATCGTCAAGGAGGGCGCCGACTTCGAAGAGACGATCAAGGCCATCGCAAAGGAAGTCTATCCTCACCCCGTGAGCGCCGAGGTCATCGCCACCGACTACGAAGGGATGGTCGCGGAGGGCAAGCGGAACAAGAACTTCGCGGAGAACGTGGTCGTCAAGATACCGATGATCCCGGAGGGCATGAAGGCGACGAAGACCCTCAGCTCGATGGGGATCCCAATAAACGTCACACTCATCTTCTCGGCAGTCCAAGGATTGATCGCCATGAAGGCAGGAGCTTCATACATCAGCCCGTTCATCGGGCGCCTCGACGACATCGGCCAGGACGGGATGGGCCTCATCAGGGACTTGGTAGAGATCAGGAACAACCAGAACTACAAGTTCAAGACGGAGATCCTCGTCGCCAGCATCCGGCACCCCATCCACGTGTTACAGGCGGCCAAGATGGGTGCAGACATCGGCACGATGCCCGCGGACGTCATGGAGAAGATGTTCATGCACCCGCTCACCGACATCGGCCTGAAGCGTTTCTTGGACGACTGGAACAAGGCGAAGAAGGAAAAGCCTTCGCTGACGGCCTAAACGCTGCGCCCTGGGCAGACCCCGCTTTCGGAGCAAAGTGCTTCTGATCCAGCGAGAGCAAGGCCTGGACAAGCCGCTGAAGATAGAAAAAAGTCGCCGGCCTGTCGCACCGCTTTGCGACGAGGCTGGGGGTCAGAGTGTGCGCGATTACTTGGAGATGACGCCCTTGACGTCCGCGAGGTAGAGGTTGAGCCTGCTGACCTCGTACCTTAGCATCTCAAGGTCCATCGTGCTGAAATAGTTCTGGTTGTTCCTGACGTAGTTGGAGATCGCTCCGTACCTGTCGTAGAAGTGCTTCGAGGCGAGCTCGGGCCACTGCGTCTCTATCTCTCTCAGGGCGAGCCTCCTGTCGTAGCTCCCCTTCGGGACCTTGTGGAGCAGGTGCTCCACAAGGATGTCGGTGACCTGGGAGAGGACTATCCATGACTTTTCCGCAGCCTCCCTGAACGGGAGCACGCCTCCGGGGCCGCCCCTCGCGTAAGTGAAAGTCCTACCCTCGTACGACGTGTTCTCCGCTGCCTTTAGCAAGGCGGGTAGCTCGCTCATGAGCTTCTCGGAATTCTTCCATAACTCCGGCATGCTCACGGCATAGTTCTGAGTGTTTAGCTTCTTGCTCACTAGAAGGTTCGGTCAATGCACGACATTTAAGAATATTGCGACGAAGTCGCAGCCGAAGCGTACGACGACTGTCGACGAACAGCCGTCGCTAGCATTTAAAGTGGCGAGCTTCGACGAAGGCGCGAAGAAATGCAGCGACCAACCGGGGAGGAAGGCATGCCCGCGAAGGACGTCCTCAAGACGTTCCTTTCCTCCCTCAAGGACCTGCACGTCGAGGCGCTGGTCGTCAAGAACGAGGCCGAGACCAGGGAGGCCTTGCGAGGGATCCTCTCAAAGGCAGGCTGCAAATCGGCGGTGGTCGCGGGCATACCTGCCCGCTACGCCGGAGCGGTCAAGACCGCCGTGGCGGGCCTGAAGGTAGACTTCGTGGAAGACCTTCAGGGGAGGCCTCCCAAGGAGGCCGTCGGCATCTTGGCCGCGGCTGACGCCGGGGTGACATGGGCGGTGAAAGGCGTCGCCCTCGAAGGCGCCATGCTAGAGGTCGTCTACGACGACTCCGCGAAGCTGGCGTCCTCCCTGCCCATTGTCCACGTCGCGCTGCTAGAGTCCTCAAGCGTCCTCCGTGACCTGGCGGAGGCGATGCCCCTCGTCGGAGGCATCGTAAGGGGCGCGCCTCCGAGCAAGAAGCCCATCATCTCGTTCATCTCCGGCCCAAGCAAGACAGGCGACATAGAGATGAGGCTGCTCTATGGCGTCCACGGCCCCCACACGGTCTACGCCCTCGTGCTGGACTGGCGTTGAGAGGGAGAGTCGAATGACCAACAACAGGCAGGTCCTCCTCTCAAAGCTCAGGCGAGCGCTGAAGGACAGAGAGTCCTCCGAGAAGTTCTGGGGCGCGATGACCAAAGCAAGGGCGAACAGGGCAGCCCTCCTCGAGAAGTGGCGCTTGGACATGCACGCCATCAAGGCGTCCAACAAGGCGCTCAAGACGTCGGCGGTCGCGGACACCAAGCTCGTCGACGAGTTCGCGGAGAACATCAGGAGGAACGGCGGGAGTGTCTTCCTCGCAAAGACCGGCGAGGACGCAATCCGCTACGTCGAAGAGCTCTCCAAGAGGGTCGGGGCGAAGCTGATAGTCAAGGCCAAGTCTCTCACGTCTGACGAGATAGAGTTCACGGGCGAGCTAGAGAAGTCAGGGATCCGGTCCGTCGAGACCGACCTCGGAGAGCTGATCATACAGCTGGCAGGCGAGACGCCCGTCCACCTGGTCATGCCGGCAGCGCACAAGTCCTTGAAGGAGATCACCCAGCTCGTCTCGGGGGCGGTGGGCAAGGAGCTTCCTCCTGAGGACCAGGCGATCCTCGGTGCGGTGAGGGGCTACCTTCGCCAGCTCTTCCTCACGGCGGACATCGGCGTCTCGGGAGCCAACATCGGGGTGGCCGAGACCGGCTCGATCGTGATCGAGACCAACGAAGGCAACGGCAGGCTGGTCACGAGCCTCCCGAAGGTCCACCTCGTGATAATCGGGATGGAGAAGATCGTCCCGAGGTGGGAGGACGCCACCTACCTCGTGAAGGGGCACAGCGCCAGCGCCACGGGCCAGAACATGACGGTCTACGTCTCCGTGATTACCCAGCACGGGCCGCTGGCGGGCTCCACGGACGGGAGGGAGTACCACGTCATCATCCTCGACAACGGAAGGGGCCGCATGAGGGAAGACCCGTGGTTCTCGGACGCGCTGAACTGCATAAGGTGCGGCGCGTGCATGAACGTCTGCCCAACCTACGGCATCGCGGGAGGCCACACGTTCGGGTACATCTACCCCGGGCCGATAGGCATCCCATGGACGGCTGAGGTCCACGGCCTGGACAAGGCCACCTTCGCTCACCTCTGCGTCTCCTGCGGGCTCTGCAAGGAGATCTGCCCCGTCGACATCAACATCCCCATGATGATCGCGAAGGTCAAGGAAGAGGAGGTCCAGGAGAACGGCCAGCTCCTGGTCAACGACTTCTTCATGGCGTCGGAGACCCTCGCGAGGCTCGCCAGCGCCACAGCGCCGCTCTCGAACTGGCTCCTCCGCCGGGCCGCGACTCGGGCGATCATGGAGTCGCTCGTCGGCGTCGACAGAAGGCGGACCCTCCCCTCGTTCTCGAGGAAGAGGCTCAGGGCCAGGATCTCGCCCCTCGGCTCGGGGACGGGAGAGTCTGGCAAGGTGATATTCTTCCCCGACGTCTACGCGGACTACAACGACCCGGAGCTCGGGCTGAGGGCCGTCAAGATCCTCCTCGCTCTGGGGTACAAGGTAGAGGTCCCGAGCCTCCGTTGGAGCGGGATGCCCTACATCTCCTACGGCGACATCGCAAAGGCGACAGCCGTCGCGAAGCTGAACCTGGAGGCCCTGAAGCCGTATCTCTACCAGGGATACTCGGTGGTCTCGACGGAGCCGACCGCCGTCTACATGTTCAAGGAGGTCTACCCCACTCTCGCGCCGGGCGAGCTGGCGGAGACGGCGCGCGAGAGGAGCTTCCCGTTCTTCGGCTTCATACAGGGCCGGCTCCGGGACCTCGAGCTGACCGCAGCCTACCCCACGGCTGAGGCAATCGGCTTCCACATCCCGTGCCACGACCGCTCCGTCTCGGGCGGCCGGCCTGCGATCGAGTTCCTTGGCGCGGCCGGATACAAGGTCCAGGTGGTGGAGAACGGCACGTGCTGCGGCATGGCGGGCACGTTCGGGATGAAGCACGGAGACCTGGGGTACAACCTCTCGATGGAGGTCGGCGACCACCTCTTCCGTCTCTTCAAGGAGAGCGGGCGCAAGCTCGTCGCGACCGAGAGCAGCGTCTGCTCGATGCAGATCGCTGACGGAGTCGGAGTCAAGGTCATCCATCCGCTCCACGCGGCCGACGAGGTCTCATCCAAGAGGCCGCGGGCGGGCCCGTGAGCCCTCTTGATTTAAGAGGGCAGCCGAGGTCAGGTAGGAGGCATGGAAGAAAGACTCCTGATGGTCCCAGGCCCGACCAACCTCTCGAAGCGGGTGCGCGAAGTCCTGTCACGGCCGCAGGTTGGGCACACCGACCCTGATTTCGTCAAGAACTTCTCCGAGACCGTCCAGCTCGCGAGGAATGTCTTCAGGAACAGCAAGGGGCACCAGTTCGTCTTCACCGGCACGGGCACCGTCGGGATGGAGGCGGCCGTCGCCGCCGCGGTGGAACCCGGGGACAGTGTCCTCGTCCTCAACACAGGTTACTTCGGCCAGCGCATGGTCGACATCAACAAGTGCTACGGGGCGGGCGTGGAAGAGCTCGGCGCGGCCTTCGGATGCCACGCCGATCCAGACGCCGTACGGAAGAAGCTCGCCGCCGGCCGCTTCAAGGCCGTGTACGTGACGCACGTCGACACCGGGACGACCGTCTGCAACCCGATTGCCGACATCGTGAGGGAAGCAAAGAGCGCGGGCGCGCTAGCCATCGTCGACGGGGTGTGCTCAGTCGGAGGAATCGAGCTTGACTTCGACAGGATAGGGGCTGACATCGCGTTCACCGGCTCCCAGAAGGCGCTCGGAGCCCCTCCCGGCGCCGTGCTGATCGCCGTGTCGAACGACCTCATGGCCCAGCTCGAGGCCAAGAAGGACCGCGTCAGGACATACTACGCGAACCTCCTGAGGTGGAGGGCCGTCATGGACGACCCGCGGACCTACTTCGCAACTCCCGCCGTGCAGCTGATGCAGGCCCTCAACCAGGCCTTGAAGGAGCTGGAGGAGGAGGGCCTCGAGAAGCGATGGGCCAGGCACAAGGGCAACGCCAAGACAATCAGAGACGGCATCGAAAGCTCAAGGATCAAGCTCGTGGTCGAGGCGGGGTATCGCGCAGACACCGTCACGGGCGTCTGGACGGACGCAGGGGCCGCCCCGGCCATCCAAAAGTCTCTCCGAGAGGAGCATGGGATAGACGTGGCCAGGGGGTTGGGTGAGAACAACGCCAAGATGCTCAGGGTCGGGCACTTTGGAAACCTCACAGAGGCGCAGGCGCGGTTCTTCGTCGACTCCTTCATCCAGTCCTGCAAGTCCAAGCCAGCCTAGCAGAATTCACGCGGCCGTGACAAAACGGCTCGCTAGTTGATGGTGAGGTTTTATACTCCTGGGGGTCGCTCGGACAATTCGATGGCAGCATCCGCTCCGGAGAAGATCCTGGGGATCGACCTCGGGACGACCAACTCCGCGGCCGCGGTCTACGAGGGGTCGGGCGCCATCTCAATCCCGAGCCAGGACGGGGAGGCCGTCGGCGGGAAGATGTTCCCCTCGGTCGTCGCCTTCATGCCCGACGGCAGCGTGATAGTCGGAGAGAAGGCAAAGCGGCAGATGTCGCTCAACCCCCACGGCACCATCCTCGAGATAAAGCGCAAGATGGGGACGGAGTACAAGGTCGAGGTCAACGGGCAAAGCTACTCCCCGGAGCAGATATCCGCATTCATCCTCCGCAAGATAAAGTCCGACTCGGAGGCATACCTGGGAGCCTCCGCGAGGAAGGCCGTGATTACGGTCCCAGCCCATTTCAACGACAACCAGCGGCAGGCCACCATGGAGGCGGGAGCGATGGCAGGGCTGGAGGTCATCAGGATAATCAACGAGCCTACCGCCGCATGCCTCGCATACGGGCTCGACCGGGCGGCAGCGAGCGGCCCCGGCAAGATGAGGATAATGGTCTTCAGCTTCGGCGGGGGGACCCACGACGTCACGACGATGGAGATAGAGGGCGAGACCTACAAGGTGCTCGCGACGAGCGGCGACACCCAGACCGGCGGGGCGGACATCGACAACGCGATAGTCCAAAGGCTCGCGAACCAGTTCTACAACGAGACGGGGGTCAACCTCCGGGAAAACATCTCGGCGATGGTCAGGCTCAAGGAGGCCGCCGAGAAGGCCAAGATAGAGCTCTCGAGCGAGCTCACGGTCGAAGTGGGGGTGCCTTTCCTCGCCAACGTGGGAGGGGTCCAGAAGCACCTGAAGTATGAGCTCACCCAGGCCGAGCTCGAGCAGATCGCGCTCCCGATCGTGAGGCGGGTCGATTCGACCATCAGGACTGTCCTCATCGACTCGAGGCTGTCTCCCGAGGACATCGACAAGCTCATCCTCATCGGCGGGCAGACGAAGATGCCCCTCGTCAGGAGGGTGGTCGAGCAGTACATGGGGAAGGTCGCGGAAGAGGGGGTCGACCCGATGCAGTGCGTCGCCATAGGCGCCGCATATCAGGGCGCCGTCCTGGCTGGGAAGCTGAACTACCGCCTCTTGGACGTCACCCCGCTCACCCTGGGGATCGAAGACGCCGCGGGTACGGTCCAGAAGATAATATACAGGAACACGCCCATCCCCGTCTCGAAGACGCAGTCGTTCACCACCGCCGAGGACAACCAGACGGAGGTGAGCATACACGTAGTCCAGGGAGAGCGCACGATGGCCATGGATTGCGTCTCGATAGGGCGCTTCGACCTGGAGGGGTTCGCCGCGAGGCCGAGGGGCGCCACTCAGATAGTGGTGGGGTTCGAGATAGACGCCAACGGCATCATTAAGGTCTCCGCAAAGGAGCTGTCCTCCGGGGTCGAGCAGAAGGTGAACATCACGGGAAGGATGAAGATCTCGGAGGAGGAGCGCAAAAGGCTCATCGAGGAGAGCAAGATGTTCGCGGGCGTCGACCGCGCCCGGAAGGAGGAGGCGCTCCTCATCAGCAACGCCGACCAGCTCGTCTACAAAGCCAAGAAGATCCAGTCGGAGCTCTTCATCCCCCAGGAAAGGGTGGCCCAGCTGGACAGGGCCTGCGCTCAGCTGAAGGCCGTGGTCGAGCTTCCCCTGGACTACGCAGAGGAGAACCAGAAGCTAGAGAACCTGAAGTCGAAGTTGGTCGAGCTGGCAGACCTCATCAACGACACAATCGACGTCTACGAGATGGGCGAAGCTGCGTAAGGCGTGACGTGGTGCGAAGGCAAAGCGGTCGAGCTGAGAAACAGCTCGAAGGGCATCGCGAGCGAGACCCCCTTCGGAGACATCACCATCACGCAGACGTGGTATTCTCCGTAGGCCTGGTCCGTGAAGGTGAACGGAATCTGGACGGTCTCGCCCTGGGGCAGGGTCGCCTTTGTGGTGACGACCTGAAGGGTCTGATTGTGACCGTTCCTGAGTGTGGCTACGAAGACCGCCTGCTGGGGGTGGTCTTCGAGGTTCAGGTAGGAGAAGGTTATGGTCGAACTGATTGCGTTCACGTTTAGCGCCGGGAGACCGGCAGGGTTCGAGTACTTCGGGGTCCCTTGCATCGCGGAGGAGTCGTCGGGAAACTGCGAGCCGTAGTTCATGTTCAGCGCCTCCGTCAGGTCGGATGAGGTCCCTTCCCTCCGAGTCACGTGGGGAATGCCGAACGCTCTCTCGATGAACTTCATCAGGGAAGTGTGGTCAGAGAGGGTGTGGTCGACATAGCCATGCTTCGCAAGGGGCGAGATCATCAACAGCGGGACGCGGAACCCCAGCCCGTGCTTGTCGACCTGCGGGGGCACGACGTGGTCATACCATCCGCCGTAGTCGTCCCAGGTGAGGAAGATCACGCTCGAGGACCAGTATGGGCTCGACTGTATCGCGCTGACTACGGACTTGACCCACGCCTGTCCGGCCGCGATGTCGGCAGGAGGGTGCTCGTTGTACCCGTCCGAGGTGGCTACGTAGGAGACAGAGGGCATGTTGCCCGCCTGCAGGTCGGTGAGGAACGAGTCGGTCGACTTGAGGTGTTGCAGCATCGTCGCGTTGCCCGCAACCGATGCTATCAGCCCGAGGGCGTTCTCGTTCCCCACGTCATACGGGGAGTAGTATGCCCAAGGGACGTTCGCGGCTTCGAGGTTGGCCGCTATGGAGCCGATATTGAGGTTTGAACGCTGGTTGGACACCGAGTCGTTGACGCCGTCGTCCTGTCCCGCCACAACGTAGAGGTGGTTGGGGAGGGAGGGGCCCATCGCCGAGGTGAAGTAGTCATCAAACAGCGTATAGTTCTGCGCCAGGCTCCAGTAGTAGGGGATGTCGCTCTGGTCGTAGTATCCGAAAGTCTCGTTCGAGCCCTCGGATCGGAGGAAGCCGTCCATCTTTCCGTTGTCGTAGGCCGCATGGGCACAGGCGGTCGAGTGACACAGGTCATTGATCGCTCCCGAGAGGTGGAACGGGTGCACCTGACTTGGGTCGTTCTTTATCCCGTCGGCCCCCGGGAATGCCCCGAAGTAGTTGTCGAAGGTGTGGTTCTCCTGGACTATGACCACAACGTGCTGGATGGGGCTGGTCCCTGCTTGACTGTCCGTCGCTGCGAGAGACGTTTGGGCGACTGGTGCCAGAAGAAGAAGGGCTAGAGGAGCAAGATAGAGGAGCCTCATGTCTTGCCCGTCTCAGACTCTCGCGGGCGCCGCACGGCACGACCGCGCGCAGGCCAGGCACGAGGTTCGCGACGCCGACACTGTCCCCCAAAAAGGCGGGGGACGTCCCGGGTTATTTATCCGTGGTCATCTGTGACTATTTCGCAAGGAGGTGTTAAACTGCGCCTCCGGCACAAAGGATTTAGCGCCTCTCTCCCGCATGGCCCGCATGTCCTCCGCGAGGCCTCCTCCCGATCTTAGGAGCGAGGAGAGGCTGATTCCGGCGATACGCGCGAGGCTTGCGGAGAGGCTCGTCAAGGAGGGCTTCAGGCCGAAGGAAGCCGCGGCCGCCCTGAACGTCACACAGTCCGCGGTGACCCAATACCTCAAGCAGAAGAGGGGCGGCAATGCCGCGACGCTCACGTCGATCGACCGCTTGATAGACCCATTGGCGGAGAAGCTCGCCAGGCGGCTTCGCTCTGGTCTCGGAGGGGTGCAGACGACCGAGCTCGTGGAGACGGCGCGCCAGGTGATGGTCATGAACCGCGGGAGGATGATCGTCCAAGAGCAGCCGGAGAGACCTGAACGCGACGAGGCCCACAGGATCCTGAGGGAGACGCTGCAGCTCGAGCTGACCGCCGCAGAGAAGTACCTGGAACTGTCCAACCAGACCGCGGACGACTACTCGAAGATGCTGCTGCGGATGATCGCCGCCGACAGCATAAGGCACGGCGACGTCGTCTCACAGGTCATCTCCTGGCTCGAAGCTGGCAGGGATTCCAAGTTCGAGATGCCGGGGAAGGCGGTTCTCGAGAGCCTGGTCGCGCTTGAGGACTCTGCCCACGAGGCCAGCCTGACCGACAGCATCCACATCGGCCACCCTATCGCGCGACTCCTCTTCCAGTGGATCGATGCCGACGAGGAGAAGCACGAGAAGATCGTCTCGAAGATGCTCAAGCTCGAGGGCGACAGGAAACGATTGCGGCGTGGCCCTTCCGGCCCAAGACGCGGACCTCGGCTCAGTTGATCGCCGAGTTCGAGACGTAGACGCCTCCGTTCTCCAGCACGACCCCATATTCGTTGAGCTTGGTCTGCGCAGGGCCCCGGGTGACGCTCCCGTTGCTGGCGCTGAAGGTCGCCCCGTGGCACGGGCAGTACAGCTCCGAGCTCTGGTAGCCCACTGTGCAGGGCCTGTGCGTGCACGTGGCGCTGAACGCCATCCACTTGCCGTTCAAGCTCACCAGGATGGAGTTGCCATGCGCCGGATGGGTGAAGTAGGCCGAGCTCCTTCCGCTCAGGCTGGAGACCTGGGCGACGAGGACGTAGCCCGCCGGGGCAGCGGCCGAAGAAGAGTGCGATGAGGCAGATGAGGACTGTGAAGCCGTTGAGGACGCCTGCGTGGATGCCGCCGCTTGCGACGAGGAAGCGCTCGAGCCTGCCTGAGACTCCTGGGTCGCCGAAGACTGACCGTTCGCCGAGCTTATCGGAGGCAATTGGAGCTGCTGCTGCTGCGCGCTGGACTGGTTCGCTCCCGCCTTCGCCGCGATCTCGAATGTCCCGATGATGCCGACCGCCAGAAGCGTCGTGGTCGCGATCGCGCTCCTGATGAACTCGCGCCTGTTCATTCTTACTCACTGCTGTTCGTGGAGCCCCGAGCGTGCCTGTCCTCTTCGCGCTTATTCGTTCTGCGAGTAGATGGGACCCGAGGTCGTGGTGGTGACGGTGCTGTTGCCGAGGCCAGCGACTGCCCCTGGGGAGTCAGAATCGTGATGGTGGTGCTCTCCGGCGATGCCCTCGCCAGGCTGAAGTACGCCACCCAGACCATTGATGCCGGGCGCGGAGGTTGAGGTCGTTGAATTGGTGGCGACCGCCCCGCCTGCTGGCGCGGCGCCTTGCGTAGGGGCGGATGCGCTCGCTGGAGGGTTGTTGAACGGATTCATTGCCAAGACCAAGCCAGAGGTGATCGCCAGCCCTACGAGCAGGATCACCGAGTAATACGAAAGCCTACTCTGCATGTCTGCTCGCGACCTCCGGGGTTGACATCCTGCAGTCAGCGGAGACTCTCGAGCGCAAAGGGAAGCCGACTCTCAGCTCGGGATCCAATCTGACCACCTCACCTGGCTGGTGTCATGCCAGGTCCTCTCCTTATAGCCCGTGTGGTGCAACCGTCTAAATGGCCCGGCTGGAAGGGGAGACGCTCCGCTTCAGTCGCGCACCACGACCGCCAGGAAGAACAACAGCAGGATGACGAACTCCATCGCCCCTACGATTATCTGCTCGGTTTGGACGCCCAGGGCGAAGACGAAGGCGTCGAGCTGCCTTATCGCGACCTCGACGGCGAAGAGCCCGAAGGCGATCGAGACCAGGAGCAGCCGCCTCAAGCGGGTCTTCCGGTATGCTGAGAGCGAGAGCGCCAGCAGGACGACGGCGAATGTCGCTATCGCGATGTCCAGTATCTCTTGGGTCTCGAAGCCCCGGTCGAAGTCGACGAGGGGCGATATCAGCAGAGAGTGAATCATTCCTGCGTCGAACGTCATTTCTTCTCCTCTCCCGCATACGCGATGAAGATGTCCGCTAGACTACTCGACCATCTTTCCCAGACGGTTGGGTGGTAGGTCTTGATGAAGGCCGCTATCTCGGCGCCCCCGCCGACGACCCCGTATGTGACGACCCTGCCCTGTTGATGCCTGTCTACGATCTCTAGGTCGATGAGTCTCTTGAGGTGCCAAGAGACCGTCGGTTGAGAGATGCCTGCCGCCCCTGCCAGCGCCTCCTGCGTGGATCCGGGGTGCTCGATGATATTGAGGAGCAGCTCCCGTGGCCTTTCGAGGCTGAGGACGCTCAGCACGTCGCGCTGCCTCGCCCCAAAGAGGTCGACCGGATAGAAGAACTTGTAGAGCCCGCGGCGCATGGAGCTGATCCGCCCGTCGCGCTCGAGCCTCCGGAGGTGATACTGGACGACGCCCATCGCGAGCTCGAGCCCCCTGCAGATCTCCCTGAGGTGCACCCCCGGGTGTGACGTGATGAACTCCAGGACCCTTCGCTGGGTCGGGTCGAGGGATTCCACTGCGCCAAGGTCTCGCGACGGCGAGAACGGGGGATTGTCGTTCGACCATTGCCCGAGCGCGAGGAGCCATCGCGCAGATCCCATTCCCAACACTGGGCGGCTTGGAGTACGTTCCTTATACCTGTCCCGCGCGGCGCGGCTTCAGCGGGCGTCTGGCTCACTCCCGCACAGAAGGAAAAGAGGAAGAATGACCGTCGCTGCTGGTCTGTCGGCCCCCATCAGCATGGGCTGTACCCGGTCACTGCAGTGGGAAAGACGTTACCGGCGCTGTCCACCGTCAAGGAGATCAAAGGAAGGGGATACGCCGCCGGCCCGCGGACGACCTTGCCACCGGAGTCGAACACCGAGCCGTGACACGGACAGTAAAAGACGTTCGACGAAGCGACGTAGCTGCACTCGCAGCATACGTGCGTGCAAAGGAGGCTATACGCCTCCAGAGTGCCGTCGCTCCGCTTGAAGAGCACGTTCGGATACCCAGAAGGGTACTGGAAGTATACGGGGGAGTTGATCTGGATGCTGTTGGTGTTGGCTATGGGCTTTGATGCTGACGCGACCTGGGCTTGGCTTGACGGCGACGAGGAAGGCGAGGGGATCTTGATGGACCCGAGGATGACGCCCAGTCCCACAAGCGCCCCGAAACCAACGATGGTCCTGATGAACGACTGCCGGGAGTAGTTGAGCTCCCTCCCAGTCCTCCCCCTCGAGGCGAGAAACTGCACGTTACCCCTGCCCAGAATGCCGATGACCAAGACCGCCCCTTGCAGCGACAGCAGGATGTCGAACGCAGGCAGGGCGAAGAGATATGACGCAAAGTAGCTTATCGTCATGTTGTACTGCGGCGCCGTCGCGATGTCTCCCAACTGCAGGGCAATCCCAAGGAAAGCGGCGGCGAGGCTCGCCAGGTAAACCCGCTTCGACGCCATCAGGTTCATCGCGCCGAGGAGGACGTCAAGAATCACGATGATGATGAGGCCGACGGCATGCGAGACGGCCAGAATCCAGAGGGAGCCGTCGGTGGCGAGAAGGTACACGCCCGCCGCGGCCGACAGGAACATTGCGTAGCCGATGTACTTTTGGAGCTTGCGGAGCCCGCTCAGCGCCTCGCTCTTTGAGGAGTAGCCCTTCCTTTGCGAGTCGCCCTTCCGGTAGCGCACGGGGATCTTGCCCTCCAGCCCCTCTGCGAGCCATTCACCTGGCGACTCCCCCGGCTTCATCTCTTGAGGCCCCCCGCGGTCCTCATCTTCCCGACGTATCGCATCGTCTTGTAGACGGCTGTCCACGTCGCCCCCACGAGGATTACCTCCGCAAGCGCGAAGGGAACGTTGAGCCCCGCCGAGGCAGAGTGTATGACCATGAGCGAGATCCCGCTCAGGGACAGCGTCCCGTGGAAGTAGAGGGAGTCCCTGAACCTTTCAAGGAAAGCAGTCCCCGTCACCCACACGACCAACGCTATGGCGGCGGAGGCGTATCCGAGGAAGATCTCCAGGTTGACAGGCCAGGTGATGAAGTACGCCACATGCAAAACCAGGAAGAGCCCAGCCAAGGCTGCGATCGCGATGTGGGCTCGCCTTATCAGCTCCAAGTTCTTGAAACGCCTGAGGATCCTTCTCCTGAGGAGCATGAGGACGGCCGTCGCGCCCATAAGCGCGAGGGCGACGAGTCCAAAGACGTCGCCGAGCATCAAGCCTGAGGCGTTCGAGCTCAACCTTCTCACCAAAGTAGCCGCACCAATCCCCCTGCCCTTCAGGGGGCCCGCTGCTCTCGATCCGCGTCTAACATGGCTTGGGCGTCACCGGTTGCCTCTCCTCTCGTTAATAATGGGTTGTGGTGCAAACCTCGATACCGAGGGCGCTCCCCGCACGCCTTCGCGCGCCCGAGTAAACCAATCTTCACCACACCATCAAACGTTGTTGGCAGGGCACGGTATGACCGAATCGCCTCAATGATGAGGCGTGAGATTATCACATGAGTAAATTCGAGAAGAACTGGAAGCCGGCGCAGTCATCGGGAAGCTTCGGACAGAAGACGAGGGAGACCATCAGAGGGCCACAGCCTCTGAAGCCCCAGATCCAAAAGGCCACAGGCCAACTCAACCAGGAAGTCCACCGCCTCGACGGCGCGCTGAACCGCCTGAAGCAGAGGGAGTCGGCGATATTCAAGAAGACCGTGACCGCCGTCCAGCAGCACGACGAGGCGACGAGCAAGGCATACTCGAACGAGCTCGCGGAGGTCAAGAAGATGACGAAGATCGTCACCCAGTCAAAGATCGCGCTCGAGCAGATCACCATGCGCCTGCAGACGGTCACCGAGTTCGGCGACTTCACCGCAGTCCTCGCGCCGGCGATCGGCGTGATCAAGAACGTGCGGACGTCCCTCGCGACGGCTTTGCCCGACGCCCAGAGTGCCCTAGGAGACATAGGCACTGAGCTGAGCACGATGATGACCGACGTGGGAGGGCTCACCAGCGCCAACTTCTTCACGAGCGGGGAGACGAGCGAGGAAGCTGAGAAGATCATGGCGGAGGCCGCGGCCCTCGCTGAGAAGCGCATGGGCGAGACCTTCCCAGAGGTCCCGTCCGCAGGCAACGACGAGTCCATCTTCAGCAGCGGAAGCTAGAGCTCGAAGCGGGTCATCCGGCCGCTTTCTTAGGCGGTCGGGTGGCACCTTCATGCCTCTGACCACGATTCTATGACCCGGGCCGCTTGGCCTTCAACGAGCCAGCGCTCGAGCTGGCGCTCCAGAGGAGTTCCAAGAACTGCATGAAATGGCTCGCGACGGCGCTGCTCTCCGCCCAGCCGCAGGCCGAGAAGTCTGGCAGGCCTATCAGAGCCGTCCTGTCGTCCACTAGGAGGTCAAACGCCACTATGCTCCCGGTCCTGGCCTCGACCCCAGCTGGGAGCACCTTTGGATTAGCCTCGTCCGTGATCACCCTGACATTGACCCCCCTCGACACGGCCGAGCGAATCTCCTCGAGCAGCGGTGCGGACTCCTCCAAGGTCGAGGCAGGCGTCACCAGCATCATGCTAGAGGCCGCGCCCCGTATCATCTCGACGAGCTTCGACAGCACCTTCCCCTTTCCCCGGAGCGTGTACACGAGCTCGGCCTGCTCGGCGGGGGTCGCCCTGTACATCGCGTCGAGCGAGGCGAAGGTCTCCTTCTGCCTGGACGCGATCTCCACGAGGATGGTGTTCGGGTCTCTGGCCCTGTACACCTGGGGCCTCCTCCGGACCAGCTCCACCCAGCCCAGGTCGTCGAGCCTCCTGAGAGCTCCGTAGGCATTGGGATACGGCATCGACGCCTTAGAGGCGACCTTCCGCCGGTCGCTCGGCCCGACCTTCACCAGGAACACCAAGCACCTCGCCTCGTAGCCGGTCAGGCCCAGTTTCCTGAGCTCGCTGGACAGCTCGTCTTCTTGCGTGAACCAACGCCCCCGATGGGTGTAGTTGGTCGAGAAGCGCTTATATAGCTATTAGTAGTCTTCGCAACTAACAAATTTTCGTGAGTCATCCATGGTAGAATACGACTACGACGTGATAATCGCTGGAGGCGGGATGTCAGGCCTCCTGACAGCATCGGCGGTGGGCTTCTATTCGAAGCAAAAGGCGAGGGTCCTCGTCGTCGACAGGAACCTCCCGGAAGAACCTGGGAAGAAGACCAACAACGGGTGGATCTGCGGCGACGCGTGCAGCAAGAACAGCCTCGGCTTCATCGAGAAGAACATCGGGATCAAGTACGATTACCCTGAGCTGGAGCACCCTGTCAAGGGCATCTACGTCTACTCCCCCGACCACAAGACAAAGGTGCTCTTCGAAGGCGAGGGCTACATCCTCAACAGGAAGCTCGTCCCGCGACGGCAGGTCAAGGACGCCAAGAGGTTCGGAGTGGAGTTCAAGTTCGGGACGACCGCGGAGAGGCTGATCGCCGACGACGGCTACGTCCGGGGGGTCGAAGGGCGCGACAAGGACGGCGGCCCGTTCAAGGCGACGGCAAAGATGGTCATCGACTCGTCCGGATCGTCCTCGGTCCTCCGGAAGTTCAACCCGATAGACAGCTACATCGAGCGGGAGATAGACCCGGACGACATGGAGGCGACGGGACGCTACCTCCTCGAGTTCGACCAGGGCGTGCAAGACGAGACCTACTTCACCCCCGAGTACTGCATCATACACCTTGATCAGGTAATCGCGCCCGCGGGCTACGCCTGGGTCTTCCCAAAGGGGAAGAACAAGGTGAACATCGGGCTCGGAGTCTCAAAGTCAGGCCTGGACAGGCGGAACAAGAAGTTCGGGCTCAACGACAACCTCGGGACGCTCATCGACAAGTACGTCAAAGACAACCCGTGCATCAGGAACGGCAGGCTTTCCACCAACCCAGACGACCAGGGGAACACAAAGGGCAACTGGCAGGTCCCTGTCCGAAGGCAGAACGACTGCATGGTCGCCAACGGCTTCGCGGTGGTGGGCGACGCCGCGTTCCTCCCGAGGCCTCTCGACGCAGGCGGCATCGGCCCCTCGATGTACGCGAGCGTGATCCTCGGCAAGACGGTGGCGCACGCGCTCGAAGCCAACGACGTGAGCCAGGAAGGGCTGTGGCCCTACAACGTCGAGTACATGACGACCCACGGCTACCAGATGGCCTCCTTCGAGGTCCTCAGGCGCTATCTTCAGACGGTCACGAACGAGCAGATAGACTTCGGCATGAAGCACTTCCTCACGGAGGAAGACATCAACATGATCAGGGACAGGAAGCACCCGCGATTCAACGCGATCCAGATGCTCAACCCGGTCCTCCTGATGAGGGTCGCGAGCCAGATGGACCTCGCCAAGGGCCTCCGGTTCACCGCGGACAAGAGCCAGGCGCTGGTCGACCTCAACCTGCAGTACCCGAAGACGCCGAAGGGCTTCCCAGACTGGAAGAAGAAGATCGACGCCGAGATGGACGAGACGAAGAAGCGCTTCAACCCGGCGGCAGCGTAATAAGGCCGGCCGGGACACGGTGGCGAGACCAAAGATGGTCACGAAATCGCTCGACGACGAGATAGTCCAGCTGTGGAAGGAGCTCACCCCGTCGGGTGCATACACGTGCGGGTTCGAGGAGAACGCGGGGAAGCTCTTCATCCCGAGCGAGGAGAACATACGACGCGCGCTCGAGAGGGTCAGGGCCCTGAGGAGGCGTGCGGAGAACGACCTCCAGGGGAAGGTCCTCGACAGCTTGGAGGTCGCGCTCTCCTTCGACGAACCCCAGCCCGTCCTAGACGACATCGTCGGATCGATATTCAACCACCTCACCAAGGAAGGCGTCAACGAGAAGCACCTCGCCTCGCTGATCTCGGACTCCTTGAAGGCGATAGACGTCACCCAGAAGAGGTTCAGCAAGAGGAACGTCCCCGCCGCCGTCAAGGCGCTCACCCTCTACAGGCTCGATGGCGTGATCGAGATCCTCGACGCGATCTCGGGGCAGATCAAGGGGAAGGAGCTGAAGAAGGACTGCGACAGGCTGAAGGAGAGGGCCAAGAAGTTCGTCTCGATCTTCGCGCTACCAGGCTTCGGGAAGGGCACCTTCGAAGAGGTTGAGGGCGTCTTCAAGAAGACGAAGTTCGAGCTAGGACGGGAGCGCTTCTACCGCGCCGCCCTTGAGAACGGGATGGACTACTCCGAGACGCCCGACGAGCTCGAGGCGAAGGCGCTCGCGTGGCTCGACGAGGAGCTCCCCCGCTACCGGAGCGTCACGAAGAGGCTCGCCAAGGAATACAAGTGCGAGGCCACCCCTGAAGCGGTCGAGAAGCACCTCGTCGACAGGGCGCGGCTCAAGCCGAAGGACCTGCTTAGGGTGACCAACGCGATGAGGAAGGTCATCCAGGATTTCGTCGACGAGGACGTCGTCAGGATAAACAAAAAGTACAAGACGAAGGTGATCGAGACCCCGAAGTACCTCTCGGGGATGCTCCCGACCGGGGCCGCGTCGTTCTTCGACACCTTCACCAAGAAGCCGTTCCAGCTCTACTTCCTCACCACCGACCCCAAGAGGGACCCGCCAAAGTCGGTCTCCCAACTCATGGACCTCCTCGTGCACGAGGAGTACGGGCACTGCGTCAACCACTCGAACAGCGTCCTCCACTTCGGCGGGCGCCCGAGCAAGCTCGAACTGATACCCACACTGCTGCAAGGCCCCATCACCGAAGGGCTTTCCTTCAACAGGGAGAGGGAATTCCTCGAGGCGTCGCTGAAGCTCGAGGGGAAGGAGACGCTCACAAAGGCTGAGAAGGCGTACGTGAAGCTCCTCGAGAAGTACGGGGGGCTGCGTCTGATCAACGCCGAGCTCGAGTTCCAGACCCGGAAGTGGAGGCTCATCAGGTTCCTGAGGGTGATCGGCGACGTCCGCATCAACACCGGGAGGCAGCCGCTCTTCGGGTTCATCGACTGGGCCAACGCCCGGACGGGGGTGCCGAGGAGCAACGTCTACTACCAGCTCTTCCCCGCGCACGAGGGCATGTTCCCGGGATACGCCACGGCCTACGCGGTCGTCGGAGAGGAGATCCATGCCATCGAGGACACGATACAGGACGACAAGGCGAGGGTGAAGTTCTCGACCTACCTCACTGGAGTCGGCTTCCCTCCGCGGAGCATCTACAGGAAGATGCTGCAGGACTTCGCCGCCGGTCTGTAGTCAGACGTCGAAAACACCGAGATTTGTCCGGGCGCCGGCAAACGGCCGGCAAATGTCAGGACTCGCCTCGATAGATTGAAATATCATCTCCCGACGCGGCCATCTCAGAAGGCAGCGCGAGCGTGCCCAAGCAGATCACCACCTTCGAGGATTTCATCCGGCACATCCTCAAGCTGGTGCTTTGGGTCGTGCTGCTGACGCCCCTGTTCATCCTCCCGATCTACTACGTCTTCTACACGCTCTTCGGGACGAGCTTCGTGGCATTCTTCTCCCTCTCGACCAAACCCGATCAGCTCTCCGCCTTCGTAACGCAGATGATGACCACCGAGCCCACGAAGACCCTTTTTCAGCTCACGACCTTCCCGGGCTTCACGTTTGCAGCAATCTTTTCGACCGTTTTCATGGTGTGGGTGGAAAGGAAGTTCATCGCTAAGATCCAGCTCAGGGTCGGCCCGGAGTACGCGGGGAGGTTCGAGGGGATCTTGCAGACCTTCGCTGACCTGTTCAAGCTCCTCTTCAAGGAGATGCTCATCCCGAACGAGGTGGACAAGGCCGTCTACATCGCGGTCCCACTCGCGCTCATGTTCATCTCGGGCTCGCTGCTGTCGCTGGTCCCACTCGGCCCCGCCACTTACATCGCAGACCCTTCCATCGGGGCGGTCTTCGTATTCGCGATAATCAGCTTCACCCCGCTCGTGGTCATGCTGGCCGGGTGGGCGAGCAACAACAAGTACTCTCTCCTGGGGTCGTTGAGGGCGCTCCACCAGATGGTGGCCTACGAGATCCCTATGATCCTCTCAGTGCTCGGCGTCGTCGTGCTCTCCGGTTCGCTCGACCTTGTCAAGATAGTCGGCGCCCAGGCCAGCGTCTGGTTCATCCTCTTCCAGCCGCTCGGGGCGGTGGTCTTCTTCATCTGCGTCCTGGCGGAGCTCGAGAGGATCCCGTTCGACCTCCCTGAGGCGGACTCCGAGCTGGTTGCCGGTTGGCAGACAGAGTACGGAGGGATGAACTTCGGCATATTCCAGCTGGCGACCTACATCAAGTTCTACGCGCTCTCGGGGATCTTCACGACGTTCTTCTTGGGAGGTTGGTACGGCCCAGGACTCCTCCCGCCGGAGGCCTGGTTCATCATCAAGACCTTCATCGTGATGTTGGCGATGATGCTCCTGAGGGGGGTCCTGCCCAGGGTGACGATAGGCGCCCTCCTGAGGGGAGGGTGGACCAAGCTCATGCTCCTCGCGTTCCTCAACCTCTTCATCGCCCTGCTCGTCGTCTCCCTCGGGCTCTACACGATCGGAGGCATCTGACGTCGTGGGGACGCTTTCTTCAATCAAGGGCGTCTGGATCGCCACGTGGACGGGGGTGAGGCACGCCTTCAAACCAAGGATGACCCTCCGCTACCCTGACCAGAAGCTCGACCTTCAAGGTCCAGGATACCACTTCGACCCGAAGAACGGCGTCGGCCTCCCGGGCTTCAAAGGAAGGCACGTGCTGCGCGAGGAAAAATGCACGGGATGCCAGCTCTGCGCGATCGCGTGCGACGGCGTCGCGGTGGCCATCGAGATGCAGACGATGGTGAGGAACCGCCCTCAGAACAAGAAGAACTACTGGCCCGCCGTGGACTACGGCAGGTGTGTCTTCTGCGGGCTCTGCATCGACCCCGACACTCCGGTCATGGTGAACCCGAGCGTAAAGCGAATGAGCGCCATCTCTGTCGGCGACATGCTCCTCACCCACACGGGCGAATACAAACCCGTCACGAAGGTTTGGGACATGAGATATACCGGAACACTCTACAGAATCCACGTCTACGGAAAACCGGAGCCCCTCGTGTGCACTCCCGACCACCCAATAATGGCAGTCTCTCGGCGGAAGGCAAACAAGAAGGACGGCCGGCTCTTGAGGTCAATCGAACCTCTGAAGTTCCACAAACCAGGGGAGCTGAAGCCTGGCGACTATCTGGTCAGTCCTGTGGTGAAGAAGGAGGTTCCCGTTTCCAGGTACGAGAAGGATGTCCCGATGTACAAGTTCGGCATTGTCAAGAAGAAGCTCGTCCTCAATGCGTCTCCTGAATTGTTCAGGCTCATCGGCCTGTACCTCGCCGAGGGGTCGTGCGACGGCGGTAGGCGGGTAAATTTCGATTTCAACGTCAGCGAAAGAAAGACGCTCGTGACAGACTGCAACGACCTGCTGGAGAAATTCTTCGGAAAACGTGGCGTGCTAAAGAAAAACGGCAAGAACGGAGTGAGGCTGGCTTTCCACTCAGCTGTGGCGGAAGATTTCTTCTCTCAGTTCGGGCAGGGCGCCCCCAACAAGCACATCCCGGACTGGGTCTTCTTCGCCGAGCGCGAAAAGATCCTCGAGGTCATGAAAGGGGAGTGGCAAGGCGACGGTTGCAGGATCATTCAAGCGCGGCAAAAGTATCTCAACTTCACGACCACATCCGAGGTCATGGCGTTCCAGCTCCAGCAGCTTCTCGCCAAGGTGGGAATCGTTGCGACAATGGAGCGAGAGGAACCGAAGGGCAGGCTGCCGTCGTATCATGTCGACATCTTCGGACGATGGGCGGTCAAGCTCGCGGCCTTGTGGAACGTAGATTTCGACTATCGCCCCACGAAGCACGCCGACAAGTTCCACATCTCGGAGAACTACGTCTACCTCCCAATCAGGAAGATAGAGACTGCCGACGTGACAGACCACAGAGTCATGGACGTCACTGTCGACGGCGACCACACATTCAGCCCCCTGGGTCTGGCGACTTCAAACTGTGTCGACGCCTGCCCCTTCGACGCGCTGTCCATGTCAAACGACTACGAGCTCTCGGCCTACGACAAGGCCAGCCTGAAGTACACCCCCGACATGCTCATGCTCCCGCCGCCTGCGGAGCTCGGGACGGCCAAGGTGAAGTTCGACCCGAAGAGAGGCAACGTGACCCATGGTTGACGCGACCGACGCCGCCTTCATCGCGCTGACCGTCGTCACGATCGGAGGCGCCATCTCCGCCCTCGAGGCCAGGAGATAATCTACGGGGCCGTCGGGCTTGCCGCCCGCTTCTTCGGGGTGGCCCTCTCTCTTCTTCCTTCTCGACTCGCCTTTCGTCGCTGTCTTTCAGATCACCGTCTACGTGGGGGCGGTCGCCGTCCTCGTCCTCTTCACGGTGATGCTAGTCAGGGAAGGGAGGTGGTTCGGCGACTCGATGGGCCCGGCCTCGAGTTTCGCCGCCCTCCTGACCGTCGTCGCCCTGGTCTTCTCCCTCGTCTCGAGCTTCTTCGCGGCAGGGCTGTCTACCACCAGCGAGCAGGCGAACGCCCCGAACTTCGTGGACATCGGGAGGCTCCTCACCGGCCAGTACGCGCCGGTCCTTGAGATCCTGGCGCTCGTCCTCGCGGCCTCCGTGCTCGGGGCTCTCACGTTGGCAAAGGTCGACGTGGCGGGCGAAGGCGTCTCGCGGCCAAGCGCCCAGGCGGAAACCGAGGGGGAGAGGTCGTAGCGGAGCATGGCGGTCGCGCTCTCGGACTACCTCGCCGTCTCGGCGCTCCTCTTCGGAGTCGGAGTCTACGGCCTTCTGACCAAGAAGAACGCGATGAGGCTCGTCTTCGCAGTTGAGATCCTCGTCAACGCCGCGAACATCAACTTCATCGCCTTCAACAGGTTCCTATGGCCCGCCGCGCTCGGACAGACGGCCGTGCTCTTCTCGATCGCGCTGGCCGCGGCCGAGGCGGCCGTGATCCTCGCAATCGTCATCGTCGCCTACAGGATCCACGATGACGTCGACGTGAGCGAGCTGAAGAACCTAAAGGGGTAAACCACTTGGGCGAGACGCTAATTCCCGGACTCTTAGAGGGCGCAGTCGGCAAGGGAGGGGGCTCGAA
>VFSW01002573.1_pt1 | contig 27411 bp, 21 predicted proteins | sample 5358111 | NCBI WGS metagenome assembly VFSW01 (sample SAMN11554181, study PRJNA540505) | mine drainage metagenome | isolation source: sediment from site ElyBrook_90M | place: USA: Ely Copper Mine, Vershire, VT | collected 2017 | reverse complement strand
GTGGAACTACACTATCTCACCCAATCTGTGAAGTTGTTTTTGCGTCAGCCCTAAGCGTTATAGCAGAGTTCTTCCAGAGGCACTTCCGCATCCAAGGAAGACGCCAGCCGCAGGTTACCCCTGGCCGCCTCAGCCACTCGCGGGAATCCTCAGGACCGAACGGCTGCCCGGTCATAAATGTTCTTGCCTTCCCGGAGCGCTGGATAGAAGACCAGGCAGAAACTGTCGCGATAACGCGCGACCTGCTCTGGAGTCGCCAGCACAACCTCGGTGGCGGGTTCCACGCCGGCGAGCGCGCTATATATATATCAGTAATCACCCTGTGATAATGGTATGGTCCGCCTTTGATCACCAGCAGGTCCAGGTCGCTGTGCGGACCCCATGGCGCCTCGCGCGCCCGAACCGAACAGCACGATCTTATCTGGATCGGCAGCCGCAACGACGCGGCGTACCGCTTCTACAAGCAATTCACCGGAGACCGGCGCACCAGATTTTCCGATCTCCTCCTGAAGAGTCAGGCTAGCCGCTCATGGAATTCAGGAACTCCGCGTTGCTCCGGGTCTTGCCCAGCTTGTCCAGCAGCAGCTCCATGGTCTCCACCGGCGACAGCGGATTCAGCACCTTGCGCAGGATCCACACGCGGTTCAGCTCTTCCCTGGGCAGCAGCAGCTCTTCCTTGCGCGTGCCGCTCTTGTTGATGTCGATGGCCGGAAAGACGCGCTTGTCCACCAGCTTGCGCTCCAGGTGGATTTCCAGGTTGCCGGTGCCCTTGAACTCTTCGAAAATCACGTCGTCCATACGGCTGCCGGTATCGATCAGCGAGGTGGCGATGATGGTGAGCGAGCCGCCCTCCTCGATGTTGCGGGCCGCGCCGAAAAAGCGCTTGGGACGCTGCAGCGCGTTGGAGTCCACGCCGCCCGAAAGCACCTTGCCCGACGGCGGCACGATGGTGTTGTAGGCCCGCGCCAGGCGGGTGATGGAATCCAGCAGGATCACCACATCCTTCTTGTGCTCCACCAGGCGCTTGGCTTTTTCGATCACCATCTCGGCCACCTGCACGTGGCGCGTGGCCGGTTCGTCGAACGTCGAGCTGATCACTTCGCCGCGCACCGAACGCTGCATGTCGGTGACTTCCTCGGGCCGCTCGTCGATCAGCAGCACGATCAGGGTCACTTCCGGATGATTGGTGGTGACCGAGTTGGCGATGCTTTGCAGCAGCATGGTCTTGCCGGTGCGCGGCGGCGATACGATCAACCCGCGCTGGCCCTTGCCGATGGGCGTCAGTAAATCCATGACCCGCCCCGAATAGTTCTCCTTCACCGTCTCGAGCTTGATGCGCGCGTTGGGATAGAGCGGCGTCAGGTTGTCGAAGAAGATCTTGTTGCGGGCTTCCTCGGGCGGCTCGAAGTTGATGGCGTCCACCTTGATGAGGGCGAAGTAGCGCTCGCCCTCCTTGGGAGGGCGGATCTGGCCGGAGATGGTGTCGCCGGTGCGCAGATCGAACCGCCGGATCTGCGACGGCGAGACATACACGTCGTCCGGGCCCGGCAGATAGTTGTATTCCGGCGCGCGCAGGAAGCCAAAGCCGTCCGGCAGGCACTCGAGCACGCCTTCGGAGAAGATCAGGCCGCTCTTTTCCGCCTGGGTCTGCAGGATCTTGAAGATCAGTTCCTGTTTGCGCAGCCCGGCGGCCCCGGCCACGTTCATCTCCTTGGCCACCTGGTTGAGCCGCTGGATGCTCATGTCCTTCAGTTCCACCAGGTCCAGGGTGGGGGACCCGTTCTTGGCCTGGGCCGGCGGCTTGTTGCGCCGGTGGCCGCCGTGTTGCGGCGCGGCTGGCGGAAGGGCGGCGGCGTCGCGGACGGGCTCCGCGGCTTTGTCGGCGTGGGCGGCCACGCCATCGCGCGACGGCACGGTGGGCGCCGCTTCGTGGTCCCGGTTTGGTTCCGGAGGCCGGCCAGCGTGCGCGTGCTCGGCCTGCTGATCTTCTTGCGGTGTGGTGGATTCTACCGCGTCTGGAGTGTATTCGTTATCACTTGCCAAATTTCCCTCGCTCCCCGGCCCGTGGAGGCCGAGAATGGCAGCGGTTCGGCATGCTCCTTGCGGATGCGCGCCAGAACCTGCCCCTGTTCCGATTGATTCAACTTATCCATCTTGGTGGCGATCACCTGGTACCGCCGGTTGTGAAGCTCGAGCCATGCCTTGAGTTGCAGGTCCGGTTCCATCCAGCCCCTGCGCGAGTCCAGGATCAAAAAGGAAAGATCCAGCGCTTCCCTGCCCAACAGGTAACTTCCAATCAGGTCGCGCCACCGGCCGGCCAGCTCTTTGGGAACCCGGGCGTAACCATACCCGGGAAGATCGACGAAATACAGCGAGCCGTGAATGCGGTAAAAATTGATCGTTTGTGTGCGACCCGGAGTGTTACTGGTGAAAGCCAGCCCTTTACACCCCGTCAGGGCGTTAATCAGGCTGGACTTCCCTACGTTACTTCTCCCTAAAAATGCAATCTCGGGCAGGCCGTCGGAAGGGAACTGGTCCGGCCTGGCCGCGGATGTTACAAAAACGCTCTCAGTCGCCAAACCGCTCCCTTCGGACGCGGCTCAGTGCGCGACAACTTCTTCCGGCTGGGGGGCGGCTTCCACCCCGGGTGCGGCCGGCAGGGGCAACGCCACGATTTCCCGCTCCAATGCGATCTTCAAAACCTCGTCCATGGACTCGACGAAATGGATCTTCATCTCGTTGCGAATATTTTCCGGGATGTCCGGCAGATCCTTGCGGTTATCCAGCGGAACGATGGCTTCATTGATCCCGTGGCGATGGGCCGCCAGCAGTTTCTCCTTCAATCCTCCGATGCCCAGCACCTTGCCGCGCAGGGTGATCTCCCCGGTCATGGCCACGTCGCCGCGCACCGGAATCCGGGTCAGCGCGCTGCAGATGGTGGTGGCCATGGTGATTCCGGCCGAAGGCCCGTCCTTGGGAATGGCCCCTTCCGGGATGTGCACGTGCACGTCCAGGTTGCGGTAGAAATCCCGCGGCAGCCCGAACTGGTGGGCGCGCGAACGGATGTAGCTCATGGCCGCCTGCACGGACTCCTGCATCACGTCGCCCAGCTTGCCGGTAATGGTCAACTTCCCCTTGCCCTCCATCAGGGTGGCTTCCGTGGTCAGAATCTGCCCGCCCACTTCGGTCCAGGCCAGCCCCACCGCGGCGCCGATCTCGTTCTTCTTCTCCGCCTGCAAATCGCGGAACCGCTGCGGTCCCAGCAGCTCCGGCAGGATATCGCCGGTGATGACGGTCTTCGCGGCTTTCTTCTTGTCCTTCTCCTTGGCGCTTTGCGCGTTGACCACCTTGCGCGCCATTTTCCGGCAGACGTTGCCGATCTCGCGCTCCAGATTCCTGACGCCGGCTTCCCGCGTGTAGTATTGAATCAGCCCCGCCAGTCCCTCGTCGGTAAACTCGATCTCGTCCTTGGTCATTCCGGTCTGTTCCATCTGCTTGCGGACCAGGAAACGCTTGGCGATCTCCAGCTTCTCATATTCGGTGTAGCCGGAGAGCCGGATGACCTCCATCCGGTCCTGCAGGGCGGGTGGAACCGTATGCAGAACGTTAGCCGTCGCGATGAAGAAGACCTGACTCAGATCATACTCCACATCGAGGTAGTGGTCAACAAACATGTAATTCTGTTCGGGGTCCAAAACCTCCAACAGGGCCGCCGAGGGATCGCCCCGGAAATCCATGGACATCTTTTCCACTTCGTCCAGCATGAACACCGGATTGCGCGTGCCGGCCTTCTTCATCATCTGGATCACCTGCCCGGGCAGGGCCCCGATGTAGGTGCGGCGATGGCCGCGGATCTCCGCCTCGTCCCGCACGCCGCCCAGCGACATGCGCACGAATTTGCGGCCGGTGGCCTTGGCGATGGACATGCCCAGCGACGTCTTGCCCACGCCCGGAGGCCCCACGAAGCAAAGAATGGAGCCCTTGGGATTCTTCACCAGGCGGCGCACCGCCAGAAACTCCAGGATGCGCTCCTTAATCTTGTCCAGCCCGTAATGGTCCGATTCGAGCACCTGCTCGGCGAACTTCAGGTCGCGGATCTCCTTGGATTTCTTCTTCCACGGCACCGCCAGCAGCCAGTCCAGATAGTTGCGCGATACGGTGGACTCGGCCGACATGGGCGGCATGTTCTCCAGCCGCTTCAGCTCCGCCAGGGCCTTCTCCTGCGCGTCCGTGGTCATGCCGGCGGTCTCGATGCGCCTCTTCAGCTCGTCGATCTCGCTCTTTTCTCCCCGCCCCAGCTCCTTCTGGATGGCCTTGATCTTCTCGTTGAGGTAGTACTCTTTCTGGGCCTTTTCCATCTGGCGCTTCACGCGGCCCTGAATGGTGCGGTCCACGTTGAGCTTTTCGATTTCGATGTCCAGCATCTCCGCCACCCGCGTCAGCCGGTCCACGGGATCGAAGATCTCAAGCAGTTCCTGTTTTTCCTCGATGGTGAGCTGCAGGTTGGAACCCACCACGTCCGCCAGTTTCCCGGCGTCGTCCACCCGGATGGCGGCGATCATGGTTTCGTAGTTCAGGTTCTGGCTGAGCTTCACGTACTGCTCAAACAACGAGGTGACGCGCCCGGTCAGGGCGTCCAGTTGGGGACCGGGTTCCACCTTGAAACTGAAGGTGCGCACCACCGCGCGGAAGAATCCCTCTTCATCGCTGATGGAGAAGACTTTGGCGCGCTCCACGCCCTCCACCAGCACCTTGATGTTGCCGTCCGGCAGTTTGAGGCTCTGGACGATGTTCACCACCGTCCCCACGTTATAGATTTCGTTCGGCTTGGGCTCGTCGATGGAGGCGTCGTGCTGGGTCGCCAGGAAGATCTTCTTGTCCCCCGCCATGGCCTCCTCGAGCGCCCGCACGCTGGATTCCCGGCCCACCACGAAGGGTGTCATCATGTACGGGAAAATAACCACGTCCCGTATGGGCATCATCGGTAAACGTTTTGTGTCCGATTTTTCCTTAGAAGTAAGCATGTGTCTCCGCAAGGGTTCGGCCGGCGCTGCGCGGCCGGCGGGGCAGACGTTGCCGCCAGAAGTGGCTTAACCGGCCTTTTCCAATATTGTAAGGCTGATCTTCTGGGAAAGCACCATCTCTTTGGTGACGAGGAACTCCCGCACCTTCTTGTACGATGGAAGGTAGTACATCAGATCCAGCATCAGGTCTTCGAGGATCATGCGCAGGCCGCGCGCGCCCACCTTGCGCTCCAGGGCCAGGTCGGCGATCGCTTCCAGCCCGTCGTCGCTGAATTTCAGCCGCACATTCTCGAACTCGAAAAGCTTCTGATACTGCCGGATGATGGCGTTCTTGGGCCGGGTCAGGATCTGCACCAGCGCGTCCTTGTCCAAATCCTCCAGCACCGCGCTCACCGGCAGCCGTCCGATGAACTCCGGGATGAACCCGAACTTGATCAGGTCCTGGGGCTGCACCTGGCTCAGCAGGCTGATGTCCCGGTGGCTGGCAATGCCCACGGTCTTCGAGCTTTTATCTTCCTCGGGCAGAAATCCCATGGATTTCTTTCCCACGCGCCGCCCGATCACCTTCTCCAGGCCCACAAATGCTCCGCCGCAAATGAACAGGATATTGGTCGTATCCACCGGCGTGAATTCCTGGTGCGGGTGTTTGCGGCCGCCCTGCGGAGGCACGTTGGCGATGGTGCCCTCCAGAATCTTGAGCAGCGCCTGTTGCACGCCCTCGCCGGACACATCCCGGGTGATGGAGGGGTTCTCGTCCTTCCGGCAGATCTTGTCGATCTCGTCGATATAGATGATGCCCTGCTGGCACTTCTGGACGTCCCCATCGGCCGCCTGCAGCAGCTTGAGGATGATGTTCTCCACATCCTCGCCCACGTAGCCCGCTTCGGTCAGGGTGGTGGCGTCCACAATGGCGAACGGCACGTCCAGAATCCGGGCCAGCGTCTGCGCCATCAGCGTCTTGCCCGTCCCCGTGGGCCCGATCAGCAGAATGTTGGACTTGGAAAGCTCCACGTCCGAATTCCGCATTCGGTTCATGTGGATGCGCTTGCAGTGATTGTATACCGCGACCGCCAGCTTCTTCTTGGTGGCCTCCTGCCCGATGACGTATTGGTCCAGGCTTTCCTTCACCTCCAGCGGCTTGGGGAGCTTGTGAGGTATTCCGGACGGCTGGTCGGCCTTGTCGTCGTCCAGAATCGAGTTGCAAACCGCGATGCACTCATCGCAGATGTACGCTCGCGGATAATCACTCGGGGATGAGATGAGCTTCCCGACTACGTCTTGGCTTTTGTGGCAGAATGAACATCGCAGGGCCTCATCGGATCCGGCACGCTTCACGCAGTTGCCTCCTGAAACCCCAGGCGGATGGCGCCCGGGGAATGCGCCTCCCCCCGCGGCGTCCGGGGTGGCAGTACGCTTCCTCTCCTATTATCACCTGAATGCGGGGGTTTAGGCAATGTGCCTCCCCGCCGGAAAAAGTACTGGCGGGTTCAGCCCCGCTCTCCCTTCTCCCTTAGCCACTCCCGGAACGACAACAATCGCGGCAGCGATTCCTTGTCCTTCTGGCGATTTGCCGCCTGCTTGCTTCCCACGATGTCGTCGATATTGGCAATCGGGAAGCCGTGCTTTTCGACGCGCCGCTGCCAGGCATCGTCAAACCGTTCGATGCCATCGGGCGCGAAGATCAGGTCCAGATCAAACGGGCCGTTTCTAAGCTGAATGAAATCCTTGCCCCGGCGAATCTCCTGTTGTTCCTCGCCGGTGAGCCGGAAGCCGAGTTCCAAGAGGGCATCGACCAGCAGTCCGCAGTTGGCCGCTTGCTTCTCCACATAAAGATCGACATCCTGGGTGGTATCCGAATAACCCAGCAGTATGGCGCCGGATTTGCCGAAGAACAGGTATTTTACGCCGTGCCGCCGGCAGACGCGGCCAATCTCGTGTGCGTTCCTGAACTCAAACGTCGCCATGGCGGACGCTAATCGCGGTTGTATCCGAGCCAATCGGGCAGGTTATCTTTGCACCATTGGCGATACTCTTCCATGGTGTCGAATGAGCGGTATTCCGCGTCATCCAGAACGGGCTTGTACGTCTTGATGAACGAATTGCGGATGTGTTGCTCGATGGGCCTCTTGGCCGCCGCCTCAAAGTCTTCCCAATCCAAAGGTTCGTTTTGGACCATGGTTAAGAGCCGCATTCCAGGTGGGACAGGTTCGCAGCCTGGGGTCCCCCTACGCCTCCGTCTTCCCCGCATGCTCAAACAGGAAATTGAGCGTCTTCTCGGTCTGGATGTGCGAGGCGATCCGGCCCAGCGTCCCGTCCTTTTCAAAGCGCAACCGCGCGGCCGCGAAGGGTTCGCGCTGCTGGCGCGCGATGCGCTCCACCTCCCGGTCCACGTCGTCGCGTGTGGCGGCGATGGCCTCCCGCTCCGCAATGCGCGCCAGCAGCATGGATGCCTTCACCTCGCGCAGCGCCTTGTCGTGCTGGGTCTCCCTCGCCTTTTTCCAATCCACCTTCATGGTGCTGGGATCCATGCCCTGGCCGGCGGCCGCGCGCAGGCGCTGCTCCACGCGGCTCTTGATCTGCTGGTCGACAAACGCTTCCGGCACCGGAAAATCGTGCATGTCCACCAACTGCTCCACCAGCTTGTTCTTGGCCTCTTCCTGGGCCAGGTACTGCTGCTGCCCGAACAGCGATTTGCGCACCGCTTCCCGCAGTTCGTCCACCGTGCGGTAGTCGCCCAGATCCTGCGCGAACTCGTCGTTGACCTCCGGCAGTTCCTTGCGCCGGACGCCTTTCACCTGCACCCGGAAGCGCACGGTCCTCCCCGCCAGCTTGGGCTGCCCGTAATCCTCCGCGTAGCGCACCTCGAACTCCTTCTCCTCGGCGGGCGCCATCCCGCGCAGGTGTTCGCTGAAATCCTCCAGGGTGTCGCCGCCGCCCACCTCCAGGGTCATCTCCTCCTGCTTGACGCCGGGGCCTTCCGCCTCGCCCACGCTCTCGAGCGACAGCACCGCGAAATCGCCGTCGCGCAGCGGACGGGGATCTTCATTGACGAAATCGGCTTTCTGCTGCCGCAGTTCTTCCATTCGCTGGGCCACGTCGCCGTCGCCGATCTGCGGATCGTGGTAGGGCACCGTCAGGCTCTTATAGTCCAGCAGCTCGATTTCCGGCACCACCTCGAATTCGGCCTTGAACCGCAGCGGCTCTCCGGCATCGAAGTGCACTTCGGTAATATCGGGCTTGCCCACCACGTGGAGGTTCTCCGCCTCCAGGCGGTTCTGCAGGTGCTTGGGGATGACCGCCTCCAGCACCTGTTGCCGGATCTCCCCGCCAAACTGCTGCCGGATGATCGCCGCGGGAGCCTTGCCGGGACGGAAGCCCCGCAATTTGGCGCGCTGCTGAACTTTCGCCACCGCGCGGCCGGTTTCGGCCTCCACGTCCTCGACGGGCACGGTAATTTCCAACGAATGCTTACAACCTTCGACTAAGGCCAATGGGATCTACCTCGGAATGAACCTAAGCCTCATGATAGCGCGCTTCACTGGAGGTGTTCACGGGCGCGGCCAGGTGGAGGAAACGCGCCTTCCAGGGACCCCCCTCCGCATCCACCAGCGCTACCGTCACAGGCAACTGGAAACGCCGCGGTCCCGCGCTGCCCGGATTGACGTACAGCACGCCCGACCGCTCGAAGCTGGCCGGTTGGTGCGAGTGCCCGCTGACCACCATGGCAAAGCCGGCGGCCGCCGGATCGAGGTCCAGTTCCCCCAGGTCGTGCAGCACGTAGATCAGCGCGGCGCCGGCCGTGGCGACGGCCGTGGCCGGCAGAGCCTCCGCCCATGCGCCGCGATCGGCGTTGCCCCGCACCGCCACCACCGGGGCGGCCGCCCTCAGCGCGTCCAGGATCTCGGGCTTGCCCACGTCGCCGGCGTGGATGATCAGGTCCGTGCCCGACAGGGCGCGCAGCGCTTCCGGCCGCAGCAGGCCGTGGGTGTCGGCGATGAGTCCGATCACCGGCACGCGGCCAACTCGCCGGCCACCCGCGCCGCCTCCGCCGCCGGGTCCGCCGCGCGCGTGATCTGCCTTCCGATCACCACGTAGTCCGCCCCGCTCGCCACCGCCTCGGCCGGCGTGGCCACGCGCTTCTGATCGCCCCTGGCGGCGCCGCCGGAACGGACTCCCGGCGTCACCAGAATGGCCTGCGCTCCGGCCTGCGCGCGCACCGCCTCCGCGTCCAGCGGCGAGCATACCAGCCCATCCATGCCCGCTTCCATGGCCTTGCGCACGCGCAGCGCAACCAGGTCCCGGATGGCGCACTCGTAACCCATGTCCGCCAGGTCCTGCTGGTCGAAGCTGGTCAGCACGGTCACCGCCAGCAGTTTCAGCCCGGCATCGCCGCGGCCCTCGCGCGCCGCCCGCATCACCTGGCTGCTGCCGTGCACCGTCAGAAAGCGTACGCCGCTGCGCGCCGCCACCCGCACCGCGCGCTTCACCGTCTCGCCGATGTCGTAATATTTCATATCCAGGAACACTTGCTTGCCCTGGTCCAGGAGCTCGCGCACATAATCCATGCCCGCCGCCGCGTACAGTTCCATGCCGACCTTATAGAAGCCGGTTTGCCCGCCCAGGCGGGCTACCATGGCGCGCGCTTCGGCCGCGGAATCCACGTCCAGCGCCACGATGATGCGGTTTTCGGTCATATCAGCCGGATGGCCCTCGCTTCCCGCGGCAACACCCGGCCGATCGCGTAAGCCTCCGGAAACGCGCCGGCCAGCGCCCCGGCATCCGCCTCCGGCAGCGAGATCAACAGGCCGCCCGAAGTCTGCGGATCGTACAACAGGCTCTCCACCTCGCCCGGCAGTTCGCGCGCCGCTTCCACCGCGCCCGCCAGGTATTCGCGGTTGTTCTTCAACCCGCCCGGAATGGCGCCCTGGCGCGCATAGTCGAGCGCCCCGGGCAGGAACCGCAACCGGTCCACCGCGATCTCCAAGGTCACGCCGCTGGCCGCGGCCATCTCCCGCGCGTGCCCGATCAGCCCGAAGCCGGTGACGTCCGTGCAGCCGTGTACCTCGTACTGGAGCATGGCCTCGCACGCGCGCCGGTTCAACGTGAGCATCGACGCGATGGAAGCCGCCACATCGCCATCGCCCGCCGCGCCGCGCTTCAGCGCCGTGGCGATCACACCCGTGCCCAGCCGCTTGGTGAATACCAGCGCATCGCCGGGACGCGCGCCCGCATTGGCTTTCACGCGCTTCGGATGCACCGTGCCGGTCACCGCATAGCCGAACTTGATCTCCTCGTCGGTGATGCTGTGGCCTCCCACCACGGCGCAATCGGCCTCGCGCATCTTCTCCGCGCCACCCTTCAGAATCGCTTCCAGATCCTCCAGGTCCCCCTTGCCGGGGTAGGCCAGGATCGACAGCGCGCACACCGGCCGCCCTCCCATGGCATACACATCGCTCAGCGCGTTGGCGGCGGCAATGGCGCCAAAAGTGAACGGATCGTCCACGATCGGCGTGAAAAAATCGACGGTCTGCACCAGGGCAAGCTCCGCCGTCAACTGGTAGACGCCGGCATCGTCGGCGGTGTCAAAGCCCACCAGCACGTTCTCGTTCGCCACGCGCGGAATGCTCGCCAAGACCCGGTCCAAAACCTTTGGACTTAGTTTCGACGCTCAACCCGCGGCTTTCACGTGGGCCGTCAGCTTGCGCATCTTTACTATAATAACGGGATGCGTCGAACCGCCGTCGTGCTTGCCGTCTTTTTTGCGGCGCTGGCCCTCCTGCCGGCTTCCCGCGAACCGGAAATGGATCCCCGCCTGAAAAATGCCTCCCGCCACGCCGAACAAAACGGCTGGATCCGCGTGCACCTGGAGGGCGCCCCGGCCGACGTCGGCTATCAGCATGGCTACCTCCTGGCCGCCGAGATCCGCGATACCCTGCGCACCGTCTCCCTGGAGATGACTCACGAGGAGCACAAGGACTGGCAGTTCTTCCGCGACAAGGCCCGCACTATGTTGTGGCCCCGTGTCGAGGCCGAATACCGCTCCGAGATGCAGGGCATCGCCGACGGCGCCGCGGCCCACGGCGTGAAGGTGGACCTGTGGGACATCGTGGCCCTCAACGCCTGGCTGGAGCTTCCCTACTTCGACAAGTGGGACTCCCGGCGCCACGACCTGCCTGCGCCCTCCGCCACCGCCGACCATTGCAGCGCCTTCGTGGCCACCGGCAGCTATACCAGGGATGGCCGCGTGGTGATCGGCCATAACAACTGGACCAGCTATGAAACCGGCGAGCGCTGGAACATTATCTTCGATATCGCGCCGGCCCAAGGCAACCGCATGCTGATGGACGGCATGGCCGGACTCATCCACAGCGGCGACGATTTCGGCATCAATTCGGCCGGCATCATGATCACCGAAACCACCATCAGCCGGTTCAACGGCTATGATCCCGGCGGCATTCCGGAATTCGTGCGCGCCCGCAAGGCCATGCAGTATGCGGCGTCCATCGACGACTTCGCCCGCATCATGAAAGAGGGCAACAACGGCGGCTACGCCAACGACTGGCTGGTGGCGGACCGCAAGACCAACGAGATCGCCAGCCTCGAACTGGGCCTCAAGAACGTGACCCTCGACCGCACCCGGGACGGCTTCTTCGTCGGTTCGAATTTCCCCATCAACGCGAAGCTCACGCGCGAAGAAACCGACTTCGACCCTCAGGACGCCGGCGACAGCGCCAATGCCCGCCACGTCCGCTGGCTGCAGCTCATGAAGACCAACAAGGGCAAGATCGACGCCGCGGCCGCCCAGCGCTTCCTGGCCGACCACTTCGACACCGTGGAGAACAAAATCGATCCCGACGAACACACCCTGTGCGGCCACATCGACCTTTCGCCGCGCGGCGACATGCCCTGGCAGGGGCCCTACGCCACCTCCGGCGCCGTGCAATCCAAGGTGTCGGACGCCTCCATGGCCGAGTCCATGACCCTGCGCGCCTCGCTCGGCCACTCCTGCGGCATCGGGTTCAAGGCCGGCCCGCACCTGCGCAAGCATAGCGAGTTCGCCTGGCAGAAGCCCATCCTGCGGGACATGCCGTCGCGGCCCTGGACCACCTTCAGCGCCCAGTGAATCGCGCGCCGCGAGCGCCACTCCAGGCTTGCCGCAACGCCCAGCCGTGTGCTACGGTTCGTTCACATGAAAGCCTGGCAAGTGCACGCCTTCTCCGAGCCCGAGCAGATGACGCTCGATGAAATTCCCCTTCCCGAACCGGGTCCCCATGAGGTGCGCATCCGCAATCACGCGGTGGCGCTGAATTTCTTCGACATCCTCCAGATCCAGGGCAAATACCAGGTGCGGCCGCCATTTCCCTTCGTGCCCGGGGCGGAGGTGGCCGGCACCGTGGACGCCGTGGGCGCCGCGGTGAAACACGTTTTTCCGGGCGACGCCGTGTCCGCCATGACCCGCAACGGGGCCTTTGCCGAATACTCGCTGGCCGATGCCGGCCGCACCTTTCACATGATCGCGGGCATGGACTTCGCCGAAGCCGCGGCCATGCCGGTGGTCTACCACACTTCGTACTTCGCGCTGCATCGCCGCGCGGCGCTGGCGCACCGCGAATGGCTCCTGGTGCACGCCGGCGCCAGCGGCGTGGGCATGGCGGCGATACAAATCGGCAAGGCCTATGGCGCACGGGTTATCGCCACCGCCGGCAGCCAGGCCAAGCTCGATTTTTGCGGCGCGCAGGGCGCCGATCACGTCCTGCCGTACAGCGGCGAGGGATGGGTGGAACGGGTCAAGGAGATCACCGAAGGCCGCGGCGTGGACGTGGTCTACGATCCGGTGGGCGGCGATGTCTTCGACCAGTCCATGCGCTGCATCGCCGCCGAAGGGCGCATGCTGGTGATCGGCTTCGCCAGCGGGCGCATCCCCAGCGTGCCCGCCAATCGCGTGTTGCTGAAAGACATCTCCATTGTGGGCGTGCACTGGGGACAGTACGTTTCCCAGCACCCCGAGTTTCTGCCCCACACCCATGAAGTGCTCACCGCCATGTACCTGGGCGGACAGATCCACCCGGTGGTCGGCCGGACCCTGCGGCTGGATGAGGCGCCGGCGGGCCTGCGCGAACTGGCTGGGCGCAAGGTGCTGGGCAAAGCGGTGGCTATGTGCACCGCGCCACGATCAGCGTAATATCGTCGTGCTGCTCGTGCGGGCTGAACTTCCCGGCCTGCTCCGCCACTGAGGCGGCCAGATCCCGGGGCGCCGTCCCGCGCCCCCCCTGCAATGCCGCAACCAGCCGTTCTTCTCCGAAGTCCTCGCCGTCGGCGTTGAATGATTCGGTGATGCCGTCGGTGTACAGCGCCAGCGTATCGCCCGGCCGCAGACGGCACTCCCCGACCGCGCAATCCCATTCGCGGAAGAGTCCCAGCACGGTGGAGGTGGAATCCAGCCGTTGCACGCGGCGGCCGGGGCGCAGCAGCACGGCCGGCAGGTGCCCGCAGTTGACGTAGCGCAAGCGCCGCGTGCGGCCGTCGTATTCCGCGAAAAACAGCGTGGCGTAGGCGCTGTCGGCGGTGTTTTCGTGAAACAGCCGGTTGACGGACTGGAGGAAACGCCGCGGCTGGCTCCAGGCGATGGCGCACTGGCTGCGCAGGTTCGCCTGCAGGTTGGCCATCAACAGCGCTGCCGCCATGCCCTTCCCCGCGATGTCGGCGATGACCAGCCCCAGCCGCTCCGGGCCCAGGTCCAGAAAATCGAAGTAGTCGCCGCCCACCTGGCGCGCCTGAATGCAGATGCCGTCATACTCCAGCGTCCCCACGGGCGGCCGCCGTTGCGGGAACAGCCTGGCTTGCACCTGCCGGGCGATCTCCAGTTCCTGCGCCGCGCGCCGTTCCGCCTCCCGTTGGGCCGCCAGGGCCGTGCGCCGCTGGTCCAGGTCGCGGCTGAACACATCGATGCCCACCAGCGCGAAGGAGTTGCCGTCCACGTCCTTGAAGCGCGTGAACACGCCGCCCCAGGTCTGCGCGTCCTCCGCATCGGGAGGGCCGGCGGGCGTCCGCGCCACGAAGCGCACCCGCCGCAGGCGTGGCGGGTTGGAAAAGCGCACGCCCCGCTGGCGCCATTCGCGAAACTTCGCCAGCACGTCCTCGGTCATGAACACCACATGCGTGGCCCGCCCGATGTGCGCGTGTTCCGCGGACCCGGGCTTGGGCGCCACCAGCGCCAGCACCGCGCTGCCATCCGGCGGCGACACCGCCACCCAGCGCTCGCCGGACGGCAGGCGCGCATCGAACGCCACGTTGAACCCCAGTTGATCCACATAGAACCGCAGGCTGCGGTCCTGGTTCCGCACGAAAATGTCGATGGCGTGAATGCTCAGGTGCAACGCCGCGGGGGTGGCCATTGGAGTGATTATATGATGGAACCTGTGAGCGCCTGCTGCCAGTGGCCCAAGGCCGAGTTGCACCTGCACCTGGAAGGCTCCGTCGAACCGGAAACCATGTGCGAGCTGGACCCCGGCCTGCAACCGGAAACCGCGCGCGAGATGTATCGTATCGCCGGTTTTCAAGGTTTTATTCAGGCCTACAAGCAGGTGGTGGCGCGGCTGCGCACGCCGCGGGACTACGCGCGCATCACCCGCGCTTTGCTGGCGCGCCTGGAAACGCAGAACGTGCGCTACGCCGAGATCACCATCTCCGCCGGCGTGGTGCTGTGGCAGGGCCGCGAGTTCGCCCCCATATACGACGCCATCCGCGAAGCGGCCGCCGCATCGCCGGTGGAAACGCGCTGGATCCTGGATGCGGTGCGCCATTTCGGCGCCGATCCGGCCATGCGCGTGGCGGAGCTGGCGGCCGAGCGGGTGCGCGACGGCGTGGTGGCGTTGGGCATCGGCGGCGACGAAGAACGCGGACCGGCCGGTTGGTTCGGCGGCGTCTACCGCTTCGCCAGGGAGGCCGGGCTGCGCTTGACCGCCCACGCCGGCGAGACCATGGGGCCGCAGTCCGTATGGGCGGCGCTCGAGATTGGCGCCGAGCGCATCGGGCACGGCATCCGCGCCGTCGAGGACGCCGCCCTGCTGCGCAACCTGCGCGAGCGCGGCATCCCGCTAGAAGTGTGCATCTCAAGCAACGTGGCCACCGGCGCGGTCCCCACCCTGGCCCAACACCCCGTCCGGCGCCTGTACGACGCGGGCGTCCCGCTGACCCTGAATACCGACGATCCCGCCATGTTTTCCACCACCCTGACCGGCGAGTACGAGCTGGCCGCCCGCCATTTCGGTTTCTCCGAAGCCGAACTGCGCGGCATCGCCGAAAATAGCTTCCGCTACGCCTTTGCGAGGGCCGAGCCCGCGGCCGGCACGCCCGCACCGGCGCGCATTATATAATGCGGTAACCCTCAAGGTCCCGGAATGAACCTGGATGCCAAGTTCGAGCGGGAGCACGGCGCCGTCTACCTCACCGGCATCCAGGCGCTGGTGCGCCTGCCCATGGACCAGATGCGCCGCGACCGCCGCGCCGGGTTGAACACCGCCGCCTTCATCTCGGGATACGAAGGCTCGCCCCTGGGCGGCTACGACCTCGCGCTGCTGCGCGTGAAGCACCTGCTCGACCGGCACCGCATCCATTTCGTGCCGGGCGTCAACGAGGACCTGGCCGCCACCTCCATTTTCGGCAGCCAGATTCATCACGTCCTGGGCCAGTCGCGCTTCGACGGCGTGCTGGGCGTGTGGTACGGCAAAGGGCCCGGCGTGGACCGCTCCGGCGACATCTTCCGCCACGCCAACATCGCCGGCACGGGCCGCCATTGCGCCGCGCTGGTGCTGGGCGGCGACGATCACGTCTCCAAGAGTTCCACCATCCCGCACCAGAGCGATCTCAGCTTCTACAACCTGGCCATGCCCGTCTTCTATCCGGGCAACACCCAGGAGACACTGGATTACGGGCTGCTGGCCATCGCCCTTTCGCGTTTCTCCGGCGCCTGGGTGGCCATGAAGATGGTGACCAATGTCTGCGACGCCGGCGGCACCGTCGAGGTGGACCCCGCGCGCATCGCCATTCGCATTCCGGAAGGCTACGAAAAGAGGACCGACGCCCGGCTGCTGATTCCCATGACCCTGATGCTGGAGCCGGAGGTGCTCTACCGGCGCCTGGAAGCGGCGCGCGAATTCGCGCGGCTGAACGGCGTCAACAGCACCTTCGGCGCGGGCGAGGGCGCCTGGCTGGGCATCGCCAGCGCCGGCAAAGCTTATTACGACCTGATGCAGGCCATGCGGGACCTGGGGCTGCGGCGCGAGGACCTGCCGCGCCTGGGAGTGCGCATCGCCAAGTTCGGCATGACTTATCCCCTGGAGCCGCGCTTCGCCGCCAGCTTTGCGCGCGGCCTGCGGACCATCCTGGTGGTCGAGGAAAAGCGCAGCTTTCTCGAACTGCAACTGCGCGAGGCGTTGTACAACGCGCCCGATCGCCCCGCGATCCTCGGCAAGGGCGATCCCGACGCCGCGCCGCTGTTCTCCGCCGCCGGCGAACTCGATCCGGAAATGGTCACGCGCGTTCTGGCCCAGGTGATCGCGCCGGGTGCGGAGGGCGCCGCGCGCCTGGCCCTCCTCGATGAGATCGACCGGCGCGAACGCGGCTTGATTCCGGCGCGCTTTCCCAACTTCTGTTCGGGCTGCCCCCACAATCGCTCCACGCTCCTGCTGGAGGGCCAGATGGCCGGCGGCGGCATCGGCTGCCACGCCATGGCGGCGCAACTGCGGCACTCCCACCACGCCTATACTTTCCTCACTCACATGGGCGGCGAGGGCGCGCCCTGGATCGGCATGGCCCCCTTCGTGGATCGCCCCCACATCTTTCAGAACGTGGGGGACGGCACCTATTTTCATTCGGGCGCGCTGGCCGTGGCCGCCTGCGTGGCGGCGGGCGTCAACATCACCTACAAGATTCTATACAACGGCGCGGTGGCCATGACCGGAGGCCAGCAGGCCGCGGGAGCCGTCCCCGTGCCCGAGTTGACCCGCAAGCTGCAGGCCGACGGCGTGCGCAAAATCGCGGTCCTGACCGACGACCTGGCCAAGTACAAGGGCGTCGCGCTGGCCTCCAGCGCGCGCCTGCGCGGCCGCGACGACCTGCCGGAAGTGCTGCGCGAGTTCGAGCGCGAGCCGGGCGTCACGGCCATCGTCTACGATCAGCAGTGCGCCGCCGAGAAGCGCCGCCTGCGCTCGCGCGGCACGCTGGCCGAGCCTGCCCTGCGCCTGGTGATCCACGAAGAGGTTTGCGAGGGCTGCGGCGACTGCGCCACGCAATCCAATTGCCTGAGCCTGTATCCCGTGGAGACGGAATATGGGCCGAAGACGCGCATCCACCAATCCTCCTGCAACAAGGATTATTCCTGCGCGCTGGGCGATTGCCCCGCATTCTTGTCCGTGAAGGTGAAACCCGGCACGGGATTGCGCCGCGCGCCCCTGCCCCAACTGCCGGAAGTGGAAGCGCCCGCGCCGCGCGGCCGCGTCGAGATCGGCGAGCGCTATGCGATCCTCGGGCCGGGCATCGGCGGCGCCGGCGTGGTCACCGTCAACGCCCTGTTGGCCACCGCCGCCTGGATCGACGGGCTTTCGGTCCTCACCCTGGATCAGACCGGCTTGGCGCAGAAAGGCGGCGCGGTGGTGTCCAGCATCATCCTCAGCAAACAGCCCATCGAAGCGCCCGCCAAGATCGGCTACGCCAACGCGGACCTGCTGCTGGGCTTCGACCTGCTGGGCGCGGCCAGCCCGGAAAACCTTAAGCGCGCGCATCCGTCGCGCACGGCGGCGGTGGTGAACACGGCCGAAGTGCCCACCGGCGACGCCATTCGCGGCGGCGCGCGCCTGTCCGGTCCCGGGGCGGCCGTGGATGCCATCAACCGTTGCACGCGCCAGGACCGCAACGTGTTTCTGGACGCCTCGCGCATTGCCGAGGGCTTATTCGGCAGCCATCTGGCCGTGAACATCTTCCTGCTCGGCGCGGCCTACCAGGGCGGCCTGATCCCGATTTCGGAGACCGCCATCGAGGAGGCCATCCGCCTGAATAAAGTGGATGCCGCGCGCAACGTGCAGGCGTTTTTGTGGGGACGCCGGTATTATCACGACGCGGCGGCCGTGGAGTCGCTGCTGGCGCCCGCGCCCGCGCCGCCCGCGGCCGGGAGCCTGGTGGAGAGGCGCATGGCGGACCTGGAGAGCTACCAGAATGCGGCCTGCGCGGCCCGCTACGCCGCGTTCGTGCGCGAAGTCGAGGCCCGCCAGCCCGCGCTGGCCGTCGCCGCGGCGCGCAACCTCTACAAGCTGATGGCCTACAAAGACGAATACGAAGTGGCGCGGCTGCTCACCGACCCGCGGCGGGAGGCCCAGATTCGGGGCATGTGGGAGCAAGCCGAAGCCATTGGCTACTACCTGCATCCGCCGCTGCTGCGCGTGCTCGGCCTGAAAAAGAAGATCAGGCTGGGAGGCTGGTTTCGCCTGCCCCTGCGCCTGCTGGCGCGGCTCAAGGTGCTGCGCGGCACGCCCTTCGACCCCTTCGGTTACGCCGCCGTGCGGCGTGAAGAGCGCGCCCTCGCCGGCTGGTACCGGCAACTGCTGCGCGAGTGCCTGGAGCATGCCACGCCGGAGAACCTGGCGGTGGCGCGGGAGCTGGCGGCCCTGCCCGGGCAGATCCGCGGTTATGAAGAGATCAAGCTGGCGAGTGTGCGCAAAGTGAAGGCCCTGGCGGCCGAAAAGATGCGCGCCCTGAAAGGCCGGGAGGAGCAGCCGCTGGCGCCGCGCGTCTAAAGGGATCGCGCCGCTTTCAGCTCCAGCCGGCGTTGCTTCATCCACTGCAGCCGGCTGTGCTGTTCCTGGATCAGCGTGCCGAAGCCCGCCCAGTAATAGCCGCCCACGAAGAGCAGCAGGAAGGGGATGGAAAAGAAGTTGTTGGTGTCGATGGCGAACGCGATCATGGCCACGAAATACGTCCCCACCGCGATCTCGATGTACGGCAGAAGGCCGCTCTTGCGCCGGTACCTCTTGGATTCCAGGTTCACCGGACGATCGCCGATGGCGTACTTCGGCGTGCGCACAAAAGAGCTCGAGATGCCGAACAGCGCCTCCAGCACGGCGCGCGTGTTGATCACCGTGAGCGCCACGCCCACCGCCATCAACACGGGCAGCAGAAACACACTCCGCTTCCAGTGCTTGGGATACAGCTCGCGCTCGGCCACGATGTAAAACGCCGAAATCGACCAGAACGCCGCCATGATCAGCGGCAGGTCGATGAACACCATCTGCCAGATCCCCATGTAAAACCGCACGATCATCACCGGCAGCATCAGCGCCGAAACCACGATCATTAAAGGGTACGAGATGTTCGGCGTCAGGTGCATGAACGCCTCGAACTTGTGGCGCCGCGGAATGTCGGCGCGGAAGATCCCGGGCAGCAGTTTGATGGCGCATTGCGTCAGGCCCTTGGCCCAGCGCGATTGCTGCACCTGGAAGCCGTGCATCTCCACCGGCAGCTCCGAAGGGCACTCCAGCCCCGGGATGTAGACGAAGCGCCAGCCCTTGAGCTGGGCGCGGTAGCTCAGGTCCGAATCCTCCGTCAGCGTGTCGTGCTGCCAGCCGCCCGCGTCTTCGATCATGCGGCGCCGCAGGATGCCCGCCGTGCCGTTGAAATTGAAAAAATACCCGGCCCGCGAACGGGCGCCGTGCTCCAGGATGAAGTGCCCGTCCAGCAGCATGGCTTCCACTTCCGTCAGGAAGCTGTAGTCGCGGTTCAGGTAGCTCCAGCGGGTCTGCACCACGCCCACGCCCGGATCGGCGAAATGATGGATGGTGCGGCTCAGAAAATCCGTGGGCGGCACGAAATCCGCGTCGAAGATGGCGATGAATTCGCCCGTCGCCGTTTCCAGCCCTTCCTGCAGCGCGCCCGCCTTGAAGCCTTCGCGATTGGCGCGGTGATGGTATTCGATGGGGAATCCGAGGGCGCGGTACCGCTCCACCAGCGCTTCCGCGAAGGAGGCGGTGTCGTCCGTCGAATCGTCCAGCACCTGGATCTGCAGCAGGCCGCGCGGGTACTCGATTCGCGTCACTTCCTCGATCAGCCGCTCGATGACATAGTGCTCGTTGAAGATCGGCAGTTGGATGGTCACCCGCGGCAATTGCGCGAAACGCCGGGGCGGCTCTCCGGTGGCCTTCTTACGGTGCTTGAAGTACGTGCGAATGATCTCGTAGCGGTGAATCCCGTAAATCGACAGCAGCACCAGGATGGTGAAGTACGGGATCAGAATGGCCCAGTCGAACCAGCCCAGTTGATGCACGCCGCTGAAAGTATCGTCAAACAGGCTGCGCACCATCCGCGTTGTGGCCGGCGTAGCGGCCAGAAAGGCGATGGGGAACAGGGAGAGTGCCATATATCAACGCGACCGCGAACGCCGCTGGTCAGTTCAATGTTAACAAATCCCGAGGGACCGCGCCCCTATTGGTCGTTGTCCTTGTCTTTGGCCTTTTCTCCCGGACGCAGCAGCGACGGCGCCTTCTTCTTTTCCCGCGCGTCCTTGTCTTCCTGGTCCTGCCTGGCCGCGCGCTCGGTGGGGGTCAGCGCCGCGCTGCGCGCCTTCCTCTCGCGGGCTTGCTTGGCGGCCACCGCCTTGGCGCGGGCGGCGGGATCCTGCGTCGCCATGTCCATGCTGTCCGACGTGCCGTCGATGGATGCCTTCAGTACGAAATCGTAGCGGGAAATGTCTTTTGGCGGCGATTCCTGGATCTTCCGCAATCGCTCCAGCATGCTCCTCTCGGCGGCGGCCACGCCTTTGATACCCGGGCGAACGTCCACGTGGCGCTCCAGCGCGTCGTCGGCCACCTCGTCGATGGCGTCGATGATGTTGGCGTAGTCGTCCAGGGCGTCGTGGATGAAGATCGAACGGCCGGCCTGATCCTTGGCCAGCCAGTGGTCCACCTGGCTCAGGCGCTGCCGCGCGAATTGCACGTAGAGCGCCAGCCGGTCGTTGGGGTCCTGCGCCTCGCGGATCTGGTCGGCTTCGTCCGTGGTCAGAAAATCCCGCTGCTGCTGGGCGGCCAGGGGCAGCGCCAGCAGCGCGCAAACCAGCAGTGTCCTCACTTATTTGCCCTCCAATACTTCACGCAGCAGGTCGTCGTGCACCTGCTGGACTTTGGCTTTGACGGCCTCCAGCATGGGCCGGTCGGCCAGGTCCATCGCCTCTTGAAACCCGTTCAGCCGCCGCAATAGTTCCCGCGTGGAGTTCTCCGCGCGCTTGAACCACTTGGGCTGCTTGCGCGGATTCCTGCCCGTCTCGCGCAGCGACGCCTCCGCCAGTTCCACGGATTCCCGGACCTCCCCGGCCAGCGCCGCTACCGCCTTGTTGTCGCCCTTGCCGTAGGCCTCGCGCGCCTGCGTCAGCGCCTGCGCGGCGTTGTCCAGCGCCAGCATGGCGCGCTTGTCCAGGTTCGGCTCGGCCCTCGCCTGCGCCAGGTCCGCGCGCAGCGGCGCGAACGCCGCCATCATGGCCAGCAGCGTTACCGCGCGTCCGGGCGAAAACAGCCAGCCCCGCTTCACCGCTGGTTGATCTCCCGTTCCAGCAGTTTGGCCCGCTGCGTCGCCTTCCACTCCTCGTCCGGAAAGGCCCCCTTGCTGCGCGCCAGAAATTCCCGGTAATATTCCAGCGCCGGCTTCAAAGCCCGTAACTTGTCGTAGGTGATGGCGTGGAAATAGTAATTGGCCGGACTATTATCTCCTAACTGGTGGGCCCGGTCCAGCGCCCCCAGCGACTCCGGATACTTCTCCAGCATGTACAGCATCCCGGCCAGCTCTTTCCAGGCTTCCAGCGAATCGGGCTTCAGCTTGGTGGCCGCGAAGAACTGCCGCGCCGCCGGATCGTACTTCTTGCTGTCGCGCAGGCCGCGTGCGTACATCATGCGCAGCGAGTAGTTGTCCGGATCGGCGGCCACGCTCTGGTCGAACAGCGGCAGCGCCTTGTCAAACTGCTTGTTGAACAGGTACGCGGTCGCCAGCGCCAGCCGGTTGGCCGGCGTGGGATCCTTCTGCATCGCCGCTTCCAGCGGCGCCACCGCCTCCGCCGAATCCTTGTTCTCGAGCATCATCTGGCCCAGGTGCTCCTGCGCCGCGGCGTTTTCCGGAAACTGCTGGTAGATCGCCACCGCATCGGCGGTCTGGTGATTCTTCTCGTACAGCGCCGCCAGCTCCAGCAGGGCGTCGCGAAATCCGGGGTCGAGCTGCGCCGCGGCGCGGAAATGGGGCGCGGCGTCCGCCAGCCGGTCCTGCCGCGCCAGCGCCCGCGCCAGGCCCAGTTCGGCCTCCGCGGACTTGGCGTTCAGCTCCAGCGCCGCGCGGTATTGTTCCCCCGCCTTGGCCGCGTCGCCCGACTCCAGCAGCGCCTGGGCCCAATACAGCCGCGGCCGGAACTCCTTGGGCTTCTGCTCCACGGCCCGCTCCAGATAGGGCGCGGCGCCGGCCGCCTGCTTGTCGCGAATCAAAATAATTCCCAGGTTGAGCTGCGCTTCGTAAAGGCCGGGCTTCAGCTCCAGCACCTTGGTGTATTCCGCGACACTCTCGGCGTCGCGCCGCATCATGGTGTAAGCCAGCGCCAGGTGGAAGTGCGCGGCGTAGTCCTTGGGATCGGCGGCGACGGCCTTGGTGAACCACTCGGCGGCCTGGTCGTATTTGGCGGCGTCCAGTGCTTTCACGCCTTCGGCGCTGTAGTCGGGAGCTTGCAAAAAGAACAGGACCGCGGCGAACGCCCACATAACTCTATTTTACGCGTGCGCCACGTCAGTCAGAGCGCGCCGCAGAAACTGCCCCGTGTACGATCCGGCCGCCTGCGCGATCTGCGCCGGAGTCCCCGTGGCCACGATGTAACCGCCGCGTTCGCCGCCCTCGGGTCCCAGGTCGATCACCCAGTCCGCCGCCTTGATCACCTCCAGGTTGTGCTCGATCACCAGCAGGCTCGCCCCGTTTTCGATCAGTCGCCCGAAGGCCGCCAGCAGTTTGGCGATGTCGTCGAAGTGCAGGCCGGTGGTGGGTTCGTCGAAGATGTACAGGGTTCCCGCGCAGGATGCCTGCGCCAGGTGCGCGGCCAGTTTCACGCGCTGGGCTTCGCCGCCGGAGAGCGTAGTCGCCGATTGCCCCAGCCGCAGATAGCCGAGGCCCACGTCCGCCAGCACCTGCAGCTTCTGCGGCAGGCGCTTCTCGCCATGGAAAAAGGCGATGGCTTCGTGCACCGTGAGTTGCAGGATTTCGTGCACGTTCAGCCCGTTATAGCGGATCTCCAGGATGCCGCTCTTGAAGCGCGTGCCCTTGCATTCCTCGCAGACCAGCTCCACGTCCGCCAAAAACTGCATCTCCACCGTCTGCGTACCGTCGCCCTGGCAGGTCTCGCACCGTCCCCCCGGAATATTGAAGGAAAAGTGGCCCGCCGTGTAGCCGCGTTTCTCCGCCTCGCGCGTGGAGGCCATCAGCGCCCGGATCAGGTCGAACGCCTTGATGTAAGTAACCGGGTTGGAGCGCGGCGTGCGCCCGATGGGCGACTGGTCGATCATCACCGTTTCCCGGATGGTTTCCGCGCCTTCGATCTTGCGGCAGGCGAGCTTCAGAACCGGCTCCAGCGGCTCTTCGCCGGGATCGCCCGTTCCGCCGTCCGTCGCCGGAGCCTTGTGCAGCGCCTGCATGGAGCGGTAGATCACGTCGTGCACCAGCGTGGACTTGCCCGAGCCCGACACGCCCGTCACCACCACCATCGCGCCCAGCGGAATCTCCACGTCGATGTTCTTCAGGTTGTGCGCGCTCGCGCCCCGAAAGCGCAGGCGCCGGGCCCGGGTGAGCGCGCGGCGAGCGCTGGGGATGGCCACCCGCAACTCCCCGCGCAGGTACCGGCCGGTGAGCGACGCGCCGTCCCGCAGCAGGTCCGCGTAAGTGCCTTCGTATACGATCTCGCCGCCATGCTCGCCCGCCCCGGGGCCCAGATCCACGATCCGGCCGGCGGCCCGCATCACGTCGGGATCGTGCTCCACCACCAGGATGGTGTTGCCGATCTCGCGCAACTCCCGCAGGATGCGGATCAGCCGGCCGGTGTCGCGCGTGTGCAGCCCGATGGAAGGCTCGTCCAGCACGTAACAGGCGCCTACCAGCCGCGATCCCAGGCACGTGGCAAGCTGGATGCGCTGCGCCTCGCCGCCCGACAGCGTGGCCGACAGGCGGTCCAGCGTCAGGTAGTCGAGCCCCACGTCGTTCAGAAATTGGAGCCGCTGGCGGATCTCCAGCAGGATCTTCTCCGCAATGGCCGCTTCCTCTTCGGAAAGCTGCATCTCGTTGAAGAAGGCCAGCGCCTCGGCGATATTCAGCCGCACCGTTTCGGCGATGTTGCGCCCCGCCACCCGGATGTACAACGCTTCCCGCCGCAGCCGCGCGCCCTGGCATTCCGGGCACTGCGCGTAGCCCCGGTACCGGCTCAGAAAAACCCGCACGTGCAGCTTGTACTTCTTGGTCTCCAGAAAATCGAAGAAGTTGCGCACCGCCGCGACAACCGTCTCCTGTTCCTTCTCCGTCAGATCGCGGAACGCCACGTTCAGCCGCACGTTCTTGGCTTTGGCGGTCTTACGGAAGTTGCCCAGCCACGAGCGGTACTTCGGCTTGGTCCAAGGATCCACCGCCCCGCCTTCGAGCGTGCGGTTCCTGTCCGGGATGGCCAAGTCCATGTCGAAGTCGATGGTGTTGCCGAAACCCTGGCAGCGCGGACAGGCGCCAAACGGGTTGTTGAAACTGAACAGGCGCGGCTCCGGCTCCGCGAAAACCTGGCCGCACTGTTTACAGGCGAATCTCTCGCTGAAGCGCAGCGCCTGCGCCGCGGAATCGGCCGGCTCCAGGATCACTTCGCCCCCTTCGCGATAGCCGGTCTCGACGGTATCCACCATGCGCTGGCGCAGCTCCGGGCCCGGCTCGGCCGGGATCGCCAGGCGGTCCACCAGCACAAACACCGGTTTTGAAAAATCGATGTCCAGCAGCGATTCCGGCGTCGAGAATTCGAACGTCCGGCCGCCCTGAAATAGCCGGTTGAAGCCCTTCTTGCGCAGCTCGAAGAGGTGATCGCGCAGCGCCTGCGTATCCGGGTGCGCGCCCGCGCCGACCGGGAACAGCGCGTACCAGCGCGAGCCCGCCGGCAGCGCCAGCAGCCGCCGCGCCACCTGGTCTACCGTGTCGGGCTGCACCCGCGTGCCGCAGTTGGGGCAGTAGGTGCGCCCCACCCGCGCGAACAGCAGCCGCAGAAAATCGTAGCATTCCGTCGAGGTGGCCACCGTCGAGCGCGGATTGCGGCTGGTGTTCTTCTGCCGGATGGCGATGGCCGGAGCGATGCCGTCGATCTCCTCCACGGCGGGCTTTTCCATGCGCTCCAGAAACTGCCGCGCATACGCCGAAAGCGACTCCACATAGCGGCGCTGGCCCTCCGCGTAAATGGTGTCGAATGCCAGGCTGGACTTGCCCGAACCCGAGACGCCGGTGATGACCGTGATCTCGTTGTGCGGCAGCGAAAGCGAAATGTTTTTGAGATTGTGAACCCGCGCGCCACGGATCCGGATCTGTTCTTGCAAGGCTGTCCTTCAGTATAAAGCATCGCGTCCGGCACGGCCGGGCCTACAGCCTATTCCACCCGCCGGATCTCGGCCCCCACGCGCGCCAGCTTCGCCTCGATCTTCTCGTACCCGCGGTCGATGTGGTACACCCGGTCGATCACCGTCTCCCCGCGCGCCACCAGCCCCGCCAGCACCAGTGAAGCGCTGGCCCGCAGATCCGAGGCGATCACCCCGGCGCCGGTCAGCTCCGATGGCCCGGCCACGATCGCCTGCCGCCCTTCCAGCCGGATGTTGGCCCCCATGCGCGCCAGTTCCTGCGCGTGCATGAAGCGGTTCTCGAAGATCGTCTCCACCACCATGGCGATGCCCTGCGCCTGGGTCATCAGCGCCATGTATTGCGCCTGCAGGTCGGTGGCGAAGCCCGGGTATTCCTCGGTGGTCGCGTCCACCGAGCGCAGGCGCCGCGGCGCGCAGATCCGCAGCGTCGCGCCGTCCGGCTGATCGGCCTCCGCGCCGGCTTGCACCAGCCTGGCCACCAGCGCGCTTACGTGCTCCGGGACGCAGCCGGTGATGGTCAGGTCGCCGCCGGTGATGGCGCCGGCGATCAGAAACGTGCCCGCTTCGATGCGGTCGCTGATGATGGTGTGGTCCGCGCCGTGCAGTCTCTCCACGCCTTGGATGTGAATGGTGGAAGATCCCGCGCCCTCGATGCGCGCGCCCATCTTGGAAAGCAGCGCGCACAGGTCCGCGACCTCGGGCTCGCGCGCCGCGTTGCTCAGGGTAGTGTCCCCGCGCGCCAGCACCGCCGCCATGATCAGGTCCTCGGTGCCCGTCACCGTGATGCGGTCGAAGTGAATCGCCGCGCCGCGCAATCCCTCCGGCGCCTCCGCTTCGATGTAGCCGTGGGCCTGGTTGATGCGCGCTCCCAACTGCTCCAGTCCCAGCAAGTGCAGATTGATGGGCCGCGCGCCGATGGCGCACCCTCCCGGCAGCGAAACCCGCGCCCGCCCCGTGCGCGCCACCCGCGGGCCCCACACCAGGCTGGAGGCGCGCATGGTTTTCCCCAGCTCGTAAGGCGCTTCCGGCGAAACGATGCGCGGCGTGCGCAGGCGGATGGTCTCGCCGTCCTCTTCCGCCTGGCTGCCGATATCCACCAGCAGCCGCTGCATGGTGCGGATGTCGCGCACTCTCGGGATGCGCCGCAGGGTCACCGGCTCGCCGGTCAGCAGCGCCGCCGCCAGCGCCGGCAGCGCCGAATTCTTCGATCCGCCGATGGGGATCTCGCCCTGCAATCGAGGGCCGCCTTTGATCGCGAATTTGTCCATGATGGCTCCGTCCTTTACCGCCGCGGCCCGGCCAGCGCCTGCGACACCCGTCCGCCCGCGGCCGCCAGGCGCCGCTCCGCCGTCTCGCGGTCCACACCCGCCCTGCCCATCACGATGGCCGCGCGTACGCTGTTCCCGGCGGCCTCCAGCAGGGCTCCCGCGGCGGCGTCGCTCACCCCCGCCGCCCGCGCCACGATGCGCCGCGCCCGGTCCGCCAGCTTGCTGTTCTTCGGCTGCACGTTCACCATCAGGTTGCCGTACACGTAGCCCAGCCGGATAAACACCGCCGTGCTGATCATGTTCAGCACCAGCTTGGTGGCCGTGCCGGCCTTCAGGCGCGTGGAGCCGGCCACGATCTCCGCGCCCGTCAGCGGCGTGATGGCGATTTGCACGGCGCGCGCCAGTTCCGAGCCGGGCGTGCAACTGATCCCCGCCGTCACCGCCCCCAGCCGCCGCGCTTCCGCC
>VFSW01002572.1_pt1 | contig 27419 bp, 23 predicted proteins | sample 5358111 | NCBI WGS metagenome assembly VFSW01 (sample SAMN11554181, study PRJNA540505) | mine drainage metagenome | isolation source: sediment from site ElyBrook_90M | place: USA: Ely Copper Mine, Vershire, VT | collected 2017 | reverse complement strand
GGATGAGCGCTTATAACCAGTGGACCAAAGGATGTGGTCTGGGATTGATCACCTTGTCCTTGTTGGCCGGGTGCACCACGCAAACCAATCTGCTGCAGTCCAAGAAGATCGACTACAAGGCCAAGGCCGAGACCACGCAGCCGCTGGATGTGCCGCCCGATCTGACGCCCGTCCAGACGGACGAGCGGTTTGCCATTCCCGATCGCGACAAGAACAAGGGCACCACCTACTCGCAGTATTCCAAGGAACAGGGCACCACCACGATTGTGGCGGGGGCTAGCGGCGTGCTGCCCAAGCTTGCCGAAGGGGTGCACATCGAGCATGACGGCGCGCAGCGCTGGCTGGTGGTGAAAGCCACGCCCGAGCAGGTCTGGCCCATCCTGAAGGAGTTCTGGACCAGCAACGGTTTTGAACTGAAAGTGGATGACCCGCAAATCGGCTTGATGGAAACCGACTGGACGGCAAACCGCACCAGCGTTCCGCAGGATTTCCTCAAACGCATGCTCAGCACCGTGGTGGACAACCTGTTCTCCAGCCCGCTGCGCGACAAGTTCCGCACCCGGGTGGAACGCGGCTCGGTGAGCGGCACCACGGAAATTTTCATCACCCACCGCGGCATGGAAGAAGTGGTCAGCAAGGATTACACCGGAACCAGTTGGCAGATGCGTCCGGAAGATCCTGAAATGGAAAACGAATACCTCAAAAAACTGGCCCTGCGCTTTGGCACCCCGCCCGAGCAGGCTGCCGCCCTGGTGGCCAGCGCTGGAACTCCGGGCACCAAGGACGCTCCCGCCGCCCTCCAGTCCAATGCACTGGCTACCCTGGTCAAGCAGCCGGATGGCGACACCATCATCTCGCTCAACGAGCCCTTCGACCGGGCCTGGCGTCGGGTTGGCCTGGCGCTGGATCGCAGCGGGTTTACCGTGGAAGATCGGGACCGTGCAGCAGGCGTGTATTTTGTGCGTTACACCGACAGCGACGCCGCCCTGAAAACCAAGAAGAAGGAGAGTTTCTTCTCCAGCCTGCAGTTCTGGAAATCTGACGACAAATCGAAGGATACCCAGACCTATCGCATCACGATCACCACCATCAGCGGCAAGGGGTCGAAGGTGGATGTGCGGGACAAGGCTGAAAACCAGGTCAACCCCGACACCGCCAACAAGATGCTGAGCCTGATCTACGAACAGTTGCATTGACGCGTGATCCGCTTCGCATCACTGGGTAGCGGGAGTGAAGGCAACGGGCTATTGATTCAATGCGGGGCCACGGTTGTGCTGCTGGACTGCGGGTTTTCGCTGGCCGAGACGACGATGCGTCTCGAACGCCTTGGGGTAGCGCCGCAGCAGCTCACGGCGCTACTCGTCACCCACGAGCATTCCGACCACATTGCGGGTGTAGCCCGTCTGGCCCGACGCTACGACCTACCTGTTTATGCCAGCTTTGGCACCCTTGCGGCCGTGCGTGACCAGCTGGCGGATGCCCAGCTCCATGCCATTACCAGCGACGTGCCCTTTGACCTCGAAGCGCTGGCCATCGAACCCTTTGCCGTACCGCACGATGCGCGCGAGCCGTTGCAGTTCGTGGTGGGCAACGGGGTGCACCGCCTGGGTGTGCTCACCGACGTGGGGTGTGCCACGCCGCATATCGAAGCCATGTTGAAAACCTGCGATGGACTTTTCCTGGAAACCAACTACGATCCCGTCATGCTCCAGCAGGGCCCTTATCCGCCCCAGCTCAAGGCCCGGGTGAGCGGGCGCTATGGCCATCTCAGCAACGAAGCCTCGGCCGAACTGCTATCGCGCCTCGACCATTCCCGCCTGCAGTGCGTGGTGGCCGCCCATGTCAGCAAGAAAAACAACACCCCGCAACTGGCGCAGGCTGCGCTGGCCCGGGTGCTGGGTTGTGCCCCCGAAGAGGTGGTGGTGGCTGACCAGGGGGCGGGCCTGGACTGGCTGGAAATCAGATAGGGAAGGGGCCATTGGGGACAGACCCCAAGGGCCCCTTCCCAAACCCCAAAAAAAGCCGACCCAAAGGTCGGCTTTTTGCTTCAGCAGCTTGACGCTGCGCCGAATTACTTCTTGTCGGCGGCGGGAGCAGCAGGAGCAGGGGCGGCAGCAGGAGCAGCCGGTGCAGCAGGAGCAGGGGCGGCAGCAGGAGCAGCCGGTGCAGCAGGAGCAGCGTCAGCCTTGGGGGCTTCGGGCTTCGGGGCTTCGGGCTTGCTGCAAGCAGCAACAGCAACGGCGAACAGAGCAGCGATCAAGAGGTTCAGTTTCATTTGCAATTCCTATCGATAGAAAGTTAAAGACACATCTGGTGAGCCTCCGGTGGGCCTTACAGATTCCGAGAGGTTACACCCACCGTTGCGTTGCAGCAAGTGATTTTTGTCAGGCCAGCCAGCCTGCAAGATAGGCTTCGTAGAGCAGGGAAACCGCGGCCTCTGGCAGCGGCCCCGGGGCCAGGCGGCGGTGGTCTGCCAGGGTCACCAGGGGGCGTTTGGTAGCGCCGACTAGTGGGTGCTCCTCGCCATTGAGAAACAGCCGGTTGCCGCGAAACAGCATGGTGCTGCGAGGATCGAGGCGCAGCCCCCGCCGTTCAACCTGTCGGGCAAAGCGCGCGCGGGTCAGCGGCGACTGTGGCGGGTCGAAAAACAGGTGCGGTTTGGGTTCGGTCAGGTAACGCCCGACGCAAGACAGGATATCCTGATCGTTCCAGCGAATGGATTGCAAAATGTGACTGACCTGTTGCAACAGGGCTGCAGGCAGTTCGCCCGGATGGGCCTGGAGGGTCAGGTCAGGATCGGCGTAGCGTCCGGCCACGGTGAGATGGTCGCGCAGGTGGTCAAGGAAGGCATTGACCCATTCCTGATGTGTGGGTGCGCGAAAGCCGATGGAATAAGTAAAGCATTCCGACACGGCCACGCCATCATGGGCGCATTGTGGGGGCAGGTAGAGCATGTCGCCGGCTTCCAGATCCCATTGCGACTGCGCCTTGAAACGACGCAGGATTTTGAGGTCGCTGTCGGGCAGCAGCTCCAGGTCGTCGGTTTCCGCTATGTCCCAATGTCGCGTACCAAATCCCTGAAGCAAAAACACGTCATACGAATCGAAATGCGGCCCCACCCCGCCACCGGGCACGGCATAACTCACCATCAGGTCGTCCAGGCGCGCGTGCGGCACGAAGTTGAAATCCTGCAGCAGCGCTGCGGCTTCCGGAATCCAGTGATTGAGTTCCTGCACTAGCACGGTCCAGTTGCGTTCAGGCAGGATCTTGAAGTCGATGGGGCGAAATGGGCCGTGGTGCAATTTCCAGCGGCGTCCTTCGCGCAGGATGAGGCGGGCCTGCACATCGGGGCGGGTGGCCAGTTTCTTGATTTCGGCGGGGGTGAGAAAACCCAGAAAGTCTGGTATGGCCTGGCGCACCAGCAGGGGCTTTTTGTGCCAATGGCGTGCCAGAAAGGCCTTAGGACTCAGTGCGCCCAGTAACGATGTCTTCATGAGTGTCTCGCAACCAAACCCGGATTGTAATCCAGAAGTCACATGCCACGGGGCAGGAGCAGTCCAACACAATCTGCGGGGATGGGATAGAATCAGCGCCAGGGTGATGGAGATATTTCATGCTGAAAGTGGGACAAAAAGCACCAGGCTTCGAGCTGCCAGACTCCGGAATGGAAATGGTCCGCCTGTCCCATTTCAAGGGAAAAAAGAAAGTGGTGCTGTTTTTCTACCCGCGAGACAACATGCCCCAATGCACGCGCGAAGCCATTGATTTCAGCGACCTCGAAGATGCGTTCACGCATCACGGGGCCGTGGTGATGGGCGTGTCGCAGGACGACATCCTGTGTCATGCCGATTTTTGTGAGGCCAACGGGCTCAGTTCGCGCCTCCTGTCGGATGTGGAGGGGGATGTGTGTAGGCGTTACGACGTCCTGCACGAAAAAGAGATGGGTGGGCATGTGCGCACCTGTGTGGATCGCGTGACTTACGTCATCGACCGCGACGGTGTCGTGCGGCATGTAGTGCCGGCGCAGAACAGCCGTGACCATGTGGTCGAAGTGTTGAAACTGGTGAAGGAGATTGAGTAGAAATGGTCATTGCAAAAGATTCTGTGGTCACCCTGAGTTATACCCTGTCGGACGACGAGGGCAAGTTGCTGGAAGCCAGCGACCCCGCCGTCAGCTATCTGCACGGCGGCTACGACGGTATTTTTCCGATGGTGGAAGAAGCGCTGGAAGGTCAGGCCGAGGGTTTTAACTGTACGGTCACCATGGAACCGGATGAGGCGTTCGGCGAATACGACGAATCGCTGATGCGGGTCGAACCGCGCAACCTGTTTCCGCCACAGGTCAAGGTGGGGATGCAGTTTGAAGGCCAGCCAGAAGGCGCGGCTCACGATGAAACGGTGTTGTATACCGTCACGGACGTGACCGACGACAAGGTGGTGGTGGACGGCAACCATCCGCTTGTGGGCAAGACACTGGTGTTTGCCTGCACCGTGCTGGGCGTGCGCCCGGCTACCCAGGAAGAATTGCAGCATGGCCATGTTCACGGCGAACACGGCCATCATCACTAAAAAACCTGCCAGATGCGTTAAACCTTGAATCGCGTCACTGCATCCTGCAGCAGGCGCGATTGCGCTTCCATTTCACCCATGGACTGACTGGCATGGGACACGCCCAGGGCGTTGGCTTCGCTCATCTGCGTGATCCCTTCCACTTTCTGGGCAATTAATTCGCTGGCCTTGCTCTGCTCTCCCAGTGCAGCGGTGATCTCCTTCGCAAAACCCTCGCTCTGGCTAGCTCTTGTCTGGATGCGTTCGATGGACTGGCGGGCATTGTCGGCGTAAGTGGCCGTCACGGAGACCTGTTCTACCACATGACGGATGTCTTCCACGGCCTGGCCCGCGCTTTGCTGGATGGCCACGATCATGTCGGCAATTTCCTGGGCTGAACTCGTGGTCTTCTCGGCAAGCTTGCGCACTTCGTCTGCCACCACGGCAAAACCTCGACCCTGTTCGCCGGCACGCGCAGCTTCGATGGCCGCATTGAGGGCCAGCAGATTGGTTTGATCGGCCACTTCGCGAATCACCTGAACGATGGCCGAGATGTCGTTGGATTGTTGTCCGACGCGTTCCACCACGACGGCAGCATCCTTGACAGTGTTTGAAATCCGCGTCATTTCGTCGAAGGCGTTTTGTACGATGGTGCTGCCTTCCGACGCCAAGCGCGAAGACTCCTGGTTGGCTTCCAGGGCATGGTTGGCATTCTCGTGAATGTTGCCGATGCTGACACTCATCTCCTCGATGGCCGCAGCCACGGTACTGGTTGCGTCATTCTGGCCTTCCACGGACTGGCTGATGTTGCTCAGGGCGCCGGACATGTTGGCGCTTGTGGCGGCCGTCTGGCGGGCATTGCCAGCGATGGTGTCGATCAGCTGGCGCAGGTTGGCCTGCATACTGCTCAGGGCGCGCAGCAGGTCGCCGGTTTCATCCTTGTCGCCTTTGGGGATCTGGTTGGTGAGATTACCAGAAGCCACGGAAGCGGCCGTACGGATGGCGGCCAGCATGGGGACCACGATGCGGTTGGCCAGGGTCAGCGCAATGGCCAGTGCCGCAACCACCGAAGCCGCCAGAATCACCATGGACAGGGTGATGGTGCGCGAGGCGCTGGCGGAGGCGCTGGTCGTTGCCTCTTCGCCTTTCACTTTCTGTGCGGCCAGAATGCCATCCATTTGTGTGGTGATTTCAATGAAGCGCTTGTCAGCGGCCTGCATCATGCCGGTGCCGCTGGCGAGATCAGACTGGGCCATGTCGATGGCTTGCGCCACGTTTTTGCGGTACTTGGCCATAGGCTGATCCAGCGCCGCAAGGTTTTTCTTTTCCTCTTCACCCAAGTCGCTGCGTTCGGCCAGGTTTTTGAGCAGCTTGATGGCGTTGTCTGTATGCCCCAGGATCGTCGTGGTTTCCTTCTGGATGCGCTCAGCGTCGAAATTGGAGAAGGAGGCAAACAAGCGGTACACGCCGATGTTGGCCTCCAGGAGCTCATCGCGGCTACCGTTGAGCAGCGCGGTGTGTTGCATGCCCCTGGTGGTGATGGTCTCAAGCGCGCCCTGCATGGTCCGCATGCCAAAGAAAGTGACGACGCCCAGTACCAGCATCATGACGACAGTCAACAAGGGCGCTAGCAGTATCTTTTTCTTGATGTTCACAGTGGACTCTCAGGACGGTTGAACAGTGCGATCAGTGCTTGTAGATGCCGGCGCAGACGATGTCTTCGCCCACTTTTTCGCAATAGGCCGACTTGGGCAGTACCTTCTTGCTGACGGGGTCGGTAAATTTGTAGTCCTGCCAGAATTTGCCTTTGCTCTTAGCCAGTTCCACGCGTTCCTTGATGAATTCCTTGCCATCGGCGTCGGCGAGATCGATCAGGTCTTTACCTACCGATTTGGCGTTCTGGCCATGAGCCAGGCACTTGCCGTTCATGTCATAGACCACGGGGTACAGGTCGCGGTCCACCCACTTTTTGTCTTTCGCGGTGATTTCCTTGAGTGTGGCATCGCGATTGGCCTGCAGGGCCTTGGCGGCCTTGGAGACCATGGCTTCGGCTTCCTTCGGCGTGGCATAGTTCTCCGCCAGCACGGGCATGGCGATGAAGGATGCTGCGGCAACTGCGAACAAAAACTTTTTCATATCAAGCTCCTCGAATCATCTTTTTTAGAGACTATAGTTTGGTGGATGGTGTGGGTTTGGTTTTGGGGGCAGACCTCAAATTGGGGTCTGCCCCCACAGCCATCCACGGCTATCTGGATTATCGGCAGAAACCGATGAAACATGAGGCCCATGGATGGGCAAACCAGCACCATTATGGAGCGATGGCTTTGCCTGAACGAGGGAATTGCGTGAGGGATTGATCCGCGTCAATCCTGGCGCGCCACGTGCACCAGTTCGTAGAGCAGTTGCAGGGCCTCGCGCGCCGAAAGCGTGTCGGGATCGATCTGGCGCAGTTGGGAGAGGGCAGGGTGGGGTGGGGCCGGGACTTCGAGCTGAGGGGTGGGTACGGTGGCATTGAAAGGCGCCACGAACAGGTCGCCTTGCGGACGCTGGGCGACGGCACTCTCCTCCAGATGGGCAAGATGGCGGCGAGCCTCCCGGATCACGCTGCTCGGAACGCCTGCGAGGGCGGCCACCTGCAGGCCATAGCTCTGGCTTGCAGGACCTTCTTCCAGGGCGTGCAGAAAGACGATGCGATCCTGGTGCTCCACGGCGTCCAGATGAACGTTGACCACGCCACGAGTTTCCAGCGCTAGCTGGGTCAATTCGAAATAATGTGTGGCAAACAGGGTATGGCTGCGATTTTTTTCAATCAGGAAGCGCGCAATGGCATAAGCCAGTGCCAAGCCGTCGAAGGTGGAGGTGCCGCGTCCGATCTCGTCTACCAGTACCAGACTCTGTTCGGTAGCCGCATTGAGGATGTGTGCGGCTTCTGACATTTCCACGAGAAAGGTGGAACGCCCTGACGCGAGGTCGTCACCAGCGCCGATGCGCGTGAAGATTTGGTCTACCGGTCCCAGCACTGCCGACCTTGCCGGGACGAAACAGCCCGCGTAGGCCAGCAGCACGATCAGTGCGGTCTGGCGCATGTAGGTGGACTTGCCCCCCATGTTCGGACCGGTGATGAGCAGCATGCGTCTTTCGGGATGGCATACAGTGTCGTTGGGTATGAAGCGCTCCACCTGTTGCTCCACCACCAGATGCCGACCCCCGGTGATGGTGAGGCGCGGTTCGTCACAGAACGCAGGTGCCACGAGGTTGAGCGCCACGGCGCGTTCAGCAAGGCAGGCCAGGGTGTCCAGCTCGGCCAGGGCCGCCGCCAGGGTCTGCAACAGCGGCAGGAGCGGCAAGAACGTGTCGAGTAGCGCCTCGTACAGGAACTTTTCACGTGCCAAGGCACGCTCGTTGGCGGACAGGGCCTTTTCTTCAAAGGCCTTTAGCTCTGGCGTGATGTAGCGCTCGGCGTTCTTGAGGGTCTGGCGGCGACGATAATCGTTGGGGACGCGGTCAGACTGCGCGTGGCTCACCTCAATGTAGAAGCCGTGGACCCGGTTGTACTCCACCTTGAGGGTGGCAATCCCGCTGCGTGCGCGTTCACGACTTTCAAGGTCCAGCAGAAAATCACCGCAGTGTTCCTGTATGCCTCGCAATTCGTCGAGTTCGGCATCAAAACCCGGTGCGATGACGCCGCCATCGCGAATATGGGCGGCAGGTTCTGCGGCCACGGCGCGTTCCAGCAGCGCGGGGATTTCAGCGGGTAGGGTGCGCAGGCCCGCGCACAAGTCGGCCAGGCGCGGCGCCGGATTGCCGGAGAGCAGGGCCAGCACTTCGGGCAGCAGGGTAAGCGTGTCGCGCAACGCCACGAGGTCACGCGGCCGGGCCGATTTGAGGGCGAGACGGCCGACGATACGTTCCACGTCGCTGCTGCGTTTGAGCAGCGTGCGCAACTGCAAGGCGAGTGCCGCAGTGCCTTCGCCCGCTAGGGCGCTGATGGCCACGTGCCGTGCCTCCAGGGGCGCACGCTGGCGCAGGGGATGGTGCAGCCAGCGGTGGAGCAGGCGCCGACCCATCGGATTGACGCAAGTGTCCAGGACGGAGAGCAGCGTCGGACTGCGTTCACCGCGTAACGTTTCGGAGATTTCCAGATTGCGGCGCGTGGCGCTGTCCATGCGCACCCAATCGCCGCTGCGCTCCACCTGCAGGCCCTGGATGTGGGGCAGGGCGCTGCGCTGGGTATGGCTGGCATACCCCAACAGGGCGCCCGCTGCGGCGATGCCGGCAGGCAGGTCGTCGCAGCCAAATCCGGAAAGGTCATGCACCCTGAACTGCTGGCACAGCGCACGCTGGGCACGCTCCAGGTCAAAATGCCAGGGGGCCAGCCTTTGCAGCGGCAGACGTGCCTGGGTCAGGCTAGGGGTGAAGGATTCGGGCACCAGGATCTCGGCCGCACCGATGCGTTCCAGTTCGGCATCCAGTTCGTGAATCGGTGTTTCGGTGAGGATCATCTGGCCACTGCTCAAATTGAGCGTGGCGAGGCCAGCGTGAGCTCCCTGTGGGGCAATGGCTGCGAGCAGGGTGTCGCGGCTTTCGTCCAGCAGGGCGGCATCGGTGAGCGTGCCGGGAGTCACGATGCGCACCACTCGGCGTTCCACGGGACCTTTGGCCGTGGCCGGATCCCCCACCTGTTCGCAAATGGCTACCGACTCTCCGAGGCGCACCAACCGTGCCAAGTACTGCTCCACGGCATGATGGGGCACTCCCGCCATGGGAATGGGTTGCCCCGCAGAAGTGCCCCGCCGGGTGAGGGTGATGTCCAGCAAGCTGGCCGCTTTTTCGGCATCTTCATAGAAGAGCTCGTAGAAATCTCCCATGCGATAGAACAGCAGACGCTGCGGATGCTCCGCCTTGAGGGCGTGATACTGCTGCATCATCGGCGTGTGTTTTTCCATCATTGGATTATCTTGAACTTCTTTGCGTTAGATCAAGTTGTTTCTGAGTGCGAGGGGTTAGAGTCGCCGTATGAATTTTGATCACCCCTTGGTTTTGTGGTGATTTCAACAGTCCCCCCTCGCACGGGCAGTCCCGTTGTTCCTTCGGATTGTCCGTGCTCTTTCTTTGTGTTTTGCGCAAGTGTTCATTTGCGAGCGCAAGCGTGTTCATGTGCCTAGCAAAAGCAGTGCCGCGACACCGCTGACCACCAGAAACGGCACGGCATAGTAGTGAAAACGTAGCCACAGGCCCCGTTCGGCTGCCATGCGTAGCGCGATCAGATTGGCCAGCGAACCCAGCACGAAACCAAACCCCCCCACATTGACCGCGTAGGCCAGCACGGCGTTGGGGGGTACCCATTGGGTCAGCAGGATCGTGGCCGGTACGTTGCTGATAACTTGAGATGCCAGGACTCCGACGAGGAACAGCATTCGTGGCGAGTCGTGGGTCAGGGGTGCGAGCAGGTGCCCCATGCCTTCCAGGGCAGTGAGTAGGTGGATGTCCACGAACATTAGGGCAAATACGACAATCAGGCTCCAGTCCACTTGCAGCAGGAGGCGAGGGTGCACGACGGCCAGCCCCAATAGTATTGCGGCAAGCCCCCAGCCGGGATGTCCCCATTCGACCGACGCCACGAAAGCCACATAAAGCACCGAGCAGAACGCCATCAGGGCGCCTTGCCAGCGCGCCGCCTCACTCGGCAAGCGCACGGCAATGCGCTGGTCAGGAAAGGCCAATGCGGTCAATGCCAGCAGCAGCACGATCAGCACCAGGGCAAGCGGCGCCATCTGCCAGGTGAAGGCTGCAAAGGACAGGTGCGACAGTTGCCACAGTAGGATGTTTTGCGGGTTGCCAATGGGGGTTAGCAGTGAGCCTGCATTGACGGCAAGTGCCTCGAAAATGACGAGTCGCCCAATGGGCAGGCCCGCGAGGTTGCGCAACCCCAGGGTGAGGGGTACCACAATGAAGAGCGCGATATCATTGGTCAGTACGGTGGAGAGCAGGGCCGAAAAGGCCACCAGGAACAGAGCCAGGGTGCGCTCATGGGTGAAGTGGTTGAGCATGCGCCGGCCCGCATGATCCAGCGCACCACTCACCTCGATGCCCTTGGTCAGCAGCATCAGGCCACAGAGGGTCAGCAGGGTGGGGGTGTGGATGGCCCCGGGTGCCTGCGCCACGGCAGCGGGATGCAGGACGGCCAGTACCAGCCCGATGAGCAACAGCAGGTGGAGCAGGCGGTCCTTGAGAAAGGGCGCGATGATGGCAGCAAACATGGGGTCAGACCCTAAAAATTGGCTGAATTTGGCAGAATTTGGGGACAGACCCCAATTTGGGGTCTGTCCCCAAATTCTGCAAATGCTGCAATTCTGCCAATTTTAAGGACCATCCCCAATTTCTCCTGTAAAATACCCGGTTCTCCCGTTTCTGTGCAGGAATTCGTCATGACAACAACTCCCGTTTCCATTGGCCATTACATTCAGGGACAACCTGTAGCGGGCACCAGCGGCCGTGCTGCCGATGTGTTCAATCCGGCTACCGGGCAGGTTTCAGGCCGGGTTGCCCTGGCATCAGAGAGCGAAGTGCAGCGCGCCGTGGCCGTTGCACGCGCCGCGTTTCCCGGCTGGGCCGCCACCTCCCCGCTGCGTCGCGCCCGGGTGATGTTCAGGTTCAAGGAACTGATCGAGAAGCATCACGACGAGCTTGCAGCCCTCATCACGGCCGAGCATGGCAAGGTGTTTACCGATGCCCACGGCGAGGTGACGCGCGGGCTGGAGGTGGTGGAATATGCCTGCGGCATTCCCGAACTGCTCAAGGGCGAATATACCGAACAGATCGCCACCGGCGTGGATGGCTGGACCATGCGCCAGTCCCTGGGGGTCTGCGTGGGGATTACCCCGTTCAACTTTCCGGTGATGGTGCCGTTGTGGATGATTCCCATGGCACTGGCCTGCGGCAACAGCTTCATTCTGAAACCTTCCGAGCGCGATCCCTCGCCCAGCCTGCTGCTGGCGCAGTTGCTGAAGGAAGCGGGATTGCCCGATGGCGTGTTCAACGTGGTGCAGGGCGACAAGACGGCGGTCGATGCGCTGCTGCATCACCCTGAAGTGGATGCCGTCAGCTTCGTCGGTTCCACCCCCATTGCCCATTACATCTATAGTACCGGTACCGCACAGGGCAAGCGCGTGCAGGCCCTGGGTGGCGCCAAAAACCATATGGTGGTGATGCCCGATGCCGACCTCAACCAGACCGTCGATGCCCTGATGGGCGCGGCTTACGGCTCGGCAGGAGAGCGTTGCATGGCCATTTCCGTGGCCGTGGCAGTGGGCGACGTGGCCGACCGGCTGGTGGAAGCGCTGGTGCCGCGCGTGAAGGCGCTCAAGGTAACGCAGGGCATGGACCTTCAGGCCGAGATGGGTCCGGTGGTAACCGCCGTGCATCGCGGCAAGATCGTGGGCTACATTGACGAGGGCGTGGCCGAAGGGGCCGAGCTGCTGGTGGATGGTCGCCATTTGACGGTGCCGGGCCACGAAGGCGGTTTCTTCCTGGGGGGCACCCTGTTTGACCGCGTCACGCCGGACATGACCATCTATCGCGAAGAGATTTTCGGACCCGTGCTGTGCGTGGTGCGCGTGCCGGATTTTGCCAATGCGCTCAAGCTCGTCAATGACCACGAGTACGGCAACGGCACGGCCATCTTTACCCGGGACGGCGGCACGGCGCGTGAATATGTGTCGCGCGTGCGGGTGGGCATGGTGGGGGTCAACGTGCCCATTCCCGTGCCCATGGCATTCCACAGCTTTGGTGGCTGGAAGCGCAGCCTGTTTGGCGACCATCATGCGCACGGTCCTGAAGGCATCCGTTTCTACACCCGGCAGAAAGCCGTCACGCAGCGCTGGCCTGCCAGCATTGAAGCCGGTGCGCAGTTTGCCATGCCCACTCACAAATAAGGGCCGCGCACACCATGCATCCCCAGCTCAACATTGCCGTCAAGGCTGCCCGCCGTGCGGGCAGCATCATCAATCGGGCCGCGCAGGACATCGAGCGCCTGACGATCACCAAAAAGGGCCCCGCCGACTTCGTGACGGAAGTGGATCGCCAGGTGGAACAGACCATCATCGACATCCTGCATGAGGCCTACCCCGATCACGCCTTTCTGGGCGAGGAAGGGGGGGCGGTGGGCGAGTCGGAATTTCAGTGGATCATCGATCCCATCGATGGCACCACCAATTTCCTGCACGGCTTTCCCATGTATTGCACGTCCATTGCCCTGGCCCACAAGGGCATCGTCACCCAGGCTGTCATATACGATCCGGTGCGCAATGATCTCTTTACCGCCACGCGCGGCAGCGGCGCCTTCCTCAACGACCGCCGCATGCGCGTCAGCAATGAGACGCGCCTGGATGATGCGCTCATCGGCTCGGGCTTTCCCTACAGCAGCATGGAGCACCAGGAACGCTACCTGCGCATGCTGGCCGAGGTGATGCGCAAGACCGCCGGCATCCGCCGCCCCGGTTCGGCGGCACTCGATCTTGCCTATGTCGCCGCTGGCCGTTACGACGGCTTCTGGGAATTGGGTCTGAAGCCCTGGGACATGGCGGCCGGGACGTTGCTGATCCAGGAAGCAGGGGGGCTGGTCTCCGACCTGGACGGCAACAACCAGTTCCTGCAGACGGGACATGTGGTGGCGGGCAATCCGAAAATCTTCGGACAATTGCTGCCCATGGTGGCGCGCGCCTGACCGGGAGGGCGCAGGACGCCATGCTGGACCGCATTCGCATCGTGTTGTGCACCACCACGCACCCTGGCAACATCGGGGCGGCGGCCCGCGCCATGAAAACCATGGGGCTGTCGCGGCTTGCCCTCGTCACGCCACGGTTTTTTCCCCATGAGCAGGCCACGGCCATGGCTTCGGGCGCGGACGACGTGCTGGCTGCGGCCAGGGTTTATGCCTCCCTGCCCGATGCGCTGCAGGGCACCACGCTGGTGGTGGGCATGACGGCGCGTGCGCGCGATCTTTCGCACCCCATGCGGCCGGTGCGCGAGGTGGCGCTGCAGGTGGCCCAGGAAGCGCAGGAGGGCGAGGTGGCGCTGGTCTTTGGCACCGAAATGTCCGGGCTTTCCAACGCCGAGCTGGATGCCTGCCAGGTGCTGGCCAACATCCCGGCCCAGCCGGGTTTCAGCTCACTCAACCTTGCGGCGTCCGTGCAGATTGCCGCCTATGAGTTGCGCCAGGCGCTGTTGCAGGACCGCGGTGTGGTTGGGCGCGACTATCCGCTCGCCACGCATGAAGAAATGGAAGGGTTCTACCAGCATCTGGAGCGCGTGCTCTACGGCAGCGGCTTTCTCAATCCGGCGCAGCCAGGACGCCTGATGATTCGCCTGCGCCGGCTGTTTTCCCGCGCCCGCGTGGAGCGTGAGGAAGTCAGCATCCTGCGTGGTATCCTGAAGGCCTTGTATCCGGCCGATGATGGCTCATCGCGCCCACTTTGAAAGGGATTCCTGATGCTGGACCGAATTCGCGAGCAGATCGACATCGTTTTTGAACGCGATCCGGCTGTGCGCAGTCGCTGGGAGGTGATCTCCCTCTACCCGGGCTTTCATGCTGTGCTGATGCATTGGCTGGCCCACTGGTTTTGGTGCCGTGGCCTCAAATGGCTGGGACGGTTCACCTCGCAGCTGTCGCGCGGTCTCACCGGCATTGAAATCCACCCCGGCGCCACGCTGGGCCGGCGCGTCTTCATCGACCACGGCATGGGCGTGGTGATTGGCGAAACTGCCGAAATCGGCGACGACTGCACCCTGTACCAAGGCGTGACGCTGGGCGGCACCTCCTGGAACAAGGGCAAGCGGCATCCCACCCTGGGGCCCAAGGTCATCGTGGGGGCGGGGGCCAAGATCATCGGGCCCATCTATGTGGGCGAGGGCGCCAAGGTGGGCTCCAACGCCGTGGTGGTGAAGGCTGTGCCGCCAGGGGCCACCGTCATCGGCATCCCCGGACGCGTGGTGGAAGACGAGCATCACCAGCCCGCCAAGACGGATGCAAGGTTCACGGCCTATGGCCCCACGGACGACGACAAGGATCCGCTGGTGCTGGCCGTACAGCAGTTGATGCGCCATAACGAAGCGCTGGAACGAAAAGTGACTGAACTTTCCGAGGATCTGGCGCATCTTAAAGACAGGACGGAGCCCTCGCAGCATTGAGCTACCGTGGGGTCATCAGGAATCAGGAGAACGGAACATGGCCGTAACATTGACTTCTGCCGCTGCCCAACAGGTGCGGCAAGCACTTTCCAAACGGGGTAAGGGCGTGGGCCTGCGCGTGGGCGTCAAGCAGTCCGGCTGTTCGGGGCTGGCCTACGTCATCGATTACGCGGATGAGGCGCTGCCCAACGACCAGCGCTTTGAATCGGAGGGCGTGCTGGTGCTGGTGGACGCCGAACAGCTGCAGTACCTCGATGGCACCGAACTGGACTACCGGCGCGAAGGGCTCAACGCCTCCTTCAAATTCAACAACCCCAACGTTGCCGACGCTTGCGGTTGCGGTGAGAGCTTCACCACGCGACAGGCGTGAGTGCGCCTGTTTTTGATGCGGGCCTGCGACTGACCGTTGCAATGCCTGCCGGCTCGGCCGATGCGCTGATGCTGGCGCGTCTGGCCGAGACGCAACGACCGCTTGTCATTCTCACCGAAACAGCCTGGCAGGCGCAGCGCCTGCTGGAAGAAATCCAGTGGCTGGCGCCGCAGCGCGCGGTACATCTGCTGCCCGATTGGGAAACACTCCCCTACGATCATTTTTCACCGCACCAGGACCTCGTCTCCGAGCGGCTCTCCACCCTCTGGCAATTTACCAGCGGGCAATGCGACATTGCCCTGGTACCCATTGCTACCGCCTTGTATCGCCTGCCGCCCATCAGCCATCTTGCCGCGCGCACCTTTCTGATCCGCAAGGGACAGACCCTCGATCTGGACGGTTTTCGTGCCCAGATGACCACGGCGGGTTACGCCCATGTCACCCAGGTGGTCAAGCCGGGAGAATACTGCGTCCGCGGTGGGCTGATCGACCTCTTTCCCATGGGCAGCCCGGTGCCCTATCGCATCGACCTGATGGACACCGAGGTGGAAACTCTGCGCACCTTCGATGCTGACACCCAGCGCACCCTGTATCCCGTGCCGGAAATCCGCATGTTGCCAGCGCGCGAATTTCCTCTGGACGAAGCGGGCCGCGCGCGGTTTCGCGAAAACTTCCGCGAACGCTTTGAAGGCGATCCCTCGCGCAGCGCGCTCTATCGCGATGTGGGCAACGGGCTTGCCCCCGGAGGCATCGAATACTACCTGCCGCTGTTCTTCGAGACCTGCGCCACCCTCTTCGATTATCTGCCAGCGCATGCGACGGTCTGCCTGCACCAGGACACCACGGGCGCCATACAAGCCTTCTGGCAGTCCACCCAGGCACGCTGGAACATGTTGAAGGGTGACCGCGCCAACCCGGTGCTGGATCCAGGCGAGCTGTTCCTGACCGAAGACCAGTGCCTTGCGGCATTGGCGCGTTACCCGCAGATCAAATTGAAGGACGGCGCATCATTGGGTACAGACCCCAATTTGGGGTCTGTACCCAATGACCTCTTTCCCCCAACCAGGCCCTTGCCGGCCCTGGAGCTGGCGCGACGCGATCCGCTGCCGATAGCCCGGTTGCAGGAGTTTACGCAGCGCCATGAGGGCCGCGTGCTGCTGGTGGCCGAAAGCCTGGGGCGGCGCGAAACCATTAGCCAGATGCTGCAGGAATTTGGCTACGCCACCACCCCGGTCGAATCCTGGCAGGATTTCGTGGCAGGCAACATCCCGGTGGCCATTACCGCGGCACCGCTGACCGCAGGCTTCATCTTGGAGCGCGAAGGGCTTGCCGTCATCACCGAGACCGAGCTCTACAAAACCCAGGTGCGCCAAGCCCGACGCCGCGACAAGTCGGCGCGCAGCAACGCCGACACCCTGCTCAAGGATCTCTCAGAAGTGCGCGTGGGTGACCCCGTGGTGCATGTGGACCACGGAATCGGGCGTTTTCTGGGCCTCGTCAACCTGGACTTCGGTGAGGGGATGACCGAGTTTTTGCATCTGCAGTACGCTGGCGAGGACACGCTCTATGTGCCCGTGGCGCAGCTGCACCTGATTGGCCGCTACACCGGCGGGCCCGCAGAAAGTGCGCCGGTGCACAAGTTGGGCAGCGGTCAGTGGGAAAAGGCCAAGCGCCGTGCCGCCGTGCAGGCACGCGACACCGCCGCCGAACTGCTGGACCTGTACGCGCGGCGCGCAGCGCGCGAGGGCTATGCCTTTCCCATCCGCGATAACGATTACGCGGCCTTTGCCATGGCCTTCGATTTCGAGGAAACCCCCGATCAGGCCGCCGCCATCGCGGCCGTGATGGCCGACATGCGTTCGGGAAAACCCATGGATCGCCTGATTTGCGGTGACGTGGGCTTTGGCAAGACCGAAGTGGCCATGCGTGCGGCCTTTCTGGCCGTGAATGCCGGCAAGCAGGTGGCCATTCTGGTGCCCACCACCTTGCTGGCCGAACAGCATTTCCAGAACTTCAGTGACCGCTTTGCCGAATGGCCGGTGCGCATTGCCGAGCTGTCGCGCTTCCGTTCCTCGAAGGAGATGGCGGCCACGGTGGAAGGTCTGCGTGCCGGCAAAATTGATATCGTCATCGGCACCCACAAGCTGGTATCCGGCTCGGTGGTCTTTGCCAACCTGGGGCTCGTCATCATCGACGAGGAGCATCGTTTTGGCGTGCGCCAAAAGGAACGGCTCAAGGCCCTGCGGGCCGAAGTGGACGTGCTGACGCTGACTGCCACGCCCATCCCGCGTACGCTTGCCCTGTCGCTGGAAGGGTTGCGCGATTTTTCGGTGATTGCCACCGCCCCCCAGAAGCGCCTGTCTATCAAGACCTTCGTCTATCCGCAGTCGGACAGCATCATTCGCGAGGCCGTGCTGCGTGAACTGAAGCGTGGCGGACAGCTGTATTTTCTGTACAACGAGGTGGAGACCATGGACAACATGCGCGACCACCTCACCCGCCTCCTGCCCGAAGCGCGCATTGCCGTGGTCCACGGCCAGTTGCGCGAACGCGAGCTGGAACGCGTGATGCGCGAGTTCTACCACCAGCAGGTCAATATCCTGCTGTGTTCCACCATCATCGAAACCGGCATTGACGTGCCTACTGCCAACACCATCATCATCCATCGCGCCGATCGTTTTGGCCTGGCTCAGCTGCACCAGTTGCGTGGCCGGGTAGGGCGCTCGCATCACCAGGCCTATGCCTACCTGTTGACGCCACCTCCCGATGCGCTCACTGCCACTGCCAAAAAGCGGCTGGAGGCCATCCAGATGATGGAAGACCTGGGCTCGGGTTTTTTTCTGGCCATGCAGGATCTCGAGATTCGCGGCGCCGGGGAAGTGTTGGGCGATTCACAAAGTGGCGACATCCAGGAAGTGGGGTTCAGCCTGTACACCGACCTCCTCAATCAGGCCGTGAAGGCGCTGAAGCAGGGCAAGACCTGGGATCTGGAAGCGCCGCTCGAGGTGGCCACCGAAATCAACCTGCATGCCCCCGCACTGCTGCCCGTGGACTATTGCGGCGACATCCAGGAGCGCCTCGTGCTGTACAAGCGGCTTGCCAATTGTGAAATGGAAGAAGACCTCGAGGCCTTGCGCGAGGAGCTGATCGACCGGTTTGGGTTATTGCCCGAACCGGCCCAGGTGCTGCTGGAGTGCCACCGCCTGCGCCTGACCGGCCATCCGCTGGGGATACGCAAGGTGGATGCCAATGCGGACCACATCGTCATCCAGTTTGCGCGCAACACGCCGCTTGAACCGCAGGACATCATCCTGCTGATGCACGCCAAGCCGCATTATCGGCTGGCAGGACCGGATCGCCTCAAGGTGTTGCTGAAGGGTGCTACCCCCATGGAGCGCGCCGCCCAGGTGCGCGGCGTGCTGCGCGAACTGGCAGCAACCCTCCAGAAGCCCCAAAAGCTCAAGCCCTGACCGGCATCTTGCTGATCTTGACGCGCCATTCTGCCGGGCCCGTTTCGTGTACGGATTGTCCCTGTGAATCCACGGCCACAGTCACTGGCATGTCTTCCACCTCGAATTCATACACCGCCTCCATGCCCATTTCGGGAAAGGCCACCACGCGCGACGCGCGAATGGCCTTGGAGACCAGGTAGGCGGCCCCACCCACGGCAATGAGATAGACCGAGCGGTGCCGGCGGATGGCCTCGATGGCCACCGGGCCGCGCTCGGCCTTGCCGATCATGCCCAGCAGCCCGGTCTTCTCCAGCATCATCTCGGTGAACTTGTCCATGCGTGTGGCGGTGGTGGGGCCGGCCGGGCCCACCACTTCGTCGCGCACCGGATCCACCGGACCCACGTAGTAGATGAAGCGGTTGTGAAAATCGAGTCCCTCCGGCAGGGACTCGCCCCTGGCGAAGAGGTCCGCAATCTTCTTGTGGGCAGCATCCCGCCCGGGCAGGAGCTAGCCATTGAGCACCACGGTCTCGCCCGGTTTCCAGCTTTGCACTTCGGCGGCATCTACGCGCGCCAGGTTCACGCGGCGCGCGTTGGCTGAGGCGTGCCAGGTTACCTGGGGCCAATCCTTGAGTGAGGGCGGCGTGAGGCTGACCGCGCCCGAACCGTCCAGGACGAAATGCGCATGGCGAGTGGCGGCGCAGTTGGGGATCATGGCCACCGGCAGGGAGGCGGCATGGGTGGGGTAATCCAGGATCTTCACGTCCAGCACCGTGGACAACCCGCCCAGGCCCTGGGCGCCGATGCCCAGCGCGTTGACCTTGTCGAACAATTCGATGCGCAGTTCCTCGATGCGATTGTTGGGGCCGCGCGCCTTGAGGGCCGTCATGTCGATGGGGTCCATCAGTGATTCTTTGGCCATCAGCATGGCCTTTTCTGCCGTGCCGCCAATGCCCAGCCCCAGCATGCCCGGCGGGCACCAGCCTGCACCCATGGTGGGCACGGTCTTCAGGACCCAGTCCACGATGGAATCCGAGGGGTTGAGCATGACAAACTTGGATTTGTTCTCCGAGCCGCCGCCCTTGGCGGCCACGGTCACGTCCAGCCGGTTTCCCGGCACCAGTGACACATGCACCACCGCCGGGGTATTGTCCCGGGTGTTGTTGCGTTTGCCCGCAGGGTCGGCGAGGATGGAGGCGCGCAGGGGGTTGTCCGGGTTGAGGTAGGCTCGCCGCACGCCCGCGTTGACGGCATCCTCCAGGCTGCCCGATAGCGCGAAGCGCACCTCCAGGCCCACCTTGAGGAACACGTTGACGATGCCGGTATCCTGGCAGATGGGGCGCCGGCCTTCGGCACACAGGCGTGAGTTGGTGAGGATCTGGGCGATGGCGTCGCGCGCGGCAGGTGACTGTTCCTGCTCATAGGCGGCGCCCAGGGCCTGGATGTAATCCACAGGGTGGTAAAAGGAAATGTATTGCAGGCTGTCGGCAATGCTTTGGATGAGATCTTCTTCGCGAATGGTGGTCACGGCGGCAACTCCCGGAAAATGAGGTCCAGACTTGAGACTCTACCAGAAAGGGGCGGGCTTGCCCTTATGTATGATATAAGAGTTCCCGGATCGATAGCGCTATAATGCCGGTTCCCTGCCTGTCTCAAGGGCCGGAAATCCAAAACACGAATAAATTGAGAGGGAGGTTTCATGTCCACCGAAGCATTGCTCCATGAAGAACGTGTCTTTCCGCCAGCACCGGCCTTTGTGGCCCAGGCCAATATTTCCGGCATGGATGCCTACAACGCGCTTTGTGCCGAGGCACGCCGCGACCCTGATGCCTTCTGGGGCCGCCTTGCACGTGAAACCCTGTACTGGCAGCGTCCCTTCACGCGGGTGCTGGACGAATCCCAGGCGCCTTTTTTCAAATGGTTTGAAGACGGCCTCACCAACGCCTCCTACAACTGCCTGGACCGCAACCTGCAAAACGGCAACGCGCACAAGACGGCACTGATTTTTGAAGCGGATGACGGCGCCGTCACCCGGGTGACTTACCAGGAACTGACACAGCGGGTCTGTCGTTTTGCCAACGGGTTGAAAGCGCTGGGCGTGGGCAAGGGCGACCGGGTGGTCATCTACATGCCCATGTCGGTGGAAGGGGTGGTGGCTATGCAGGCCTGCGCCCGCATCGGGGCCACCCATTCGGTGGTGTTTGGCGGTTTTTCTGCCAAGTCGTTGCAGGAGCGCGTCGTGGACGTGGGGGCCGTGGCGCTCATCACTGCCGACGAACAACGACGCGGCGGCAAGAGCCTGCCGCTCAAGACCATTGTCGATGAGGCCCTGGCGCTGGGTGGCTGCGAGGCCCTGAAGCACGTCATCGTCTACCGCCGTACCGGCGGCGAGATTCCCTGGAAGGCCGGACGCGACCTCTGGATGCACGACACGGAAGCCCAACAGCCCGACACCTGCGAGCCCGAATGGGTGGGCGCCGAGCATCCCCTGTTCGTGCTCTATACCTCGGGCTCCACGGGCAAACCCAAGGGCGTGCAGCATGCCACCGGTGGTTACCTGCTGTGGGCGGCACTCACCATGAAGTGGGTGTTCGACATCAAGCCTGCCGATGTGTTCTGGTGCACCGCTGACATCGGCTGGGTGACGGGACACTCCTATGTGGCCTACGGCCCCCTGGCCGTGGGCGCCACCGAGATCGTCTTCGAGGGTGTGCCCACCTATCCCCACGCCGGACGGTTCTGGGAGATGATTGCGCGCCACCGGGTCAGCGTGTTCTACACCGCCCCCACCGCCATTCGCTCCCTTATCAAGGCCGCCGATACGGCCCCTGACACCCATCCACGTCATTTTGACCTGTCCAGCCTGCGTCTGCTGGGCACGGTGGGTGAGCCCATCAATCCGGAAGCCTGGATGTGGTACTACCGCAATGTGGGCGGCGAGCGCTGTCCCATCGTGGATACCTTCTGGCAGACGGAAACGGGCGGCCACATGATCACCCCACTGCCCGGGGCAACACCCCTGGTGCCAGGATCTTGCACCTTGCCGCTGCCGGGCATCGAAGCGGCCATCGTGGACGAGACGGGGCAGGACGTGCCCAACGGACAGGGGGGCATCTTGGTGGTCAAGCGGCCCTGGCCCTCCATGATTCGCACCATCTGGGGCGATCCCGAGCGCTTTAAGAAAAGTTATTACCCAGATGAACTCAAGGGGTATTACCTGGCCGGCGACGGCGCCATCCGCAACAAGGACACGGGCAATTTCACCATCACGGGCCGCATCGATGATGTGCTCAACGTCTCCGGCCATCGCATGGGCACCATGGAAATCGAGTCCGCCCTGGTGGCCAACCCCCTGGTGGCAGAAGCTGCCGTGGTGGGACGCCCCGACGACATGACCGGCGAAGCCATCGTGGCCTATGTGGTGCTGAAGCAGGCACGCCCCACCGGGGAGGACGCCAGAAGAATTGCCGCCGACCTGCGCAACTGGGTGAGCAAGGAAATCGGCCCCATCGCCAAGCCCAAAGAAATCCGCTTTGGTGACAACCTGCCCAAGACGCGCTCGGGCAAGATCATGCGCCGCCTGTTGCGCGTCATCGCCAAGGGAGAAGAGGTCACCCAGGATGTATCCACCCTGGAGAACCCCGCCATCCTGCAGCAACTGAAAGAAACGCTCTAGAGGATTTCCCGGGTGAGACTGCTCAACCGTTATCTTGCCCGGGAGGTCCTGTACGGTACGGGCCTCGTATTGACGGCCCTGCTGTTCCTGTTTTCCTTTTTCGACCTCATCCATGAGCTCAACGATCTGGGCAAGGGCAGCTATCAGCTCTGGCAGATGTTTGTGTTTGTGGTGCTGGCCCTGCCGGGCCACGCCTACGAGCTGTTTCCCATCGCGGTGCTCATCGGTACCCTGTACGGTCTTAGCAACCTTGCGGCGCATTCCGAGATTACCGTGATGCGCACTTCCGGCATGTCGCGTGAAAAACTGGCGTCTGCGCTGATTCGCGTGGGCTTGCTGTTCGTGCTGGCGGCATTCCTGCTGGGCGAGCTCGTCATGCCGATTTCCGAAGAGGCGGCACAGCAATGGCGCCTCAAGGCGCTCAACAATTTTGTGGCTACCCAGTTCCGATCGGGCATCTGGGTCAAGGATCGGGGCAGCTTCATCAACGTGCGCGAGATGATGCCGGACAATTCGCTGCGCGATCTACGCATCTACGATTTCGACGACGAACACCGGTTGCGGCGCATCAGCACCGCCAAGAAGGCCGTGTACCTGCAGGACCATCAGTGGCGGCTGACCGAGGTGGAGCGCACCCTGTTCGAGAAGGGCGGGGTCAGAGTGGAGCATCAGCCCAGCACCGACTGGGATTCGGTGTTGACCCCCGAGGTGATGTCCACCTTGCTGGTGGAGCCCGAACAGATGTCGGTGTGGAACCTCTTTGCCTACATTCGCCACCTGCGCGACAACAGCCAGCAGACCGTGCGTTTTGAAATTGCCGAATGGAGCAAGCTGCTCTATCCGTTTTCCATTCTGGTAATGATGATGCTGGCCTTGCCCTTTGCCCTGCAACGGCCGCGCTCAGGCGTGGTGGGTGTGCGCATCATGATCGGAATTGGGTTGGGTCTGGGGTTTTATCTCACCAGCCGGTTCTTTTCCTACTTGGGCCAGCTCAACAACTGGAGCCCCATTATCAGCACGCTCGCTCCCAGCCTAAGTTTTTTACTGGTGGCATTTTTACTGGGATGGTGGATGGAACGACACGCCTAGGTGCGGGCCTCGCGGATGAGGTGCAGGCCCGTGAGCCGGTCATGTAAAAACTGACCTTCGCGGTCGAGCAGAGCCCACAGGATGCTGGCGCCGGAGGGCAGGCAGAGCCATGCCAGCAGGTAGCGCAACACGGCACGCGGCCAGGAGGGCAGTTGCCCCTGCCGGTCCACCAGGCGATAGCGCCAGGTCTTCATTGGTACGGTCTGTCCGGAACGGTGCCAGAAATAACTGAAATAAAACCCCAGCACCAAAAACAGGTAAATCTGGTAGGCCGTGCGAAACTCGGGATGCTGACCGTAACGGGTGAGCATGACGAAGGGCAGCCCCGCCGCCATCAGGATGCCGCCGGCAATCAGGGCCTCATACACCATCGAGACGAGACGCGGCAGCAGGGGCAGGCGCTGGGTGCTCACTGGACGACAGGTGCGGGGGCAGGTGCTGCAGCGGGCTCGGGGGGAGCGGGCTGATTGGCCTGCCAGCGGGATTTGACCTCTGCCTTCTTTTCAGGAGGTAACCCATGGAATTTCTTGAAGTTTTGCCGGGCTGTTTCGCGTTCCTCGCGCGGCAAGTGGGTCCATTCCGGAATGCGGGCCTTGAAACGGGCCTGCTCCTCAGGGGTGAGCTGCGGATAATGCTTGGCCGCATTGATGAGACGGCTGCGCTGTAACTGTGAGAGGTTGTCCCAGTCTTTCTGTGCGGGCGCCAGGATGGACTGTTGCTGGGCGCTCAGGGCGTCCCAGCGGGGGCCCGGCTCATGGGCCCAGAGGGGTGGGACGGCCAGCGCCAGGAAGAGCGCCCATGCCCCTAGCGTGTTTCTTGCAGCCATGCGCCAAAGTCTTTCTGGGCAAAGGCCTGCGGCGGGATCTCGCTCGACAGCAGCTTAGCATCCAGCTGGCCATTGTCGTCGTCGCCATCGAGGTCTTGCTGCCAGTAATTAAAAGCCACCAGGGCAACGGCCACCATTAGGGCCGCCAGGGTAGCGCGCAGGATGGGGTGCGCTTCGTTGCCCCAACTGGTGTGACCATGGCCATGGGCGGACGGGGCCAGTCTCAGTTGCTTGACGGGAACCCGGGAGAGTGCGGCAAAACGGGCTTCGTGCAGGCGCCCAACGATGGCCGGATCGAGGTCGCGCACGCCCTGATCGAGACGGCGCGCAATGCGTTGTGCAATGTCGAATTCGTTCATAATGTAATGCCTTTAGCAGAGAGCAGGGTCGACAGCTTGTGGACCGCGCGGGAGCAGTGGGTCTTAACGCTACCCTCCGAACATCCCATGGCGGCAGCCGTCTCAGCTACGTCCAGTTCCTCCCAGTAACGCAGCAAGAAGGCTTCCCGTTGACGTGCCGGAAGCGTTTCCAGCGCCTGCTCGATTTCCCCTATGATCTGCTTCTGACTCAACTGGTTCTCGGGACGGGGTGAAACCTGTCCTTCTGCTGCGCCTTCCAGTGATTCCAGGAGGTCAGAGTCGTCCTCCTCGTCGTTGCCCTTGAGGCTGCTCATGAGGGGGGTCCACCAGGAACGGATCTTGCTGCGGCGGAAATGGTCCCGGATGGCGTTTTGTAAAATGCGCTGGAACAGGGGGCCGAACTCCTCCACAGGCCGGGCGTGGTACTTTTCGGCCAGCTTGAGCATGGCTTCCTGCACGATGTCGAGGGCTGCGGCCTCGTCCCGCACCGCGTAGACGGCATGTTTGAACGCGCGGCGTTCAACCTCTGCCAGGAAATCGGACAACGCCTGTTGGGAAGCCAGGGGGGTGTTCCTCCAGTGAATGTGGCAGATGGTAACAAAGCCCTCCCGCTTTTGCTTGCCAATCCGCACCCCGAACGACGGGCGTCATGGGTGCCAAATCTTGACCAAACGCGGCATAACCTTTAACCTGCAAGGTTTTCGATGATTGAACCATGCGACTGACCGGTGCAGAAATAACGATCCAGTGCCTCCAGGAGGAGGGTGTCGAGTTTGTGTTCGGCTACCCTGGCGGAGCCGTGCTCTACATTTACGACGCCCTGTTCAACCAGGACAAGGTCAAACATATCTTGGTGCGCCACGAGCAGGCCGCATTGCATGCCGCCGACGCCTATGCGCGGGCCAGCGGCCGCACGGGGGTGGCGCTGGTCACCAGCGGCCCCGGCGTGACCAACGCCGTCACCGGCATTGCCACCGCCTACATGGATTCCATTCCCATGGTGATCATCTCAGGGCAGGTGCCCACGCCCGCCATTGGCTTGGATGCCTTCCAGGAAGTGGACACCGTGGGCATCACCCGGCCCTGCGTCAAGCATAACTTCCTTGTCAAACACGTGGACGAACTGGCCAGCACCATCAAGAAGGCCTTCTATGTGGCGGCCTCGGGCCGCCCCGGCCCGGTCCTGGTGGATATTCCCAAGGACGTGTCGCAGCACATCGCTGAGTTTGTCTATCCCAAGTCGGTGTCCATGCGCTCCTACAACCCGGTCACCAAGGGTCATTCGGGGCAGATCAAAAAAGCCGTCCAGATGCTGATGGAGGCTCGCCGGCCGATGATCTACGTGGGGGGTGGCGTCATCCTTGGCAATGCTGCCGAGCAATTGACGAAGCTGGTGCGCGAACTGGGCTTTCCCTGCACCAACACCCTGATGGGCCTGGGTGCCTATCCGGGGACGGACCCCCAGTTTGTGGGCATGCTCGGCATGCACGGCACCTATGAGGCCAATCTCGCCATGCAGCACTGCGACGTGCTGCTGGCCGTGGGGGCGCGCTTTGACGATCGCGTTATCGGCAATCCCCAGCATTTCTTCTCGGAAAGCCGTCGCATCATCCATGTGGACATCGACCCTTCCTCCATCTCCAAGCGCGTGCGCGTGGATGTCCCCATCGTGGGCAACGTGGCAGACGTGCTGGAAGAGATGCAGAAACTCGTCAATGCCTCCTCGGCGCGTCCGGATGCCACGGCTCTTAAGGACTGGTGGAAGCAGATTGGCGAATGGCGCGCACGCGACTGCCTGCGCTATGACCGCAACAGCAGTCTCATCAAGCCGCAGTATGTGATCGAAAAACTCTACGAGGTCACTGGCGGGGATGCCATCGTCACCTCCGACGTGGGTCAGCACCAGATGTGGGCTGCCCAGTACTACAAGTTCGACAAGCCCCGGCGCTGGCTCAACTCGGGGGGGCTGGGCACCATGGGTTTTGGCCTGCCGGCCGCCATGGGTGCGCAAATGGCCTTTCCCGAAGCCACCGTGGCCTGCGTCACGGGCGAGGCCAGCATCCAGATGTGCATTCAGGAGCTCTCCACCTGCAAGCAGTACCACCTGCCGGTGAAGATCATCAATCTCAACAACCGTTACCTGGGCATGGTGCGCCAATGGCAGCAGATCCTGCATGGCAACCGCTACTCCGAGTCCTACATGGACGCGTTGCCCGATTTTGTGAAGCTCGCCGAAAGTTACGGGCATGTGGGCGTGCGCATTGAAAACCCGGCGGACGTCGAGCCCGCCCTGCGCGAAGCCTTTGCCCTGAAGGATCGGGTGGTGTTCATGGATTTCATGACGGACCAGACCGAGAACGTGTTCCCCATGGTCAAGGCCGGTCAGGGTCTCACCGAGATGCTGCTGGGCGCGGAAGATCTGTAATCGTGGAAAACAATCAAGCTATGCGGCATATCCTGTCCCTCCTGCTGGAAAATGAAGCCGGCGCCCTGTCGCGCGTGGCCGGGCTGTTCTCGGCGCGCGGTTACAACATCGAATCCCTGACGGTGGCCCCCACCGAAGACCCCACCCTGTCGCGCATGACCATCGTGACGAGCGGGTCGGAAGAGGTGATCGAGCAGATCACCAAGCAACTCAACAAGCTCATCGACGTGGTCAAGGTGTTCGACCTCAACGAAGGGAATCACATCGAACGTGAACTGATGCTGGTCAAGGTGCGTGCCGAAGGCAAGGACCGCGAAGAGCTGAAGCGCACCGCCGATATTTTTCGCGGCCGCATCATTGACGTGACGGATCGCACCTATACGATCGAGCTCACGGGTCCGCGGGACAAGCTCGATGCTTTTCTGGATGCTATCGACCGCAGCCAGATTCTGGAAACCGTCCGCACGGGCGCATCCGGAATTGGTC
>VFSW01002571.1_pt1 | contig 27422 bp, 29 predicted proteins | sample 5358111 | NCBI WGS metagenome assembly VFSW01 (sample SAMN11554181, study PRJNA540505) | mine drainage metagenome | isolation source: sediment from site ElyBrook_90M | place: USA: Ely Copper Mine, Vershire, VT | collected 2017 | reverse complement strand
CAATCATTCACAAAATCAAGAAAATCTAGTGGATTCTGTTGTATATTATATTTTTTATAAGTGACTGTTGCAATACCCTATCGCTTGCAAATTTTAATACTGAAGTTGAGTATTGTTTGGAAATAATATCTCCGTTATCCTCAAGTAGTACATACGTTTTGCCTGACTCTAGATTGTCCCAATTTTCAATGATGAAAATTTCCTGGTGCGATTCTAAATCGAACTCGGCTTCAGTGTCTTCTTTCACTTTCGACTTGTTCGGCTTCAATGACCTCTTCGCTTATGGTTTGGTTGATAATAGATGGTCAGACATTTGTAATGGTCCAGAATACTCCATCAACTTGCCACAGTGACAAGTTATACTCGCGTGCTAAATCATTGAGAACCTCATTGATCTTCATGTATTTTTCAGCAAAACTGGCACCTCTACTAAATGACGGTAAGAGGTTGCGCTGCTTTAGCCCCCGCTGACTACGTTCATTCCATACTCCATATTTATCTGGATACATGACAAGAAATATCGGAGTGGCAATTGCTTTGCCCATACCCTTGATATAGTTTGGTCCTTTGGGCGGGAATAACTTGTCGAGACGCTGCTCTAGTGGTTGGCTCTCATCAAGAAGTATCTTAATTGCATCACGAAGTTTTGGCATATCGCTAGTGATAAGATTTCCGGTACGAAATATTCCTACCCAATGGCTATTATTTTTAAGTAGAAGAAATGATTTGAAATCCTCTGCTGTCAGGTTGTCAATATTTTTCGGGTTAAACAGTTCGCCATATTTTGCTATAACCTCCAGCTCGCTTTGTTTTGCTGTAGGATTTGCCTTAAGCCACTCTGCAGCGGTTTGGAATTCATTCATGTTCAATCTCCTTCAAACTAATGTATTATTATGTACCACTCTATTACTTGATATTGTTAGCCTCTAGCTCTTAGGCTACATGCCTCACTCATCCGCCAAATACTGTTGCCAAGTCATACAAAGAAAGTGTATTTAGGAACTCTTTAAGATAATTTGATCTGCTGATAACCTCTTTGTATCTTTGAGAGAAATTATAGCAGAGATGAGCCGGAAATTCACGGGAAATATGGACGAAAAAGAGCAATGTGTCTCTGCTGTATTTGTGTGGAAACGTTCTGCACGCTGCTTTATGTACCAACTTCTCATGCTATCCTCTTGACTTCACCTTCTTCACATGCTAATATTTCAGTAAATGCTGAAATATTGAAATGAATTGACCATTTCGGCATAAGTAAAGAAAAGATCAGGGATGTTCTATAAGAAAGTAGGTCAAGAGGATGGATACTAATATCACGACTTCAGAGGCACAACTACCTTCCTCTGAGAAATCTGCAACTGTCCAGTGGGCGGGTATTGCTCTCTATATCATAATCGCCTTTGCCCTCAGTTGGGCACTCTGGCTCGGCCTCGGTGCGCTCGGTGTCCCATTTACGATCAGGGCTGCGATTGGCATGTTTGGTCCCGCCCTCGCAGCTGTCATCGTGCGCTTGCTGCGGCACGAAGGTTTTGCCGATGCTGGTTTGCGCCTGGGAGCGCGTGGACAGCGCGGCACGTGGCGCATTTATCTGGCGGCCTATCTAGCACCTCCATTGTTGATTGCGGCAAGTATTGGGCTGGTCCTGCTTGTCGGCTATCAGCACTGGGCACTGAGCGCAAACATGCATGCATTGCTTAATGCGAGCCTCAAAACTATTCCGGCTGGCTATACTGCCGATCAGCTTGTACTCATTTCGCTGCTCTCGCAAACGGCGCTGGCCTTCACGTTCGGTATTCCTTTTAATATGATCTTCACTTTTGGCGAAGAGTTTGGCTGGCGTGGCTATCTTTTGCCCAGATTGGCCCCGCTTGGAGGCATTCCTGCAGCCATTATCACGGGCGTGGTCTGGGGCCTCTGGCACGCTCCGTTGATTGTCCTGAACGGCTATAACTATCCAGGGCATCCCTGGCTGGGTGTATTGATGATGGTTGTGTTTACCACTGCTTTAAGCTGTGTGTTTGCCTGGTTGCGCTTCCGTTCGAGCAGTGTCTGGCCTTCCACGCTCGCTCACGCTGCTTTCAATGCACAGGCGGGCTTTGGCGCGTTGGCTCTCTCGCATGCTGACTCTTTACTCTCTGCTCCCATCGGATTAATTGGCCTGCTTCCGATGATCGCCTTTGTCGTCTGGCTGGCTCTTACGGGACGCCTCTCGGCTCAACCTGTACAGGTTATTGCCGGCGCGCAGAAGTCGTAAAGGATGAAGGGAAACAGATATGTACGCGATTGAAACACAAGCCCTTACGCGCATCTTTGGCACGCGCACGGCTGTTGAGCAACTGACGCTGAATATTCCAGAAAAGAGCGTGTTCGGTTTTCTGGGACCGAACGGTGCTGGCAAGACTACTACTGTACGTATGTTGAGTGCGCTAATTGCGCCAACCAGCGGAGGGGCGCGTGTCGCGGGCTATACGTTGGGACGCGATGATACGCAGATTCGCCAAAATGTCGGTATTCTGACTGAAACGCCCGGTCTCTATGATCGGCTGAGCGCGTTAGAGAACTTAACGTTCTTTGCACAATTGTATGGTCTATCACCGCAAAAAGCCGCGCAACAGGCGGAACGCTACTTGCGCACGCTGGCACTGTGGGAGCGGCGCGATGAGCGTGTCGGCGGTTTCTCAAAAGGCATGCGCCAGAAACTAGCGATTGCGCGCGCGTTGCTCCACGAGCCGAAAATCATTTTTCTCGACGAGCCGACATCAGGTCTGGACCCGGAAGCTGCGCGTACCGTGCGCGATTTTATCAAAGCGTTGCGCTCCGAAGGGCGGACCATTTTTCTGACAACGCATAATCTACCCGAAGCAGATGAACTGTGTGATCTGATTGGTGTGTTTCGCACCCATCTCGTGCGTGTTGATACGCCAGATAACCTGCGCAATGGACTCTTTGGGCGTGGCACACAGGTGCGCGTTGTCGGAGAGGCCGAGGCCTGGCTGGAAACGCTCAAAGCTCTTGCCTTTGTGCGCGATGTCACGGCGCACAGCGATATGCTGTCTATTGTGATAGATGAGCCAGACGAGCAGAATCCCACCGTCGTGCGTGTTCTCGTGCAGGCTGGGGCGCAGATACGCTCTGTTGAGCCAATTGTGCATTCCCTGGAAGACGTATACATGGAGTTGGTTGAAGAGCAGAGGCCAGGTACAGCGGTTCCTGTTGGCAATGCATAGGTGAATGGGAGTAATGAAGATGAATATTATCCGCATGATTCTACACAAAGAATGGGTAGAGATCAGGCAACAGCGTGGTTTGATGCTGAGCATTATTCTACCGACAATTCTGTTTGCCTTGTTGCCCGCTGTGCTGATGTATGTAGCACGCCTGGGAGGGCAGGTCAATTTGGGCAATGTGACACCCTCTGATTTGAGCAAAATTATCGGTATTGCCGGTTTAACACAAGCTGAGGTGCTTCAAGCGATGATTGGCAAACAGTTTTCTGTTCTCTATCTGCTCTTGCCGATCATACTGCCAAGCGTAATTGCCGCTTATAGTATCGTGGGTGAGAAAACGAGTCACACCTTGGAGCCACTGCTGGCAACGCCTGTTCATGTCTGGGAATTGCTGGTAGGCAAGAGCCTGATCGCATTATTACCGTCGCTGATAGCAACCTGGCTGTGTGGTGCTGTTTTTATTATCACGACGGCTTTCTTTGCCTTGAGTAGACAAGTGTTTTGGGCGGTTGTCAGTCCCGCCTGGTTGGTCGTTTTGTTGCTCTGGACACCGCTGTTGGCTCTAATTGCGATTGCAGTGATGGTTGCCATCTCGTCGCGTGTCAACGATCCACGCACGGCTCAGCAGGTCTCGGCGTGGGCTGTTATTCCTTTTCTGGCTCTCTTCTATGGGCAATTGTTTGGGCTGATCGTGCTTGGCATAACCTTTGCCTTGCTTGTGTCCCTGGTGCTAGTCTTACTCGTGGTGCTGACATTTTGGATAGCGACGCGTCTCTTTCAACGCGAAGTGATTCTCACGACCTGGAAATAGCAGGGCATGATTATACGCAGAGGTGATCCACGCGGTTGCCCCTGCAACATTTGTTGCAGGGGCGAGAAGAACGTATACTAGAGAAGGATAGTGGGGGTGTGCTATGCAAGAAGCCTATAAAGCAATCGCTGACCCTACACGCAGGCGTATCTTGAAATACCTGCGTGGAGGGGAACGAACCGCAGGTGAATTGGCAGAAGAGGCTGGTGTTGGGCGAACGGCCCTTTCGCATCACTTGACGGTCCTCAAACTTGCCGACCTGGTGCGTGTAGAGCGGCGTGGGCAGTATCAAATGTATTCGCTGAACACAACGGTTTTTCAAGATTTGCTGACTGAGATTGTGGGTTGGCTTGGTGGTATGGATGGGCCTGTTCTTGATCAGGATGAATCTGATAGCTTAGAGCATAAAGTGGAAGATAGCGAACAATAATATCTTCTGGTCTTTTGATGTTGTTCATCTCTCTTATGGAGGGTATTGTGGATTCTCAAAACAGTCCGATGGAGCATTCATCGCCGTATCGTGCCATCACGATCATTGCTCTCCTGATTATTGGTGTGCAGATATTGCTCTCTCTCTTCTCGTACCCTTTTTTGCCTGCGGTAGTGCCGACGCATTGGGGTATCAATGGGCAAGCCGATAGTTATGCCCCCAAATGGCTGAATACTCTTCTATTTCCCGTGATGAGCCTTGTCATTTTTGGGCTACTTCGTGGTTTAATTGCACTTGGCCCAAACCTAAATTTGAGCAGAGAGGGCAAGCGTGCAAATCTGCATGTCGTAAATCTGATTCTTGTCTGGGTCTTGCTGTTCTTTTTGGTGATCCAGGTAGTAGTAACGGCGATCTCGTTTGGTTTGTCAATAGATATGAGCTTTATAATGAATGTAGCACTCGCGGTCCTGATGATCTTGCTTGGCAACTATCTAGGCAAACTGCGGCGCAATTTCTGGGCGGGCATTAGAACGCCCTGGACGCTTGCCAGCGAGACGGTGTGGGAGCGCACGCATCGTCTTGGCGGCTGGCTTTTTGTGGCGGCAGGTCTGTTGGGTTTGGTGACAAGTTTTGTGCCCGCACTCCATTTCTGGGGGAGTGTGGGCACCTTGCTGTTGGTTGTTATTGTGTTGTACGTCTATTCATATCTGATATATCGACAGCTAGACGAGGGTGGCAGAGAGCCGCTCTCACCACCTTTTGATCGATAACTCATTTTATGTGGAGGGGTTGGCGGTATCGGGCATAATGGGCGTGTGAGCGGCCTCGGCTTTTGCTTGACGGCGGGCAAGTTGTGCGAGGCGGCGTTCTTCAGCTTTGCGCTGTGCTTCAGGGTCAACATTGAGGATATTCATCATTGTGCCAATTCCGCGCTCAAGAATAGCGGGAATTGCCTCCGCAGCGTGTGTCTCACCGATCTCTAATGTAATCCGCTCATCGCTAGCTGGAACGCCCAGCACATACTGAATCGTGTCCATCCGACTATTGACGGGACGCCCAATGCCGACACGCAGGCGTGGAAACTGGTTGCTATGCAGATGTTGAATGATATTGGACACACCATTATGGCCTGCCGCGCTGCCGCTGGTGCGTAAACGCAGTTGTCCGACGGGCAAATCGAGGTCATCGTAAACGACAAGGATATCGGCTGGCAGAAGTTTGTACCAGTGTGCTAGTTCGCCGATCGCTTCGCCACTTTTGTTCATGTAGGTAATCGGTTTGACCAATATCACTTTTTCTGTGCCCAGTGTGCCGCTGGCAAGGATGGCCCTGCTCTTGCGCTCATTCCAGGACCACCCTTGTTTTTTGGCTAGCAGATCGACGACGCGAAAGCCAACATTATGGCGCGTTTGCTCGTATTCCGCACCTGGGTTGCCCAGGCCAATTACCAGTTTCATGCTTACTTTTTTAGCGACCATAAGCGAGACGTGTTGCCAGATAGGTTGGCAGGCCCGCTTTGATGATCTTCTCCTGTGTCTTTTCAAATGTGTAGGGAATCCGATAAAAGGTAAACCCTTTTTCTGTATCATAAATCATGAATGCCGCACGTGCATCGCCGTCACGTGGTTGACCAACGCCTCCAGGGTTGACAATGGCGCGGTAGTTGTCGGGTGTTTGCCACGCGCCGAGTGGCGGCTCAAGCATTTCATTGGTAACCTGTATCATACTCTGGCTTAATCCCAGCAACGTCAACAGTTCTTCTATTTCCTGGTTGATGTGTTCTTCTTCGTTGGTGATGCCTTCTTCTGACGCGACTTCAGCGATGATCTCTTCTTCATGAGCATCTTCGACTTCTGTTGTTTCCTGCTGCTTGCTGTCGTATTCGTTGTAGCTGCCTGTAGAGCGATGCGTTGCTTCTCTTTCTATAGAAAGATGCGTTGACGTATTGGTCGGGCGGAGTGCGGCCATCTCAGATGTTTCTTCGTCCGCAGCGGCATCATCTTCAACGTATATATCGTCTTGTTCTACTTCAAAGAGCAGCGATGAGTTGGCGGTATTGTGGGCATCATTGCTGAGCGGATGCGTTGGTTCGTTCGAGATATCTGGTTGTTGGAAGATAATTGGCACATGCGTATGCCCGACGAAGCAATAGCGCGTCGTAAAGTACTGGAAACTGCGTTCCGCCAGAGCTTCTGAGGTCAGGTATTCCCAAAGCGGCCCATAGGGGCTGCCGTGAACCAATGTGCATTGATCTTTTTCTATACGTTCAGGCAGATTTTTGAGGAAGATGCGGTTTTCCTCGCTCAGTTGTTCTGCTGTCCATTCTGCGGACACGCGAGCAGCAGAGCTAAAATCTTCCAGGTCTATTTTGCCCACTGCGGCCCAGTCATGATTGCCTGCGATAATCACACTGGTGCGTTCTCGTAATATAGCAATGCATTCATTGGGATTAGGACCATAGCCGACGAGATCACCCAGAAACCAGATTTCATCGATTGGCTCACTTTGTGCTAGTTCGTCAATCTTCGCTAGCACGGCTTGCAGAGCCTCTAAATTGGCATGAACATCGGTAAAAATAGCATAGCGCATCGTTGCATACTCTATTCAAAAAACTGTATAGTACTGATTAAGTGAAAGTATTGTATCATGTTTGACTAATCCTTACCAGTACTTTTTCGTGTTTATCTTTTGCATTCTCCACATTCCGCCCCTCGTTGCGTTCATTTCGATACACTAGGCAGATATTTCTGTTCTCTCTCAGCTCTCTAGGCAATCTATCTAAATATAGGTAATAATTATGCGTGAATGGCTAAAAGCACGTTATACACGACGTGCAGTCTTAAAACATCTTGGGGCGGCGGCTGGTGTGGGTTTGACGATAGGGACGGGTCTGACGGTCGCGACGAAGGCTATGGCATCTCTATGGGATGATACGGCGATTCCTATCGATCACATTCTAATTGCTTGTCAGGAAAATCGTACCTTTGATGCTTATTTTGGATGTTATCCTCGTGCTGGACAGTTTGGCATGCCTGTTGGCTATACACTGCCAGATGGGGATGGTGGGAGTGTGCAACCCTATCATTTTCCGTTCTCGATGTCGTTGAATGTTCCGCATTCCTGGCAAGATATCCATAATGAGTGGAATGGTGGGGCAATGGATGGTTTCTATACCAATGATGGCTGGGATGCACTTGGCTACTATGATAGCTCTGATTTGCCCTATTACTATGCGCTGGCGGATAGCTTTACGCTCTGTGGCAACTATTTTTGCTCGCTACTCGGTCCGTCTACGCCTAATCGTATCGCGCTCTGGAGCGGAACTGCTGGCGGCCTGACCACCAATGCGGTCGAGCGTGGCGCTCTGGACTGGCCTACTGTTGTTGACCTGTTAGACGACTATGGTATTAGCTGGAAATGCTATAACCTGGGGCTTGGCACAGGAAGTCTCTTTGAAGATTTTAATGCCCTTGTCTATTTCAAACGCTGGCAGTATGATCGCCGTCTCTTTTACAGTGAGCAGGATTATTATGCCGACCTGAAAGCAGAGCAATTGCCGCAGGTCGTGTTCCTCATCACGGAATCCCTGATCTGTGAGCATCCACCTGCCGATATTCAATTAGGACAGCGTACAATGGCGCACGTGATAAAAGCCCTTATCCAGTCGCGCTTGTGGTCGCGGTCGGCCCTCTTTCTCACCTATGATGAGGGAGGGGGCTATTTTGACCACGTGCCTCCGCCACAACTCGATGCCTATGGCCTGGGCTTGCGCGTGCCAACGCTGGTGGTCTCGCCCTGGGCGAGACGTGGGTATATCTCTGGTCAATTGTATGAGCATAGTTCGCTGCTCAAATTTATCGAGCGACGTTTCAATCTGCCCAGTCTGGCCGCTATCAATCAGCAATTTGATAGTGAAACGCCTGTTGATGGGAACGATGCTGCCTGGAATGGCGTCGGTCCGGCTGCACCGCCTCGTGATGGCCTGGCACAAATCGGTGATTTCTACGAGGCTTTTGATTTTACGCAAGACCCCAACTATACGCCGTCGCTACCGAGTTGGTGGTGGTAATCTGAAACGTACTCAAGCGGCTGGTGGGGTTGGCGGCAGCAAGGGAAGAGCGAAGCCCCAGTTGAGAAGGGCGGCGGCATCTTGGAAACGCCCTGGCTCTGTGGGAGAGTCGAGGACGACACCTACCAGGTTTTGGCCTGCACGTGTGGCAGAGAAGACCAGGCAGTAACCTGCTTGTGGGGTAAAGCCCGTTTTAATCCCTGTTGCGCCCGGATAGCTGCTGAGTAACTGATTGATGCTGGTCCAGATATAGCTATGGTGGTTGATGGTTGGTGGGACCGTATAGGTTTTTGTCTGCACAAGCTGTGCAAAAAATGGAATAGATATGGCGTAGCGGGCTAGGCGGACCAGGTCTGTGGCTGTGCTATAGTGGTTGGCGATTGATTCTCCATTAGGAACGTAGTTCAGGCCGTCCGGGTTCAGATAGTGTGTTTGGAAAAGGTGGAGATGGTAGGCAAAGAGGTTCATCCGTTGGACAAAACTGGGAACGCCACCCAGGGCATCGGCGATGGCAATGGCGGCATCATCACCAGAGGGCAACATCAGGCCGTAGAGTAGGTCTTTGAGTGGAAGACGATCCCCAACGACGAGGCCTGCACTACTGCCATCGTGTAACCAGACTTCATTATAGGCATCCTGGTGAATGGTGACGAGTTGGTCCAGGTTGCCGGTTTGAATGGCGATGAGGGCCGTCATGATCTTGGTCGTACTGGCCATTTGTACGGGAAGCTCGCCGTTTTCATTGACTAGCACGTTGCCAGTCGTGGCATCCATCAGATAGGCTATTTTTGATTGTAGAGGTGGTGGCGTTCCCTGTATGGTGAGTACGGGTGAGGGAGAAGGGATTGGTGTTGGTGTGAATGCGATAGGCGAAGGGGATGGGGTGGCACTTACTGCTCCCATCACACGCAATATGTGTGCCCCATAGGGCGTAAACGCAAGAATTGGCGTGAGCAGTAGGATACCAAGGGCGATACAGAGGAGTATCGCTGCAAGCACGCGGCGTTTCATGACAAGCAATCTCCCTCAACCATTGATAGGGGCATGCGACCAGCATAGTGATACGGCATGCCCCGATAGGATTAGAGGTTAGGCCAGCGGGTATGATAATCGGTCGTTTGTGCAAACGCATGAGCAACGCGCAGAATCTTCTCTTCTGCAAACGCATTGCCGAGCAGTTGGAAGCCAATTGGCAAGCCGTTACTGAAACCACCAGGGATAGAGACGCCACAGATGCCCGCGAGGTTTGCCGGAATGGTAAACACGTCTTGCAGGTACATCTGATAGGGATCAGATATCTCGCCCAGTTTGAACGCGACGGTTGGCGAAGCTGGGCTAGCTAGCACATCAAATTTCTCAAAGGCTTGCTCGAAGTCCTGGCGGATCAGTGAGCGTATCTTCTCGGCACGTTTGTAGTAGGCATCGTAGTAGCCTGCTGAGAGGGCGTATGTGCCGAGCATGATGCGGCGTTTCACTTCAGCTCCGAAACCATACTGACGTGTTTTCTCCATCGCTTCCCACATGTCGTCAGTATCCTGATAGGAGTAGCCGTATTTCACACCATCGTAGCGCGCCAGATTTGCGCTGGCTTCAGCAGGGGCGATAATATAGTAGGCGGCCACGCCATATCTGGTGTGGGGAAGCGAGACTGGCTCGACTTCTGCACCCAGAGCGCGCAGGTGTTCGATGTTGGCACGTGCGGATGCAACCACGTCTGGCTGCGTGCCTTCAACCCAATATTCTTCGGGCACGCCGATGCGCATACCTTTGATGTTGCCGTCGAGTGTGCTGCTATAGTTGGGAACAGCCTGTGGTGAGCAGGTGGCATCGCGTGGATCGGGTCCCGCGATGGCTTGTAATAAAAGAGCAGCATCACGTGCATCACGTGCAAAAGGGCCAATTTGGTCGAGCGAAGAGGCAAACGCGATGAGACCGAAGCGCGAGACGCGCCCATACGTCGGTTTTAGACCAACAACGTTGCAGAGCGCACCGGGTTGGCGAATCGAGCCGCCGGTGTCGCTGCCATATGCTCCCATCGCCATGCCGGCTGCTACTGCTGCTGCTGAACCACCACTACTACCACCAGGAGCGCGTTCCAGGTCCCAGGGATTGTGCGTATTGAAAAAAGCGGAGTGTTCGGTCGAGGAACCCATCGCGAACTCGTCCATGTTGGTCTTGCCGAGCATCACAATACCTGCCGCGTTGAGCCGCTCCATCACGGTGGCGTTATAGGGTGGTCGGAAGTTTTCTAGCATACGCGAACCGCACGTCGTCGGAATGTCCTTCGTGCAAATGACATCTTTAATCGCGAGTGGAATCCCTGTGAGTGGTGAGAGGGTATCGCCATTCGCGATGCGGCGGTCGGCTGCGTGCGCCTGTTCAAGGGCGAGATCATCCGTGACGAGCGTGAATGCTTTGACCTTCTCTTCCACGGCACGAATGCGCTCCAAATGGGCTTGTGTCAGTTCAACCGAGGAGATTTTGCGCTGGCGTAGAAGTTCTCCGGCTTCATGGATCGTTAGTTGGTATAATTCTGTCATAGCTGGCTATTCTCCTTCCAAGACCGCGTTGACCTTAAGGCAATTCTCTTCCTGGTCGGGTGCATTTGCCAGCAAGACCTCTGGTGCATAGGATGGCTGTGGCACATCCATACGCATGATATTGGTGAGGCGCGAGGCATGTGCGGTTGGAGAAACACCGCTGACATCGGCTTCTTGCAAGATGGCGATATTTTGTAGGATCACGGAAAGCTGGTTCTGGAATATTTCAATATCTGCTTCGCTTAAACCGAGTCGGGCAAGTTTGGCTACGTTCTTCACTGTCTCTCGATCAATCATATTTTTCCTCAATAGAAACGTACCGCATAAGGTACACGTGTGGCATTACCAGCGGACGTGGAATCCACTGATATAGGTGGTTGGTTCTCGCCATGTTGCTCGCACTTCATCGACCTGAGCCGCTGATGGACCCTGCCAGAGGAGAGCGAGAAGATGTTCGAGGGCCGGACGCGATCCCTGGGCCAGTACTTCTACATCACCGCTATCTTCGTTGCGCGCAAATCCGCGTAATCCTAGTGTTGTGGCTCTTTGGACGACAAAATAGCGAAAGCCGACACTCTGTACGCGCCCACGCACCAGCGCGTGGAGTTCTTCGATGTCTGTGCTATATTGTGCCTGTTGGTTCATGCTATGCTGGCTCATGGCCTCTATGATAACACAGATGGCGCGTTGAGCATAGCCCTTTGATGGTTTTACGGTGAGATACCTTGTCTTCTGAAAGACAAAAATGAGCGTAATGTACTTTCTCCGCTGGAAACGTAACAAAAATAGCGCGCGCGGCGTATGTAATAGGTACATGCGCAATGATAATTCGCTGTGACTCGAATGTTGTGTGCTTTTGTGGTAACATGGTACACTAAGCACAGATGCAAACTGCCACTATAAGGATGTAAACCTCAATTATATACCTCATTGGGGAGATAGACGTATGCAGTCAGTACAAGACCTGGCGACTGCCGTACAACGTGTGGTCGCAAACGTTGAACGGGTCATTGTGGGCAAGGCCGACTCTGTAGCCTTTAGCCTGATCGCTGTAATTTGTAGAGGGCATATTCTCATTGAAGATGTGCCGGGTGTCGGCAAAACAGTGTTGACGAAGGCTATTGCTCGCTCGATTGGATGTACCTTCAAACGTATTCAGTTTACGCCGGACCTGTTGCCGAGTGATGTAACAGGTGTCTCCATTTATAATCAGAAAACGGGCAATTTTGAGTATCGCCCAGGCCCGATTATGGCCCAAATCGTACTCGCGGATGAGATCAACCGCGCAACGCCAAAAACGCAATCGGCTCTCTTAGAGGCAATGGAAGAGAATCAATTGACTGTTGATGGCGTGACCTATCGTCTGCCTGAGCCATTTATGGTCATGGCGACGCAAAACCCTATCGAATACGAAGGAACATTTCCTCTACCAGAGGCACAACTCGACCGTTTTATGATGAATATTAGCCTGGGTTATCCTAAACCTGCTGATGAAATGAATATCCTGGATAGTCATCAACATCATCATCCGTTAGAAGACCTGGCTCAGATTATGACCGCTGAGGAATTGACGCTTATTCAGACGCAAGTGCGTGCCATTCATGTGGACCCCTCGATCCGCGAGTATATTGTAGCAATTGCTAATGCAACGCGCACCCATGCCAATATCTATCTGGGAGCGAGTCCGCGTGGTTCACTGGCTCTTTTCCGCGGTGTGCAGGCTTTGGCGGCAATGCGTGGGCGTGGTTATGTCATTCCCGATGATGTCAAATTGCTGGCAAAGCCGGTGCTGGCCCACCGTATCATCGTGACGCCCGCGGCCCGTGTGCGTGCCATTACATCAACCTCGCTTCTTGATGAAATCTTGCAGAGTGTTCCCGTGCCAAATGCATGGGTAGGTGGCGGAAAAGGACGCTAAGCTATGCGACCCTGGCAAGCTATACTACTCATTTTTATTCTCGGCTTCTTTGCTGTCAGTAGTGGTTGGAAAGTCCTCTACTGGTTAACGTATGTCTTGCTTTTATTGTTTGTCCTCTCGTGGCTGTGGGCGCGCTATAGTTTGCGCAAACTGATCTTTCATCGGAATGCTCCTGGTGAACGCATTCAAGTGGGCGAGGTTTTTGAGGAACGCCTGATGCTGGATAACGTCAGTATTCTGCCTAAATTGTGGGTGCAGATTGCTGATGGCTCCACCTTACCCAATCATCGCGCTGGCTATGTTGCTAGTATGGGTGGGCGTAAACGTGCCATGTGGAAGGCACGCACCGTGTGTAGAAGACGTGGGCATTTTCAGCTTGGCCCTGTGAGTGCTGCTAGTGGTGATCCTTTTGGCCTGTTTCGCCAGCGTGTGATGTTAACGCAAGCACGCGATATCCTTGTGTTACCGCATGTCTTACCTATTACCCGCTTTGTGCTTTTCACGGGCGGTTTGCCAGGGCGTGGACGTAGCTCGCGTCGTGCGCTGCAAACCACAACCAATGCAACTACGATTCGCGAGTATATTCCCGGCGATGCGCTCAGTCGCATTCATTGGCGTTCGAGCGCGCACAATAATAAATTGATGGTGAAAGAGTTTGATTTAGACCCGGCAGTGGATGCCTGGGTTATTTTAGACCTGCAGGACGCGGTACAGGCGGGTGAAGGTGAACATTCGACAGAAGAATATGGGGTGACTATTGCTGCTAGTGTGGCGGTCTATCTTTTGCGCCAGGACCTTTCGGTGGGTATGATTGTCAATGGAGAACACCGCGAATTTCTCTCGCTTGATCGTGGAGATCGACAGATCGAGCGCGTGTTAGAGTCGCTGGCGGTCGTCTCAGCTGGCCCCGGCCCAGACCTCAAAGAGGCGTTGGCACTGGATGCTCTGCATTTTGGGCGCAATACTGTCGCAATTGTGATTACCTCATCTTCTTCACGTGACTGGCATGACGGTATCCGCCATTTGCAACGACGCGGTGTGCAGGTCGCTGTTATCGGTTTGAACGCAAACTCCTTTGTCAATAGCCCACCTGATGAAGATACCTTGGCTCTTTTGGAAGGGGCTGGCGTCCCTGTATTGCGTATTGCTAAAGGGGACCCTCTGGCGCAGATTGTAGAGAGCGGTTCCGATGTTCGCTACGCACAACGGAGGTAATGCTCATGCGCGATGCTGCTGTTGAACGATTATCAAAACTTATCTCCGAGCCGCCCGGGCCTGAAAACAAGACACACCAGGGTGGCCAGCCAGGGTCACGCAAAACCGCGTTGGAACTGCACCTCGGTATAGAGGAAGGCTGGTTTTCCCTTTTCTTGCTGGCAACGGTTGTCTATAGTACGATTTGGAGTATTCAGGCTGTTGGTTGGGTAGATCATCTCAATATCTTGACGTTCACAACGCTCATTGGGCTGATTGTGGGCGTTGTGACCGCCAAACAGCGGCGTTTTCCTGTTCTCCTGGTTCATGTAGCCGTCTTGAGCCTGAGCATCCTGCTGGCCTTTTGGCAAACAGCCGGTGCGTTTTATGCTGGCAATACCGGTGCTTTTTGGCAGGCGATCCATCACTGGTTTGCCGCTATCATTGCTGGTAACTCTGGTGAAGATGATTCTATCTTCCTCTTCTTTATTACGACTTTGGGGTTTATGCTGGCTTATACCAGTGCGTGGCTGCTCTATCGCACACGCAATCCGTGGCTTTTGATTGTTGCTAATGCCACTGTTTTGCTGATTAATCTGAGCAATGTCGATAGTGGCTACATTATCTTTCTGGCGGTTTTTCTGATTGCGGCGTTGTTGCTTTTGTTGCGCTTCAATTTGCATGAGTCGATTCGTCGCTGGCGGCGACAAGGTTTGCGTTATGCCGACGATATTGGCTGGGATATTATGCAGGCGGGCACGCTGATCTCGCTCGGCATTCTGGTTTTCTCCTGGCTTTTACCCTGGGGCTATACCAATGTGACCGCCGCGCAAATCTGGAATCTCAACTCCAATCCCTGGGTGCAGCTAGAAAATACCTGGAATCGTGCTATTGCGGTGAGTGGGGGAGCCAATCCCGCCAACCATGGCAATTTTCGCGATACGCTAGTCTTGAGTGGCAACCCTAATCTTAACCACGATATTGTGATGACGGTGCGTAGCGATGATGTCTCCCAATATCTTGAGTCGTTAAGCTATGATACCTATCAGGGCGTTGCTGGTTGGACAAACCAGAGCGTCACGAGCAATACGATCAAGGCGAGCCAATACTTTATTAATGGTCCTTCTCTCTCGCATACCGTTAAGCAGGCTGTGACGATTGTTAGCCCACCTGGGGAACAAAAAACGTATCTCCTGGGCGCATCCACGATAGATTCCGCGAATCTCGCCACAAATGTCTTGACCAACGCGCAAAGTGGCGACGTTGTTGCCTGGTTGAAGCAGACGGGTAACCTCACGGCCGGGATGCAATATACGGTCGTTTCCCTGGTCTCGTCAGCCGATGAGCAGACTTTGCGCACTGTGCCGATGCCTTCAGCTTCGCCAAGCTATCCACCTGACTATCCGGGGACCATTCCCCCAACCGTCTATGACCCGAATATCGTGCAGACCAATGTGCAATTGCCGAGGAGCCTGGACCCCAATATTGCCCTGCTGGCACGTCATATTACTGCTAATGCGTCTACGATGTATGATAAGGCCGTCGCGCTCGAAACCTATCTCCGTACCCACTATACCTATAGCGTAGATATCCAGTTGCCGCCAGGTGAAGATGGGGTTTCCTGGTTCCTCTTCCGCAGTGGGAATAAGGGCTATTGCAACTACTTTGCCAGCGCGATGGCTGTGATGGCGCGCTCGTTAGGCATTCCGGCACGTGTGGTGGTTGGCTACACCAATGGCTCTTATGATGCCAAGAATCACAATCAAGTGATCCGTGGCACCGACGCACATGCCTGGACGCAAATTTACTTTGCGGGTTACGGCTGGATTAATTTTGAGCCATCCGCGAGTTTCTCGCAATTCACGCGTCCTTTGCCCAACCAATTTGTTACCAGTGCGCTTGGTGGGGGTGTTGGCGGCACAGGCATTTCTGCTCTTGCGGGCCTTCAGTCGCGCTTACGTGGCAAACAAGACTCATCGAGCAATGTCGGCTCTTCCGGTCTGAATGGGACGGCAACGACCAATGCTTTGCGTCAGCAAGTTGGTGTGACGCTTGGTGGCTTGATCTTGCTGGTCTTGTTTGGCTGCATTTTGTTTGGCATCTGGTGGAATCGACTCTTCCGCCGCTACAATCTGGTGACACAGATGTATGGGCGTATCTGCTTGCTTGCACGCTGGGCGGGCGTTGAACTGCGTTACTCTCAAACTCCGTATGAATATATCCAGGAATTGAGTGGGGTGGCTCCTGAGTATGCTCCCACGCTAGAACGCTTTGGCGATATCTATGTACGCGAGCGTTGGGCCGATCCGGCCAGTGTGGAACATCCCGTCCATTCTGGTGAGGTACGCGAGCTGCCGCGTATCTGGCAACAATTGCAACCTCGTCTCTTTGTCTATGTCTTGCGCCATCCCTACTTCTTGCGCTGGCTTCCAGAGCGCGTCGGTGGCCTATTCTCTGCGATGATAAAGCGACGAAGGACGCGCAAGCTGGCTGAGGAAGAGGAACTATAGTCATTATGGCTTGACCAAAAGGCCGAATTTGCGTACACTGTACCGTGCGGTCTCTACAATCCTTTTGGGAATAGACCAATTATAGGCCGCATGATGGTTCTACACGAGGAGGTCCCTATGCCCATTGATGAGGCTATGGAGAATGAGCAACGACTTGTCTCATTTGCCAACCAGCGACGGAATGTTGAAATCCCTAATGCTGCTCCAGTGCTTTTGCATACCGATGATCTGGCACGCCACGTCGCTATTGCTCCTAATGGAAAACGCTATGTTGTGGCAACGTATGATGATGCCGTTATGGGCAACCCATATAAAACAACGGTTTTCCCTCAGCAGGGAGGCTACTTAACATTGGTGAGTCTGTCTGTCTGCTCGTTTGCAAGCCAGACGCTAGAAGACGCTGTGCAATTTCATCAGAAAACTGTTCAGATTATTCAAAACGGTCACTTAGACGAGTTAGTACGTTCTTCTCAGGGGTAATGCGCGTTCCTTTGCGTCTCTGTGCAAACCGTTTTGTGCTTGCCACAGGTTTTGCAAAACCCTTGACAGATCATTCGTTTATCCCGTATACTCAGTACTGTAAGGTTGCAGTTGTGCAACCAACATATTCATGTCTCAAACAGGTTGCCAGCAAAAAGAAAAACGCAACCGCTGAGGCTGATACCTCAAGCAAACATATCTTGTGAAAGGAGATGGCGAGCATGGGCACTAACACCGGACAGCAAATCTACCTGAGCCGTGCGCACAATCGCGGGCCTGTTTTGGGCCATGCTATGCCATCTGGACGGCTGACCCTTACTATCTCTATCCGTGGCAAAGGGCGCATTGCGCCTCTCGCTGCTGGCGATCCGGGGATCAGTCTGCCCACTTTCAGAGGAAGTCCACCACTCTTGTATGAGTAGGTGATGTGAAAAAGACACCTCAACCGTGGGCACTGGCGAGCGCAAAATCCAGTTCCCACGGTTTTTTGTCGCTGTTTTCCCCGCCAGTTTTCTACGGCTACGAGGCGATGGTTGTTAGGTAACCGATAGTCGACATTATTTACTGAAAGAGGTACTGCATATTTTGAAAGCTGCATATTTGCAGGAACCCCCGGTACGAGAAATCTTGTAGCTGCTTATACATGACCGTTTTTTTGCGTGATAGAAAGAATAGTCTATGGCGTCTTTATGAAGAAGAGCGTAGTCATATGAATATCTTCTCTGTCATTGCTCCCATCCTATTGTACAGGTGTACATCTGTACGAATGTCCGATATTTGGATATGTCAGGAGTACTACTTTTTGTATGGAATTGTAGTTGTCGTATAGAGACCTGTTTATGTAAAGGAGAAAACAGTTGGCTATTCATGATGTAACGATAGAATCACCGGGCATGCAACAGATCACGATTGACACCACGAAAAATGCGGTAGTGATTGAGCATGTCTCGAAGGTATTCAAGAAGGAGCGTCCGTTCTTTGCCCGCTTCCGTCGGCAAAAACCGGAAGAGCCTGCGGCAAAACGCGAAGTGCGTGCTGTTGATAACATTAGTTTGACCATCAAACACCGTGAGATTGTGGGTATTCTCGGAGCCAACGGGTCCGGTAAATCTACATTGATTCGGATACTTTCCACACTGCTGATCCCTGATACCGGCACTGTGCGCATCTTTGGGTACGATGTCGTGCGTGACGAGCGTATTGTGCAGCGCCTTATCAATCGGGTCAGTGTCGAAGCCTCATTCTTCAAAAAGCTTTCGCCGATGGAGAACCTGCTCTATGCTGCCCGTCTCTACAATATGTCTACGTCGGATGCACGCACGAAGATTGTCGAGATACTCACGCGCCTGGGTATCAAGAGAGACCGCATCAACGCTCCGCTAGAGAACATGTCACGTGGCATGCAGCAGAAAGTTGCCATTGCCCGTGCCTTCCTGACATCTCCAATTGTTCTGCTGCTTGATGAACCAACCACCGGACTCGATCCTCGCTCCAAGCTCGATGTCCAGATTTTTGTCAAAGAGTTGCGCGATGTCCATGATGCGACCATTCTGATCACTACCCATGATATGGAAGAGGCCGAAGCTCTCTGTGAGCGTGTTGCCATCATCGATCAAGGGCGCATTGTGGCGATTGGTACGATAGAAGAATTGAAACAGGCTGTACAGGAACGCCTGGAACGCACTACCGCCGTGACAATGAACGAAGTTTTCATGCATTATACCGTTGCTCATCTGATTACTGAAGCTGATATTGAACGCTATGGAAGCTGGGAAAAAGCATTCGAGGCGTATGAAGCTCAGAAAGAAGAAGAGTAGAAGAGGAGTTCTAGCGAGATGTCTAGTCTTTTACACCAGGGACGCGCTACCTATGCCTTTTTTGAACGCAATTGGAATCTGACCAAGCGTTACTGGGCCTGGGAGATTGTCTGGTTGGTCTACAATATCGTCAACGCGACATCAGTCACATTTATTGGTGTGAGTGCGGGTCAGGTCACTAATACGCCAATTAACTCGAACTTTCTGGTTCTCTATCTGTTGATTGGCACTTCGGTCTGGACTTATCTCAGCGTAACCTTCGATGGTGTCACGGATATCATCAACATGGAACGCTGGGAAGGCACTATCGAGTACACGTTTATGGCACCGATCTCGCGCTTCACCCATATGGTCGGCAGTTGTATGTATGCGGTCGTGCATGGTCTGCTCTTTACGCTGTTGCAATTGGTCGTCGTAGGAGCTTTTTTCCATCTCGATCTCGGCCATGCTAATTACCTGACGGCGGTCTTTATGCTGCTGATCGGCAGTGTCTCGTTCATTGGCTTTGGCATCGGAACTGCTGTCTTGCCACTGCTCTACACAGAGAAGGGCATGCAGATGTCCTTTATTATCCGTTCGGTGATTCTGCTGGTCTCGGGCGTCTACTATCCGATCAAGGTCTTGCCTGCCTGGATGCAACCATTAGCGCGTATCTCGCCAGCAACCTATGTGCTGGAAGGTATGCGTGCGGGCATTCTGCAAGGCCAAGCGATCTGGTCGGTAGAGATTTGGAACGATACCTGGCCGTTGATCTTGACTGGCATCATCAGTATTCCCGTTGGCATCTACATCTTCGGCATTGCGGAACGCTATGCCAAGCGCACGGGTCGCCTGAAACGGAATGGCTAAACGCTATGGGCGCGAGCAATTGCGCCCTCCAATAGAGATAGAAGAAAAGGAGCAATTCATGATTATGCAAACCCTCCCCAAGGGCTTTGTGATGCGTCGTCCAACGATGGAAGACGTTGAAGCGGTGTTGCAACTGGTGCAGGCCGATGAGATCGCCCATGAGAACGAAATAGAGACAACTTTGAGCGACATGCGACGCTGGTGGCAGATGCCAAACTTTGATCTGGCCACAGATGCCTGGCTGATCGTTTCACCGGAAAATCAGATTGTGGCGTTTGCTGATCTCTCGCACGAAAAACATGTTCGTCTTCATCCCAATGCCACCATACATCGTGCTTACCTGCATCGCGGCATTGGCACGTATCTGCTGCAATTGCAAGAGTTACGCGCACAGCAGCATCTTCCTCTGGCGGAAGCCGACGCCCGTGTGACAATGGTTTCTTGGCTAAATAGTAAGGATCAAGAAACCTCGCATTTGCTTGAGCAGCACGGCTTCAAGCGTATTCGTTCTTCCTATCGCATGGCTATTGAATTAACTGAGCAACCCGCTAGTCCCGTCTGGGCAGAAGGTATTACCTTGCATACCTTGGCAGAGGATACGAGCCTGTTACGGGCAGTTTATGAAGCGGATGAAGATGCCTTTCAAGACCACTGGGGCTACTTGTCGCGTACGTTTGCAGAGTTCCAACATTGGGAAAGTGAGCGTGAGAATTTCGATCCCACGCTCTGGTTCTTGGCAATGGATGGCGCGCAGATCGCTGGTATTGGCCTGTGCGCGGATGAGAAAGAGCAAGGCGGATGGGTTCACTCGTTAGGTGTGCGGCGTCTTTGGCGTCAACAGGGCATTGGGATGGCCTTATTGCGTTATGCCTTTGGCGAGTTTTATCGACGCGGTATTCGCAAGGTCTATCTCGGCGTGGATGCCCAGAGCTTAACGGGAGCAACGCGCCTTTATGAGCGTGCTGGTATGCATGTGGTGAAACAATACAACATCTATGAGAAGGAGTTACGGGCAGGGAAAGAACTCAGCACCCAATTACTCGAAAACTAACGCTCTCCCTGCTGGTCTCTTTCTCTACTCTCTATAGAAGATGGTATGGAAGCATTGGTGCTATCGTTCAGCAAAGAGCTGGAAGATATGCCAACGCTTCTGCACAGAGAAGGGAGACTCCCTTTATGATCGTGCGGTTACATAATTTGTCGGCCCGTCCTCCCACGTTCAAAGATGTTGAGGCTGTTGCGAAGCTACTCAGCACGTGCGAACGCGAGGAGGTGGAAAATACAGAGTTAACAGAGATTACGGAGGAGGAGATACAGCGCATCTGGCACGCTCCGCACTTTCATCTCCAGACAGATGCCTGGGTGATTGTTACACGCAAAGGGCATATGGTTGGCTACGCTGATTTGCGCACGGACGCGGATAATGGCTATCGCGCGCTGTTGCATGTCCATCCCGATTATCGTGGGCGTGGTATCGGGACATTGCTCATCTGGCTGCTTGAAGAGCGGGCACGCCAAGACTTAGCAGTGCTTGCGTCAGTACAGCGTGCTGTTCTGCGCATCACTGCTAGCAGCAACAATTTGCGTGCGCGCCGTTTACTTGTGCGTGAAGGCTATAGCCATGTACAGAGCTTCTGGCGCGTGCTGATCGATGTGCATAACATGCATGCCGATCAGCTTTCACGCAGCGGGAAATTGCGCCTGGATATGGTTGTAGATGCACAGCGGAGCGTGGCGCATGGCGAGCAACCGCCGGGAAGCTATCTTGCATGCCAGTACGATGTCTACGAGAAAGAACTGTGTGCAGGATACGAAATTGTAGTAGAGGCATTGACACGCGAGCCACTCACCGTTTGATAGAGCGGATAAAATAGAAAAAACGGGCATGATGGGTATTTCTATTATGCCCCGCGAAAGGAACAATGCTGTATGGAAGCGATGACATTGCCTGCCGGGCTGCTTCTACGCTCTCCCCGCGTAGATGATGCGGAGGCGATTGCAAACCTGATCAATAGCTACGGGCTGGCGACCGATGGAGATACCTCTGTGACAATCGCTGATGTGCGCAGTGGTTGGGCCGAGGTAGCCTTTGATCTGACAGAAGATGCCTGGTTAGTTACAACGCCACAGGGACAGATCGTTGGCTATGAAGAAGTACAATATGATGCGAATGCTCAGCATGTTGATATTGATGGCTATGTTCATCCCACCGCTTGGGGTCTGGGCATTGGCACGTTTCTGCTGACAAAAGCTGATGCACGGGTGCGTATGCATGCCCAACAAGCCTATGGAGCCGCCATTGCGCTCTACGCGGGTGTCAGTGCGCAAGATGAGATGGCGCATCAGCTTTTTGAGACAATGGGCTATCACACAGTACGCTATTTCTGGCATATGTCGATTACAATGCAGAGTGAGCCTGTTATTCCTCAATGGCCCACAGGAATACGGGTACGTGTCTTTGTGGCTGGACAAGATGATCGCATCACGCATGCCACGCGCGAAGAGGCCTTTGAGGATCACTGGAACCATCGGCTCTTTCCATTTGAAGAATGGCAGCGCACTCGTGTACAGATTGAAGATTTTGACCCGACCTTGTGGTTTTTAGCCACAGATGGCGATGAGCTGGCTGGCGTGATCCTTTGCCGTTATCGCGGCGATGAAGGCTGGGTTGGCAGTCTGGGTGTGCGTCGCCCCTGGCGTCAACGTGGCCTGGGCATGGCACTATTGCAACACGCCTTTGGCGAATTTTATCGACGTGGCACGCGCACCGTAGCATTATCTGTTGATGCGCAAAACCTAACGGGAGCAACCCGTCTTTATGAGCGCGCTGGCATGCATGTGATCCGGCAATATACTGTGTATGGAAAAGAAGTACGAGCATTGTAGCGTGTCTGTCCTATAGATACCCCGTTTGTTACCGTTGCCTTGCCAAAAGAGTCTTGATATGAGAGTACTGCAATGTATTCATTTTGAGAAGGGGGAAAATAGACTCATGATACTGTTGGCAATGATCTTGGCAAGCGCGGTGACTGGGGGCACGCGCACATTGTTGTTGATATTGGTAATTATCGCAATGGCGTTGATTATTACGGGGGCAGTTATTGCCGCCATGACGTGGATGAACATGCGGAAAGGTTGGGCAATGCAAACGGGAGCGGTATTACTAGAGAGTGAGCATTTTTAATATGTATCGGCGGTCAGTTGCGCCTTTGCTTATAGCCACAGCCATACAACGCGTTAGTTCAGGCGCGGGAACCGTCGTACTTGGATTATTTCTTGCTCAGCTTTCAGTGCATACCGGACACATAATTACTAGCCTGCAAGTTGGCCTGCTCTCGGTTGCCTTCTACATCACGGAACTCTCACTAGCAACCTTGATGGGCAGCTTGAGTGATCGTCTGGGGCGTCGTTTATTTATGGTGGTTGGCCCACTTTTTGGCGTCGTGCAGGTCGGCCTGTTGCTTTTTACTCCTATCCAAAATCCGTTGCCCTATCTGTTAAGCTTGCAGGTGATCGCAGGTATCTCTGGGGCGATGACCACACCTGTCGTGCTTGGCTATCTTGCCGATTATACTGCCTTAAACCCAGTATTGCGTATGCGCGTCATGAGCTTCTACGAATTGGTGACAAGCGGTGGTATTGCGGTTGGCGTTGTCATGGGTGGTATTCTCTGGGGCTATTTGCATCGTTTCGCCTTTGTGCTGCTTGCCTCACTGTACCTGCTTGTTGCGTTGTGTATGGCTCTTGCCCCTGTTGTCAATCAATTGGTCGATCATGGCGACATACGCATCGTCGCCGCACGTTACTGGCGCATCGTGCGTACACCACGCCTCTTCATTTTTATTCCAGCCTGGGTCTGCATTAACGCCCTGGTTGGTATCTGGTTAAGTGCGCAGTTGCCGTTTGTTCTCTCTAGGCCCGCCCCGCAGTTCCCGCACCAGACCCTGATGGGTAGTATGAGCGGCGTGGGCGGAGCGCATCAGGTGAGCTTTATCTTGGGCGGCTATGTGTCCTTCTTCGCACTTTGCTTGCTCTTTTGGGCTTTTTTCCTCAATCGTATTCCACGCCTGCGCTTGATGTTAATCTCGGTCACGGGCATCTATCTCGCCAGCGTGGCTCTTTTTGGCATCAATCATCGTGGCAGCGGTAACGACGCGCTTTTATGGTTCTGGCTGCCCGTTTTGACGCTTGGCGTGTTTGCTGAGACGAGCTTTGCCCCAGCGGCTTTGGCCTATTTAGCGGACATCTCTGAAGAGAGCGCGAAAGATCGCGGCTTGATGATGGGCCTCTACTCCATCTTCCTCGGCCTGGGCCAAATCCTCGGCAACGGCTTGGGGGGCTTATTCGCCCGCTCTTTCGGCTTCGACGGCATGGTCTACCTGACGGCGATCCTGGCCAGCGTGGCCCTGCTCTCCCTGCTCTGGCTCTTCGAGCGCGAAAAACACCTGCTGGCCCACTGAGGATGTGACCCACACTTTGACCGAATCTTTTGCTGTCGTGCGACGTGAGAGTGAAATTTGTCTTCTTCTGCAAATTTCTGAGAGAAAAGTATAGAGCACTATGGTGATTGCTATTTGTCTATTCGACATGAGGTCATGTAGAAGAGTGTATGTGACTTTTTGGGTGTGTTTCATACATCAAGAGTGCGACGAGCAACCCGCTTGCTAGCATGAGCATGGCTGTGAACCAGAAACTTGTGAGAAAGCCAAAGTGGTCCGCGATAAGCCCAATAGCCAATGCTCCAAAGGCATAGCCGCTATCGCGCCAGAAACGATAGACGCCGAGAGACGTGGCACGCCAGTGGGGATGGGCTACATCGCTGACGACAGTAAGTAGTGTGGGATAGAGTAAAGCCATGCCGATTCCCATGAGTGCCGCACTACTGAACCACCAGAGCAGCGATGTGCTGATGGCAACGCAGATGATACCCAATGCTGTGAGCCACATGCCTGAGACAATCGCCCATTTGCGCCCAAAGCGGTCGGTGAGATGTCCTGTATAAATCTGTAGGACAGCCCAGCTTCCGGTATATGTACCGACAAGGCCGCCGATCATTGCTGGCGTCAGGCCATGGGTGGCAAAATAGAGCGGGAAAAGTCCCCAGGCAAGTGTGTCTGTAAATTTTTCAACCAGTCCGGCCTGTGTCGCAGCGGCAAGCGCGCGATCTCCCCAGGTCGTGAGAGCGAAAATGTGCCGTAGTGATGGCGGCGTTTGCTCATGAGATGGTATGCCCACGTTGTCGTGCTGCTCAATGCGCGTGTATGGCAATGTTTCACGCACGAAGAGCGAAAGCAATAACATAACCAGAATAACAGCAAAAACGAACAAGAAAGGGGTTGTGCGCAGACCGTAACTGCCCGATAACACGCCGCCAATAAATCCTCCCAGCGAAACTCCTGCATAGCCTGAGAACTCGTTAATGCCCAGTGCCAGGCCACGTCTCTGCGTGCCTACCAGATCAATTTTACTGGTCACGGTCATTGACCAGGCCAGGCCCTGATTGACACCTAGCAGTAGATTGGCGCCCACGATCCAACTCCAGTTCGGTGCGAAAATGATGAGAAAAGGGATTGGCAATGCGCTGAGCCACCCACAAAGAAGGAGAAGTTTTCGTCCATAGCGATCTGCAAGCCGACCAGCAATGAGATTGAGGGCGGCTTTGACAAAACCAAAACTGATGATAAATGCCAATGTGGATAGATAGGTAGCTACGGCAAAGTCATGTTTTGCCACTATTGGAACAACCACGCGCTCAGCACCGACAACCATACCGACGCCAAAAGTGATAAAAGCCAGCAGGAGAAACTGGGGCAGGTTTCTTTTTAGACCTGTTCTGATGGTGTGTGGCTTGATTTGTGGCTGTAAATGTCCCAAGGGCAGTAAAAACATCTTATACACTCTCAGTTTCTGTAGGGAGTCTGAGCAAATTCCAATCTGGAAATCCTTGCTCTAAACGGCGGGCCTGATAACCGTGCTTGCGCAAAAGCGTGACGGCCTCGTCCGCAAAGACGCAATATGGTCCGCGACAATAGGCAACAACAGTTTTCTGGGGCGACAATTCCGTGAGGCGTGCCTCTAGTTCCTCTATGGGCATCGAGCGTGCATGTGGCAGATGACCCGCTTGATACTCGTTAGCAGGGCGCACATCAAGCACGGTGACCTGATCGTCCCGACACATGGCGAGCAGTTCTTGCGCGCTGATCGGTTGTAACTGCTCGCGCTCGTGTAAGAATGTGCGTACAATGTGTCCAATCTCCGCAAGATGCGTCTCGCCCACCGTGCGCATGGCCTGCCACATGGCAAAGACGCTCTCATCTGCAAGACGATAATAGAGATAGGTTCCTTCACGCCGAACTGCTACGAGGTGGGCCGCACGTAAAATCTGCAAATGTTGCGAGGCGTTGGCAATGGATAGGGCACACTCTTGTGCCAGGACTTCTACGCTATGCTCTCCTTGTGCCAGGACATCGAGCAGTTCGAGCCGATGTGCGTTTGCCAGAGCCTTGCCAATCAGAGCGAATTGTTCATAAAGCTGCATCTTAAAAGCGCGTTTTTCCTGATAGTCCATTCGTTTTTCCTTTCTATTATTCAATAGAATACTTGAATAATAGACTGTTGTCAAGAGCTAAGAAAAGACTGCGGGAAATTCTTTACGTAAAATCTGTGAGGATTAAAGATGTAATAGCATGATAATGGGATTTAATAAATTAATGCGGTAAAACTCGTAGAGACTGATTAATCGCATTCTCGCCCCCTGTGTACGATGCACGACCAAATGGCACAACGCTGTACAGGCACGGTGGACGCGATTAATCAGTCTCTACGAGTTTTACCGCAGATGTCGTTCACGTAGCATGGCGTAGCTTGATAGGTATTGGACGTACTACGTGGGTTTCTATGCGTGATCGTGATGGTGCTGTAGGCCCTCTTCTACCCAGGAAAGATGCAGTTTTTCGTGCTGCGCGTTCGTGATGAGGACGCCGCCGACCGTGCCATCGTTCCAGGGCGCACCAGGGAGAGCGATCTGGAGCTGTTCTTCGTTTAGCTGCTCTAATAGGGCCAATGTTTCCTTGCGCCCCTCACTAATTGCAGTGAGCAGCGTTTCAAGATCGTCATCACGATGTGCTTCCACATACGCCTGGTTGTTGCGATGAATCCAGGCCTGTCGCTCTTCGCGAGTACTCAAACCTGTGCGATTAAAACCGACAGGGTCTGCATCACCTGTAATTGCGCGTTGTACCATACCTCGGAAGAGACGTTCGATTAGGGCTAGGTGTGCGAGATGATCTTTGGGCCGCCAGGGTTCTCCCCCTGGCACTTCACTCTCTGTGCAAGGGCGGGCCAGTTCTTCGGGCGTAAAAGCACGGTAGCGTGCGAGAAATGCTTCGTGATCTGCGGTTAATTGTTGCATGATTTGTTCGCGTGTTGGCATCATTGTCTCTCTTTCTCTCTCATTGATAACTATTGGTCTGCATGCTTCTTGCTCCTGGCAACAACATTGTCTTCCTCAGTATAGCCCGTGGAGCTATCCATAACAAGCGAGGTATAATGGTAGGCACAAGTGTTGCACTTTCACG
>VFSW01002570.1_pt1 | contig 27443 bp, 26 predicted proteins | sample 5358111 | NCBI WGS metagenome assembly VFSW01 (sample SAMN11554181, study PRJNA540505) | mine drainage metagenome | isolation source: sediment from site ElyBrook_90M | place: USA: Ely Copper Mine, Vershire, VT | collected 2017 | reverse complement strand
GCGCTTCCGTGTAAGATCGTAGGCGAGAACCCGGGCTGTCGAAGATGGACAGCTGACGGCATTGCAAATAACGGAGTGGGCAGCGAATGATTCCGCGTATCAAGTTTGCGGCGGCGGCAGCCGTAACCGTCCTGTTGGCGGCGCCCCTGGCGCTGCCGCCATCCGTTATGGCGGCAGCGGCGCTCGATGCCGCGCCGATGCCGTCGCTTGCGCCGATGGTCAAGCGCGTTTCGCCGGCTGTCGTCAACGTCGCGACGCGCGGAACGATCAAAGAAAGCGCCGGCCAGGGCAATCCGCTGCTTGATGATCCGTTTTTTCGCAAATTCTTCAATGTGCCGCCGGGCGCGCCGCCGCGCGAGCGGCAGTTCCAGAGCGCAGGTTCGGGCGTCATCGTCGATGCCAAGAACGGCTACATCATCACCAATTACCACGTCGTCGAGAATGCCAACGAGATTACGATCACGCTGCTCGACAATCGGAGCTTCGGCGCAAAAGTCATCGGCCGCGACGAAGGCTCGGATATCGCGCTGCTGCAGGCGAAACAGCCCGGCCTCGTCGCGATGTCCCTCGGCGATTCTTCCAAGCTCGAAGTCGGCGACTATGTCGTCGCGATCGGCAACCCGTTCGGACTGCAGCATACAGTGACCGCGGGCATCGTCAGCGCGCTTGGCCGATCGGGCATCAACCCGGACGGCTATGAGGACTTCATCCAAACCGACGCGTCGATCAATCCGGGGAATTCCGGCGGCGCCCTCGTGAACCTGCGCGGCGAACTAGTCGGCATCAACTCCGCGATCCTATCGCGCAGCGGCGGGAATATCGGCATCGGCTTCGCCATTCCGGTCAACATGGTCAAGAACGTGATGGCGCAGTTGATCCGCTACGGCGAGGTCAAGCGCGGCGTGCTCGGAGTCAACATCTACGACGTCACGCCGGAGATCGCCAAGGAATTCGGACTCAGCGAATCGAGCGGCGCGCTCGTCGCCGGCGTCATTCAGGGATCGGCCGCGGACCGCGCCGGCGTGAAAACCGGCGACATCATCACATCGATCAACGGCATGCAGATGAAAAGCGCCGGCGAATTGCGCAACGCGATCGGCATGCTGCGTGTCGGCAGCGCCGTCCAGATCGGCCTGTTGCGCGACGGCAAGGCGCACACGCTGACAGCCAAGATCGCCGAGCGCGGCGACGAGGAGACCGCCAACGCGGCCGTGATCAACAAAGCGCTCGACGGCGCGGAGCTCACCGATGCGCCGAACGGCGGCGGCGTTACGGTCAAGTCCGTTCAGGAAGGAAGTCCGGCGGCGCAATCCGGGCTGCGCACGAACGATTTGATCGTCGGCATCGGCCGCACGCCGATAGCCGACACCAAGGCGCTGCGCCAGGCGGCGAAGGGCGCGAATTTTCTGATGCTGAAGGTCCGGCGCGGCAATTCCGTTCTACTGATCCCGATTCGTTGAAATCATGCGCTTGCTCAAGATCTGCATCCTCGGCGGAACCGGATTCGTAGGAACCCGGCTCGCGGCACGCTTGACCAAGGAGGGCCATCGGGTCACGGTGTTGTCGCGCGACCGCGAGCGCCACAAACACTTGCGCGTGCTACCGGGACTTACGCTCGAGAATTGCGACGTGTATGACGAGGCCGAGCTCAGCGAGCGCTTTCGCGGCCAGGATGTCATCGTCAATTTGATCGGCATTCTCAACGAGCACGGCTTCGGCGGCGGCGGTTTCCGGCGTGCGCACGTCGAGCTAGTGCGCGGCGCGCTGCGGGCCGCGCGCTCGGCCGGCGTCCGCCGCTTTCTGCAGGTGTCCGCGCTCGGCGCCGCCGCCGACGCCCCCAGCCACTACCTGCGGTCAAAGGGGCAGGCCGAGCGATTGATCCGCGAAGCCGGCGACGGACTCGATTGGACGATTTACCGACCGTCGGTCATTTTCGGCCCGGGCGATGCGTTCTTGAATCGATTCGCGGCGCTGCAGGGCGCAATTCCGCTCGTATTTCCGCTCGCAATGCCAAACGCGAAGCTGCAGCCGGTCTTCGTCGACGACGTGGTCGAGGCCTTGGTGCGCGGTCTGAACGATGCGTCCTCACGCCTTCATGTATATGAGCTCGGCGGGCCGCGCATCTATACCTTGCGCGAGATCGTCGCTCTGGTCGCGAAGCTCTCGGGCCGGCGCCGATGGATCATCGGACTGCCGAAAGTCGCCGCGCGCGTGCTGGCGCTCGCGCTGGATTTCGTGCCGGGCCGGCCGTTTTCGAGCGACAACTACCGTTCCCTGCAAGTCGACAGCGTCTGCACCGTGGACGGCCTCGCCGCACTCGGCATCCGGCCGCAGTCGATCGAGGGCGCCGCGCGCCAGTATCTCGGGGCGTTCGAGGACAATGCGCGCCTGAGCCGGTGCCGCGCGCACGCCCGGCGCGGCTGAGCAAAGGTCCCGTCAGGCGCGGCCGCAGACGGCCGCATCCCGTGCCGCGCGATTCAATTTGGCGATCTTGCGGATCCGCTCGATGAACGCGCGCAGATCGCCGCCGGCCAACTTCAGTTCATGCGCAAACCCGGGCACGCATTGCTCGTAGGTCGAGATCGAGACCAAATCCGCGTTGTTGATTTCGCCGTTGAACCAGTCGGCGAGCGGCGCATGCGGCCCAAAGCTTGGGCGCAGGCGCAGGTACGACGCCCGCAGGGCCGCGAACTCGGCGCGCTTTTGCGCACGCATCGCCGCCTTCCCCACCCCGGAGCGATACAATTCACGCAGGCGGCGGCGCGTACCGATCAGCAGGCGGATGACCTTCCGATAGCGCCGCCGGCCGGCCGAATATTCGGCGAGATCGCGGCTGCGCCCTTGCGCAACCAGCCACCTGCTCACGCCCTCCCGTTCGACGAAGGTCGCGAGCCCCTCGTTGAATTCCGTGTCGCCCGGCACATACAGCAATTGATGGGTGAGTTCGTGAAACACGATCGCCGCAAGGTCGGCGTCGCTCCACCCCGTCATCGTGCTCAAGATCGGATCGTCGAAGTGGCCGAGCGTCGAGTACGCGGCGGCGCCGCGGACCGACACGTCCATGCCGTCCGCGCGCAGGCGGCGCGCATAGTCGAGCGCTCTCGATCGCTTGAAATAGCCGCGGTAAGCCACGCAGCCGACGAACGGGTAACACCAGCGCTTCGGTTCGACCGAAAACTCCGGCGCCGCAAACACGTTCCAGACGACGGATCTTCCGTCCACGCGGACATAGCTGCGGTAGCTTCCGTTGTCGGGCAGCGCGAGGTCGCGGCTCGCGAAGTCGCGCATCGCCGTGACCTCTTGAAGCTGCCGGCGCAACGCCGGCGCGGTCGTGGGATCGGCGATCACTCGCGCGATCGGCTCACGCTTCGCGAGCAGCGCAGCCTCGCCATATGCGGCCTGCAGCTCGTAGCAGCCGCTCGTCGCGGCGCCGGTCAGCAGCACTAGGATCACCGCACCGATCTTCGGCGTGATGCTGGTACTATGCATGCATGCAAGTGTATCTGGTTGGCGGAGCCGTCCGAGACGCTTTGCTCGGCCTGCCCGTCCGGGAACGCGATTGGGTCGTCGTCGGCGGCACGCGCGCGGACATGTTGCGCATGGGGTATCGCGAAGTCGGACGCGATTTTCCGGTATTTCTTCATCCGCACACGCACGAGGAATACGCGCTCGCGCGGCTCGAGCGCAAAGTGGCCCCCGGATACCGCGGCTTCGAGATCCGATTCGATCCCGGAGTCACGCTGGAGGAGGATCTCGGCCGGCGCGACCTTTCGATCAACGCGATCGCGCGCGCCGCAGACGGCACGCTCGTCGATCCATACGGCGGCCGCCGCGACATCGACGCGCGCCTGTTGCGTCACGTGTCCGCCGCGTTCGTCGAGGACCCGGTCCGCGTACTGCGCGTCGCGCGCTTCGCGGCGCGCTTCGCGCCGCTGGGATTTCGGGTCGCCGCGGAGACGATGGCGTTGATGCGCGCGATCGTCGAGCGCGGCGAAGCGCGCGCGCTGGTCGCCGAGCGCGTATGGCAGGAAGCCGACAAGGCGCTGCGCGAGCCCGCGGCCGGCGAGTTCTTCCGCGTATTGCGCGACTGCGGCGCGTTGGCAGTCGTTTTTCCGGAAATCGACGCACTCTTCGGCGTCCCGCAACCCGCCGAATGGCATCCGGAGATCGATACCGGCATACACACGCTGATGGTGTTGGACCAGGCGGCGCTCCTCAGTCCCGACCCGAAAATTCGGTTCGCGGCGCTCGCGCACGACCTCGGCAAGGGGCAAACCCCGCGATCCGAGTGGCCGCACCATCGCGGACATGAAGAGCGCGGCGTTGCCTTGATCGAGGCGATGGCCGCGCGGCTGCGCATACCGACGGAATACCGCGATCTCGCCTCGATTGTCGCGCGCGACCACGGCCTCGTGCACCGCGCGCTCGAACTGCGGCCGTCGACCGTGGTGGATTTGCTCGAGCGCAGCGACGCACTGCGCCGGCCGGCGCGCTTCGAGGAGGCGCTGATCGCGTGCGAAGCCGATGCGCGCGGCCGGCCGGGCTACGAGACCCGGGACTACCCGCAGCGCGCCTACCTCGGGCGCGCGCAACGGACCGCCGCCACGATCAAACCGACGCCCGCCGATCTTGCCGCCTACCAGGGAGCGCAGATCGCCGAGGTCCTGCGCGAACGGCGCTGCGCGGCGATCGGTTCCTTGCGCGGGAACATCGCCGCGGACTGAATGGCTCGGTGCGCCGAGCCCGAAGGTCAAAGCGTGTGGCGCAGATCCCGCAGCGCAAAGCCGCTCAAGGCCGCATCGAGGCCGCGCCGCCAAGCCATCACCTTGAATCGCTCGCCCATTTCACCGGGCATCATCAGCTGCCGCGCCTGATTCGCGAGCCGCGCGAACCGATTCCGATCGTCCGCGGCGAGATCGCGCATGTGCTCGTCGATGCCCGTCGCCGCCAAGAAATAGGTTTGCGTCGTATAGCCCGCGATCTCGAAGCCGGCGCTGGCGCCCGCCTCCGCCAGGTGCGTGAAATCAACCCATGCGGTGATGTCCTGCATTCCCGGGCGGCGGAACGGATCGTCGACGACGCGCTGGCGGAAATGGCACAGCAACGTGCCGTCGCGCCGCTCCGGCATATAGTATTGCGCGCGCGGCAAGCCGTAGTCGATCCACAGTGCGACCCCGGCGCGCAGCGAACGCGTCACGCTTGCGCTCCAGGGAATCAGCTGGGGACGGTATTCGGACTCGTAGCCGTCATCCCAGCGGTCGCCTGCGGTCGCGGCGAGCGCCTTGCTGTACGCCGCGAGCTCCGCGCCGCCGGGACGCGCCGCCCACACGAACTCTGCGCCCGCGCGCGCGACGCCCATTTCCTCGACGCGATCCCGGTGCCGGCGGAAGCGCTTCACCGGCAGCGCATCGAGCACCTCGTTCGCGACGATCATTCCGTCAAAGGCTTCCGCCGGCGGCGCATCGAGCCAGGCGACGCGTGCGGCAAGATGCGGCAGCCGTTCGGCCAAATGGGCGCGCTGCCGCGCGCGCAAGTCCGCGCTCACTTCCAAGATCCAATAGCGTCGCGGCAAGAGTGCGGATTTCTCCAGGTTCTCGAGAATATCGCCCGACAAGCGGCCGCTGCCGGCGCCGATCTCCATGATGGAGCTTCCGGGCAAGGCCGCGAGCACCTCGGCGCACTGGCGCGCGATGCACGCACCGAACAGCGGTGAGACTTCCGGGGCCGTCGTAAAGTCGCCGCCGCCGCCGAATTTGCGGGCGCCCGCGCTGTAATAGCCGAGCGCCGGCGCATACAGCGCCAAATCCATATAACGGTCGAAACCGAACCAACCGCCCGCCGCCTCGAGCGCCGCGGCGATATGATCGCGAACAAGCGCAGCATGCTGCGCCTCGGCCGCGCTGAACGCGGGTTCACCCTGCAATGGACTTCCGGTATCGTAGTTTCGCATGACGCCCAGCAACGAGAATTCAAGCCTTCGGGACCGGGTCGTGCTGATCACCGGCGGCGCGCACCGCGTGGGCGCGGCGATCGGGCGCGCGCTGCACGCGTCCGGCGCAAACATCGTGATTCATTATCGCTCCTCGGGCGCCGCGGCGAAAGCGCTGGCCGGCGAATTGAACGCAGAGCGCCCGCGTTCGGCGCTCTGTCACGCCGCGGACCTCTTGGATACGGATGCGATGGAGCCGCTCGTCGGGGCGGCCGTCGGCGAATACGGCGCGCTCGACATCTTGATCAACAATGCCTCGAGCTTTTATCCGACGCCGGTCGGGCGCATCACGCCGGACCAGTGGCACGATCTCGTGGGAACGAACTTGAAAGCGCCGCTGTTTCTCTCGCAAGCGGCCGCTCCCGCGCTGCGGGCGCGGCGCGGACTCATCATCAATCTCGTGGATATCCACGGCCTGCGGCCGCTGCGCGCACACCCGGTCTATTGCGCCGCGAAGGCGGGCCTGGCAATGCTGACGCGATCGCTCGCACGCGAGCTCGGACCCGAAATTCGCGTGAACGGCATCGCGCCCGGCCCGGTGCTCTGGCCGGAAGTCGAGCTGTCCGACGCGCTGAAGCAGGAAATCGTCGACAAGACCGCGCTGAAGCGCCACGGCTCGCCCGCCGATGTCGCGCGCACCGCGCTGTTCCTGGCCAAGGATGCGCCGTTCATCACCGGACAAATCATCGCCGTCGACGGCGGCCGGAGCCTTTGAGCGGGGTCGCGCAGCTGCTCCGGCCGACATCGCACCGCATCAAGGGTGAAGCCGGACAAGCAGTACCCGTTCGCGTGGATTTGGTGAGAGTATCGGCCCCGAGTCCTGCGCAATCCCGGGGAACTGCAGTTGGGGGGAAGGAGCATGAATATTTCAACTCGAACCCGCGATCCATCGCGAGTCTTGCGGACGGCGTCGGCAATCCGGCGACGTTGCGCGTTCAGCGCCGCGGCGCTGATGTTGGCGGGCGCGGCGTATGGGGCGCTCGCGGCGGATGCCGCCGCGCCGCCGGCGCAGCCTGAATTTGGCGGCCAGTGCGCCGAGAGCCTCGCCGAGGGCCGGCACGTCATGACCAATTGCAGCATTCGCTGGAGCGGCCCAGACGGCAAGATCTACTGCTTCGACAACGGCGCGGCCAAGACGCTGTTCCTGAAGAGTCCGGACCAGAATTTGGAGCGGGCGCACGAGTTCATCGCCGCGAGCAGCGTCGCGTCCACCGAGGAGGAGATGCAGTATTACACCGGCAGCGACGCCGAGGTGGTGGTCAAGAACCTGATCGATGCCAAGCTCCGGGCGAACGGCGGCGTGTTCCCGCTGGTCGACCCGCGCAACGGCGAGCATCTCCGTCTGATTTTCGACGGCATCGATTTCACGCGCACGATCGACGGCTACGGCTTCTTTCCCGACGTGAAATTTCATGATCAGGGCGATCTGCGCAAGAAATATCTGATCGATTTCTGGGTGGTGCCGGAACATGGGCAGCTCGAAACCCAGGAAACGCGGATATACAAGACGCCGTTGCTGGCCGACGGCAAATGGACGACGATGGAGCGCCAGCCGATTCCCTGGTGGTGGATACCGGCCTCGGAGCATCCGGGCAAAGTCGCGGCGAAACGCGGCTGGGAAGTGATGTCGGCGGTCGAACAGGATGCATTGCGAAAGAGCGCGCAAAACGGCGGTATTTTCCTGCTGAAGGACGACAAGACCGGCAAGACCCTGAAATTGAAATTCGTCGACACGCACCAGCCGGTCCGGCAACTCGACGGCAATGGCCATTATTTCGCGTGTACCGACTTCCGCACCGCCGGCACGAAAAATCAAATCTACGACATCGATTTTTGGATCGACGACAAGGGCGGCAAGATGTCCGTGGTGCAAACCAAAGTCCACAAGGTTCCGCAGTTCAAGGGCGGGCATTGGATCCAAGTGCCGCGATACGAATGGAAGGATCTCGGTAGTTCGCACGTCGTGCCCTGACGGGCGCCGCGCCGATTGCCGCGCTTGTCGCGAAAGTGCGTTTCTGCATTCAGGTCTCTGCGCCGTCCGCATTGTCCCAGGCGAGGATGGCCTCGGTGTTGTCGCGACCATAGCCGAGCTGGTCGCGCGCCTCGGCGAAGCGCTGGCTCACCAAACGCGCGAGCGGCGCATCGAACCTTACATCGCGCGCGAGATCCGCGGCGGTCTTCACATCCTTGGCGAGCAGGCCGAGCGCAAAGCCGGTCGCGAATTTGCCGTTCACGACGTGCTCCTGCATCACGAGCTCCGTGATGAAGCTGCGGCCCGTGGATGCATTGAGGATCTCCAGCATCCGTGTCGGGTCGAGGCCGAAGCGGCGACCCGCGATCAGCGCCTCCGCCGCCGCGGCGTAGGCGGCCGCCGCGACGAAGTTGTTCAGCGCTTTCATTGCGTGGCCCGTTCCCAGCCCCCCGGTTTCGAACAGGCGGTTGCCCATCGCCGCGAGTAGCGGCTTGACCCGTTCGATGGCCGACCGGTCATCGCCGCCGATCATGATGGCGAGCGTGCCGGTGATGGCGCGCGGCACGGCGCCCGACACCGGCGCATCGATCAGCGCAACACCTTGCCGGGCCAGGGCCGCGCCCAGCTGGCGCGTTCCGGTGGGGTCAGACGAACTCATGTCGATGGCGATAGTGCCGGGCTTGAGCCGCTGCGCAAGCGCCTCGCGCAGGTACACGTCGCGCACGATCTGCCCCGTCGGCAACATCGTGACGAGAAATTCCGCCGTCGCGAGCTCGGCGAGCTGTGCGGCGCCACCGCAGCCATGTTCGGCGGCAAACTGCGCGACCCGGTCGGCGGCGCTGTCGAAGACGATCAGATCGTGGCCCGCCTTGCGCAGGTTCTTGGCCATAGGCCAGCCCATGTTGCCGATACCGATGAATGCAATGGTCATCGGCTTACTGCGCCGTCTGCGCGGATGCGGCGATCTTGGCCAGAACCTCGCCCGCCGCGGCGAAGGCTTCGACGCCGGCCGGGATGCCCGCGTACACGACGCTATGCAGGATCGCCTCGCGGATCTCCTCCTGCGTGGCGCCGTTCGCGAGCGCACCGGTCACGTGCACCTTGAGCTGGTTCGGCTTCGCGAGCGCCGTGAGGACGGCGATCGTCAGCAGACTGCGCGTCTTCAGGTCGAGGCCGGGGCGGCTCCAGGTCTCGCCGAAGCAGTAGCGGGTGACGAGTTCCTCGAACGGCCGATTGAGCTCGGTGGCCTGGGCCAGGCGCTGTTCAGCCCCCGCCGGCCCGAACATGTCCCGCCGGATTTTCATGCCGGCGGCAAATGCCGCATCATCGTTGTCGTTGCTCACCGTGGTAGCCTCCCTGGAGCATGTTGTGTGTGCGCCCGGGGCAGCACTCGACCCACCGGGGTAGGAAGCTTCGCCTGAAAGGCCGCGCTCCGCAATGCGGCTGCGGTGCCCGCAGCGGACCGCCGGGACGTAAGCCATACGGCTTCAGGTCGTCGTCACGACCTCGCCATTCTTGAGCGGAAGGGTCTTGCCGGGATCGTGGTCCATATGCACGCGATGGCGCTTGCCGTTCAGCACATAGGTCACTTCGTAGCCGGCGGGCACTCTGGAAATGTCATAGGCGGTGATGCAGCGCTGTTCGGTTGTCGTGTAGGTGTTTCCTTGCTGAACCCGCTGTTCGATTTTATTTCCGGCATAGCCACCGGCCGCAGCGCCGGCGACGGTCGCCAGGACTTTGCCGCTGCCGCCGCCGACGCGATTGCCGAGCAGGCCGCCGATGACGGCGCCGATGCCGGTGCCCGCGAGCCGATTGGTATCCTGGGGCCGTTTGACCCGAGTCACCTCTTCATTGCGGCATTGCCGTCGCGGGGATCGAATCGTTTTGTTCAACGCGCGCACGCTGATGACTTCGGCACCATGCGCTGCGCCGATCATCCGATATCCCGCAAATGCGCCGCCGGCCGTGACCGCAATCGCGCCGAGCACCGTACCAACCACCAGGGATTTGTTCATGTATTCCTCCTTCATCGAGAGAATCGGCGTCGCCGCGCGCGCTTGCCGCGCTGCCGCCTGACGAGGACCCAGGGAAGTCATTAGAGCGCAGATGGCGGTTGAAGAAAAATTCCGTCGTCGATTGGCGACGATATCTGCTGCGCGTAGCATGAACCGGTCGTTCCGCACGAGATTTCGATGGCGGCTGCGCATTTTGGGCAAATTCTCACACTCCACGTAGGCTGCGTCGCGTTGTCCGGCGGGCTGTTTTCCGTCCGTGGCCTGTTGCGCGTCGCCGGCAACCCCGCCGCGAATCACCCGCTGCTGCGCATGGCGGCAGTCGTGATCGACACGACACTGCTGACGGCGGCCGTATTGCTGACGTTGATCGTGCACCAATACCCGTTCGTGAACGCCTGGTTGACGGCCAAGGTTCTGCTGTTGACGGTCTATATCGCGCTCGGCACGATCGCGCTGAAGCGCGCGCAAACCCGCGTGGTGCGCATCGCGGCGCTGCTGGCGGCATGGACGACGTACGCGTTCATCATCGGCGTCGCGGTCACACGCGACGCCTTCGGCTGGCTGAGTTTGCTGCCAAGGTAGCGCCGTGGCGGCGAGCCGCTCCCGAATCAGACGGTGACGACGATCTTGCCAAGCTGCTCGTTCGATTCGAGGTAGCGATGCGCGTCGACGATCGCGGCGAGCGGGAACGTTTTCGCGATGATGGGCTTGAGGCGGCCCGCGGCAAGTCCCCGCAAAATCAAGGCCTTCGCGCGCTCGAAGCGCCCGGGATCGGTCCAAATCGACGAGGCCACCCAGCCGCGCAGGCTCAAGCCTTTGAGCGCGGCCTGCCAGTGGGGATACGGCGTCGGCTGTCCGCTGAGGCCGCCGTAGATGATCAAGATCCCCTCCGTGGCCATCGAGTTCGCGAGCGCCTCGACGAACGGCCCGCCGACGGGGTCGAACACGACGCGCGCGCCTTTGCCGCCGCTGATGCGCATGACCTCGGCGGCGACGTCGCACTCTGCGGTCGCGATCACGTGCGCCGCGCCGTGGGCCTTGAGCGCGTCCGCTTTGGCGTGATGGCGCGTTGCCGCGATCGGCACCGCGCCCGCCCAATTGGCGAGCTGAATTGCGGCGAGACCGACGCTGCTGGATGCGGCCGGGATGAGGACATAATCGCCGATGCCGACTTTGCCGACTTCGACGATCGCCAATGCCGTGAGGTACTGCATCCAGATCGACGCCGCCTCGATCGGCGACAGGCTCGCAGGCGCCTTTACGAGGCTGCGCGCAGGCACGATCGCCGCTTCCCCGTAGACGCCGTACGTGCCGAGCGCGAACGTCGGCAGAATCGAGACGCGCTCGCCCGGCGCAAAACCCTGCACGCCGGCGCCGACCGCCTCGATCGAACCGGCCGCCTCGTAGCCCATTAGGCTCGGCAGTTTCGGCGTCACGCGGTATCCGCCGGCGCGGAACAGCGCCTCCGATCGATTCAAGCCGATTGCTTCGATGCGGATCCGCGCCTCGCCCGGACCCGGCTCACCGACGTCGATGTCCTCGATCCCAAGGACTTCCGGCCCGCCGGTTCGATGTATGCGTGCAATGCGGCTCATTGGGCACTCTGCGGGCCCGAAAGCCTGCGCCACGCGGCCAGGTCGTCGCGATCGCGCTCTACGATGATCCCGACGTCGCGCGAACTGCGGATCGCGCCGGGCTTGCTCAACGCGACGCGCACCGTGGCGACGCCGAATTCGTCGATGATCAGCATCGCGATGTTTTCGGTCAGGGTCTCGACGAGGTGAAATCGGGAGGCCTCGATGAACGCGAGCACGCGCTTCGCGACGCGCTTGTAGTTCAGCGTATCCTCGATCGAATCGCTGAGCGCGGCCTTGCGCACGTCGGCGCCGAACTCGATGTCGACGATCACGGTTTGCTTGACCTGCCGCTCCCAGTCGAAAATTCCGATGATCGCCTCGGTCTTCAGCGCGTGGATGAAAATCTTGTCCATGGAAACCGTCAACCCCCCGTTGTTGCATCCTCGCCGAGCGGCCACGAAGCGCGCGCGGCCGGCGCCACGGCGGCGTCCGCGCCAGCCGCGAGCCGCATGCAGCCCGCGAGCGCGATCATCGCACCATTGTCGGTACAGAATTCCGGCCGTGGGAAAAACGCTTCCGCACCGCTCTCCTGTGCGACCGACCGCAGCCGCTCGCGCAAGCGCCGATTTGCGCCGACGCCGCCCGCAACGACCAGGCGCCGATGCCCGCTGAGCCGCAGCGCACGCCGGCATTTCTCGCTCAAAGTGTCGACGACGGCGTCTTCGAAACCCCGCGCGACGTCGGCGCGCAGCGCGTCGGTCAGCGCGCGGCCGCGCAAGGCTACCCGGACCGCGGTCTTCAGGCCACTAAAACTGAACTCGAGACCGGCGCGGTCGAGCATCGGCCGGGGGAAGGCGAACGCTCCGCTGCGGCCGAGTTCGGCGAGCGCGGCGAGCGCGGCGCCGCCGGGATAGGGCAGCCCCAAGAGCTTCGCGGTCTTGTCGAACGCCTCCCCGGCCGCATCGTCGAGCGACTCGCCGAGGATGCGGTAGCGGCCCATTCCGGCGACATCGACGAGCTGGGTATGGCCGCCCGAAACGATCAACGCGAGAAACGGGAATTGCGGGGGACGCGGCTCGAGCAGCGGCGCAAGCAGGTGTCCCTCCAAGTGGTGGATGCCGATCGCGGGCTTGCCCCACGCATATCCAAGGCTTTTCGCGAATCCGGCGCCGACGATCAAGGCGCCGATCAAGCCTGGACCCGCCGTGTAGGCGATTCCGTCGATCGAGGCCGGGTCCGCGCACGCCTCGGCGAGCGCCTCCCGCACCAACGGCAGCAGGCGGCGCACGTGGTCGCGCGAAGCCAGCTCCGGAACCACCCCGCCATAGGCCTGATGCAATGCGATCTGGCTGTGGAGCCGGTTCGCAAGCAAGCCGGAGTCGGCATCATAGACGGCGACGCCGGTCTCATCGCATGAGGTTTCGATACCGAGAATACGCATAATTTTGCCTTTTCAGCGGGGCCGCCGTAGAATGCGCGCCCCTGTCGCCAAATGCCGGCGGCGCGTTCCGTTGACTATTGAGGTTTGAATGCCCAGCGTTCGTGTTCGCGAAAATGAATATTTTGACGCCGCATTGCGTCGATTCAAGCGTGCTTGTGAAAAAGCGGGCGTTCTAACCGAGCTTCGCCGCCGCGAATTCTACGAGAAGCCGACCCAGGAGCGTAAGCGGAAAAAGGCGGCAGCGGTCAAGCGCCACCTGAAGCGCCTGTCGCGCGAGAATATGCGCGGCATGGGTGGCGGCGCGGCGTCGAGCCCGCCGGCTGCGGCTCCGTCTCGACAGTACTGACCGATCCACTGCATCGATGCCGCTCAAGGAGCGCATTACCGATGACATGAAGGCGGCAATGCGTTCCGGCGAAAAGGAACGCCTTGGCCTGATCCGCATGATCACCGCGGCGATCAAGCAGCGCGAAGTCGACGAGCGCATCAGCTTGGACGACAGCCAGGTGCTCGGCGTGCTTGAAAAAATGATCAAGCAGCGCAAGGAGTCCGTGGTTCAATTCCAGGCCGGCAACCGCCAGGATCTGGTCGACAAGGAAGCGGCGGAAATCGCGCTGCTGCAAGGCTATCTACCGGCCGCATTGAGCGAAGCCGAGATCGACGCGCTGATCGCGGAAGCGATCGCCGCCACGGGCGCAGCCAGCATCAAAGACATGGGCAAAGTCATGGGGCTGGTCAAGGGCAAGGCCGCCGGCCGGGCCGACATGGCCGCCGTCGGCGCGAAGATCAAAGCCAAGCTCGGCGCCTGACCGCGGGCGGTCCATGGCCGGCCGCATCCCTCAATCGTTCATCGACGAACTCGTCGCACGCTCGGATATCGTCGAGATCATCGGCGCGCATGTCGCGCTGAAGAAATCGGGCCGCGAGTTCAAGGCCTGCTGTCCGTTCCACAGCGAAAAAACCCCGTCCTTTTGGGTCAGCCCCGAGAAGCAGTTTTACCACTGCTTCGGCTGCGGCGCACACGGCACGGTTTTGGGGTTTCTGATGCAGTACGAGAAGCTCGAGTTCCCCGAGGCCGTCGCACAACTCGCCGAACGCGCGGGCCTCGAGATGCCGCGCGAGGCGCAAGCTGCGCGCGAGCCCGGCGGCGTCGATCTTTACGCGCTCATGGCGCAGGCGGCTCGCTTTTTCGAGCAAAACCTGAGCGACAACGCGCGCGCGCGCGCCTATCTTGCGGGCCGCACAATCGACGCGGCGACCGCGGTTAAATTCGGGCTCGGCTACGCGCCGGATTCGTGGAACGCGTTGCTGAATCGGTTCGGCCAGAGCGAGCATGAGCGCGGCAAGCTGCTGCAGGCCGGACTAATCATAGAGCGCGACACGCGCGGCGGCGAACGCCAGCCCGGCTTCTACGACCGTTTTCGCGATCGCCTGATGTTCCCGATTCGCGATGCACGCGGCCGTGTCATCGCGTTCGGCGGCCGCGTCATCGACCAGGGCGAGCCCAAATACCTCAATTCGCCGGAAACCCCGCTGTTCCACAAGGGCCGCGAACTGTACGGCTTGTACGAGGCGCGCCAAGCGCACGCCGATTTCAAGCGGCTGATGATCGTCGAAGGATACATGGACGTCGTCCGCCTGCATCAATCGGGGATCACGTACGCGGTCGCCACGCTCGGTACCGCGACGACGCAGGAGCATCTGCACAAGATTTTCAGGATCACGAACGAGGTGGTGTTCTCGTTCGACGGCGACCGCGCCGGCCGCGCGGCGGCCTGGCGGGCGCTGGAAAACGCACTGCCGCTGGCGAGCGATGGCCGCGAACTGAAGTTCTTGTTCCTACCCGAGGGCCATGACCCCGACACCTTGGTCGCGGCCGAGGGCGCGGCAGCCTTCGAAAGTCGATTGAAGTCGGCGCTGCCGATGTCCGAATACCTGCTCAAGCAGCTCGTCGAGCAGGTCGATCTGGCGCACGTCGACGGCCGCGCGAAATTGGCGGCGCTCGCGCGTCCGCTGTTCGCGCGGATGCCGGACGGCGTCTACCGCGAATTGCTCGCGGACCGGCTTGCCGGCGAAATTCGCATGCCGGCGGATAAATTGAAGGCGCTGCTCGCGCCGCACGAGCCCAGGCGCGGGCCGGCAGGCAGGCCGCAGCCCGAGCGCCCCGACCGCGGTCCCCCGCATCACGGCGGGCATGCGGCGAGCGCCGGCCGCGGCAACTTGCTGCGCCAGGCGATCAGCCTGGTGTTGCACCATCCGGCCGCGGCGCGCGCGATCCGGGGTTCGGACCTGCTTGGCGGAATCGACCGGCCGGGCGTCGACGTACTGCGCACTCTGCTCGAACAGGCGGCCTCGGTCGATGCGCCCACGACCGCGATGCTGCTCGAGCGCTGGCGCGACCGCCCGGAATTCGACCGTCTCGCGGAGTTGGCGGCGCGCTCGCCGCTCGTCGCCGACGGCGCGGCCGCGGCGAGCGAGCTTAAGACGGCCGTCGAAAAACTGGCCGAAGAGTACCGAACGGGCCGCCGCATGGATGAATTGCTGCAAAAAGCCCGAGAATCGGGCTTGAATTCCGATGAAAAAGCGGAATTATCGTTCCTATTGAAGGCTAAAAGCCGCCTCGAGAGCGGTTCTTGAGATGGCAAGCTTCGATTGGCCGCCGCAAGCAACGCAAGTGGCTAGAGAATAGCCAAAAACGTATACTAGCCGGCTTCGCGTTTTATTTCCCAACGTCATTTATACGGGGCGTCCACTTTGACCAAAAAAGCGCCACAAGGCACCGCGACTCAAATCGCCGACGAACGTCAGTCGCAGCTGAAATTGCTCATTGCGCGCGGCAAGGAACAGGGCTACCTCACCTACGTCGAAGTCAACGACCATCTGCCGAGCGAAATCGTCGATCCTGAACAGATCGAAGATATCGTCAACATGATCAATGACATGGGCATCCCGGTCTATGAAAAGGCGCCGGATGCGGAGTCGCTGCTATTGACGGATGCGACCGCGGCCCCCGACGAAGAAGCCGTCGAGGAGGCGACCGCGGCGCTCGCGAACCTCGATGCCGAGTTCGGCCGGACGACCGATCCGGTGCGCATGTACATGCGCGAGATGGGGACCGTGGAGCTTTTGACCCGCGAGGGCGAGATTCGCATCGCGAAGCGCATCGAGGAAGGTCTCGAGGCGGTCAAGATCGCGCTCGGCAGCTATCCGGGCACGTACGACCTGCTGCTCAAGCACTACGAATCGGTCAAAGCCGGGCAGATGCGCCTGGTCGACGTGATCACGGGCTTCGTCGACCCGAACGCTCCCGATGAAATCGCGCAGCCGCAAAACCCGAAGATGATGGCGATGGAGCCGGAAGAGGCCGGTGACGACGACGGCGACGACGACGAGGAGGAGGAGGCGATCGACACGGGTCCGGACCCGGAGGAGGCCGCCAAGCGCTTCACGGCGATCGCGAAGGCCCACCACCAATACGTCAACGCGCTCGACAAGCTGGGTTCGAAGGACCCGAAAGCGCTCAAGCTGCGCAAGAAGATCTGCGGCGAGCTCATGGAGCTGAAGCTCTCGCCGAAGATGTTCGATCAATTGATCGACAATCTGCGCCAGCACGTGACCGAGGTGCGCCTGCTGGAACGCGAAATCATGTTCCTGTGCATCAAGCAGGCCGGCATGCCGCGCAAGGACTTCATCTCCACGTTCCCGAAGAACGAAACCAGCACGCGCTGGCTCGACAAGCACATCAAGGCGAAGAAGCGCTATTCCGCACCGCTCGCGAAATTCAAGGAAGAGATCGAGCGCCGCCAGAACAAGCTCAAGGAGATGGAGGGCTTGTTCCATCTGTTGATCAGCGAGATCAAGGAAATCAACCGCGAAGTGTCCATCGGCGAAGCCAAGGCGCGCCGCGCGAAGAAAGAGATGGTCGAGGCGAATTTGCGTCTCGTGATCTCGATCGCGAAGAAGTACACGAACCGCGGCCTGCAATTCCTGGACCTGATCCAGGAGGGCAACATCGGCCTGATGAAGGCGGTCGACAAGTTCGAGTACCGCCGCGGCTACAAATTCTCCACCTACGCGACCTGGTGGATCCGGCAGGCGATCACCCGGTCGATCGCCGATCAGGCGCGCACCATACGCATTCCGGTGCACATGATCGAGACGATCAACAAGTTGAACCGCATCTCGCGGCAGATGCTGCAGGAGATGGGGCGCGAGCCGACGCCGGAAGAACTCGCCGTGCGCATGGAGATGCCCGAGGACAAGGTGCGCAAGGTGCTGAAGATCGCCAAAGAGCCGATTTCGATGGAGACGCCGATCGGCGACGACGAGGATTCTCACCTCGGCGACTTCATCGAGGATACCTCGGTGTCCTCGCCGATCGATTCGGCGACGACGGAGAGCTTGCGCGAGACCACGCATTCGGTGCTCGCACAGCTGACGCCGCGCGAGGCGAAGGTGCTGCGCATGCGCTTCGGCATCGACATGAATACCGATCACACGCTCGAGGAAGTCGGCAAACAATTCGACGTGACGCGCGAGCGCATCCGGCAGATAGAGGCCAAAGCGCTGCGCAAGCTGCGGCACCCGAGCCGCAGCGAGCAGCTGCGCAGCTTTCTGATGGACGACTAGGCCGAGCCGCCCCGCGGCCGAGGCGCGGGCGCCCCGCCGGCGAGGCCGAACTCGGCGGCGAGCAGTTCATAGGAACGGCTGCGCGCGGCGGGATCGAATGCCCAGGTGTTGACGACGATCTCGTCGAGCTTCAGGCGCTCGCCTAAGGCCGCGATGCGGCCCGCGACTTGCACAGGAGCGCCGACGATCGCCTTGCCGCGCAGCTCGTCTATGAGCGCGCGTTCCGCGGCGCTGTAGGGGTGGGCGGCGGCGTCTTCCGGCGGGATCAAGGGCTCGCGCAGGCCCTTCTGAAAACCGACGCGCCAGTGCTCGCGCGCGCTCGCCAAGCGCCGCGCCTCGCCTTGCGTATCCGCGGCGAGCGCCCAGATGCAGATCGTCGCCTGCGGCGCCGGATGACGGGCGCTCGGGCGGTAATTGCGGCGGTAGAGCTCGAGCGCCTCCTCGACGCCGGCTCCCTCTTGAAAGAAATACGCGAACGCATAGGGCAACCCGAGGTAGGCGGCGAGCTGCGCGCCGTAGTCGGAGCTGCCGAGAATCCAAAGCTCGGGACTCGTCGGCCCCGTCGGATGCGCGGCGATCGCGTGAAACGGATGCGACTCGGGCAGCGCGTCGCCGCAAACCCAAAGGCGAAGCTCCTGCACCTGGCGTGGAAAGTCATCCGCGTTCGCATGAGGATTCAGGGCGAGAGCGGTCAACGGATCGGATCCCGGGGCGCGGCCCACCCCTAAGTCGATGCGTCCCGGCGCGATCGCCTCGAGCACCCGGAATTGCTCCGCGACTTTCAAGCTCGCGTAATGCGGCAACATCACGCCCGCGCTGCCGACGCGGATGCGCGCCGTCGTCGCGGCCGCCGCCGCGATCAGAATTTCCGGCGCAGAGCCTGCGATGCTCGCGCTGTTGTGATGTTCGGAAACCCAGAATCGATGGTATCCGAGCGCATCGCAGGTGCGCGCCAGTTCAAGCGATGCGCGGATCGCCGCGTCTTGCGCCGATCCTAACGCTGCCGGAGATTGATCGAGCACGGACAATTTCACGCGATGTCACTCCCGCCGCCGCCTGGAGGCGATGCATTCTACCGCGGCGGCGGCCCGACGATTGCAATCCGCCGCAAATCTCGCGGACGCATCCGCCAGCCGGCGCTGCCGCGTCCGCGGGCCTTGGATTGACGCGATGCACGCCGATAAGTAGATGTCCTTATGTTGGCGCCGCCCGGACCTAGGTATCGTTCGCGCGACGATAAGAAATTGGCGCGATGCCCGCGGGAATCATGCCCATGGGCCGTCCCATCAGCGAGAGGATGATTACAGATGATTCATACATACCGCATTTCATTCCGCCGGTTCCTGCCGCATTTGTCCGCGATCGCATTATGTGCGGGGCTGGCGTCGCCGAGCTGGGCGGTGCCGAGCTTCGCGCGCCAGACCGGCATGGCCTGCGCGGCCTGCCATACCGTCTTTCCGGAGCTCACTCCGTTCGGGCGCGAGTTCAAATTGAACGGCTACGTGCTCGACAACATGAAGCAGATCACCGGCATCACGACCGAGGACCGCTCGACCATGGCGCTGAACCAGGTGCCGCCGGTCAGCGTGATGCTGCAGATCTCCTATACCCACACCGGCACGGCGCTGCCGGACAGTGTGATCTCCGGCGCCCTCGCGAAGGACGGCGACGTGTTGTTCCCGCAACAGGCGAGCATTTTCTACGCCGGCAAGATCGCCGACAATCTCGGCGCGTTCGTGCAGCTGACCTACGACGGCGTCGGCGACACCTTCGGCTTCGACAACACAGACATCCGCTACGCCCGCCACGTCGATCTGGGCTCCATGGGCGGCAACAAGGATCTCGTGATTGGCGTCACGCTCAACAACAACCCGACGGTGCAGGACCCGTGGAATACCACGCAAGCCTGGGGATTCCCCTATTCGGGCAGCAGCGTCGCACCGGGTACGAACGCGTCGACGAAGCTCGACAGCGGCGGAATCGGTCAGAGCGCGGCGGGCCTCGGCGTCTACGCGTGGTGGCATCACAGTCTGTACGCGGAGCTGACGCTGTATTCGGCGGCGTTGCGCGGCGGCACGCACCCGCTCGACAGCGCCCAGGCCGCGGTCATCCACGGAATTTCGCCCTACTGGCGCCTCGCCTATGAATATCGCTGGAATCGCAATTCGCTGATGGTCGGCACCTATGGCATCGACGCGAAAATGCATCCCGGTGCGGGGACGGCCCTCCAGGGACCCACCGACGAGTACCTGGACGTCGCCGGCGACGTCCAGTACCAATACATCGGCGAGGACCACCTGTTCACGCTGATGTCGACGTACATCGACGAGAAGCAGACGCTCGATGCGAGTGCTGTCGTGGACGGCTTCGCGTCGAACAGTCACAACACGCTGAAGACGCTGAAGATCGTCGGTGAGTACTACTACCAGCGCATGATCGGCGGCTCGGTCGGCTACTTCAATACGACCGGCACCCAGGATGCGCTGCTGTATCCGGCGGCCGCCGTCAGCGGCAGCTACGCAAACAGCCCGGATTCGCGCGGCGAAGTGTTCGAGCTGAACTACCTGCCGTGGTTGAACACGAAGATGCAATTGCAGTATGTGCACTACGACAAGTTCAACGGCGGTACGTCGAACTACGATGTGGGCCCGAGTCCCTACGCCTACGGCACGACAGGATACGTCGCCGGACGCAGCGCGTCCGACAACGACACGCTGTACCTGCTCGCCTGGCTGAATTTCTGACGCGGCACGATCAAACGAAATGCGGAGTGGACGAGTTATGAAGCTAAGACATGTCTTGACACTGACCCTCGGCGCGTGTGTCGGCCTCGGCGCGATCTCGCAGGCGCAGGATCTCGCGAGCAAGCAGGATCAGGCCGAACTGAAGACGACGCTCAACAATTGCGCGGTATGCCACGGGCTGCACGGCCACAGCGTCTCGCCGACGTTCCCGAATCTCGCGGCGCAACAACCGGTCTACCTCGAGAACCAGCTCAAGGCCTTCAAGAACGAGACCCGCGGCGATCCCGACGCCCAGGCCTATATGTGGGGCATGGCATCGCAGCTGAGCGACGCGATGATCCCGCAGATTGCGGAATATTTCTCCAAGCAGCCGCCGCCGCCGGCGGTAACCGGCGATGCGGCGCTGATCGCGAAGGGACGGAAGATTTTCACCGAAGGCCTGCCTTCGCAGGGTGTCCCGCCGTGTGCGAGCTGCCATGGACCGCAGGCTGCCGGACGCGACATGTTTCCGCGCCTTGCCGGCCAGCACGCGCCGTACCTGCTGAAACAGCTGCTCGTGATTCAGAGCGTCTTGCGCACGGCTCCCGTGATGCATGGCGTCATCAAGGATTTGACGCGCGATCAGATGCAGGCGGTCGCCACGTATTTGGCGTCGATTTGATTCAGGATTTGATTTTCAACGGTTTGATCTAGGGCCGGCATCCCCCATGTCGGCGCCCCTGGGCGACACCCCGCAGATCCCTTACGATCGGCGGGGTGTTCGCCGCTTTTAGCCGCTGCCTGGCGCATCGAGACAAGTCGGCGACGCAATATGATCAGCCGCATAACTCCGCCTTGACCATACTGAGGGCCTTAAGCCCCGGAGGTCACGGAGAACGAAGATGGACGAGCAGCAAGCGGAAACCGGCCGGGGCCGTCGTCCCAGCGGGCGTGATGCGAAACGGGCCTCGCGCGCGGCACGCGCGGGATCGTCGGTGCCCTACATCACGCGCAGGATTCCGTACTACGAAGTGCTCGGCGAAGAGGGCTTGGAGACGCTCGAGCGCAATGCCGACACGATACTCGAGGAAGTCGGCATCGACTTTCGCGACGACCCCGAGGCGCTCGAGATTTGGAAGGCCGCCGGCGCCGACGTGCGCGGCGAGCGCGTGCATTTCGCGCGCGGCATGTGCCGCACCCTGATTCAGAAATCGGCGCCGCGCGAATTCACGCAGCACGCGCGCAACCCCGCGCGCAGCGTGACTATCGGCGGCAAGAACACCGTATTCGCTCCGGCCTATGGCTCGCCGTTCGTGCGCAACCTGGACGAGGGCCGGCGCTACGCGCGGATCGAGGATTTCCGCAATTTCGTCAAGCTTGCGTACCTATCGACCTCGCTGCACCACTCCGGCGGCACGATCTGCGAACCGGTCGACCTGCCGGTCAACAAGCGCCACTTCGACATGGTCTACAGCCATCTGAAGTACAGCGACAAGCCGTTCATGGGTTCGGTCACGGCGCCTGAGCGTGCGGCCGATTCGGTCGCTATGGCGGACATCGTTTTCGGCGACGAATTGACCGACCCACTCACGGGCCGGCCGAAGACGACGATCATCAATCTGATCAACGTCAATTCGCCGATGACCTACGACGCGACGATGCTCGGCGCGGCCAAGGTGTATGCGCGCGCGAATCAGGCGACGATCATCACCCCGTTCATTCTCGCGGGCGCGATGTCGCCGGTGACGGTCGCGGGCACGATCGCGCAGACGCTCGCCGAGGCGCTCGCGGGACTCGCGTTCGTGCAGCTCGTGCGCCCGGGCGCACCAGTCGTGCTAGGCAGCTTCGCCTCGTCGATTTCGATGCAATCCGGCGCGCCGACCTTCGGCACCCCGGAGCCCGCGCTCGTGCTGTACGCGATGGCGGCTCTCGCGCGGCGCTTACGGGTCCCGTTCAGGTCGGGCGGCAGCCTTTGCGCATCCAAGATTCCCGATGCGCAGGCGGCTTTCGAATCGGCCAATACGCTGTTGCCGACTTGCCTCGCCGGCGTCAATTTCGTGCTGCATACCGCCGGCTGGCTCGAAGGCGGGCTCGCGATGGGCTACGAGAAGTTCGTCATGGACGCCGATCAGGCCGGCATGATGCACACGTTGCTCGCAGGCGTCGATCTCTCGGCGAACGGACAAGCGCTCGAGGCGATACGGGAAGTCGGACCCGGCAAGCATTTCCTCGGGTGTGGACACACCCAGGCGAATTTCGAGAACGCGTTCTATCGCTCGCCGCTCGCGGACAACAACAGCTACGAGCAATGGGAAGCCGAGGGCGCGACCGACATGGCCAAGCGCGCGAACGGCCTGTGGAAGAAGATGCTCGCCGAATACGTCCCGCCGCCGATCGATCCGGCGATCGACGAGGCGCTCCTCGACTATATGGCCCGCCGCAAGGAGTCGTTCCCCGACTCAAACGTTTGAGGCGCGCCGGCCCCGGCGGCCCCGGGTCTCTGTTTGGCTCGTCGAATCCTTGGGCGCAGGCAGATCGACGACCTTGCGCAGTTCGGCGTACGCGGCGCTCTTGTGCGGAATCGCCATGGCTTCGACGAAATGGTGCTGGAAGCGCGGTTCGATCGCGGTTTCCATCTTCTCGATGCGCCGCACGAGGGACTCGATGACGCCGCGCGAGCTCGCGTCGAGCAACGCGATGCGCGCCCCGGTGCCGGCGGCGTTGCCTGCGGAGCTCACGTGCTCGAGATCACAGTCAGGGACCATGCCGAGAATCGCCGCGTATTTGACGTCGATGTGGCTGCCGAAGGCCCCGGCGAGGCGGATCCGGTCGACACGATCGATTCCGAGCCGCTCCATCAGGAGCGCGATGCCGGCGTAGAGTGCGGCTTTCGCGAGCTGGATCGCGCGCACGTCGTTCTGCGTGATCTTCAGTTCGACCGCGCCCCGGTGCAGCACGTACGCGAACGTGCGCCCGTTCGGCACGATCCGAGGCGAGCGCCCGGCGAGACGCCCGTCGACCACGCCGTCCTGGTTGATGACGCCGGCGAGGTACATCTCCGCGATCGCCTCGATGATCCCGGACCCGCAGACGCCGGTGATGCCGGTAGCCGCGGTCGCGGCGTCGAAGGCGGCATCGTCGGACCATAGGTCGGAGCCGATGACCTTGAATCGCGGCTCCAAGGTGTCTCGATCGATGCGGATGCGCTCGATCGCGCCCGGAGCCGCGCGCTGGCCGCAGCTGATCTGCGCGCCCTCGAATGCGGGGCCCGTCGGACTGGAACAGGCCACGAGCCGCTCGCGGTTGCCGAGCACGATCTCCGCGTTCGTGCCGACGTCGACGAGCAGCGTCATCTCCTCGTTGAGGTCCGGACGCTCCGCGAGCACCATGCCGGCGGCGTCTGCGCCGACGTGCCCGGCGATGCAGGGCAGCACGTAGATGCGCGCGTTGCGGTTCAGCTTCAGCTCGATCTCACTCGCCCACATCGTCGTCGCCATGTCGGTCGCGAGCGCGAACGGCGCGCCGCCGAGTTCGACCGGATCGATGCCGAGCAGCAGGTGATGCATGATCGGATTGCCGACGATCGTCGCCTCGAGGATGTCCTCGTGGGACAGGCCCGCGCTGCGCGCGACATCGGCCGCGAGCGAGGACAGCGCCTCGCGGACCGCGGCCGTCATCTGCGCGGCGCCGCCGGGGTTCATCATCGAGTACGACACGCGGCTCATCAGATCCTCGCCGAAGCGGATCTGCGGATTCATGAGCCCGGCGCTCGCGACGACGTCGCCGCTCTGCAGATCGCACAGGTGCGCGGCGATCGTCGTCGAACCGACGTCGACCGCGAGACCGTAGGCCTTCTCGTGCAGTCCGGGCCAGAGGGCGACGATCTGCTTGCCGGCATGCACGGCGACCGTGACCGCCCAGCCGCCGGCGCGCAGCGCCGGCTGGATCAACTGCAGTGCCCGCAGGTCGCAGGCCAGATCGCGCAGACCCCACTCCTGCTCGAGCGCCTCGTAGAGCCGTCGCAGGTCGCCGGACGGATCATGCATGTCGGGCTGTTTCACCTGCACGAAGTGCAGGCGCACGACCGGGTCGAGCTCGATGGCGCGCACTTCGGCATCCTTGCGGACGACCTGGCGGTGTACCTGGCTGCTCGCGGGCACGTCGATGACGACATCCGTCGCGACGCGCGCGGAACACGACAGGCGCCTTCCCTCGGCGAGCGGCGTGCGCTTCGAAAAGCGCCGCTCGGGCTCGCTCAACGGCGAAAGGCTCGCGCCCGAGGAGGAGACGCCGTGCTTCGCGAACTCGCCCTCGGCGACCAGGATCTGGCAGCGCCCGCACAGTCCGCGGCCGCCGCACACCGAATCGATGTCGACGCCCAACGCGCGTGCCGCCTGCAAAATCGGCGTACCGACGGGGAAGCGTCCGCGCTTGCCCGACGGCGTGAACACGATCAGGGGATCCCGTGCATCCATGGATGAAGCGACGATTGCCTAGGCGGGGCGCCGGCGATGTCCGCCTTCGCGGCGGCCTCGCCCGGCTTCGCCCGCGGCGCCGGTGCCGGGCGGCGGCGCTTCGCGGAACCTCTTGATCCAGCGGGCGCAATCCGGATCGTGGCCGAGCATGACGTCGGCGCCCATGCACGCGCGCACCACATCGACATGCAGCGGATTGGTGATCGCCGACGTGAGTCCCGCGCCGATCGCCATCGTCAAAAAGGCGCTGTTGATTCCGTCGCGGTTCGGCAGGCCGAAGCTGATGTTCGACGCGCCGCAGGAGGTGTTCACCTTGAGTTCGGTGCGCAACCGGTGCACGAGGCGCATGACCTGCACGCCGGCGCGGTTGATCGCCCCGATCGGCATCACCAGCGGATCGACGACGACGTCGGAGGCCGGAATGCCATAGTCCATCGCGCGCTCGACGATCTTCTTCGCGACCGCAAAGCGCACGTCCGGATCCTCCGAAATGCCGGTCTCGTCATTCGAAATCGCGATCACGGCGGCGCCGTACTTCTTGACGAGCGGCAACACGGCCTCGAGCCGTTCGTCCTCGCCGGTCACGGAATTGACGAGCGCCTTGCCCTTGTACACCGCGAGCCCGGCCGCGAGCGCCGCGACGATCGAGGAGTCGATAGCGAGAGGCAGGTCCGTGATCGACTGCACGAGCTGCACCGCACGCGCAAGTATCGCCGGCTCGTCGGCGAGCGGAATGCCGGCGTTGACGTCGAGCATGTGTGCCCCGGCCTCGACCTGCGCGCGCGCGTCGGCTTCGACGCGGCTGAAGTCGCCGGCCGCCATTTCGGCGGCGAGGACTTTGCGCCCCGTCGGGTTGATCCGTTCGCCGATGATCACGAACGGCCGGTCGAAGCCGATCACGACCTCCTTGGTGGCGGAACTGAGTACGGTGTCGGTCATGTGGTCGTCCTATCGCCAAGGGGGGCGGCGTCGTGCGCGGCGGGATGCCAGGGAATTCGGCCCCGGAGAACGCCGGAGCGATCGATGATCTCGGCCACCGATTCCTCCTGACGGTACGCCATCACGTGCACGCCGCTCGTACCCGGCATTTCACGAACCTGCTGAATGATTTCGATGCAGATCTCGCGCCCCTCGCGCGCTTGATCCTTGGCGCCGGCGAGGCGCGCGATCAGCGCGTCGGGAACGTGCATGCCGGGAACGTTCGCGCGCATCCACTCGGCGGTCTTCGCCGAGCGCAGCGGCCCGACCCCGATGAGGATGAAGACCTTGCCGCTGAGTCCGAGAGCCTCGACTTGCTGCATGAATGACCGCAGCAGAGGAATGTCGTAGCAATACTGCGTCTGGATGAACTGCGCGCCCGCGGCCACCTTCTTGGCAAGACGCCGCGCACGCCATTCGTGCGGCAGCGCCGACGGATTCTCGGCCGCTCCCAAGAAGACGCGCGGCGCATAAGTGATTTTGCGGCCGCTTTGAAAGCGCTGCTCATCGCGCAGCGTGCGCGCGATTTCGAGCAGCGACACGCAATCCAGATCGAATACCGGCTTCGCCTGCGGATGATCTCCCGCCTGCACGCCGTCGCCGGTGAGGCACAGCATGTTGCAAACGCCCATCGCGGCGCCGCCGAGAATGTCGCCCTGGATCGCGATGCGATTCTTGTCGCGGCACGAGATCTGCATGACCGGCGCGTAGCCCGCGCGGGTGAGCAGCGCGCACACCGCGAGGCTCGACATGTGGCAGTTGGCGCCGCTGCCGTCGGTCGCATTGATCGCGTCGACGAAGCCGTCGAACACGCGCGCGCGCTTGAATACGTCCTCGGGATCCGCCGAATCCGGCGGCGCGAGTTCGGTCGTGACCGCGAATCCGCCTGCGCGCAGCACACGCTCCAAGCGCCCCGGGGAGGTGTGGCCCGGCAGGATCGGCAGCGGATAGCCGGGCACCGGTTCGTCCTCGAACCTCATGGCGCACCGCTCTTTTCGCGCACCACCCTAAGCCAGGAGGAGCGGCCCTGCTGGCGCTGGTCGACCGCGAATTGAACTTGACTCATCGCATCGACGCCGCCGTCGATGCGCTGGCTGCCCTTGAAGGCCTCGACCCAGACGCATTTCATCTCCGGTTTGACCTCGCAATGGCCGTTCGCGCGCACGCCGCCGCAGGGACCGTTGCGCAGGGTCTTCGGGCAATTCATCGGGCACGACATGCCGGTCGAACTCAGCACGCATTGCCCGCACATGCGGCAGTCGAACAGCAAGCCCTTGACGCGCCTCTCGACCATGGCCACCGGCCGTTCGAGGCGCTCGTAGCCGAGCGCCGCGAACACGCGGTGAAAGCGCATCAAAAAGGCCTCGAAGCCGCTGTAGAACGCATTCAGGCCGCGCGCTCGGCGCACGGACCACAGACGCACGGCGTACATCTAAGATGCCCCGGACGCGGAACCGGCGGGGGAATCAGGCGCGGCACGATCGGCATCGAGACCCTTGGCGCGAATCAGCCGCTCCAATGCCTCATCGGAATAGCGCGCCTCGAGGCGCGCGGCCGCCCCGGCCGCCGCCCCCGGCCAATCGTCGCCGCCCGCGCGCGGCGCGCGGGGCGGGCCCGGCGCGGCGTAGGCCGAGGCGGGGCCAT
>VFSW01002569.1_pt1 | contig 27445 bp, 34 predicted proteins | sample 5358111 | NCBI WGS metagenome assembly VFSW01 (sample SAMN11554181, study PRJNA540505) | mine drainage metagenome | isolation source: sediment from site ElyBrook_90M | place: USA: Ely Copper Mine, Vershire, VT | collected 2017 | reverse complement strand
ATATTGAAATTATCGCCTGATGTCAAGCGATAATCTTTTTGATTTTATCTTCTGCGTTTTTTTGCAGATTTTCTTTTAGCTGTTCTTTTAGCTTTTTTACCCGCTGTTCTTTTAGCTGCTGTTCTTCTCTTCGGAGCTGTTCTTCTTTTGGCAGCTTTTTTAGCGTGTCTTTTCATTGCCATTGACACGTTTTACATTTTACTTGTTTTTCTATCGGTACGCTTAAGAAAATTACACCAAATGATGATATTGTATAAACAAATTTTTCATAAAATTCTAGAATTTTGATCGCATTTTAGCAAGATGGCTATCTGATGGTTGTCTTTCCTTATAGTCTGAGATCTGTTTACATTACATGCTATGTATTGTTGTCTTTTTTACAATTCGGGATCTTTGACATAAAAAATATATCTTTCTTCATTTTTGAAATCCATCTCTTACACTCACTGTTTTCTATCTTTTTTTCATGAAATCATGAGACCCCACTGAATCCATTGTGTGTTATTATTTGCTTTTTACTATCGTAAGCACATCTTCATCTTCTAATATGTGACTCAAACCAGTTCTTTGTCCTCCAAACTTGACGCTTTTTCCCCATACTAGCGCATATCTGAAATCTTTTTTCAAGTCTCGGTGTAACTTATTACACACATCTAAAACAGTCGAACCGCGTCTGATAACAAGCGGCTCTTTGTAATCTGTCTCACCGCCCTTTGGTCTCATGTAAATTCTAATAAAATCTAGATATTCATAAATTGCGTCTCTTAGTGCCATTATGTTAATATCTGCGTCAGCTGATATGGGTATGATTTTTGACTTTATCTTTTCTTGTAATTCATTTAAGAATCCTTGGTTTACCAAGTCTATTTTATTCATCACGGTAAGAGACTCTACATAGAACTTGTTACCTGATACGTAATCAATTAATTGTTCAGAATCTATATCTTCTCTTATCAAGACACGTGCATTATTTATTCCGTATACTCGCAAGATGTCTTTGAGTAGATTTAACGGCATTTTTGTTATTGGTACTTGCTGGCTTACAGCTATTCCGCCATCGCCTGTTTTTTCTATAATGATGTCTGGTGGCTTTTGGTCTAGTCGGATTCCTATATTGCCAAGCTCGGTTCTAATTACTTCCTCGTGATATGGCTGGAATACATCTAATATGATTAACACTAAATCTGCACTCTTTGCTACTGACAGAACCCTTTTACCAAGTCCCTTTCCTGTAGACGCCCCCTTTATTATTCCGGGCAAATCCAGAACTTGAATCTTGGCACCGCGGTATTCCATCATCCCTGGAACTACTGTTGTAGTTGTAAATTGAAATGCTCCTACAGCTGACTTTGCACCAGTAAGCCTGTTAAGTAAAGTCGATTTTCCAACGCTTGGGAGCCCAATGAAAACAACAGTTGCATCTCCTGTTCTTTTTACATCAAAACCAACTGAACTGCCTGAGCCCCTTGATTTTACCTCTTCCTGCTCTCTTTTCAATTTGGCAAGCTTTGCCTTTAGTAAGCCTATGTGGTGTTCAGTGGCCTTGTTGATCTGAGTCTTGGCCATTTCGTCTTTTATGGCCTGGATCTTCTCTGGTATTCCCATCTATCTTACTTGTAGTCAATACTGAATAAAATCTTACTAATTCGATTTGATTTGTTGTTTTCCAGTTAAAGTTTGAATGAATTAAAATAATGGACAAACATATTGCCAAAATATACTGAAGCAAACGCACTAGTTGTTCTTGCTATGCTCATAGCTATGAGAAATTTTTTGAAATTGTATCTTTTTACTCCAGCTATTATTGTGACAATCTCTGTCAATATGGGTACTAAACTTAAAGCAAATATTATGCTCCAACCGTGTTTGTCTAATCGCTCAAAACTCTTCTTATAATCTTCATCACTATGAGCTTTTCTTAGCAGTTTGTATATCTTTTTCCCGTCATATCCTATAACATATGTCATAATTCCCCCGCCGACCGATCCGATGGCCATGATGCTGAACACAGATGCAGAATTTTGACCGTCTAGAAGTAGCGCAGTCGATGTTATCACTATCGGAAATGGAATAATTGAAGCAAAAATACAGTTTAGAAAAAGACCAAGTAATCCATACTTGACAAAGAACGGATTCTCAAGTATGGGTTTCAAAAAATCAATTAGCATAATATCAGTGGTTTTCTTACATATTATAATTGAATGCTCAAAAACATTCTAAAGGCTTGGGATATTTTTCATTATTTGATTGTAGTACAATATCTTGCCATCCTTCTTTATGTAAATGATCCTTGTTGCTGGTATTGTCTCAAAGTTATCAGAAATCCTGAGAAATTCTGTTAACGTGGATTCCTTGATTACCTTGAAATCAAGATAACCGACAAAGTAAAGATCTGGATTGTCGTAATGTAATGCTTTACTGAAGATTTCAGTCACTACGCCTTTTCTGGTCACAAATTAGCAAGCAGACATGAATATTTTAGCATCTCTATTCAAAATTAGTCTATATGCAAAAACATATGATTTTAAATTCTAATAATCAATGATTCAAATCATGACTAATAAAATCACACTAAATATCGACAAGTCGATCTATACCGACGGAGAGTATATGAAATTAAAAGTAGACTGCGAGATACTTAATACGAAACAGACGATTCACGTGACAGTTTTAGATCCATCTGAGAAGGAAGTTTTCAGTGCCGATCAGTACATTAATTCTCAAAAGGGGACTTACTCTATTGTGTTAAAGTTTGACACAAAACAATGGCGAATTTCTGGCAGATACAAAGTTGCAGTGTGGGATCAAGAAGGGACAAGAAAGGAAGTATTTTTCCAATTCAAGGGAAAGGTTTCATAATGCATTACAGATGACAAAACAGAACAATGTGTTGTCTATTACAGTTATTATGTTGGGTATAATTATGTGATTTAGTTGAAGCCGAAGATATATGCAGTGGATATAGATGGCACCATCACGGATAACAAAGGAGGCAGAGTTAACCTTGACGCGCTTGCCGCCCTACGTTATTTAGTAAAACTTGGCCACAAAGTAATCTACGTGACGGGAAGATCATCAATTGAGGCCTACATTCTATCTGTATTTGGTGGGACGACAAGAATAGCAGTAGGGGAAAACGGTGGAATTATCACATCTGGGCCAGATGAACACAGGTTAATTGGAAACAAACAGGAATGCTTGAAAGCATTACAATTCATTAAAACCCAGATTCCAGAAGTAGTTGAAAAACCTGTTTTTCCGCGCATCACGGAAATTGTTCTTGAAAGAAATTTTGACATCAATTTGGGTAAAAAGATTTTGGCTGAAAATAATTTTGATGTGCAGTTATCTGATAGCATGTATGCCTATCATATTAATTCCAAGGGGGTTAACAAGGCAAATGGATTCCTTGAAGTTATGAATATGTTCGCAGCCACAAAGCAAGATATTATTGCAATAGGTGATAGTGAAACAGATGTGCCACTTTTTGGACTAGCTGACATAAGCGTGGCATTAGGTAATGCTACTGATTATGTAAAATCGCATGCTACCATAACAGTTCCAGGTCATGAAGGAGAAGGAATAATGGAAGCACTTGAAAAGATTGAACTAAAACTTTTAGTAAAATAATACCATGACCATAAGACTTCTTCTCGATGAAATTCGATTTAACATACAAAGAATCTTAGATGATCTAGGTTATCCAACGGTAGGATTTGATGTATCAGAAGCATCACACCCAGAATTCGGAGATGTAAGCTGTAATATAGGATTTTTACTAGCGAAACCACTCAAAAAAAAGCCATCGGAGATAGCAGAGTCTATCGCAAATAAATATCAAAAATACAAAAGTGCATTCATAGCGGAAGTAAATGCCAACTCCTCAGGCTATCTTAACTTTGTCGTAAACTATATGGGATTCATTAAATCTGTTATGCAATCGTCCATAAGGCAAGATTATGGAGAGTTTGATCTTGGAAAGAATTCAAGGATTGTGGTGGAGCACACAAGTGTTAATCCAAACAAGGCGTTGCACATAGGACATGTGAGAAACATCGTAATTGGAGATACGATGGCAAGAATTCTGAGCAAAGCCTGTTATGATGTTAGTATTTTAAACTACGTGGACGATTCTGGGCTTCAGGTGGCAGATATCATAGTTGGTTTCAAGTACGGTGGGTTTGCCAACGAACCTCCACAGGACCAGAAATTCGATCATTATTGTGGTGATGTTGTATATGTGAGCACCACTGAAAGATACGAGAAAGACCCAATTCTTGCAGAAAAAAGAACCATGGTTCTAAAAGAACTTGAAGAAGGAAACTCTGAGATTGCAAAATTTGGTGATACTATAACCAGAAGAGTTCTAGAAGAACAACTTAAGACGTGTTGGCGACTTGGAGCCACATACGATTGTATAAACTTTGAATCACACATAGTTCGTTCCAGACTCTGGAAAACAGTTCTTGAGAAAATGAAATCTATGGAAATTATATATCTTGAAAACAAAGGTAAGAACGTTGGCTGCTGGGTAATAAAATCTGATTCAGCAACAGAAGAAGATAAGATTTTGATTAGAAGTAATGGCATTGCTACCTATATTGCAAAAGATATTCCGTATGCTGCGTGGAAGCTGGGAATCTTGGAAGATCCATTTTATTATAAACAATACATTGTACAGAAAAATGATCGAATACTTTGGGAGACTACACTTGAAAATACTGGAACGAAACTAAATTTTACTGGTGATACCGTAATTACAGTTGTTGATTCAAGGCAATCAAGATTACAAAAAATTATAACAAAAATAATACGTGATTTTAAATCAGCGGAAAAATCATATGTGCATCTTGGATACGAGTCGGTTACTTTGAGTTCAGATACTGCAAAAACTCTTAATCTTGAAACTGAAGGCAAATCTGTCCAGATGTCAGGTAGAAAGGGAATCTATGTTAACGCCGATTATGTTCTGGATGTACTTGGCGTAAGAACACATGAAGAAGTAAAGAAGAGAAATCCAGAACTAGATGAATCGCTTCTTGTGGAAATCGCAGAACAAATCGCAGTTGGCGCCCTACGATATGCTATGATAAAACAAGATCTTGATAAAATAATCACATTTGATATGACTGAATCACTGAGTCTTGAAGGTGATACAGGGCCATACATACAATACGCATATGCAAGATCCGTGAGAATTCTTGAAAAATCTGGCAAAGCCCCTGAATTTGATGTCTCTTTTGATGCCATGAATACCATCTATGAAAGAAACCTAGTAAAAATAATTGGTAAATTCGACATACAAGTAGAAGACTCTGCAAAGAACTTATCTCCCAAGATAATTGCCCGATACTGTTATGATCTAGCAGTATCTTTCAATTCATTCTATGAACACATCAAAGTTTTGACTGCGGAATCTCCTGATATAATAAACGTGAGACTCTGTCTTGTGTGGTCATTCAAAGAAACATTGGTCAAGGCGCTTTCTTTACTGGGTATTGACGCACCACATAGGATGTAACTCTAACCAAGAAATTTGGAAATACTATTATCCGTATGGAATAAGGTCTAGTTGTGAAGAAAATAAAACAAAACAATAACGTACTATTCTTCTTTGATGATTCAAAGAAATGGTTGATGAAAGTATCACGAAAACAACAATTCCATACCCATGTTGGAATTATTGATCATAAAAAAGTAATAGGTAAAGAATACGGTAGCTCAATTAAGACCAATAAAGATAAGATAATCTATCTTTTAGAACCAACCATATATGATTATGTTATGAAAAGTCAACGCAGCACTCAGATAGTGTATCCAAAAGATCTGGGTTACATAGCTGCAAGAACAGGATTGCAAAGTGGACAAACCATTATTGAAATTGGGACTGGGAGTGGTTCGCTTACTACTTTTCTTGCCAGTATAGTAAAACCACGTGGCCATGTGTATACATATGATGTGGATGAAAACTTCATGGCAATAGCAAGGAAAAACATCGAAAAGGCTGGAATTTCAAAGCATGTCACAATGGAAAAGTTGGATATCAAAAACATCAAGAAAGTACCACAAACGGATGTAGATATGGTGGTAGTAGACTTGGGTGATCCGTGGACCGTAGTTCCACAAGCAAGAAAGATGCTCAAAGGAAGCGGATACTTTGTAGCAATATGTCCTACGATGAATCAACTTGAAAAACTCGCATCAGCATTACGCGAAAACGACTTTTTTGATATGGAGTTCACTGAACAGATTGTACGAACAATAGAGGCAAGGGAAGGAAAGACGCGACATTCTTTCCGAGGTATTGGGCATACTACATATGTTGCATTTGCCCGTAAAGTTACTACAAAAGATAGAAAAGTAACATCAAGTATAGCATCTGACAATATGTCTGATGAAGAACCTGCGGAAGACGAAGGTTTATCCAGCGTGAAAAAATAAGGCAATTGTTGTCCAAAATTCTACAGGCCACTGTTGTCAAAAATTTTATCCCTCCGAGAAAATCTTTGTCAAGAAAGGGAGAAAATGGAAAAGTACTAGTTGTTGGAGGAGGTTATCTATATCATGGTGCTCCAATCCTTTCATCATTAGCAGCACTTCGATCTGGAGCTGATCTAGTCTATACCTGTGTACCTAAAACCCATGTGACGTCAACAAGAGCATATTCGCCAAATCTTATTGTAATTCCGTTGGTTGATGTAAAGCTTACAAGAGGTGCAGTTAGAAAGCTAGTTGGAATAATTCCAAAGGAACTTGATTCTGCAACTATCGGTATGGGGCTTGGAATTCAAGATAGGGAAGCACTAAAGATGTTGGTAAAAGATCTACTTGACAGAACTGTTATGTTATCTCTTGACGCAAGTGCGCTTGTACCTGAAATTCTTCCTGAAATTAAAGATAAAAAAGTTGTAGTTACTCCTCATGCTGGCGAATTCAAAAGATTGTTCGGTGAACTTCCTCAGTATAATATAAAACAAAGAATTACATTGGTACAAAAACATGCAAAAAATAACGGTATAACTGTGCTACTCAAGGGTCCAACTGACATTATTTCTGATGGGATACAAACGTTCTTGAATCCAAAGAATTTGGCATCAATGACTGTGGGCGGTACAGGGGATGTTCTTTCTGGTGTAGTAGCCGCAATGCTATCAAAGAACCGAAAACCTATAGAGGCTGCGTCTAGTGCTGTTTTTATAAATGGAAAAGCGGGTGTACTGGCACAAAAGAAAAATGGTTTGCATATTGTAGCAACAGATCTCTTGGATTTTATCCCAATAGTAATGAAGCCATTTGATCGAATAAAGTGATTTTGAATGCAAGAACAATATGTAGACAAAAACATGCCTGCGTTAATTTCAGACTTGCAGAAATTAATTCAGCAACCAAGTGTCTCTGCAAAAAATCTGGGGCTGGAAGAATGCGCAAGACTTGTGGTTAGAATAATGGAGCAGTCTGGAATCAAAGCAGAAATACTAAGACTAGGTAGACATGTTCCACCGGTAGTTTATGGTGAAGTCAAGTCAAAGAAAAAACCGCGAAAAACAATCCTATTTTACAATCATTATGATGTTCAACCTGAAGAGCCTCTTGAATTGTGGCACGATGAGCCATTTGGAGGTACGATAAGGGGTAACAAAATCTACGGCCGTGGTTCGGCTGACGATAAGGGTGAACTAATCACCAGAATTAAGGCAGTTGAAGCATTTATCAAAACAACTGGCGACGTACCGTGTAACATAAAATTCCTAGTTGAGGGTGAGGAAGAAATCGGGAGCATGCATGTTGAGGCATATTTGAAAAGATATCAAAAGAGGTTATCATGTGATGGTGTAATCTGGGAATTTGGATACGTTGACGAAAAGAACAGGCCTATAATCAGTCTTGGTATGAAGGGTTTGCTATATGTTGAACTTTCTGTACTAGAATCAATCCGTGACGCTCATTCTAGTCTGGCTGTATTAATTGAAAATCCGGCATGGCGATTGGTCGAAGCATTAAAAACACTGCGTGACAAAAATGGCCTAATTCTCATTAAAGATTGGTATAGGGAAGTCGACAAGTATACAAAAGAGGAACTTGATGTGATATCTCTTGAGAAGTTTGATGAAAAGTCATTTAAAAAAGAATATGGTATAAAAAGACTTGTAGGAAATAAAAAAGGAATAGACATACAAAAGGCAATGGTGGGTGATCCCACTTGTAACATAGCGGGATTTTCATCTGGATGGGAAGGACCCGGAGCAAAAACAGTTTTACCATCAAAGGCATTAGTAAAAATTGACTTTAGACTAGTTCCAAAAATGGATCCTCAAAAACAATTATCTAGACTAAAGAGACATCTTAAAGACAATGGATTTGGTGATATCAAAGTACAACTGATTCATGGTGAAGCAGCTTCCAGAACTAAAATATCTGATCCATTTGTAAAGATTGTAAAAAAGGCAGCAGACGAATCTTTTGGAATCTCAATAACTAGCATTTCGTCTTCTGGGACAGGCCCAATGCATTCATTCTCCAAAGTGCTCAAGGCCCCGTGTATTTCAATTGGCGGTACTTATGTCTATGCAAGAATCCACTCACCTAATGAATTTGCAAGAATAGACCTGCTAAAAAAGACAACAAAATGTATGTGTAAAATAATAGAAAAAGTCGGCGCCTAGTTTACTTGAGCCAATGATCCTTTTGTATACGGGTTGAGGCATATGATTTGGCAGTATGAGAATTCGGATCATAAGTGATTTAGAGAAAGGCCTTTATTGTGCTCATTTAGCAATTCAGTTATGGCTTTTATGTACATGCCAGGTGCTACAGCAGTTGGAATAACATATGATGAAGGCATAGTGCTGGCAAGCGAAAGAAGGATAGCTTATGGAAATTTTGTGGTAAGTAAAAATACGAAGAAAACCTTCAAAATCACAGATTTTGTAGGTGCATGCTGTGCAGGAATGGTGGCAGACATGCAGGTTTTGGCAATGCAGATGCGTGCACTGACAAAGATTAGAAAACTAGAGCTCAAAAGGGAGATTCCACCAAACTCTGTGGCTAAAATGATGTCATCACTCATGTATGAAAGACGATTCTATCCATTACTCACTCAGGTAATTGTTGGCGGTGTTGATGGTGGCGCTGCAATTTATACACTTGATCCATTAGGTTCTGTTCTTCCAGATGATTATGCGGCAGTAGGAACGGGCGCAGAAATGGCGTTGGGAGTATTGGATCAGGAATTCAAAAAAGGAATGAAGGAAAAAGATGCAGCAACACTTGCGATAAAATCAATCAAATCAGCTATAATGCGCGATTCTGCAAGCGGTGATGGCATTGATGTGTTGGTTATTGATAAAAATGGGACAAGAGAATACACCGAGAACTAACTATTTTTTTATCATTTTTGCAGATTCCCAATATTTGTCTGAGACATAATGTAGATTCTTGACCACTTCACCTTTTGTGATGTTGGGCATCTCATCACTGGATATGAGGGATTTTCCTATTGCGAGAAATTTATTGTGAGCTTCCTCTACGATGCATATGACCTGATCCTTTTGAAAGTCAGAATATTTTTTGATTCCTGGGCGCATGACATTTGCTCCATTACATACAAATCTTATCGCACCTACATCTACAGTGATTTTTGGAAATTTTTCAAGCAAGGTAGTCTCGGAAAGAAATGGAAGGTATATTTCACCATTTTTAATTGTCATGAATCTATCGCCTGTGATTATGGACGTTTCATCATCAACCTCGTATTTCACCAATGTTTTTATTTTTGGCACCTCTATTTTCCATTGGGATGAAATTATCTCTAGAATCTCACTGCTCTCACTTTTAGATAGTGGATGAGATTTCAAACTCTAGACATTTCCTGTTTGATATCTAACAAGTCACGCAATATGGAACTCGCAGTCTCCATGCCGCCCGCACCTCGCCCAATTATGGTTTGCTGGCCAGAATGTTCTGAATTAAATGTAATTGCATTTAGTGTACCATTGACACAAAGTGGATCCTCTACCGGTATTTCTCTTGGTGATACCTCGAGGTCTCTATCACACGATGCAATTAATTTGACTGCGGCATGATTAGCAGCTGCCTTCTTAATGTCTGAAATTGACACATCTCTAATACCTGTTCGCGCGATGTCTTTGATGGTCACCTTCATATCCATTATCCAGTTTGCTAGTATTACAAGCTTGGCAGCCGCATCAAAACCATCAATATCCAATGACTCATCAGCTTCCACATATCCTTTCTTCTTTGCATCTGCAAGCGCTGTCTTAAACGTCATACCGCCAGTCATGTTTGTAAGTATGTAATTTGTTGTACCGTTTAGAATGCCTTGAAAAGAAACTATTCTTTCTCCTCTGAGGCTATTTTTTGCATAATCTAGTATGGGCGTGCCCCCACCAACAGTTCCGCTAAATTTTAGTTGTACTCGATTATATGTGGCCAATTCTATCAATGATGGGAAGGCAAGTGCCAGTGGGCCCTTATTTACTGTGATGATATGAAGACCTTTTTTCATCGCAGTCACTATGTGTGACATGCCGGGCTCTGCATCTTTGTAATTACTCGGGGTAGTCTCAATTAAAACTTCAGCGTCCATTCCATTTATGATATCCAGTCCATTCGCTTCTTTTTCCTTGTTGTGATACTTTCGTATGCTTCCGTATTTTTTCTTAACTTTTAGTAGCCTGTTTAGATCAATGCCAGCAGAAGAAACAGCAGATCCTTTGCGATCGAACACACCAACAATTCTAGGCTTTAGCCCGTGTTTTGCGTAAAGATCTTCAGATCTTGAAAGAAGAAGCTTTGCAAAACTTTGTCCTACCACGCCAAAACCACACAATATTATACGCAACATCCACAAGACACATGTTGGGATTAATTAAGATTCATCAATTCTGAGATTCCTTTATTAAAGCTTAAAAAACTTTGGATACTGTGAAATCTAAAAAATTTGCCTACATTGGAATCGCCGCAACTGGTATTGTAGTTGTAGTTGTGTTTTTCACTCAATTCAATACAATGCAGACAGGATCAAATGTATCATCCGAGATATCTGCATATACTTTGGATCTCACTTATGCTGAAGTAAATTCAGATTTAAAAAATTCCCTGATAGCGCAGCATATCAATATGTCAAAACCTTTGGAGTTTAGTACTCCATCGGAAATTCATCAGTATTGCAATTTTCTTTCTAACAAGACAAAACAATCCATGATAGAACATTGCACTTCAACAGAACTGAAAGACGAACATAATAATTTTCTTGGAAATGTTAACATGGTAGGATCATCTCTATCTCCAGTATTGGTGATTGCAGCAGCACAATCCGATCCGATATTTAGTAACTATAATGACATAAAAATTCTATTTGGGGATGTTGTCAATGAAACCATCTGTCAATGCTGGGATAAGGAAAAACCGGGAGGATACTCCACATTATCTGGTATGATGGACGCACTTCGTGACTTTCATTTGAAAGGAAAAGAGCCTAATAGCACCACTCGTAGTGTACCATTAAGCGGAAAACACTTTGAAATAGAATTGACTACAAACAACCAAGGCTATCTTTGGAAATTACTTGTAGCCAAGTAATCTGTCTATACTCAGGTTCATTAAGCTTGATATGCTCATTTAACCTACGGAAATTTTAACTTGGTGTTAGCATTGCTTGAATATCTATGGTTAGTACCGCTTGGTTTCATCGCTGGTGTAATAGGATCGATGATCGGTCTTGGTGGGGGATTCGTTATTGTTCCAGCCTTGACTTTTGCTGGATTCCCGCCTACTCTTGCGGCAAGTGATAGTCTCTTCGCTGCATTTTGTAACGCAGTAGCGTCAACACTATCTTATGCTAGGCAAAAACGAATTGTATATTCTCTAGGGATAAAACTGGCATTGCTTTCCATTCCGGGGACAGTACTTGGGGCATATATCTCTGATGAAATATCTGCATCTACATTCAAGTTACTGTTTGGTATGGTGCTAGTTGCTTCCAGTGTCTACATTTACTCTAGAAGAAAGATGGAACCTAAAGAACATAATCTCTCAAAACAGCTTGTAATACTTATAATTGGAGCTAGCTTCTTTGCAGGTATAATTTCAAGCCTATTTGGAATTGGGGGAGGTACAGTCTTTGTTCCTCTCATGGTTGTGGCAATAGGGCTGTCCATGAAACTAGCTGCACCAACATCGCAATTCATATTGATGTTTGCAGCGGCATCAGGAATGATCGTTCATTCTCTGTTGGGACATCCTGACTATGCTCAAGCTGGTTTGTTGTCATTAGGTGCATTTGCTGGAGGAATTGTAGGAAGTAAAATATCGTTAAGAGTAGACGAAAGAAAACTCAAGATATTTGTCACACTAGTACTTGTTATAACATCGATCAAGCTTTTCATGGACGCTTTTAATATTTCAGTTAAAATGCTGTGACGACAATATATGGAAAATGCGTACTATCTGTTTTCATTTATTTTCTGGATGGTGGTTCCTTTCTGATTTGGTAAATGTTTCTTTTAGATACAAGAACAAGATCATTATCATCTTTTGTTCCCTCAAAATCAATTGATAGTAGACCAAATTCATCATTAAGATCGCGCTTACCAACTATCTTAAATTTGATTCTTAATTTTTCATCTGTATGAAGAGGCTTGAGAAATCTTGTTTGTCTGTTATTCCAATCTTGATCTCCATCTATGCCGTAGAAAATCAAAAGATTACCATATATTTCTTCAAGTCTTGTAAACTCTCCTTCTATTCTTGATAGTATGGCCCTACCGGAAACAATTTCGTCATGCTGGTGGAGTTCTCTCTTTTCATAAATTATGTTTTTTATTCCGGAGAAGGACAGGTATCTGTCAAGATCCTCATGAGAAATCCTACATTCTGAAAAAAACTCATCTCCAACTTTGAATTCCGCGAATTTTTTCATTGAGATCTTGTTTCATCAGGATAGTAAATTACTTCTGAGTTTGTAACTGCTTTTCCAGATTTGAAGAAATTCACAGCATTTAGGATTTTTGAATTGTCTGACTCTATCCCATCCACACTTCCAGGTAAAATCAACTGTATCCTGATTCTTGACTTGAGAACATCGCTTAGTTCTTGATTAACCGTTGTGACAAAAGGTCTTAGCGCTCCTCGAAATATCTCTACCTTCGTTCTGTCTCTTCCTGTTATCTTGCTACCAGGTGGTATATCTGGACCGATTATTATGATGTGTCCCTCCTTTTCCTTGAAAAGAGGTGGATTTTTTGCTCCACCTGGAACGAATCTATTAAGGACTTCCTGTAGCACCAAGGCAGGAGTGTTTATGAATTTGTCTACTAGCCTGTCCCATTGCTGCCTTGACAGATCTGTAATATTTGGGATTTGAGGTAATCTGCCAGTTACATAAATCACTACATTGATCGGTCCTATCTTTTCGGTGGCCGTGTTTAGCATTCTTTTCATGCTTTCTTGACTGCTGATATCCATGACATGAGAATGGAACTTGGATAGTTGTTCTTCCGCCTGTTTGATACTGGTCTTTGAAATCAAAATTACGGTTTTTCCTCCATTGCTCTCGATATTTTGTGCAAGGTATTCGACTCTTGATACATCTGATTCTTCTGTAATGTCTACTACAAACAAAACTACCTTTGAGTTATAGTCTGGCTTGGTCTCTGGTATTGAGCAAGCTATGTGAGGTTTGACCGGGTAGAATACTCTGTCTCCTGGAATTACTTTACCATTTAGAATTTTTGATATGTTTTCATCGCATAGCATAAGAACAGTTTCGGCCACTTGTTGCTGTGTCAAGAACTGTTCGTCTGCAATCATCTTACTAGTGTTGTTTTGAATCTTTTCAGCAATCTGTTGTATCTTGGTCAAAAGAGAAGCGATAGTACTGTAAAGTTTTTGAATTTCTGGCTCAGACGTTATTGATTTTATCTTTGCTACTTTGGATGCTGCCTGCCTCACTCCATTCTTCACTGTATCCTCATCTTCGCCTAGTAATGGAATAATGTCATTATTGACAGACTCTACTTCTTCTGGAGTTAGGTTTTCAAAACCACTGACTCGCATAAACTCCGCCGCTGCTTTTGGATAAACCGTTTTGTATATTCTGTCAGAATGAACCGGTCCTGGATTAGTAGCAATTGATGTTATTCCTTTGTCTGTAAGATCCCATGACATTGCCTCCGCAAGTCTATTCTTTGCTCCTTGAGATGCCGTGTATGGACTTCTAAATCTGTACGGTCTCTGCTCAAATGGACGTTCCTCCGTAAAGAAAGTGGATATTGTTATAATTTTACATCCTGATTTCATGGCTTTGATTGCTTGGGCTGAAGTCCAGAAGGTACCTGTAAGATGAATGCTAACAGTACTCTTAAAATCATTCATTGGTGAATTTGAAAAACATGTTACTGGACCTGAAACCCCGGCATTATTTACTAAAATATCTACGGTTCCATAGGATTTCTTCAAATCTTCAAACATTTGAGAAACTCCTACTTCGTCACTGACGTCAATTCCTGGGAAAATTTTCACAAACGCGCCGCTTTTAACTTTATCAATTATGGTTTGTAATTCTTTTGCAGCCTCTTCGAGTGGTTCCTTCCTTCTTCCTAAAATAACTATGCTGGCACCGTTTTCGGCAAATTTAATCGCTATTGCTTTTCCGATTCCAGTACCACTACCAGTGATAACTGCCAGCTTATCTTGAAACTTTAACATTAATAAAATTTGGCGCCTTTTGGACTATTTATTCGATTGTGCCATGTGATTTATGATTCACTGATGTTTTAACGAATGTTACAGTTTTCGACCTATAAACAGCAGATCGAGTATGATATTACGTTTGTATTAAAAATAATCAATGAATGAAAATTCATCAAAAAACATTTACTCAAATCCACAAGCCGCCCATGCCCATGCCACCAAAGCCACCGTAGCCCATGCCCATCCCATACATCCCCATACCTCCACCACCGAGCATTCCCATCATGAGAAGGTTTGATGATAAACCTGACTGATCTTGAGATTGGTGTACTTGCTGATGTTGCTTTAACTCTTCATCTGATTTGAAGAGCAACCCATCTAGGTGACATATTTTCAATGAAGGATCTATCTTACTAACTATTTGCTCCCAGATCTTCTCTTCAAACTTGTGGGCAGAATGCAAATCGGCTGCCGTAGCTATGCCTAACGTGGCAACACCTTCTATGGCTGGGATGGCTAGATCGCGTCCCCAGATGCCAGCATGCAGTTGAACTTCGAATTTTCCCTTTGCGCCAGACACTAGGACATCTACATCCCTGACTCTTCCCATGACTATTCTTTCAATGTTTGATTTTCTGGCATGCATATCCAATAATCCATCCCTTGGTTCCTCTGCAACGATCTTGAATCCCTGAGATTGCAGAATCTCTTTGATGTGTGAATATACATCTTTGGGGTCTATGTCTTTTTCAACAAATCCATGTCTTCGCATTTTTCTTCTAGGTATTTGCGATCTTTTTCTAACTAATAAGTCTGATGATCATTCTCAGCATTTCATGTTGGACTGTCATGAATAGACCAAACGTTTGATATCACCACATTTAATGTGTAATATTTATTTGAGGGTCAGATTCAACCTGACGCATGCATGATTCTGAACCTGACACGTTTGAGCAAAAAAACAAGCAAAAAGAATATTGTGATCTGTTGGAAAAAATTGGGATAAATGCAGAACCAAAACAATTTGAAACTGACGAAGTTGAAAAAAGCGATTATTATTCAAAGTATTTCTCACATTCGCCTGCTATGGTTACAAACCACGGTTGTATCGATCTCAAAGGCAATAACATCGACGTTATTCAAATAATCCAGAAGGGTTGAAATGCTGCAAGATCTAAATCCATTACCTTGGGGAGCACAGGATAGATTTCAAGCACACTTTATTGTCAAAACTCAAAATCAGCTCGGCACTGATGATCTTCTTGCCAAAACAAAACTAAATACCAATGGACACTTTTCTAAAAAGAAAGTATCTGGAGTAGAATGGATTGGTGGAGAACTCGCTACCTCTCTAAATTCTGACGAGGAACTCAAAAGCATGATTTTGAATCTTCCATACAATGACGCATTAATTTGGGTAGAGCCAACCAAGAAAGGCATCAGGATTCACGGTAAATGGAAAAGTAGCCAGGAATTGGGGATTACAAAAGAACTATTCGAGATATATGACAGGATAGCCGCTCATATAAAAAAACATCTAAGCTCTCCACCAATCAAGCGCTAGACAATCAATCTTGTTTCCTCTTGGGATTGCAAGTATGAATTGCTTTCGAACAGTTGTGGCCAGTCTGCCTGCTAAAACAACTCCAGTTGCAGATATTGTATCTGTGGAATTATAAACCTGTATTAAATATGGTGCGTGGTCTATGCCTGGACCTTTTTGGTAAACTGCAAAATCACAACCAAATTTGATTCCGGGATTTACAATGTATCCTTTGTCTCTAAAATCTTTGTAAACCCTATATTTCTTGTCAAAGTTATGGTGTTCACGTCTACATATCTCCAACATTTCGTTTAAGACAACTTTTTTTTTAGCCCGATATATGTTCAATTTTGATTTTTCCAGAAGATAATATCCCTCTATGAGGTCCAAAATCAACGGTACGTTAATCTCGTCAGGTTTTGGTTTTGTAATTCCTATTGGTTTTCCATAATATCCATTGATGAATAATGACTTTGATTCTTCCAGATCCCATACTGTTATTCTATTCTCGATTAATTCTCCTTTCAAGTATCTCTTTCACTAATGAGCCAATTGATTTTAGTGTTTACAAAACGTAGTAAAAAAAGATGATTTTATTATTTTATAGGCTAAGCGCTAGCAGAATGAACGAATCTGATACCTGGAGGCATTTGTCAGACATTTCCTCTATTCCTTCTACAACATCTTTTAGAAGCATTAGTTCCTTTGTAGTTGTGACCTCATCTAAGACCTTTATGGTTAATGAGCGATATTTTTCGTCTACCAATCTTTCCATCTTCTGTGCTTCATGTGCAAGATCGATTGCAACTGTAGCGTTACCTCCCATTGCACGAACAATTTCGTTTATCTTATAAATCTGGTCTACTGCCTGTTCGATCAACTCGGATAGGTCTTTCTCTATTTTTTCCTTCTTAAGTGTGGCCCCCTTTATGTTTGATAACTTGAAGGCTATGCCTGTGATGTAGCCTGCTATCTCATCCATCGTGTATGCTGTATTTAGCAGGTTTTCTCGGTTCATCATAAGTCCACCCACATCTGCAATTTCACGAGTTATTTTCCTGCGCAAAGCCTCCACTTCATCCTCCGTATTTTTTATTCTCTCAAGAACCTGCTTTACCTCGGCCTTGTCAGCCTTGATTATTAACTCTGGAAGTGATGAAAGGTCCCTCACGGCGTTGAGGATCCTGTTTATTTCGTCCTGTAAAACGGCAAGTGCCTTTCTCTTTGCCTGAACTTCAAGTTCTCCGCTATACATCTAGACGTTTAGTTCTATGCCAGCAGCTAATAATCCTTACGTAGAGAGATTTTGATCAAATTAACCTTTATTCAACTGTCTTTCATCTTGCACTACTTTCTTTTGACTATTGTACATGGTGATAACCTCGTTCACAGAAGTAGAGGTTTCTGGAGTTTTTTCAAATCTAATCTTGCCAGTAAATTTAGGAAAGCGCAAGGCAAGACCACTACCTTTTCGTATCTTGTCTAAAGCTGCCTTGTGAATGGGACTCAATGTGATCTCGGAAGCCACCACTTCGATCACAACTTCTGGCTCGAACCATACATCTGCTTCAAGTCCACTGTCAACTCTGGGATCCTTCTTGATCATGATTTTATCAGATAATATTTGATAAAACTGATCCAAGCTTTCATCTGTAAATCCTGTTCCGACTTTACATACACTGGGATAACTATCTGTCTCATCGTCATATATTGACAAGAGCAATGCGCCATATCGGCCAGTTCTTCGGCCACGACCATAAAATGCACCTACTACAACCAAATCTAGAGAATCGCCTAACTCGTTTCTATATTCGCGTTTTAGCTTGAGCCAATTGCTTGCCCTGGCACCAGCTCTGTATGGTGAATCAAGCTGTTTGAGCATGAGCCCCTCGCAACCGGAATTAATGGCATTTTCCAGAAAATCTTCCACCTCGTCATTTGTTTTGACTAACATCATGGGCATAACTTTGACAAAAGAGTCTTCATTTATGATATTTTCGAGCATATGTCGGCGTTCCTTGTATGGTATGTCTAAACATCTTTTACCGTCCACAAATATTATGTCAAAGAAATTGACTGTTATGGGATATTCCTGCACAGCCTTTACTATGTTGTATTTCCGTCTTCGATGCATGAGCTCTTGAAAAGGTAAAAACTCTCCAGTGTCTTCGTTTATTGCCACTATTTCAGCCTCTAATATCACTTCGTCAGCATTTATTGATTTTCCAATCTTCTCAACTATATCAGGATAATAATTGGTAATGTTCTCAAGGCTCCTGGAATAAAGGATGATCTTGTCTTTTTGCATGTGGAGTTGAACGCGTTCTCCATCAAGTTTGTATTCTGCCGCAAACTCAGCCTCTATTTTCTCGTGAGCTTCTTGTGCACTCTTTACTCTTTCAGCAAGCATGGGACGAATTGGGCTGAAAACAGATACTTGGAAACCCATCAGTGAATTAATTCCATCTTTTGCAACGGCTTCTGCCACTCTACCCAAATCACTACAAACATTGTATGCATGTTCTAATAGATGTCTATTTTCCTTTGAACCTGTAAATGCAATAGACAATGCGTCAAGAATGGTATAATCAGCTACTCCTAATCGCAGATTGGCAGTAATTATTTTTACGATGAATCTTCCTTCTGTGGGACTGGCGTCATTTAATAGACTAGAAATATATTTCATTTTCATATTTTGAGATTTATTTCCCTTTAGGGACGATATCTTGAATAAAGTATCGTAAACCCTCTCTACGGTAATATCTTCCTTGAGAAAAGTTGTTTGTGTTTTTTGCTCCAATGTGCTAGCAGTAGCTTGGCCAAAATCACCTACTTTTTTGTACTCGTGTTCGATCCTCGATGCTGGGACTCCTGTTGATTTTGACAGTGCCACAATTACAGTTTTTTCAGCAACTCCGATTTCCACCCCTTCATGTTCAGGCCTCAATTTGCCTTGAAGCAAATATGTCACCTTTGAAATTATTTCAGATGGGGTGATCTTAAATAAATCCACTAAATGTTGAGTCAACTCCAGTCGTTTAGTAGTGCCACCCATGTATCCTAGAGTATCAGCAACCACTGAAAACTTCATATGAATATTTTCACAAACTGTAGGATAAAAGGTTGAGTTATTTTATGTGTAAATGTGTCTTGATTATTAATCGTATTTCAGGAGTTCTTTTCAAAACGATACTGTGAAAATCTGATGACTCTTCAGAATCCAAATATCTCTTGTTCCTCTGTAGAAATCCATCGAAGAAAACCCCGCAGATGTATCCAATGTAAATTCCATATGCAAAGTCTTCAAGGTTAGATGCTATGGCTAAGGACTTGTATTCGGACAAAACCATTTTGGGATAGTCCAACGCATACGTTATAACATCATTAAGATTTTTTTCCTCGATCACATCTATGCCCATATGAGTGCCCAAATTTAGCTTGTATTTAGAACTTTTGAAATTCAGGGTAAAGTCTCTAGATTGCCAGAAATTGAAATTCTCGTTCGTTTATAAATAGGAAATAGAAATCTCGATTATGGGTGGAGCAAAGAAAAAATCCCCGGCACAAGCAGAAAAGTCCCAGACTTCTGAAGCCGCGAAGAAAGATGGTTCAAAAAAAGACAAGAAAGAACAGAAACAAAGAACAAACGTTTCTGTAATAATAGATGAAGGCCAGGCCATGAATTTTATAAAAAGTTCTAAGGTCTTCACCGTACAAGAGCTATCCAGGCAAACAAATGTCAAGGTGTCGGCAGCAAACGCATATCTGCTAAACTTGTTAAAACAAGGATCAATAAAGAGAATAGGCGGATATAGTGGACATCATATCTATATACCGTCTTGAGATATAGAAAATATATCACCCGGTTTGATTTCTCTTAATGCTTCCAAGTTTGATGTTATTTTGCCAATAAGTGTCATAAGTTTGGTGGAAGCGACATCTTCCAAAAAGAAACAAATCGAACCATTCGACGCCATGAATCCAACTTCACCCTTTTTGAATTGTGTTCTGAGTTTTTCGCCACCTGCCGTAAGAGATGTATCCATGAATGCAATTGAATTACCAATCATGTGTGAATTGCCCTCTAGTGGTAACGCTCTTAGTATGGAGCCAACAGTTTTTGACGCCAAGTGACGTTTTAACTCCAATCTAATCTGTGCCTTTCCTTTCAGCGATAGTGTTAGATCAACTCTGGATACTGATCCGGCACTCATTTTTGAACGAGAGTATTATGAAATATATAACGTTTCTTACCGTTTTATCTTAATGTCTGATGAACCTGATGAAGTTAGTGTAGATACTGAAGAGGTTCCAGCAGAGGAAGAGCCTGTAGAATCAATTTTACCACGAGAAGCAGAACCTGTAGAAGTTGTACCTGAAGAGGGGGGGGAGGAAAAACCAGTAGTTAAGAGAGGAAAAAAGGAACTTTCACCAGAAGAACTTGCAGAACAAGAAAGGCTACAAAAAATCATCGCCGCAAGAGAAATTATTGAGGTAGATCCAATACACATTTCAATAGAATATGAAACTGTGGGGAAGGGTAAAATCATGATTGGTCCTCCTACACTTACACGCTTTGAAAAAGCTAGAATTCTTGGAGCAAGAGCATTGCAGCTTTCTCTCGGTGCACCACCATTCATTTCTGTACCTAAAGAGGTCGCAACATCACTTGATTTAGCTTACAATGAGCTGGAAAAACGCGTTATTCCAATTACAATAAGACGTGTATTGCCAAACGGTGATTTTCAGAATATACCAATTGATCTCTTCGACTAATGGATGATTTGTCGATAAGATTTTAATAGAATGTATAATTTGGTTTTTAGTGGAGCTTGTTGAGCGGAATAGAGGAAAATATGCAACTAAATGATATGCCATCTTGCTCAAAAGATGGAAAATTGATCACAATTAATCAACAACCAATAATGGAATACGCTCTTGATATTTTAACAGAATTGATAAAACATGGTACTGTGACTCTCAAGGCTAGGGGGGATTCAATCCCTACTGCAGTGGCGGTGGCAAACGTGATAACTGAAAACATGGTTAAAGGTAATTCTAAGATATCTAATATCGTAGTAGATAGCGAGAACCATGAAAATCAAGGTCCACTTGTATCAATAATTGAAATAACTATAACCAAAACAAATTAAAAATTACTTCTTGGGCCTGAAGGAGCATGTTTTCACATTCCTTGCATATTGCCTCATCTATGTTTGATTCTAGCTTGTGATGTATATCGCAGATCAAAAGGCTTGATTTTATGTAATTGCAGAGACCTATGAATTTTGAAAGACTAGAAGGCGTATATGCCATGTTAGACGCTAAATTGTTACAAATATCGCCAATCATGTTTGATACCTCCTTAACTGCAAGGAGCTTGTGAATGAGTTCGGGATCGCCTCTAGTTCCTCTGACATAGTTACTGATTGCAGCTTGGGTCACTCCTAACATCTTTGAAACTTCCTCTTCTCGTATTTTGTGATCCTCGATGAGTTTTTTAGCCAAGATGGCCCTCAATGCAGGAATCAGTGTCTTTGTCTCAATCTCGGCGGGCAAAAGCATACGGTTTTTTTCTTTGTAAAATATTTAAATCTAGTCTTTATCTCCATGATGACTTATTTGAGAGATTGCTTGAGATCAACTAATTGCAAGATATTTGTTCAAGACTCCAATCACTTGTATCTGATGCCACTGTGAGATGTAAATCAGAAAGCATTTCTCTTTCAGGTGGTCTTGATTCCTCAATTCTTGCATCCTGTCTTGATGTCAACACAACCAAGGCATATGTTATGGTGGCCACAGATTTTCAGTCAACAGACTTGGTGAATGCCCAACTGGTTGCTAAGTTAAGTAACCTGAAACTAACTGTAATTTCTGCATCTATTGATGAATTATTACAAGCGATCGAACACACAATCAAAATTCTTCGTGTTTTCAATCCGATTGAAATCAGAAATAGCATTGTACTTTATCTTACAATGGAAAATGCAAAACATGATGGCTTCAAGTCTATTATGACAGGTGATGGGGCCGATGAGCTTTTTGCAGGCTATCGCTTCTTTCAAAGAATGTCGCAACATGATCTACAAAAAGATCTTGAACGAATATGGAAAATAATGCATTTTCCATCTGTGTCAATATCAAGGGCTCTAGGAATATCACTTCGAACTCCATTTCTTGATAAAAAAATTGTAGAATATGCAAAATTAATACCGCCAGAACTCAAGGTTCGTGAAGAAAACGGAAAAAAATATGGTAAATGGATTCTAAGAAAAACATTTGACAACATGCTGCCACAATCAATTGTATGGAGAGATAAAGATGCAATGCAAGATGGTTCAGGCACAAATGGACTGACTCATTTTTTTAATAGTCTTATACCAGACTCCATCTTTTCGGAAAAGATTAAAAATTATCTAAAAGAAGAACAAATCGAGTTATTATCAAAAGAAGCACTATATTATTACGAGATCTATAGGAGATATTGTGATTATCCTGCTAGACTTGGATCGTCAAAAAACAGGTGTCGGTACTGTAGTTATTCTGTTGAGGAGGGTTCACATTTTTGCCGAATGTGTGGAGCCTTTCCTATCTAATCCTTTTTCCACTTGTTAGGTTTTCTTACAAAAATTCTCTTACAACCATGACAACAAAAGTAATATTTTTTTCCTTTATATTCATATTCAAGAGCAAGCTTTTCATCAAGCTCTATTCCACAGACTGGATCTACTGGCATGTTTTGATTCTTCTGTCGTTTGTATTTAAAACTTACAATTGTGATGACAGTTCATTAACAAGATCAGAAAATTCTTTCTCACTTAACACGGGAATTTTTGCTAATTCTAAATTCTCGTCTACATGAGAAAGAGATTTTTGTCCTACCAATGGTGCTATGACACCAGGGGTGGACCTGACAAACTGAATTGCTCTGTGAGATGACCGTGTCAATTCTCCAAATTCAGGTAAGATCTTTGGCCCTAGTAGTTTTGACTGCATGAGGGGAACGCTTGTGAAAACTCCAATTCCAAGTTTGGTCGCAGCCTCAAAAATATTGAATGTCATGTCATCTTGTATCTGACTCTTCATGGTCAGAGCTTGATCTAAATGCATGTTATACGGAAGTTGTATGAATTTGAATCCATTTTCAGAGCCTCCCACATTTCTAGCTATCTTGGCAATATCAAAAATAGAGAGATATTGCGAATGTCCCTGCGGCACTCTAAAACAATCCCATGTGGCCATTCCGTAATATCTTATTGTTCCAGACTTTCTCTGATCCTCGTAAAACTTGAACACATCTCCAAGTCTTCTCATGAATTCATCCTTTGTCATGTCTTGGAGTTGTCCCTCAGCAGCATTGTGCAAATACATCAAGTCAATGCACTCTAGTCCCAAGTTACTGAGACTTCTGTTTAATTGATCTTGAAGATATGGTAGTGTCATACAGTGGTATCCTGAAGATATGTCTCCAGATTTGATTATGCCGGGTTTTACAAGAGTATTTTGAATATTCTGCCAAAAATCTTCTTTTACGTCACCATCATTTGTTATGTAGCCATTCTTTGTACTTACAAATAGTTGATCTCTTCTTATCTTGTTTTTTTCAATTAGTTGAGTGATTGCTTTGCCTACTGATCTTTCTGCTTTCTGTGCCCTGTAATTGATGGCGGTATCTATTACGTTTACCCCTAGGGTAGCTGATTTTATCACGGCATCCCTGACTAGCACATCAGTCGCGTCGTCTGGATTTCCAAGATACGTACCTATTCCAATAGACGATAACGTTAATCCATCAAATTGTTTGAAGTGATTTTTTGCGACATTTGGATGATTGTCTGCAAACTTGGCAGTTCCTTCTGATGTGGCATATCCTGTTATCACAAAATGGCTTTAGGCATGGTTGATTTAACTCTACTGAACAATTTTCAATATATGATCTACAATAAAGCTTACCACAAGTAAAACCCCAGTAATTCTGCTATATGACACAAAGTTTTTCATTATTGGAACAAGTTCTTCTACCTGATCAAATTTTTGTTTCAAGGACATGCCAGATTTTATTACAATGGGTATGGTGACAAATGTGATAAGCGATATGATTGGAAAAAAATGTAATGCAACAGCAGTTATGATTACTCCATATGATATAGCTGGGAAAATCCATATGCTTGCAGCAGCTTTTGCTTTTCCAAGTAATATGACAAGTGTTCTTCTTCCCTTTGACTTGTCTGCATCATGATCTGGAAATGAATTTACAAAGAGTACAGTTGATGATAAAATCCCAGAGATTATGCCGGCAAGTATGGGATCAATGGTTATTTGGGAGGCCTGCACAAAATATGTTCCAAGTACTATCATTGCACCCTTGATGGCAACAAAGGCTTCGCCTAGGCCTGAATCAACTATTCTTGTAGAATAAAAATAGATCGAAATAATTGCAAATCCCAGAATTATTGCAATAGTTATACCTCTCTCAAATACAAAATATGTCCCAATTAATGCACCACAGACCAACAGAATGACTCCTGCACGATATACTTTTGATGGATCGAGTAACCCCTCTGGTAAAACCCCAGTACCACCGCTGAATTTGGTTCTCTTAGTTTCAGTATCTATCTCTCTTTTAAAATCCCAGTAGTCATTGAGCAAGTCTACACTTGCATGTAGTGCTATGACTCCACCAAATGTTAACAATGCAAATTCTAGATTGATAGTTGTATTTTGCCACCAATTTATGGCAAGACCGAGAAAAACTGAGATTATTGATGCAAGTAAGAATTTGATTCGAACTATGCGTAACCAAGATGACAGCATTATGTAATATTCAGGTATTGGCCTATTTCGGTATATTGTCTATATCGGAAAAGCGTTGATTACCTCAATTTTTCCAAGTCTACATTTTCTACTGGTTTTCTACCATTGAAACCTTCATCTTTTCCGTGCCAGAACTTGATCTCAGTCTCACCTTCTTTCCAGCAAAGCCATATTTCTTCATTAAATCGAAGTGATGGGAAATCTAATAATCCATCATCTATGCTTTTTATGGTTACGCCTGTATTTTCCATGTCTTCTATTGCTTTGTAAAAATTTGATATTGCAGTATTGAGTTCTTGCTTCTTGAGAATATATTCTTTGAAACCGTTCCTGTATCCGGAATCTGATTCCATCTCTGTTTGTATTCTTATAACCTCATTTTTCAAATTTACCAGATCTTTAAACTTTTTAACTATGTGAGGAAGCATAGCGTTTGCCTCTTTTAGAGTGAAATGAGAAAACATTACCAAACTAGCATGAAGGCCTAGTTAAAAGTATTAAGCCTCATTCAATGAGGATATTAATTCAGCAATCATTCTTGATGCCAAGTGTGATGTTCTATCCCTGATGTCATAACTTGGACACACTTCCATGATGTCAAGTCCTACAATACAGCCCCTACTTGCTATTGCTTTGAGAATATATGACACCTCGAGATTTCCAAGTCCTAGTGGAACAGGAACTGAGACTCCAGGTGCATAAGCAGGATCTATTGCGTCCATATCTACTGAGACATACACATTTTTTCCAATCTTGTCAAGTATGACATCGATAATTTTTACTATGCCATTTCTAAGGATGTCAAGAGGAGTTATCACTGACAAATTGTATTTTTTGATGTTGTCTATCTCTTCTTGCTCGGGAGTTCTTATCCCTATCTGGACACTTGATTTTATATCTATGTAGGGTAATACATCGTGTAAGACTGAACCATAATAACCGCTAGACGAGCTAATAAAATCAGGGTGAGCATCGAAATAAACAAGAGATATCGACCCATATTTTTTGGATAGTGATTTGATGATTTCTGTAGAAATGGAATGATCTCCACCTATAGTTATCGGAATTTTTGATTTTGAAATTATCTTACCTATTGTGTCATTAACTTCAGTCTTTAGTATGTTCCCATAATCGTAGACTTTTTTGTTTATGCCTCCAAGCGGAAATCCAACAGAAGTTTGGCTGTCTCTCTTGTAAGTGTCTCTTATGTTGGAAATCTCTCTTATCTTGTGAGGCGCTTCCGAAGTACCTTTACGTAGTGAATGAGATTTTGATTCGTCAGGGACCCCTAAAATAATAATGTTTGATTCGTCAAAGTTCTCAGTGTTTGCCCAGCATATCTTCATCCTTATACTCATAATTTGTAATTATAAAAAATTGACTAGTGAACATACATGTATCGCAATACAACACTGGCTAGATCTGATACGATATGTCTCCAACTTGCAATCTTTGGGTTCCTACCTTACTTGAAACCAATAGTGCCCCGTCGTCGTCTATTCCCAAGGCCCTTCCTTTTATTTCACCGTTAGGCGATGATATACTGACATTTTTCCCGATTGTCGAGGATCTTTTCTCCCACTCGTTTTTGATTCCATAAAGTTTGTTTGCAACTAGTTTATCGTATAATTGCTCAAATTCATACAAGAATGTTTGAAGTAGCAGTACGGGGCTTGACTTTTCTTTCTTACCTACCAGTGTTGTTACACCATAAAAATTCTCAGAGCTCTTGGCAATCTTAGTTATCTTGCTAGGCTGAATCTTGAAATTTATTCCAACGCCAATTATCAAGTAATCTATCTGATTAGACTCGATGGATGCATCAACTAGTATTCCAGCTACCTTCTTATCGTCTAAAGTAAGATCATTTGGCCACTTTAATTTGGGCTTTAAATCAAATACTTTTTCTATGGCAACGCAAAGAGCAAGTGAGGTAAGCATGGGAAATAGCGAAGCCTGTGAAATCTCAAAATTTGGTTTGAGAATGACTGATAACCATATGCCACCACTTGGAGACACCCATTTCTTATTTTGCCTTCCTCTACCATGCGTTTGTTGTTCTGATATTATGATGGTGCCATTCTCATGAGGCTTTGATGATGTCTTTAATGCAAAATTCTGTGTTGAATCAATTGTGTTAAAATAATATATTTTTCTTCCAATAATTTCTGTCTGCAATCCATCTGAAATTTCCCATGGCAACATCAGATTTGTTTTGGCAATTAATCTGTATCCATATTTCTGCTTTGATCTTATTTTGTAACCTAGGGACTGGAGTTTTTTTATATTCTTCCAAATAGCTGCTCTACTAAGCCCTACTGATCTACCAATATATTCTCCAGAAATAAATTCTGACTGATGAGATTTTAGTAA
>VFSW01002568.1_pt1 | contig 27451 bp, 28 predicted proteins | sample 5358111 | NCBI WGS metagenome assembly VFSW01 (sample SAMN11554181, study PRJNA540505) | mine drainage metagenome | isolation source: sediment from site ElyBrook_90M | place: USA: Ely Copper Mine, Vershire, VT | collected 2017 | reverse complement strand
TTCCAGTTGCCCCTGGGTCAGGTCGATCACCGCATTCGGCTCGGGATTGGGTATGGAAGCGGGTGTTGGCGTGATCTCATCAGTCATGATGCACCCCGGCGCTTCCCTGGCCAGAGCCGTTTTCGGGACCATTTTCAGAACTGCTTTCCGCACCGGTTCCAGATCCGGTCTGGCCCGCATCCGCGCCCGCCGAATCGCTGCCCGATGAATTTTTCGCCGCCGCCATCGCCATCTGCGCCGCGTACACCAGCCCCGCCACGCCGCCAAACAGGATGCCCACGACCGCGATCCACGTCTGGTGCAGCAGATTGTCCAGCCCCACGCCAGCCAGCCAGCCAATAAAGACCGAAGCCGGCAGCAAGAGCGCAATCTGCATCAGCCGCTCGGCCTGGATATACGCCGCCAGCCCGCCCGAGATCTTCTTGCGCGGCTGTCCGTCCGGGTTGGGGCGATTCAAGGGCATCCTTCGTGGTTATACACGATCGACGCCCCCGAACGCGAAAAGCCGCGGCTCACTTCTTGAGTTTTGAAGTGCTCAGTTTCGAAAGGGTCATCTGGTACTTGCCCTCATCGTCGTTCAACTGCGTCAGTCCGAATGTGACAACGTCTTCAGACTCCACTGGAACAGCGGCCGAAAAGAAATAAATCTTGCCCGGCTCGGCGGTGAAGGATGTCAATTCGACATTCTTCTTGAACCTGCCCAAAGTCGATTGCCAATTTGCGCACAAGTGGTGCACGCCCGGGTCCGCGGACAGCACAAAGTAGGAATTGCCGTTGTCCGCGCCCACCCAGGCGCCATCCATCCCGAAGCGAACCGTCGCATGCATGAAGGGACCGATCGGCTGATTCTCGTTCTCGATAAAGACGATCTGCGCCTTGCCGTCGGCCGGAGGCGAAGGCGCGGGCTGATTTTGCTGAGTTTTTACATTGAATTTGACGCTATCGCTTCCGCAGGCTCCGGGCAGGTTCATTGCCGAGGCGTAAACCGTAGAGACAAGGCAGAAAGAAAGAAGCAGTACAAAAAAATTTGGCTTCACGAGGATTCTCCTGCAAGCTTCGACCCTCGTTCCAGCCGAAAGTTGCGCCCACTCCGCAAGAATTCCCTTCATCGCGGCTTCCCCCATCGCCCCGCACACAATCGACGATATACTGGCTGTTGGACAAGATTCGCGGGTTACGCAAAGGAAGGCAAGAGTGTTCGATTCGGAGTTTGAGCGCAACCTCTTCGAGCTGCGCAAGACCAAGCTGGAAGAGATCGAGAAGCTGGGCCAGGCGGCCTACCCCAACCAGTTTCCCGCCTCGCACACCATCCCACAGGTGCGCGAGAAGTGGGGCGAAGCGACGGCCGAGGCGCTCGAAGCCGGCCGCGCCACCGTCTCCATCGCCGGGCGCATCATGGCCATTCGCGCGCAGGGAAAAGCGGGCTTCGCCACGCTGCAACAGGACGCCCAGCGGCTGCAGATTTACGTCCGTCTGGACGCGGTGGGCGAGCAGGGCTTCGCGCTCTACAAACTCCTCGACATGGGCGACCACATCGGCGTCTCCGGCTACCTCTTCCGCACGCGGACTGGTGAGTTAACGATTCACGTCGAGACGCTGACCTTTCTGGCCAAGGCGATGCTGGCCCTGCCGGAAAAATTTCACGGCCTGGCCGACGTGGAGCTGCGCTACCGCCAACGCTATGTGGACCTGTTCACCAACCTCGATGCGCGCGAGGTCTTCGTCAAGCGGGCAAAAACGCTGCGCGCGCTGCGTACGTTTTTTGACAGCCGCGGTTATCTCGAAGTCGAAACGCCGATGATGCAGCAGATCGCCGGCGGCGCTGCGGCGCGGCCCTTCAAGACGCACCACAACGCGCTCGATCAGGATTTGTTTTTGCGCATCGCGCCGGAGCTTTATCTCAAGAGATTAGTCGTGGGCGGCTTCGACCGCGTCTACGAGATCAACCGCAACTTCCGCAACGAGGGCGTCAGCACGCAGCACAATCCCGAGTTCACCATGCTGGAGTTCTATCAGGCTTATGCGAATTATCACGACCTGATGGATTTGACCGAGGAACTGATTGCGTTTGTGGCGAAGGAAGTGAACGGGACAACAATCACGAACTTTAATGGTGTTGAGATCGATCTGGCGAAGTGGCAGCGGCTGACGATGCGCGAGGCAATCCAACAAGCGATACGGGAATCGGGTCAAGGCATTGAAAATGTGGCTGAATATTCAATCGATTTTGACGATGTTGATGTATTGCGTGAGGCAATCCAACAAACGATTCAAAAATACTTTCAAGGCAATACAAATCCGACTGAATATACAATCGATTTTGACAATGTTGATGAATTTGGTCGATCACTCAGATCCTTGGCCAGTGCGATCGGAGATTTTCTCAATAAAGTCACTCAGGTAATACCTTCTCAAGCAGGTGTGAGAAGTGAAAAACTGAGCAGGCTACAGTTAGTGCAAAACGCCGTTGTCGATACGGACATCAAACTTTCTAACGGTATCTCTCTCGGCAAGGCCGTTTATTTCCTCTTTGAGACAATTGTAGAGCCTTTCCTCATCCAGCCGACGATCATCTACGACTACCCGACGGAAGTTTCTCCACTGAGTAAGCAGAAGCCCGGTGATCCGGCCCACGTGGAGCGCTTCGAGTTCTTCTGCGGCGGCTTCGAGCTGGGCAACGCCTTCAGCGAGTTGAACGATCCGGTGGAGCAGAAGAAGCGCTTCGAGGATCAGCTTGCCCAGCGCGCAGGCGGCGACGACGAGGCTCATCAGATGGACGAGGATTATGTCCGCGCGCTGGCCTACGGCTTGCCTCCGACCGCCGGCGAAGGGATCGGCATCGACCGGCTGGTGATGCTCTTGACCGGCTCGAAGTCGATCCGCGACGTGATTCTCTTTCCGTTAATGCGGAACAGAGATCAGGGAACGGACCAGCAGTGAATATACTTTTCGTAGGCGACATCTTCGGCAGCGCGGGGCGCAGGATCGTGCGCGAGCACATCGAGCACCTTCGCGCCGCGCATCAGGTCGAGCTGGTGGTCATCAATGCGGAAAACGCCGCCGGCGGCTTTGGCCTGACGCCGCAGATCGCCGATGAGCTTTTCGATCTGGGCGCGGATGTGCTGACCACCGGCAACCACGTCTGGGACAAGCGCGAGCTGATCGACTACATGAACGTTGCGCCCCAGAGCCGGGAGCGCGGCCGCCGCGTGCTGCGCCCGGCCAACCTGCAACCCGGCGTGCCCGGCTACGGCCTCTTCGAGGGAACCACTCAGAGCGGCGTGGACTACGCGGTCTTCACCTTGCAGGGCTGCGTTTTCATGAACACCACCAACGATCCCTTCCATGCCGCCGACGCCCTCCTGGCCGGCATCCGCGCCAAGGTCATCCTGCTGGACTTTCATGCCGAGGCCACGAGCGAAAAAGTGGCCATGGGCTGGCATCTGGATGGGCGCGTGACCGCCGTGCTGGGTACGCATACGCACATTCCCACAGCCGACGAACGGGTGCTGCCGAATGGCACCGCCTACCAGACCGACGTGGGCATGAGCGGTCCTTATGACAGCGTGATCGGCGTGGAAAAGGAGCTGGTGCTGAAGAAGTTTCTCACCGGAATGCCCAGCAAATTCGAGGCCGCCAAGGGCAACCCCAAGATGTGCGCCGCGCTCATCAACTGCGATCCCGCAACCGGGCGCGCCACGCGCATTCAGCGCATCATGCTCGGCGAGTAGATCAAAGGCAGTGATCGCTGCCCCCTCAGCGAATCAGAATCGCCTTCGACTCCGGATCGGACGCCTGAACAGGCTTTCCCTGCGCCTCGCGCGGCGTCCGTTCAACGGTCTTTTCCCTGCGCCGCGGCGTTGCCGAGTGCGTCGCCTTCAGCAGCTTCCCCTTACCGTTGAAGGTCATCGTCCACAGCATCGGCCGCAAAGCTGCCGACACATCCGTAAAAGAAATCACGGCGCCGCCGTCGATGGGCACCACCATCCTGCCGGTGGGGGCAGCCGGGAGCTTGCGAAAATCGGTCTGCTCCGCCGGGCCAATCTGCGGATGCGCGCCAGCCAGAGCAGCGTAGCACAGACCGGTTGCCAGCCAGTCGGGAGCTGCATCCGAGTTCTCCGCACCCGAATTTTCTTCAGAGCGGATGTGGTTGAAAGCTGCAATGGTCAGCGCGTTGATCGGCGCGGGTGAAAAGAGCGAATAGCCGCGGCGCACGATGGGAATAATGCGCACCCTCCCGTCGCCTGAGCCCGTTCCCGGACGCGGAATCGACGCCGAAAACAAGCTCATATCGCCGCTGCCGTTGTTGCGCGTGAATTGCAGAAACAGATGCCGGGGCAGCGCCGAACAGACAATCTGCCGATAACCCCACTTGCCCTGGTTGAATTCCAGTCCGGCAAAACCGGCGCGCTCCCCAATGTCCGCTTCCGCATCCGCCGCCAGATCGCGATCCTGCTCGCTCATCCGGTCATCAGCGCGGAACTCGACGGAATCCGCAGGCTTTGCCTCTTCGGTACCGTAGGAAAACAGAATGGGGTGATGCACCGCCTTGCGGAAATGTCGCGGCTGAGGGGCGGAGGCATCCTGATCCGTCTGCGCCGCAACAGGCGCACAGACCCATGCGACAGCGGCAAAGGCCAGGACGGCGGGGAGGATCGCGGTACGTTCCATGCTGCTCTAAGGCTACCACCACGCGACGACGCGCATACGGCCGCTGCGTGGGGCAGAGCTTTTTTGATTCCCTGGTGCTGATTGCCTGCCGTGGAAGTAGAAAAAGGGCAGCCCGATGAAGGCTGCCCCTTGATGGCCCAGGAGGAGGGTCTGGTGCGCCGGATTCTTGTCTGTTCCGGCGCACCGGCATTGGATCAATGCGCTACGTGATGCCCAGCCGCGGGCTTGCGCTTCTCGACCGTCTTCTTCACTTCAAGCTGAACGGCGCCGGCCCGCAGCACGATCTCGGCGGTTGCCGCCCGTGTCGCCGTGGCCGCAACCGGCTTGTAGGAATCGTAGGTTCCGATCAGCGTGGTGGCGGGCGGAATTCCATAGACGAACCCAATCGCCGGGATTTCCTTCTCGTCATCCAGGGGCTTGGCCAGGTTGACGATGAAGTCGGCGACCTTGGCAGTCTGGGCATCCTTGGTCACGGCAACCTTGATCTGCGAGATCACAGGCTGGATCTCCACCCGCGGCTCCACCCTGGTGTCCTCGTTCAGGATCGCGGCCAGCTTGTCGGTGTCAGCCGCCACGCCGGAGGTCAGAATGAACGTCTTCTTGGCGCTGAACGCATCGCTGGTCGCGGGAATGGTCGCGTAGGAGACCGGCACGCTCAGGTTGACCAGGAATTCGGTCTTCTTTTCGGCCTTGATCACTGTCACCTTGACAGCGGAGGCGGTAGCGTCAGTGACGATTCCCGGTACCGGTGTCACCTGATCCTTCAGCACGGCCCACAGCTTGGCCGCGTCATCCGGGCTGCCGTTGGCCAGTATGTACTCCTTGTCCTCCAGATTCAGAGTCGTCAGGTCGGGAGTCGTTGAAACCACGGTGTGCGCAATCTCCACAGGTGTCGGAGCCGGCGTGACGGCATAGGTTGCAGGCGGGAAGACGGTGTCTGCCGCCAGCGCCTTCACCGTATCCAGGCCTTCCAGATTGCCATGGAACTTGGTGTAATAGTAGTCCATCTTGGCTTCAATCTGGGCCTTGATGGGAGTAGCGTAGTTCCAGGCGCGGGCGTAGAACCAGATCGCCTGCACCGCATCGGGAGGATCCAATTTTGTGTACGCTTCCGCCAGTTGCAGAGTGTCCCACAAGCCCGGACCGCCCTTGGTCTGATCCGCCGAATAGAGCATCAGCTCGGTACGGTATTCGGCGATCCCGGCCTTGACATCCTTCTTGCCGATGATGTCGTCCTGGGCAATAGCCGAATGAAAGACCGGATAAGTGGCGCTGGTCTGCTTCTTCCAGTCGCCATCGGAGACTCCGGCCGGTTTGGCAACCGAAAGCCCCTTCAAGGCCAGCGCTCCGCCGTCATCGCAGGTCTGCGCATCCTGGGTCTTGGCGCATTGATTCTTGCGGATGTAGACCGAGATGAAGATAGCCTTCATGTTGGTGGGATCCACCTCCAGCAGGCGGCTGGCGGCGCTGAGCGCCTTGTCGGCGTTTTGCAGACTTTGATAGGTGTCAATCAGGTCGTTGAGAACCGCTGATTTGACGACACTGTTCGGATAAGCCTGCAAGAAGCTCTCCAGCGCCGTGGCCTTGGAAGCCGGGTCAGTCTGGCCGGAGGCCATTTGGTAGGCGTTGAACTCGGCCGGATCCTTGATGGTGATTGTGGAATCCTGGGCGCGCAGCATGGGCGCGTAGACGAAGCTGATGCTCGCCAGCGCCATCACAGATGCAAGGACTAACTTCTTCATTCAGTACTCCTGGGAATTGCCAAAATAGAGAACAATGTTGTAGCACCTGCTGGCGGAATAAGCAACCGTTCTTTGGACGGTCAAACGCGGAGATTGTGGACCTGCGAGTCTCCCCGGCTTCCAATGCGGTGTTGGATGGATTATAGAAAGCCCTGCTGCCCGTGACAAGCGGAGTTTGCGGCAAGCGATGAATTCTGGGGGGAAATCGGCACGGAAAATGATCGTTCCCGCCGGAATCTTCGCTTTTCCAGTCTCTTCCGGCGGATTTTCAGGTTCATTGCAGCAGCCGCACCAGTTCCGCCTGCTCGGCCAGAAAAGCGTCGTGACCGTGGGCGCTGGTCATCTCCCGATAGTCGGCAGCCACGCCGGCCGAGCGGATCGCCGCGGCCAGCTCACGCACCGATTGGGCGGGAAAGAGCCAGTCCGAGCTGATACCCACAAAGCTCAAGCGGGCGCGAATCCCCCCAAATGCCTCCGCCGCCGTGGCGCATCCGCGCTGCGGGTCCCAGATATCCATGGTGCGCAGAATCGCCAGGTAGGAGTTGGCGTCAAAGCGCTCGACGAATCGCTCCCCCTGATGGTCCAGGTAGCCGGCAATGTCAAAGCGCCCGCCAATCAGACCGCCGCATTCTTCGTCACTTTTCTCGCCCGCTCCCCACGGATCCTCCCCGCTGCGGTTCGGCTTGCGGCCAAAGCGCTCGTCAAAGAGTTCCGCGGATTTGTAGCTCATCATGCCCACCTGGCGGGCCAGTGAAAGCCCCCGGCGCGGCTGCCGCTGGGGCAGGTAGCGCCCGCCCAGCCACTCCGGATCGTGCCGGATGGCCTGCCGCTGCAAGTGGTTCAGCGCCAACCCCATTGCTGAAAGCGGCGCCACGCCGATCACCACCGCCCGGCGCACCCGTTCCGGATCGTGGATCGCCCAGTCCAGCGCCTGCATTCCGCCAATGGACCCACCCAGAACCAGCCGCAGCCGCCGCACCCCCAGCGAGTCCAGCAGCTTGGCCTGTGCGCGCACATTGTCGCGGATGGAAACCAGGGGAAAATCCGGCCCGTAGACCGCGCCCGTCTCCGTGTCCACTGAACCTGGCCCAGTCGAGCCGTAACAAGAGCCGAGCAGATTGATGCAGATGACAAAATCGTGTTCCAGCGAGAGCACCGCGCCGGGAGCGAAGATCTCCGGCCACCAGGCGCCCACCAGCGCCGAGCCGGTCAGCGCGTGGCACACCAGCACGGCGTTGTCCCTGGCCGCGTTCAGCCGGCCGTACACCGCGTAATGCAGCGTGGGACGGGCCAGGGAGCGCCCGCACTCCAGCCTCAGGTGCTCGTCGAGCACAAAGTCGCCCTCATAGGTCGGGGTCAGGGTTGCCCCTTTGGACCCCCGAGGGGCTGGCCACGCCTCGGCCCCTGTGCTCGATTCGGTCATAACCTTCATTGTGCAACAGAACCCGCACTTTCGGCTGGACAGGCAAAACTATGCCCGTTGGCGATGGCAATCGCCTGGTCAAGATCGGCCAGAATATCGCGAATATCCTCAATCCCCACCGACAGCCGCACCATCTCCGGCGTCACCCCGGTGGTGGCCTGCTCGACCGCCGAAAGCTGCGCGTGCGTGGTCGAGGCCGGGTGAATCACCAGCGATTTGGCGTCGCCGATATTGGCCACCAGCGAGAACAGCTTCAGCGAATTGATCAGCGTCTTGCCCGCCTCGTATCCGCCCCCAACGCCTGCGTCGGAACGAGATTTGACTCCAAAGGTCAGCAGCGCCCCCTGTCCCGCGGGCAGGTACTTCCGTCCGCGCTCATAATACTGGCTCGATTCCAGCCCCGGATAGTTGACCCACTCGACGCCGGGATGCTGCTCCAGATGCTTGGCCACGGCCAGCGCATTCGCGGAGTGCCGCTCCAGCCGCAGATGCAGCGTCTCAATGCCCTGCAGCAGCAGGAACGCGTTGAACGGCGACAGCGCCGCGCCCGTATCGCGCAGTCCCTGCACTCGCGCCTTGAGGATAAAAGCCAACGGTCCGAAGGCCTCGGTGTAGACCAGGCCGTGATACGAGGGGTCCGGCTCGGTAAAGTCCTTGAAGCGCCCCGACGCCGCCCAATCGAACTTGCCCGCGTCCACAATCACCCCGCCGATGGTAGTGCCGTGGCCACCCAGAAACTTGGTCGCCGAATTCACCACGATGTCCGCGCCCCACTCGATCGGCCGCACCAGCGCCGCCGAGGCCGAGGTGTTGTCAATCACCAGCGGCAGCCCGTTCTCGTGGGCGATGGCGGCAATCCGCTCAATGTCCACCACATCCAGCTTGGGATTGCCGAGCGTCTCGGTGTACACCGCGCGCGTCTTCGGAGTGATGGCCTTGCGCAGACCGTCGAAGTCGTCCGCGTCCACGAATTTCACGGTAATTCCCAGCCGCGGCAGCGTGTAGTGGAAGAGATTGTAGGTGCCGCCGTAGAGCGAGGTCGTGGAAACAATCTCCTCGCCCGCCGCGGCCAGCGTGGTGGCCACCAGCGTCTCCGCCGCCTGCCCGGAGGCCGTGGCCAGCCCAGCCGCGCCGCCCTCCAGTGCCGCTACCCGCTTCTCAAAAACGTCCGTCGTCGGGTTCATGATCCGCGTGTAGATGTTGCCGAACTCCTTCAGCGCAAACAGCCGCCCGGCGTGGTCCGCGTCCTGAAAAAGATACGAGGTGGTCTGGTAGATGGGCACGGCGCGCGCGCCCGTGGCGGGGTCGGGCGCCTGGCCCGCATGAACGGCGAGAGTGGCAAGATGCTGCCTCACTTCAGACATGATCGGCTCCTTGAGGTTTGAGGTCGCATTGTCAGCGACTAAGATTGGGTGCAATCCTTCACGTTCTTTGCGAAGGGTGGGAAACTGGGTGCCCCAGGTCTCGCCTTTGAGACCTGGGAAAACAGGCACAAAAACAAAACGGCCCGCATCCTCATCGGACCGGGCCGTCAGCTTCAAGATCGGTTGCGACTAGCGCATCTGCCTCTCAAGTGCCACATGGACGGGTCCGCACACCATGCACATACACATGGCCATGGCCCCAATTCCGAGTTCCCTTGAATTCAGCATTGCAAGCAGTATTCACGGTATGTAGAGCGTTTGTCAATCCGAGCGATCCTTTTATCTGAGGGTTGAACGAAATATCCCGTTTACATTCTTGTGTTTGTGGCGTATTCTTTCGACTAATCCCAATTTGGTCCAGATCGAAAATGAGTTTAGCGGACTTTCTAGCCAAAAAAATTGCAGAAAATAACTTGCACACTGTTAACCTTTAACTTAATATTCAGGAGAAGAGGATTGAACGCCGAACGAAGGCTGGCATATTCCGGAAGGACGTTCAAAATTGCGTTTGCTCGCGATCATTCCGGAGTGTCACTTGCCGAAAAGTTTTACGATGGTTTACCCCCAGACGAAAAAGCGCAGATGCTCAGGCTTTTCCAGATTCTGGGCGATGAGACCATTGGAGTGCCAAGGAATCCCAAAAAATTCGGAGTTCTTGACCATGAACTTTACGAATTCAAATCCTTTCAAATTCGAATGCCGTTTGCGTATGCGAAAGGCGACCGAGGGCTGGTACTGATTTCGCACGGATTCAGAAAAAAGAAGGACAAAACGCCTCCATCGGAGATAGCCAAGGCGAAGAAGATTCTCCAGGAAGATGCCGAGGTCTCCAAAGTCTGCATAATCACAGATCATCAGAAGAGAAAGCGGCCATGACCACCAAATTTGACGAATTGATGCTCGATCCCGAATTCAGAAAACACTACGCCGTCGAGAGCTTCATCGGGGATACTGCTGAACTGATTTGGCAATTGCTTGTACGGCGTAATATGAAGCAGTCCGACCTGGCCCGACTGCTGAATAAAACTCCCGCGTTTGTATCTCAGCTTTTGAACGGGAAAGCCAACATGACTATCCGTACGCTTGCAGAGATCGTGTATGCGCTCGGAGCAACCGTCGAGATCAGCGCGCAGGATGAGAAAAAATCCTCCTGTGAGGCCATCGACGACCCTCAAATGCATCCCTTTCGAATCCAAATGCCCGTGCGTGACTTCGTCCCTTATCACTGGGAGAGTCCCAAAATCGTGCAACCCAAATCCCGTGAAGCTGACACTCGTTCGGGAGTTGCAGCATGAACACGTATACGATCTTCCAGACCAAAGAAGAAACTGAACTCGCAATTGCGATCAGCAAAAATGCACAGATCAACGACGTGCGCCTAGCGCGTGCAAAAATCACTGCTGATCGCCCAGGAGATGCCCTTAAGACCCCCATTGCTGCCTCGTTGGGAGTAAAAGCCAAGGAGGTTGAGAGTTCTACCGACCAACTCTTTATCGAGGTTAGCCTTCGCCTGGCCGGATCAAAAAAGGATGAGAGCTCCAAGAGTAGAATCGTAGTCTGCGTTGAATGCACATTTGAAGTGATCTATCAATTGCACTCGGAATTCACACCTACAAAGGAACAAATCAAGGCTTTTAAAGACGGGAATGCTGTCTTCAATTGCTGGCCGTACTGTCGCCAGTATGTTCAAGAGATGACTATGCGGATGGGATTTCCACCGCTGATGCTCCCTCTTCTTCGTGTGCAAACCAAACACCGTGAGAACAGAAAATTGTCGAAGCCTGAGTAGATTTGACATATGCTTCGAGATGTCGTTGTTTTGCACCAACGTTCGTGCGTGATTTAACTCCCTACTCCTCCGCCTTCCAAACGTAGGCCCCCGGCTGCGGCAATCCGATGTGCGCCAGCACCCGATCCACAAACTGCCGCGCCATCTCGGTAGAATCGATAGGCTTGTTGTAGAACGACGGAATGCAGGGAAAGATCACCGCGCCGGCCTCGGCCGCCAGCGTCATGTTGCGCAGATGAATGCGGTTGAAGGGCGTCTCGCGCACACAGAGCACCAGCGGCCGCCGCTCCTTCAGCGTCACGTCCGCGGCGCGGGCAATCAGCGAGTTGGCCAGCCCGTTGGCAATCGCCGCCAGCGTCCCCATCGAGCAGGGCAGCACGATCATGCCGCTCGATGGATAACTGCCCGAGGCAATCGCCGCGCCAATGTCCGCATCGGCAAGCGGAACGGTCTTCTTCGCCAGCGCGCCCACCAGCTTTTCCAGCAGATCGTTGCGCCCGCTCAAGCCCAGCTCTTCAGCCATTACCCGCAGCGAGTTCTCCGAAGCCGCAAAGTGAACGCGGGCGACGCGCTCGTCGGCTTCCAGCGCGCGCAGCATCTCGCGTCCAAAGACCGCTCCCGATGCGCCGGTAATTGCTACGGTGAGATTCATGGCTTCGATTGTGAGGACTCCTCTTTCTTTCTGTTCTCCTTACTCTCAAAAGGAGCAACACGCGATTTTCGAGAACGTTCCAATGCGCATAACATTCCTGAGCGAGGCACGAGTATGCCTCCAGTTAGCTGCCAATTTCTCCTGCATAGTCTTTGAATGCTAAGCCTGCAAGTAATCCCGCAGTAAATGCAATAGCCATTGCAGCAAGAGTATATAGAACTGTTTTCAGCTTCTTCTTGCTTCTAACGATTGAAAATACAATCACCGCCAAAAAAAGCAAGGCAAAGCCGCCTGCTGCTCCACTATTCATTTGATTTCTCCTCTCACTCCCCCGGTACCCACTCGAAGATCGCGTCAACGTTGCCGCGCTGAAACAACCGCGCCGTATGCGCATTTTCTGGGTGCCCCAAGTCCCGATTTTCGGACCTGAAAAACAGCTATTCCTACATCCCCGCCCACTCCTCCAGCATGATGGAGTACTCCTCCGAGTGTCCAACCGCCGTAAACCGCTTCACCTCGTTGAGCGCTTCATTGCGTTCCCCCGCGCCCCACAGCACGCGAAACAGCAACAGGGAAACCCGCTCCGACTCCGGCGCCAGTTGAATCGCAACCCGGCAATGCTCGATCGCCTCGCGATTCCTCCCACCGTGCGACAACACCCAGCCCAGGTAGCCGTGCACAAGCGCAACCCTGGGAAACTCTTCCAGCAGTTCTGTCAGAATCGTCTCCGCGAATGTCGTGTCGTTGCTGGCCACCGCATCCACCGCATGGCCGATCACCTCGGTCACGCGCGGATGCTCCTCTTCTTGCCGCTCGCTCATGGTTTACTCCCCCAGCACACGCCGGAAGATCGCATCCACATTGCCCAACTGCCGTATGTAGTCGAAGGTTTTTCCCAGTTTTTCCGGAGTGAGCAGCGCGGTGATGGCCGCATCTTTCGCCACCTCGTCGCGAAAGACCAGATCCTCTTTCCACGAACGCATCGCGTGGCTCTGAACCAGCCGATACGCGTCCTCGCGCATCATTCCCGCCTCGGCCAGATCCAGCAGCAACTGCCCGCTGAAGATCAACCCGCCCGTAGATTCGAGGTTTTTCTTCATCCGCTCCGGATACACCAGCAGCCGGTCAATCAGGTTCTCCGTCTTGGCCAGCAGATAGTCCACCAGAATCGTCGAATCGGGAAAGATGACGCGCTCCACCGAAGAGTGCGAGATGTCCCGTTCATGCCACAAGGCAATATCTTCGAAAGCCGCCTGCGCATTGCCGCGCAGCACGCGCGCCAGCCCGCTGATCTGCTCCGAAGTGATCGGGTTCTTCTTGTGCGGCATGGCCGAAGAGCCCTTCTGCTTCTCGCTGAAGTACTCCTGCGCCTCGCGCACCTCTGTGCGCTGCAGGTGGCGCACCTCTACGGCGATCTTGTCCAGCGTGCCGCCGACAATCGCCAGCGTGGAAATATACGCCGCGTGCCGGTCGCGCTGGATCACCTGCGTAGCCACCGGAGCGGGCTTTAGCCCCAGCCGCGCGCAAATCCTTTCCTCGTGCTCTGGCTGCAAATGGCCAAAAGTACCCACCGCGCCCGAGAGCTTCCCAACGCGCATATCTTCAGCAGCCGCGTCAAATCGCGCCAGATTGCGCTCCATCTCGGCAAACCAGTTCAGCAGCTTGAGCCCGAAGGTGGTCGGCTCGGCGTGTATTCCATGTGTCCGGCCAATGGTGGGCGCGTGCTTGAACTCGACCGCGCGCCGCTTCAGAACCGCCATCAGCTCAACCATGCCCGCGCGCAACAGCGCCGAGGCTTCCTTCACCTGCAACGCCTGCGCCGTGTCCACAATATCGTTCGAGGTCAGCCCGTAGTGCAGCCAGCGAGACTCGCCATCCAGGCCTTGGTCTTTCATTGTTTCGGCTACGGCAGTCGTGAAGGCGATCACGTCGTGCTTCACCTCGGCCTCGATCTCCTGAATGCGGGCCACGCTGAAACCAGCCTTGGTGGCAATCGCCTCGGCGGCCTCGGCTGGAATCACGCCGTCCTCCGCCAAAACGGTGCTGGCCGCTGATTCCACTTGCAGCCAGCAGCGGTACTTGTTCTCTTCGGTCCAGATGCGGCCCATCGCCGGGCGGGTATAGCGGTCAATCAACGGATGCTCCTTGCGCAAGCCACATTCCGCGGCCCGGCTCCAACTCTTGATTGTACGGGGAAACAGGACTCAGCCGCGAGCAATCCCCAGCTTCTCGCGCAACTCGTCCAGCAGCAGGCCGCGTCCCGGCTTGTAGGGTTGAAACCACTCGCCGTCGATCACCAGTTGCGGCACAGCCCGCTTGCCGACATGGCGAATCACCTCGGCCGAGGCTGCCGGGTCGCGATCCACATCGATCTCGGTATAGGCAATGCCATGGGTGTTGAGAAAATTCCGCGCCGCACGGCACTCCCCGCACCAGGACACTCCATACATCCGCACGTTCATGCGCTTATTTTACCCAAATCTGCGCTGTTACCATCAAGGACAATGACCGCCGACAAGATCAAAACGCTTCTGAACCTGCAACCGCACCCGGTCGAAGGCGGCTCCTTCCGCCAGACGTATGTGAGCGAGGAGAAAGTGTCCCTCGCGCGCGGCGTACGCACGGCGGGCACGGCGATTTACTACCTGCTGGAACCGGGAACCTTCTCGGAGATGCACGTCCTCGCCTCCGATGAAATCTTTCACTTCTATCTCGGCGACCCGGTGGAAATGCTGCAACTTTACCCGGACGGGCGCTCCGCAGTCTTTGTTCTTGGGCCGGATCTGGCGGCAGGACAGCATGTACAGCTCATCGTGCCGGCCGGAGTCTGGCAAGGCACGCGGCTCATCGGCAGCGGCAAACTCACCCTGCTCGGCTGCACCGTGACGCCGGGCTTCGACTTTGCCGATTACCGCGGCGGGAGTTATGCCGCGTTAGCGGAAAAGTGGCCCGCGGAAGCAGAGAGAATCCAGGCGCTGACGAGAAGTTAGCGCTATCGCCGCTCACGAAAGAAACTCCGCAATAACTCTGCTGACTCGTCGGCAAGAATTCCCTGCTCCACCTGCATCTGATGGTTGAGCTGCGGGTGATTCAGCACCGAGAGCACCGACCCGCAAGCGCCCGCCTTGGGATCGGCAGCGGCGAAAACTAACTTGTGCAGCCGCGCATGAATCATCGCGCCCGCGCACATCGCGCAAGGCTCCAGCGTGACATACAGCGTACAGCCCAGCAGCCGGTAATTGCCGACAGCCGCGGCCGCCGCGCGCAAGGCCACAATCTCCGCGTGAGCCGTGGGGTCCAGGTCGCGCAGCACGCGGTTCTGTCCGCGCGCAACGATTTCGCCATCGCGAACGACGACTGAACCGATCGGCACCTCACCGGCTTCGGCAGCCTGCCGTGCTTCGGCCAGCGCGGCCTGCATCAAATCAATGTCGGTCACGTGAGAATTCCGCCCGGACGCAGGTATTTGAAGTTGATTCCTGCCAATCCTCGCGAATTGAGCATACTCGCCAGATGCCAATCAATGGTCAGAATCACATGATTGGTTGCCAGGCGTGTAAGTGCTGCATCGGTGAGGCCAAACTCGACTGAGCCTGGGTCGGGCATGATTGTGGAAGCTGGTTCATGGAATTCCGGAATCAACGCAACGCCCTCAGAAATATGCAAACTCCATGCGGGCTTTCTCCACGATGGCAAGGCATTGGCTAGATTGGATACCTCGGTCAAAACGTGAGGGGTTGTTCTCAATTCTCCGAGTCCTGCAAGTGTTTCGCCCAGAATGAATATATCGTTCGAATTAAATGCGTTCAGGCGCTTGAAGGTGCTGATCAGCGATGGATCGAAACTTGCGCACCAATACAAGAGGAGGAGGTTGGAGTCAAGGACAACCGGCCAGCCAACGAAGGGGGTAAGCGCTGGATGGTTCTGCTGGGTCATGCAGCATACTGCTTGATTGCAATGAGTCTGCCGTCTTCGGCGTCAAGCGTGACAATCTTGGCAACTCGCTTGAAACCAAATGGAGTAACCTGTTGACCCAGAAACTTCGCAGTCTCTGGATCGCCAACACTGAAAGTTAATTTCCATGCTGGCAGCTTGGCGCCTTCTGCTGTCTCAAACGCCCCTGACTCAACCTCTTCCAGGCGTATGTCCTGCGTCCCGGCAAGATCGGGCATGATCTCCTGAATATAGCCAATCGCCTTCTGTGTCGCCTCACGCGGACTCAGCATGCCATTCTCCCCTCGGCAGTATTCTACCCCAAAACGGTTTCTCCCGCAGCCGGCTGCTGCTGCGTCATGCAATGCAGCGTGCCCAGCCCCCACACCAGATCCACCGCGTGAATGCCGACGACTTCGCGCTCCGGAAAAACCTCGGCCAGCGTGTTCAGCGCGATGCGATCATTGGGGTCGTGAAAGGTGGGCACCAACACCAGACCGTTGGCAATATAAAAGTTGGCGTAGCTGGCCGGCAGCCGCTGACCGCGAAACATGACCCGGCGCGGCAGGGGGATTTCCACAATGTCGAATTGCTTTCCGTTCAGCGCACGCGCGGCCTTCAAGCGGGCGAGGTTTTCGGCCAGGGGCGCGTGGTTTGGGTCATCCCTGCTTGGCTCGACAGCCGTAACAATCGTCGTGGGAGTTACAAAGCGAGTTATATCGTCGATGTGGCCGTGGGTGTCGTCGCCCGCGATGCCGCGACCAAGCCAGATCACCTGATCGATGCCGAGAAAATCGTGAAAGGCTTGCTCTAACTGCGCGCGGCTGAGGCCTGGATTGCGCTGCTGCACCTCGCTCAACAGGCACTCCTCGGTAGTCAGCATCACGCCCGCGCCGTTCGTGTCGATGGAGCCGCCTTCGAGCACGACACGATGCGAGGAACCATTCGCCAGCCGAACCGCAGGCTCCCACGCGGGCAGTCCAAGCAACTCGGTGATGTGCCCCGGCAGCGCATCGTCCAGCGGCCAGTCGTCGTACTTGGCCCAGCCATTGAAGCGCCAGTTGGTAATGCCGGCCTTGCCCTCTGCATTGCGTACAAAGATCGGCCCGGAGTCGCGCGTCCACACGCGGTTGGTGGGCCAGGAATGAAAACTGACCTGGGCAAGATCGGCTCCGGCGCGCGCCAGCATTCCGCGCACACGCTCTTCGGCCTTGGCGCTTTCGACGACCAGATGCACGCGCTCATGCGCGGCCAGCAACCGCACAATCTCCGCATACAGCCACGGAATGGCTTGAAACTTTCCCGGCCAGTCTTCCGGATTGTGCGGCCAGGCCAGCCAGCTAGCCTCGTGCGGCTCCCATTCGGCGGGCATGAGGTAGCCCAATGCGCGCGGCGTCTTTTCTGGAGTAGACGGGACAGTCATTTCTTCTTGCTCTCTCCGTCCGTCGTCCAGGTGTTTACCGGATCAAGAAAACGCTGATTGATGGGCGCATACGCATCAATCCGCCGGTCGCGCAGAAACGGCCAGTTACGGCGCGTCTCTTCGATCAGCGCGGGATCGATCTCGGCGATCAAAATCTCCTCGGCGTCGTGCGCGGCTTTGGCGATCACCCGTCCAAAGGGATCGGCCAGAAAGCTGCCGCCCCAGAACTCGATGCCCTGCCCTTCGGCGCGATTGCCAAGAATATCCCCATGCTCGGGACCCACGCGATTCACGCCCGCCACGTACACGCCGTTGGCGATGGCGTGCGAACGCTGGATGGTTTGCCAGGCGTCGTACTGCGCCGCGCCGAACTCGGCCTTTTCCGCCGGATGCCAGCCGATGGCGGTGGGATAAAAGATCGTTTCCGCTCCTTTGAGAGCCGTCAACCGCGCCGCTTCCGGATACCACTGATCCCAGCAGACCAGCGTGCCCACGCGCCCAAATGCCGTATCCACTGCCTGAAAATCAAGATCGCCGGGAGCAAAGTAATACTTCTCGTAATAGAGCGGATCGTCCGGAATATGCATCTTGCGATAGACGCTCGCGATGGCCCCGTCGGCGTTCAAGGTGACCGCCGTGTTGTGATAGAGCCCCGGCGCACGGCGTTCAAAGAGAGAGGCGACAATCACCACACGCAGTTCACGGGCCAGCTCGCCAAGCCGCGCTGTTGACGGGCCTGGGATCTCCTCGGCCAGGTCAAAAAGACGCAGGTCCTCGCGCTGGCAGAAGTACTGCGTGCGGAAAAGCTCCGGCAGGCACACGATATTCGCGCCCCGCCCGGCCGCTTCGCGGATGTGCGCCATGGCCGCATTGAAGTTGGCCTCCGGGTCCGCGGTCATGCTCATCTGCACCAGACCGACGGTGTATTTGCGTGTGTTGGCCATCGTCGCTTTCAATCCTTTGCAGTGACACAGCGAGTTCAAAGACGCAACAAGGCCAACCCCCTGGGGCGGGATTGGCCTCAAAAAAAGTACGCCGAACGCAGTTCCTACTCGCCCAGAATCAAGACAGCCGCGGCGATGGTGGTGGTCCACAGCCCGCGCTTGTCGCCCACGGCCGATTGCGTAATGTTGCTGGTGCGCACAATCTTGTTGGAGATGCGGTAGATCTCCTTCTTCTCGTCCCAGCTCTTGTCCGGATCGAATTCCACGTCCAGAGTCGTGGCCAGCATTTCGGCGGCCAACTCTTCGGCGTACTCGCCGGCCTGCTCCTCGGTCTCGCCAAAGCTGTGGTGCTCACTCAGGTAGCCGTAGGTGTTTTTGTCGGCGGGGATGGCCACGCCGATGCTCGCCACCAGCAGCCGGTGCGCCTCGCGTGTGGAGTTCTCCGCGATCACCGCGAAAACCACTTCGCCGGGATGCAGGTAGGTCAGTCCTTCCTTGCGCGTAATCACCTTGCACTGCGGCGGAAAGATGGAAGAGACACGTACCAGGTTCTGCGAGGCAATGCCCGCGTCCCGGAGTGCCAACTCAAAGGAGGTCAAGCGCTCCTTGTGCTTGCCTACGCCCTTGGTGAAAAACATCTTCTTCGGGACCATGCTTTTTCCCAATTTCTATGTGTCCTCCGTGTGTCTGAAAATCGGTTTATTTTTTTCGAACGTACCCGGATGAGTCTATCGCATCCGGGCGGCTGAAAACCGGATTTACGGCAAATTCATGGTACGTTTGTGCGGGCCAGGCTGGGCGGGCGGCTGTCTGCCTCGTCTGTGGACAGCCGGAACGGCGCGCAGAGCGGCATTTTGCGGCGATTTAGAGGCCAATCAGGGGGATTCACGCGGCAGATCAGGCTTCCAGCAGCGGGTTCACCCAGCGCAACCCAGGAAAGCGGGCAAAGTCGCGGTCGGTGGTGTGCAGCACTCCGCCGTATTCGATGGTCACCGCAGCCAGTTGCGCATCGGTCGTCATCGGCCCTCTGGCTTGGCCTTCCAGAAGCATTCTGCGCAGCAGGCTCCAGTGGCGTTCTCCGGGCGTCAAAACGCGCACATGGGGCAGGTGCATCCATTGCTCCACCACTGCAAGCGCACTCTCCATCGGCACTTGATTGCCGGAAATGCGCGGGTCCGTGGAGATGCGCAGAAAGCCATGAATCGTCTGCCAGGACAAACCGATCAGCTCCGGCCCGGAGACCGCCGATTGCCACCATAGCCGCGCCTTGTCGTGCGCGATTGCCCTGCCGTCACAGGCGTATAAAAGCAGATTGACATCAAGAACAATCATCTGTGGCCGGACCCGTCCAACTCCTCCAGCAGCGCCTCGATGTTGTCGTAGTTCTGCCCGGCACGCACACCCATGAAAAGAGGCGTCACCACAAACGGCGGTCGTTCAACGTTTTTCTCTTCGGCCGTCAGTCCACGGCGCAACAGCCGGTTGACCGTCCCCTTGAAGGAGTCACCGCTGCGCCTCTGCTCCTGCTCCACGAGCACGGCAATGTCGTCGTCGATGGTGAGAGTAGTTCGCACATCATGATGTTCTCTCTAAAGACATCATGATGTCAAGCACCTGCGGTACTGTCAACCCCGCGCCATGCCTCCCGCCATTGTCGCCGCCAATTTCCAGGTGGTAGCCTTTTACCTGACGGTATGTGAGAGGGGACACAACGAAGACCATGCAAACCACCTACAACGGGCTGGAGATGCCGAAGAACGGCCAGCCGATCGAGTACACCGACGGGCAAATGATTGTGCCCGACAATCCCATCATTCCTTTTATCGAAGGCGACGGCACCGGGCGCGACATCTGGAAGGCTTCGCAGCGGGTCTTTGATGCAGCGGTCGAGAAAGCCTACAGCGGCCAGCGCCGCATTCACTGGTTCGAAATCTTCGCCGGCGAAAAGGCCTTTCGCCAGTTCGGCAACTGGCTGCCGGAGGACTCCGTGGCCGCGGCGCGCGACCTGCGCGTCTCCATCAAGGGACCGCTCACCACGCCCATCGGCGGCGGCATCCGCTCGCTGAATGTAGCCCTGCGCCAGACCCTCGACCTCTACACCTGCGTGCGCCCGGTCAAGTATTACCAGGGCGTGCCCAGCCCCGTGAAGCACCCCGAAAAGCTGAACATCGTCATCTTCCGCGAGAACACCGAGGACGTGTACGCGGGCATCGAATTTAAGGAAGGCAGCGAGGATGCGGCCCGTCTGCTCTCGTTCCTGAACGACGACCTCCTGTCCAAAACCAAGAAAAAAATCCGCACCGATTCCGGCGTGGGCATCAAGCCGATCTCCATTTTCGGAACCAAGCGCCTGGTCCGCGCCGCCATCAAGTTTGCTCTCGATGAGGGGCTGAGGACGGTCACGCTGGTGCACAAAGGCAACATCCAGAAGTTCACCGAGGGCGCATTCCGCGAGTGGGGCTACGAGGTCGCGCAGCAGGAGTTCCGCGCCCAGACGGTCACCGAACGCGAAAGCTGGATTCTCGGCAACCATGACGCCAACCCCGCGCTCACCGCGGCTGAAAACGCGGCGCTGATCGAGCCCGGCCTTGACATGGCCTCGCAGGCCTATCAGGACGCCGTCGCGGCGGAGGTGAAGCAGGTTCTCGACACCATCGGCGCAACGCACGGCAACGGCGCGTGGAAGTCGAAGGTGCTCATCAACGACCGCATCGCCGACTCCATCTTCCAGCAGATCATCTTGCGCCCGGAGGACTATTCGGTGCTGGCCACGACCAACCTCAACGGCGACTACATCAGTGACGCGGCAGCCGCGCAGGTCGGCGGCCTGGGCATCGCGCCGGGCGCCAACATCGGCGACGGCTATGCGGTCTTCGAGGCCACGCACGGAACCGCGCCCAAGTATGCCGACAAGAACGTCATCAACCCCGGCTCGGTAATTCTGTCGGGCGTGATGCTGCTGGAGTTCCTCGGCTGGAAGGAAGCGGCGAAGCTGATCGAGCAGGCCCTCGAAAAGACCATCCTGCAGAAGTTCGTCACCTACGACTTCGAGCGGCAGACGGCTGGAGCGACCAAGGTCGGCACCAGCGAGTTCGCCACGCGGATCATCGGCAATCTGTAGAAGCAGGGACTAGCGACTAAAGGACTAGGGACTGGAAACTGGAGGCTTGGCATCAGTTTTGAAAGGCCACGACTTCAGCCGTGCCGCAAACTGCTTCCAATTACCTACCTGGCTTCAGATGAAGGGTACGGGCTTCAGCCCGTACCCTTCAACCGGAAATTACGAGTTACTTGACTGATTTTTGAGATTTAAGGAGAAAAGCAATGCGTAAGAAAGTAAGTATTGTCGGCGCGGGCAACGTGGGCGCGACCTGCGCGCACTGGATTGCGGCCAAGGAACTGGCCGATGTGGTGCTGATTGACGTAGTGGAAGGCATTCCACAGGGCAAGGCGCTGGATCTGCTGGAAGCCATGCCCATCGAGAAGCGCGATGTGCATGTGACCGGCTCCAACGACTACGCGGCCACCGCCAACTCGGACATCGTGATCATCACCGCGGGCATTCCGCGCAAGCCCGGCATGAGCCGCGACGACCTGCTGCACACCAACTTCAAGATCATGTCCGAGGTGGTCAGCAAGGTCGTGGCGCAGTCGCCGGAGTCGATTCTGATCATCGTCTCCAACCCGCTGGACGCGATGGCCCAGACCGCTTTCCGTCAGGCCGGCTTCAACCGCGAGCGGGTGATCGGCATGGCCGGGGTGCTGGATTCGGCGCGCTTCCGCACCTTCATTGCCGAAGAGCTGAAGGTGAGCGTCGAGAACGTCACGGCCTTCGTCCTCGGCGGCCACGGCGACACGATGGTGCCGCTGCCGCGCTACTCCACGGTCGCCGGCATTCCCATCACCGAACTGATCGCCCCCGAGCGTCTCGAAGAACTGGTGCAGCGTACCCGCGACGGCGGCGCGGAGATCGTCAAGCACCTGAAAACCGGCTCTGCCTACTACGCGCCCTCGGCTGCAGCGGTCGAAATGGCCGAGGCCATTCTCAAGGACAAGAAGAAGATTCTGCCCTGCGCGGCTTTCCTCGAAGGCGAATACGGCATCAACGGCTATTACATCGGCGTGCCCTGCAAGCTGGGCGCGGCCGGCCTGGAGCAGATTGTCCAGATCAAGCTGACCGCCGAAGAAGAGGCCGGGCTGCAAAAGAGCGCCGCCGCCGTCAAGGAACTCTGCGCCGTGATCGGCGTATAGCGCCTTTTCGCGATTGCACTTTTTCAGCCTCACCCCAAGGGCCATTCCGCCATGCGGATTGGCCCTTTTCCTTTCCGCCTCCACCGAAAGGACGATGCCGCGTCCCATCCATCGGGCGAGGACACGGGCGCGCGCAGCCCGTAGAATTCTGGAGAGTCAAGCACGGCGATCCGTGTGCCCTCCCCACGCTCACGGCAAAGCGCAACATGACACAGACACGATCAGGACCGGTGCGCGGTAAACGCATCCGGCCAGCAATACCCGCCTTCCCCGCGGGCATCTGAAATATGCAGCTTTTTCAGGAGAGCCATGATTCGAAAGATCGCGCCAGTCGCACTTTGTCTTGCATTGACCCTTGTCACAGCCCATGCTCAAAGCAATTACGCAGTGGTGCGCGGATCGATTCTGGACCCGCAGCGCCACCCCATCGCCGGCGCGAAGATCAAAATCACCGCCGTCGGGACCGGGACAGAGCGCGAAGTTTCCTCCAACTCGACGGGGCTTTATGAGATCGCCGGCTTGCAACCGAGCGCCTACACAATGACCGTCGAGAGTTCCGGCTTTCAGCAAGCCAGGCAGACGATCAATCTGGAGGTCGGGCAGCAGGCCACGGTCGATGTGCAATTGAGCATCGGAGCAGTCACCCAGATAGTCTCCGTCCAGGCTGTTGGAGAACTGCTTAAAACGCAGGACGCAAGCGTAGGCGAAGTGGTGGATAAACGATCCGTGGATTCACTGCCGCTGAATGGCCGCATGTTGATCGACCTGGTGCTGACGGTGCCGGGAGCGCACATGAGCCACGGAGCCGCGGCTGGCGACATCAGTGCTCTGTATTGGAGACCGGGCCAGAGGTCAGCGGTCAGCATCGGGGGCAGCCGCCCCAATGCAAATTATTTTCTGCTGGACGGCGCCACCAACACCGACCCGACCTTCAGCACTCAAAACTTGAGCCCCTCCCCTGACGCGGTGCAGGAGTTTGAAGTGCAGACCAGCAGTTATTCGGCCGATATGGGCGGAGGCGGAGGCGGCCAGATCAACATTGTCACCCGCTCCGGGTCCAGCCGCTTCCACGGCACGGCCTACGAGTTCTTGCGCAACGGCGACCTGGACGCTCACTCCTTCAACCAGATGGGCAGTTCAAATTTCCTGGTGCAGAACAATTTCGGCGCGTCGTTCAGCGGTCCTGTAAAACGCACCGGCAAGACCTTCTTCTTTTTGAACTATGAAGCCCTGCGGCACGTTGAGACCGATGCCATGGTGGACACCGTGCCGACCGCTCTTGAGGACGGGGGCGATTTCAGCCAGAGCGGCGTGAATATCTACGATCCCTCCTCCACCGCGCCAAATCCGAGCTATAACCCAAATCAGCCGGTCAGCCCCTCGAATCCACAGTACATCCGCAAGCAGTTCGAATACAACGGAGTCTTGAATGTGATTCCGCCGGGAATGCTGACCAAAGCCGCCTCGATCATGCTGAATCAATACACGCCGCAGCCGAACACCTCGGGCATGAGCGGCTCGACGATGATGGGCCAGCCGACGGTGATCGGCGCCGGCAACGACGCCAACAATTATCTGGACACCCGCAATGAACGCATGACTGACGATCAGGGCACGGTGCGCGTGGATCACAGCTTCGCCAATGGTGACACCGCATTCATCCGCTATTCTGCCGCCAGCGAATATGGCTTCATGCCCGAGGGCCTGCCCGGCTTCGGTATGTATCACGGCAACCTCTCGCAGCAGGGGACGGCGGCCTGGAACCGCATCCTCTCAACACACATGGTCAACATGGCTTCCCTGGCCATCTCCCGCCTGGCCATGTCCCACACCACCGAGAGCGCCAATAAAAACGATATTGTCGATCAGTTGGGGATTACCGGAACCGGCTTCGGCGGCCCCGAGGCCTGGGGCGCGCCCTACTTCAACGTGCAAGGCTATTCGCCGCTGGGCGACAACTATATTGCCACGCCGATGAAGACCTGGGATACGCTGATCGAGGGCCGGGATTCGCTCACCTGGCAGATCGGCCGCCACAGCGCCAAGTTCGGCGGCGCTTATCAGAAGTTCATCTGGCCCATGTGGGGCTTCTTCCAGAATCGCGGCTACTACCAGTACACCAATGGCTACTCCACCCAGTACGCGCTGAACGACGGAAAAACAGGATCAGCTCTGGCGGACTTCGAACTGGGGTTGCCGGCGGCGCGGCAAGGCCAGGCCGGCATTCCGCAAATGAACCTCCGTCAGTGGTATGCCAACGGCTTTGCGCAGGATGCATGGCGGCTGACAGAGACCACCGCGCTCACCTATGGCCTGCGCTACGAGTTCATGAGCCCGCTGGTGGATATCGACTATACGAACAGCAATCTGGACCTTTCCAGCGGCGTGCCCCAGGTCTTCATCGGCGGTCAGAACGGCTATCCGCGCGGCCTGATGTACGCCAACAAAACCAACTTCGCGCCCCGGCTCGGCCTGGCGCAGAGCTTCCCCAAACTCGGCCTGGTGGCGCACCTCGCCTACGGAATCTTCTACACGCCGGTGGACATGAACACCTGGTGCAATCAGCGCCACAACGTGCCTTACGTCTTCCCGGAAACCGCGCAAAGCGATCCGTACATTCCCAGCATCACCACACTGAACTTTCCCGCCCCGGTGCTGGGCACAACCCCGGTCAGCTATACCGCTCTCCAGCTACACGCGCCGGCGCAATACATCCAGCAGTGGAGCGCCTCGCTGGAAAAACAGTTGGGCCCGGAAACCACCATCGAGATCGGCTACCTGGGCGCGGGCGGCTTCCACTTGCAGCGCGCCCACCTCATCAACAACGCGCAGCCCGGACCGGGCCTGATTCAGCCGCGCCGTCCATTTCCAAAAATCAGCTTCGTGAACAATACCGTCTTCCCATCGACGGTCAACGTTGCCAGCTCCACGTTTCCCGTGACCACCGTCAATCTGCTTGAGAACACCTCGCAGAGCTGGTATGACGCGGGCTACGTGAATGTGCGACGCCGCGCCTCCAACCGCTTGAGCTTCCTGGCCAACTACACCTTCGCCAAGTCGCTCGAAAACGCGCCGGACTTCCGTTCGCCCATGTTCGAAGCCGCCACGCCGCAGAACAACGACGATCTGAACGCAGAGAAAGGCCCCGGCTGCGATATCCGCCAGCGCCTGGCCGTGAGCGTGGTCTACAACCCGCGAACCATCGGCTCCAATCCCCTGGTCCGGACCCTGACCCGCGACTGGCGCGGCTCCGTCGAATACCAGGCGCAGAGCGGCTTCCCTTTCACCATCTCCGTCTTCGGCGATACCGCCAACGCCGGTACCGTCGTGGGCGAGAACCCCATCCGCGCCAACTCCACCGGCCAGAAGATCTTCGCTTCCGGAACCCGGAACTCGACCACCTGGTTCAACCCCGGCGCATTCACCGCGCCGCCCGCCTACACTTATGGCAACGTCAGCCGCAACTCGGTCTTCGGCCCCGGTATGCAAACCATGGACCTGGCACTGATCCGCGGTTTCATCCTGGCAAAGAAAACCAGATTCGAGGCTCGCGCCGAGTTCTTCAACGCCTTCAACCACACCAACCTCGGAACTCCCAACCGCTTTGTGAACACTTCCAGCTTTGGCAGCATCACCGAGGTCTCCTCGCCAGGGCGCGAAATCCAGGTGAGCGCGCGCGTGAGTTTTTAGAAGTGGAGTAAGAGTTCTCCCCAGCGGATTCCCAGGTCCCGATCTCGAAACCTGGGAATCCTTGCAGCTTACCGCTTCACAAACGCCACCATCTTCGGCCCTATCTGCGCCGAGCATTGCACCGGGGCCAGGTGGCCGCAGCCGGGGATCACGTCCAGTTCCGACTGCGGAACCAGCTTGTGCATCGTCTCGCCCTGACTCAGCGGAAAGATGCGATCCGCCGAACCCCAGACGATCAGCACCGGCATTTTCAGCTCCGGCAGCAGCTTGTCCGTCACATTTTTTCCGGTCAGCATCGACGCCGTCGCGCGGCGAATCACCCAATCATTTCCGTGCCGGACATGCAGAATCACCCACGCGGCAAATATAGAGACCTTCGGCGGATGAGGCATCAGCAGCGCAAAGAGCTGGTTGAGTTGGGCGGGAGTGCCGGGCGCAAAGAGCCGCGTATCCCAGGCAGGCTTCACGTCCAGCCCGCCCGCGTCGAAGAGCATCAGCCGGCTGACCCGCTCCGGATGTTCGCTGGCCACCAACTGCGCGATCCAACCGCCCATCGACCAGCCGCCGAGGTCAACCCGCTTTAACCGCAGCGCATCGAAAAAGCCCGCCACCACGTCAGCCTCCTCCTGCACCGAGTAGGAAAACGCCGCCGGCTTTTCGCTGCGCCCGTAACCAATCAGGTCGGGCATATAGACGCGGTAACCGGCCCGCGCCAGCCACGGCGCCAGCTTGAGCCAGTCCTCGGCATTCCCGCCCAACCCATGCACCAGTACCACCACCGGACCGGCAACCGGCCCTTCCGCCAGATAGTGCATGCGATGCCCCGCAACCTCGACCGAGTGATTTTCCACCCCGGCCAAATGCTCGCGCACAATCAGAATTCCATCGATAGCCGGTGTGAAGATCGCCGGACACGCCCAGAAGGCAACCGCGAAAGCCGACAATATAGCCAGATTAACCACCAGCCAGCGAAGGAGCCGTTTTTTGACTTTCATCGCGGATGATCCTTTCGAGCAGCCGCGCCTCTCCAGCCGCGACGGCCTTCCAACGCCCGCGCCCGCTGCCAGCCGGCCTCGACCACGCGCACGGCGATCGGTTCCAGTTCGAGCGCGCTGTGCGAGTTCCACTCCGCCCGCTCTACCCAGCGCACCGCCTCGGCGTCGGAGGCAGCCGCCAGCTCACCGCCGGTCACGCGGCAGAGATAATCAGCAATCACGAAATGGTAGCGAACGCGCCGAGACTCGCGATGGATGCGGTCCAGCAGCTCGATCAGTTCCACAGGCTCGACCGTCAGCCCGGTCTCCTCCCGCACCTCGCGCACGACTGCATCCTCAAGCGTTTCGCCCAGTTCAACCAGCCCGCCCGGCAGTGACCAGCGCCCCTTCAGCGGCTCGGTCCCGCGCCGCACCAGCAGCACCCTGCCCGCATCCACGATCACCGCGCCCACCCCCACCAGCGGCGCCGAAGGAAACTCTCTCTGCATCTTCCCGCCTTTCACTGCCCACTCTA
>VFSW01002567.1_pt1 | contig 27469 bp, 22 predicted proteins | sample 5358111 | NCBI WGS metagenome assembly VFSW01 (sample SAMN11554181, study PRJNA540505) | mine drainage metagenome | isolation source: sediment from site ElyBrook_90M | place: USA: Ely Copper Mine, Vershire, VT | collected 2017 | reverse complement strand
GTGCTGGGGGAGGGTGAGGACGCGAAGCTGTGCAGGACCAGCGGCGGGCGGGGCGGCCGTGCCGGCGGTATCTTCGGCGGCGAAGCTGAGGATTTTCTGCTGTTTGTTATCCTCGAGGATGGTGAAATCGTCGCGGGTGAGGCCGCGAACCAGATTGCCCTTGCGGTCGCGGACGGTGACATTCACCACCACCTCTTCGGTGGAGACGCGGAGCACGCTGCCAGCCTGGCTGTGCGGGCGGGGCGGAGCGGCCAGGGAGCTTTCGAGCGGGCCGAGCAACAGGAGCGCGGAGAGAGCGAGAGCGGAAAGCTTTCGCAAGTGGCATGGCTGGCTGGTTCCGCTATTCATCACGGCATTCCCCTAAAAACGGATTCTGGCGGTGAGGGTGATGGCGCGCATGGCGCCCGTGCCGACCACGCGGCCAAAGGTGGGCGAATTCACCACGGTATCAATGGAAGTGAAAAGGGGATGATTAAAGACGTTGGTGGCCTCGCCGCGAAATTCGAGCAGGCGCGTTTCGCCGAGTGGAATCACGCGCGTCATGGCCATATCAAACACTTCGGTGCCGGGGCCGATGATGGTGTTTCTTCCGGCATCTCCATAGGCGCCCGCCGCCGGGAGGATGAACGCGGCGGTATTAAACCATTCCGCGGTGGTGGGATTGGAGATGGCGACGGGCTGGCCGGTGACGTTGGCGCGCAGAGTGCCATTGGTTCCGCGAACGATTTCGCTTGAATTGCCGAGCACGTTTGCGGTGAAAGGCAGGCCGGAGGCGATGGTCCAATCGCCGCTCCACTGCCAATTTCCAAACAGGATGCGCGCCGGGCCTTTCTCGCGGAGCCAGCGGCGATCATTGCCGAAGGGCAATTCCCAGAGCCAATCGCCGGTGAAGCGCTGGCGCTGGTCAAAGCTGGAGAGGCCGCGTTCGGCGGCCAGGTCCAGGGGATTCTGCGCCACCACAGCGAGGCCGCCGCCGATGCTGGAGGCGTTGTCGATGGATTTTGAGAAGGTATAGCTGCCGCCGAGGGAGATGCCGTTGGCCAGGCGCTTGCGCAGGCGGAGCGTGCCCGCATGAAGGATGGAATCGCCGATCGAATTCTGGTAATTGAAAGGCTGGGCGTTGGGAATGAGCAGGCCGGTGGGCGTGCGGTTGGGATCTTCCAGGATTTCAAGGCCGGTTCCCTTGGTGCCTGTGTAATCCACGTTGAGAAGCAGGGTGGGGCGAATCTGCTGCTGGATATCGAGGTTCCAGATCTGTACGTAGCCGAGGCGGTAGTTCTTATTGATGCCGTAGCTGTTGGTGATGGTGCCCGGAGGGAGCGGGGGGAATCCGTTGGCTAACGTCAAGGCGTTGGTGGGGGATTCGATGTTTGTGGAGGTGACGGAAAAGGGAGGCTGGAAGGCGAGCTGTTCGGCGATATTCTGGTAGGCGGTGGTGAGGTAATTGACGCCGTAGCCGGCGCGCACCACAGTATTTGAGAATGCCTTCCAGGCGATGCCCAGCCGTGGCGCGAAATTATTGCGATCGGGATTGACCAGGGTGAAGGGGTAACGGCCGCCATAGGGCCCCACCTGGCCGGGAAGCACGGGTGCGATGGCGGTGAATCCCGGGGCGGGATCGAGGTTGACAATTTCGTTGTTGGTTTCGGAGAAGGGAGAAACGTATTCGTAGCGCAAGCCGAGATTGAAGGTGAGGTTGCTGCGCACGCGCCATTCATCCTGGACGAAGAGGTCCCAGGAATTGGCACGGAAATGATAGCTGTTATTGCCGAACTGGACGGAAGTCAATTGAGGGAGTCCGAGAAGGAAATCGGCAAAATCGAAGCCCGTGCCGGGCACCTGCACGCCGCCGGTAAACTGCGAGGTATTGTAGCCGGTGAAGGTGAAGGCGCCGCGGGAGGCGGAATCGGTCTGCGTATTCACCTGGATGCGGCGAAAATCTCCGCCCCAGCGCAGCCTGTGTTTGCCTTTCACGTGAATCATGATGTCGGAGAAAGTGAAGGTCTGGTCGCGTTCGAGCAGCGGATTCTGGTCTGCCAGGCTGGTGAAATTGGAAAAAGACAAGCTGGGGATGCCGTAATCGAAGGGATTGGAGGAGACGCCGCCGACGCCGGCATTTCCGGCGACGTTGTTGAGGCCAGCATAAAGATTCTGGGTGGAGATGCGATTGCGGTCGAATTCGAAGCGGAGGATGTTGGTGACGCTGCCGAGAGTGCGGATGTAGGCGACAGGCACGTCGAAGCTGAGCACGGAGGTATGCCCGCCGACGCTGGGATAGGGGTCGGTAATCTGGTTATTGGAGTGCTGGAAACGGAAACCGATATTCAGATTATTGCGGGGTCCGGGCTTGCCGAAGCCGAACGTGCCGCCACCGAAGGTATGGATGAGCCGAAAATTGATGGCGTCGCTCGAGGTGGTGGGAGCCTCGATAAACTGAAAATTCTGAAACGTGCCGGGCAGATTTGGCAGGGGGAGATAAGGGAGCAGATTTTTGGCCACCGGATTGATGCGGGAGGAAGGGATGGCATTGTCCGGAAAGGGCAGGCCGGTGGCCGGATCGTAGATGACCACGGGCTGCCCGGCGCCATTGGTGACACCGGAAAAATCGCCGGAGCGCTCGTTGGAAGTGGGGACGGTGGAAAATGCGGTATAGGGATTGCTGGCGTGCGAACCGTTGTAATTCAGAAAGAAAAACGTTTTTTTGCCGCCCTCGTAAATTTTCGGGATGTTGAGCGGCCCACCCAGCAGGACGCCGAAATTCTGCTGGAGGAAGGAGGGTTTGGCGAGATTCTGACCCGTCAGGGAATAGGGCGCGGCATCGAGGGAGGAATCGCCCAGGGAATAATAGGCGGTGCCGTGGGGCTTATTGTTATCGAAGCCGGGGCCGCGAGCGGCGAGCCAATAGGGACCTCCGCCACGGCCATATAGCCCGGAAGCAGCGCTGCCGCCGGCGCCTTGCTGGTCGCGCAGCTCCTGGATTCTTTCCCGCACGGCATCGCTGCTCAGCGGGCCAGTCTGCGCGGCCGAGGTGGCTCCTGAAACCGAGACCGATTCGGTAGCCGTATCCTGCCCCAGCCCGGGAATCGGCAGCGAAGGATTCCCTTCCCCGCCTTCGGCGCCGGATTCGCCGCCCGCCAGCCCTCCGGCGGAGGCCGTGACGCTAAGCCGCTGGAAGGAATTATTTCCGGCGGCGGCCTGACGCTGCCTCTGCTGCTCGGCCAGTTCCGCACGCGATTCCAGTATCAATTCAAAATCGACTTTAGCGGCGCCGGGTGAATTTCCGGGAAGAGGAAATTTCACTTCGCTGGTCTGGAAGGCGAAGCCGGAAAGATCCGCGCGAACCACATAGCGGCCCCTGGCGGGAACGCGCAAGGAGTACGCGCCGGAAGTATCGGTGGAGGTGATCACTTTTGCGCCGGTGAGGCTATTGGAGGCGGAGATGGTGACGCCGGGCAGCGGGATGTTTCCTGATTTCACGGTGCCGCGGATCGTGGCGGAAGAAACGGCCACTGCGGCAGACTGGCGCGGCCACGCCGGAGCCGGAGCCATGGCAAGCGCCAGCCCCAGCAACAAAGCGGGAAGGAACCTGCAGGCAGCCTGCTCGAATTTTCCGGTGCGAATCATGACAAATGTCCTTGCAATGAAGGATGCAGTTCCTTTTTTTTCGGCACGTCCCGCCGCCCGCTGCGCGGCAGGGGAAAGGCCAATCGGCGCCAGCGAGCTCATCTGGATTACGGGCGGCCGGGGCCGCCCTGTGGCCCGGCAGCTGATGGCCGGCGGAAATCGCCCGAATTCAGCACGCGAGGAATAAAGATGCCATTTTTCATGGCTCCGGGACCAAACACATGATCTCCCACCTTGAGGTCCGGCAGCGTGATGCTCTGGCCATCTTTTCTGAAAGAGGTATCCTCGGTAACTTCGATCACCTGCGTCTGGCCGTCGGGGCGCAGGATGGTGAGTTTCGTGCCATCCATTGCCTGGATTGCTCCGGCGATAAATTCCTTGCCGAGGCCGGGACCCAGTGCCGCGCCGCCACCGGAGCGGGCGAAGAGGGCATCCGCGGTCCAGCTTGCATCACCAGTCTTGCGGCCACGGACCGCGACCACGTCTCCAACATGGAGATCGGAGAATTTTGATTCCTGGCGGTCTTTGCGATAGACGGTGCCGGAGGTGAGCAACACGGTAATAATTTTACCGTCAGGGCTTTTCAGGGTGAGCTGATGGTCTTTGATGAATTGTATGACTCCAAACACGCCGAGGGACTGCCCCGCGGCGGGCCGCCCCGCGGAAGCATTCTGCGCGCCGGAGGATGGCGGCGGGGAGGAAGGAGCGCCGGAGCCGGCTTGCGCCAGCAGGGCGGGCGAAAAAACCGCCAGGAACACAAACACAGACGAGATTATTTTCCCGATGTTCACGGGAGCCTCGCTGGCAATCCGGAACGGGAAGGAAAACGGAACAAGCTCGAATACATTCGCATGACGAAAAGACGCAGGAGGGAAGCCAGCGGTTTCTTGCGCGGCGAGCAGGAATGTTAAGAATGGTTAAGAAGAATGGGGGCTGGGGCGCGGTCAGCGCAGCCGCACGGTGGCCACATGCTCATCGGGATCACGATCAATCAGGATGTCCAAAGGATCGATGCCTGCCGATTGCGGCGTGCCCTGGACGGTGAGGGTGAGGTCTGTGACGGGCTGCGTGAAGAGATGCTTCTTCAGATAGAGGTACTTGCCATCGCGGCCGAGCACGCCCACGTCCATCCAATCGTGAATGGGCACGGGTTGCTCCTGGCCGTGGGAATCCACGCGTGATTTGGCGGCCTCCAGAGTGAGATGGACCTGGTAGAGACCGCCAGGCAATTTTGTGGCTGCGGCGGAACGAGCGCGCAGGTGATAGAGGGTGATGTGCTCAAACAGGTCGTCATAGAGGTAGAGGAATTGGGGAGGCGTTTCCTTTTTCAGGAACGAAATCATGTCGAGAGAAGTGGAATAGGGCGGCCCTTTGAAGGCGTAGGCCTTGACGAAATTCGATAGGCCGCGATTCACGGCGTCTTCACCGATGTAATCCTGAAGCGCATACATCACCAGGCCGCCTTTGTTGTAATGGATGTAGCCCTGAAGCGGCTCGACACGGTAGAGCGGGCGCTCCTGGTTGCGTTCCTGGGCGCGGCCGCGAAGGTAGCCATCCAGCTCGAAGCGCAGGAATTTTTTCATATTTTCGCGGCCATAGGTGTGCTGCATCACCATCAGGGCGGTATATTGCGCCAGTGTCTCGACGATCGAAGTGGCGCCTTCGACGTTGGCGCTCACCACCTGGTGGCCCCACCACTGATGGCCCACTTCATGGGCAGTGACGTAAAAGGGAAGGTCAATCGAATCCGGCTTCTGGGGATCCACTTTCTCGATAAATCCGATGGCTTCCGAATAGGGAATGGTGTTGGGAAAGGATTCGGCATAGGTGCCGTAGCGCGGGAATTCCAGAATGCGGAGCTGGCGGAACTGGTAAGGGCTGAAGGCCGCGGTGCAGTAATCGAGAGTGGCTTTCATGCTGCGCATCATGCGATTGAGGTCGAAGGTGTGCGCGGGGTGATAGTAGATTTCCAGGCTGACGTCGTGCCAGTGGTCGTGCAGGAGGGCGTAGCGCGCGGAATTGGCTGAAAAAATGCCCAGCATGGGGGAATCCATGGAGTAGTGGAAGTAGCGGCGGCCGTTTTGGCGCCACTCGCTCTGCAAATAGCCGGGGAGAATGGCGAGCTGATCGGGAGAGGTGCTGATGGTACCGTCGAAATGGATCCAATCGGAATCGGTGCTCACATAATTATCCTGCAGAGCGGCAGCATCGCCGAGCGCAGCCAGGCGCTTCACCTTATCGAGGCCGTGGCGATGGCGAATGGAATCGTCGGTGAGTTCCACATCCTGAAAATAGCCGATGAAAGGCACATAGGAATTGTTGAGGAAGCTGCCGTTATCGACGATGTCGGTGTTGGGCCGGGAATTCACAAAACCCGGATTCGGATAGCGGAGGCGGAAATCGAGTTCGATGCCTGCGCCCGGAGCGAGCGGATGGGAGAGGCGAAAGACGTAAAACCCCAGTGCGGGATCCTCGAGCACGGGCGCCTGGCCACCGGCAAAGCTGAGCTGCTGGATGCGGACCGGCGGCCGCGGAAGCGGGGCGAGATCCTCTGGCCAGACGGTGAGGGCGACGCGGTCGATGGGCGCATCGGTCTTATTTTCGAGCCACATCTGGCCATTCACCTGCGCCAGCCGGCGGCGAGGCTCGAGATCCACTTGGACGCTGAGGCGTGTGAGGCGCGGCTGGGGAAGGGCGGCATAGGCGGCGCGATATTTTTTTTCGTATTGCGCGCGGTCCTCATCGTTGCGGAAAGTGGAGCGATAGACGTTTTGCACGCTGGTGTTGTAATAAATGAATGCGCCGGTGGCGGCAAAGGCCAGGAGGATGACGCCCAGGCCGGTTCGAGAGGCCGTGGCCAGCCGGCCGCGCGCCTGCTTCCACCCGGTGCGCCCGCCATCGGGCGTGCCGCGCACCCAGAGCAGGCTGGTGAGGATGGCCAGGGCCGCGGCGGCCAGGCTCCAATAGAGGCTGAACCAGAATATGGCCTTGACAAAGGGGCCGAAGCCATTCATGTCTGAATAGATGTAAGGGGGAATCACGCCGAAAAGATAGAGGTGATTTTCGAAACCGAGCGGGCGCAAGGCGATGAGGGCGATGAAATACAGCACCATGGCAAAATGGGCGAGATATTTCTGGTTGATGAGGGTGTGGAGAAACAGGGCCAGAACGCAAAGCATCCAGAAGCCAATCAAACGGATGAGGAAGAGCTCCCGGAAATAAACCGACCACTCAAAATGGTGGTAGCCGGCCAGCAGCTGGACGAGCACGCCCGAGGCGGTGACCACGGCCATCAGCAGCACGGGCAGGAGCAGGAGCGCGCCGAGCTTGGCGCCGAAGAGGACCCAGCGCGGCACCGGCAGTGCATCCACGATCTGCGCGAGGCCGGCATCGCGCTCGCGCCAGACCAGCTCCCCGGAATAAAACGTGATGATGGCCAGAGCGAAAAGGAAGAAACCGCCGCCAGCCATCTCCACCATGCGATAGGTGACGGGATAAAGGTGGATCCCCCGGGGAGTGAGGAGGCCGCTGGCGGTGAGGAAGGAGAAAATTCCCCCGGCGAGCAGGAGCACGCCGAAGAAAATATTTTTCACCGTTTCGGAAAAGTGGAGGCGCACCAGGGAAAAGAGCGTGGCGAAATTTCCCCGCAGGGAATATTCCGGATTCACGCGGGGGAAGGCCATGGCAGGCAACGGGGGTTCCCCTGCGCCTGGGGCGGCTGTGAGGGCGGCGCGGCCGGAGCGCGTGCCCGGCAGACGGAAGGAGAAGCGCCAAAAAGTGACGGCCAGGATCGCGGCCGAGGCTCCGAGCCAGAGCAGGCGATTGAGCAGCAGCATTCCCGAGAAAGGAATCAGGTGTGTGTTGCGCTCGAAGGGCGTCCAATACTGCGTGAGGTAATCCACGGCGGTGGCGCCGAAGGGGTCGAGTAGCGCAGCGGTGCGTGTAACGTGAATGCCGCTGGAAAGCTGCCCGGCGACGAAATAGCCGATCAGCAGCAGCACGCTGGCGATATAGACCGGAAGCATCCTCCTGCCGAGTGCGGCGATGGCGAAGAAGAGAGCGGTGGTGATGAGGATGTTGGGAAGGGCGAGGATCAGGTAAGGGAGGAGAAAAGCGGCCAGATGATTGGGGCCCACGCGGGTGGCATCCAGCAGATGGGTGCGCACGGCCAGCCACGCGCCCAGGCCGACGCTGGGAAAAATGACGAGCTGAGCGGCGAGCGCCCCCAGAAACCGGCCCGTCAGATATTCAAATTTTGTGATGGGCATGGAATAGAGGAGCGAGGTGGAAGTGGAGCTGGCATCCTGGCAGGTGGCCTGGCCGGCGAGCGCGGCGGTGATGACCACGCCAAAAATGCTGATGTAGCCGATAATTTCCATCAAGGCGTAGGGCGAATTCACCAGCACCTTGCCGCCCGTGCCAAAATCCACCGACACGCTGGCGAATGCTCCGCCGGACGCGAGCATGAAGAGCAGAGACAGAGCGCCCAGAACCAGAAAATAGATTCCAGTGGAAAGGCGGGCGAGGCGCTGCCGGAGCTCGAAGAGAAGAATTTCGAGAACCATATCGTCAGGCCGCTTCCTGGGCGGCGCCGTGAATCGAAGCGAAATAGAGGTCTTCGAGGTCGGGCGCCACGGCCTCGAATTCCGGCTCGGGCTGAGCCTCGCCGAGGACGTGGATGAGCGTGCGCCCAGCAAACAGGCGCATGGAAATCACGTTGAAGCGGCGCCGGTAGGCATCCACATCGGCGGGAGGAATAGCTCTGCGCCATACGCGGCCCTGAAGGCGCGCCACCAGCTCCGCCGGCGCGCCGGAAGCGAGCACGCAGCCGTGATGAAGGATGGCCATCGAACCGCACAGGTCGCTCACGTCGGAGACGATGTGCGTGGAGAGGATGACCACGATATTTTCGCCGATGGCACTGAGCAGATTGTGGAAGCGGACGCGCTCCTCGGGATCGAGTCCGGCGGTAGGTTCATCCACAATGATGAGCTTGGGATTGCCCAGAAGGGCCTGGGCGATGCCGAAGCGCTGCTTCATGCCGCCGGAAAATGAGCCGAGGGCCTGATGGCGGTGAGCGAGGAGGTTGGTCTGGGCCAGCAGGGCTTGCACCACGCTGCGCCGCTGGCGGACTCCCGCGATTCCCTTGAGGGCGGCGAAATGCATCAGCAGGCTCTCCGCGGTCACTTTGGGATACAAGCCGAATTCCTGTGGCAGGTAGCCGAGCGTCCTGCGCACGGCATCCTTTTGCGTCAGCACGTCGAGGCCATCGAAAGAAACGCTGCCGCTATCGGCCTCCTGCAGCGTGGCCAGCGTGCGCATGAGCGTGGATTTGCCCGCGCCGTTTGGGCCGAGCAGGCCAAACATACCGCGGCCAATGGTCAGGGAGACGCGATCGAGCGCCCGTGTGCCGTTCGCGTACGTTTTCGATAGCTGGCTGATTATCAGTTCCACACCACCCTCCGCAAAACGAGCTGCCCATTGAGCTATAGACGCGCGCGGCGCAAAGCCGTTTGCCGCTCAGCCCGGCAATTTACCGGCGCGCGCGGCGACGGCGCGAGCCACGTGGATCATCTGGTGGTGGATGGCGCCATTGGAGGCCAGCGTGGATTTTCCACCGAGGGCATACGGTCCGCCATCCATTTCCGTCACCATGCCTCCAGCCTCCTCCACCAGGAGGATCCCCGCGGCGGTATCCCAGGGCTTCAGACCGAATTCCCAGAAGGCATCAAATCGCCCGCAGGCCACGGAGCAAAGATCGAGAGCGGCGGAGCCATCGCGGCGGACCCCGTGGGAGCGCAAGGTGAAATCCCAGTAATAGTGGATGTTGGGATTTTGCATGCGCTTGTGGGCGGGAAAGCCAGTGGCCAGCAGGCCCCTCGAGAGCGAGGCGACGGGCGAAACATGGATGGCGCGGCCGTTCAAAAGCGCTCCAGCGCCGCGGCGCGCGGTGAAAAGCTCGTCGCGAGTGGGATCGAAGACGACGGCAATCACCGGCTCTCCGGCGTCGGCCAGGCTGATGGAAACGCAAAAGCAGGGATAGCCGTGCGCGAAATTGGTGGTGCCATCGAGAGGGTCCACGTACCAGACCCAGCGCGCGGCAGCTTCGCCGACGGGCGCGCCTCCGGAGGAGCCGCTTTCCTCGGCAACAATCGCGTGGAGGGGAAATTCCCTGCGGAGAATGCCGAGGATTTCCGATTCGGAGCGCCGGTCGGCCTGCGTGACCAGATCCACGTCGCCCTTATAGGAAATTTCGACGGGTCGCCCGGCCTCCTCGAGGAGAATGGCGCCAGCGGCGCGCGCGGCCTGCATGGCGACTTCGAGAAAGTCACGCATCGGGAGAGGATGACAGGAAAATCGCGGCGGACTCAAGAGCCATCGGCGGGAGGGCGGACGGCGGCAAAATATCCCTTGCGGTATTCCAGCCTGTAGCTCGCTCCGCCCTTCACCTTCATTTGGATGTGGCGATAGGTTCCGGGAGCGGGTACGGGGCTGGGATAGTAGCCGATGAGATATTGGGTGCGGAGTTCGCGGTCAATGGTTTGGAAGGTGGCATCGAGCTGGCTGAGGCTATCGAGGTAAAAGACGTCGCCGCCGGTCATATCCGTGATGGTTTCCAGGGCATGCTCCCCCGCGGTGTTTCTGCCGCTTTCGGTGGGCACGGCGCGAATCACGATGGTATAAAGCAGCGCCTGGGAAACGATGGCGGCCCGGCGGGCTTCCTCGTAGGTGGTGCTGCTGGTGGTTTCGCCGGCGTCGGTGACCAGCACGAGCACGCGGCGGCGCTCCGGGGGCCTGCGCCCCAGCCCCTGGGAACCGAAGAGCAGTGCATCGTAGAGCGCCGTGCCGGCGCCGCTTTCCAGATGACGGGCGGCGTCTTCGAGCCGCGGGACGCTATCGGTAAACACGGAAAGCTGTGTGACAACATCGGAAAATTCATAGACGGAAAGAGCGTCGCCGGGCCGGACTAGCAGGCGAATGAATCGCGCCGCGGCTTCGCCCTCGAATTTGAGTTCGCCGATTTCGCTCAGGCTGGTATCCACCATCAGCGCGAGGTCCAGCGGGCGGCCCGTCTGGGCTTCGAAGCGCTGGATTTTTTGCGGCAGGCCCTCCTCGGTCAATTCAAACTGGCTGCTGGTGAGGCCGGTGACCGGCCGGCCCTCGGTATCGAGCACGCTGGCGAGCACACTTACCAGATTCACATCCACGCGAATCTGGCCGCGCGGCGAAGGCTTGGAAGCAGATTGGCCCAGCGCCGGCGGAGCCAGGGCGGCGGCGAGCAGCAGCGCCAAAGCCGGGAAAATTATCACCGGAGGGAGCACCGGAGCACGGGAAAGCTTCATGTGCGCGGCCCGGCTTCGGAATCCGCCACCAGAAGATCATCGGAGGGGATGGCGCCATCGGCCCATGCCGCGGAATGCACACCGCCATCGGCGAAAAACTCCTTTTTCCAGATAGGCGCCAGGGCTTTGAGGGTATCGATGCCGTAGCGGCAGGCGGCAAAGGCGGCGGCGCGGTGGGCCGAGGCGGCGGCGACGAGCACGCTGGTCTCGCCAATCTCGATGCGCCCCAGGCGGTGCCAGAGCGCCACCTGGCGCGCGCCCTCGCGCGTGCGCATGTGGAGAGCGATCTCCCGCAGCTTGGCCAGAGCCATGCCCTCGTAAGCCTCATATTCCAGCCACGCCGTGCGGCGCCCGGCGGAATGATTGCGCACAATCCCCTCGAAGACGGCCACGGCGCCATCCTCGGCAGCTTTCATGCGGGCGACAATCTCCGAGGCCGGAATCGGCTGGCGCAGCAGGCCGCATTCCTCCCGCAGGGCGAGGGCGCCGGTGCCATCCCCGCCGCTGACGGGCGGAAGAAAAGCAACCTCATCGCCGGGGCGCAGAGTGGAATTCCAGGGGGCGAAGGACTGATTGACACTGGCCGCAAGCCGCTGGCGGGAGGGCGCGAGAGCGGGAAAGCGGCGCTGGTAGGCTGCAAATAAATCCTCGATGCTGCTGGCTTCGGGAAGCTCCGCCACGTCCTCGGCGAGGCCCGTCAACTCGCGCAATTGCCCGAAGAACAGGACGCGTACTCGCATGGTTTCCATTCTATCCCGGCGCATGCTTGCGCGCCGCGCTCATTTTCCCGGCGGCGCGGCGTTCGCAGGGCTGGCGGCGGCCGCCGCGGCATCCAGGCGCACCGCGGCCCGCCGCAGTGCCGCAGCCACCTGCTCGGCTTCCCTCTGCGCCGCTGGAACATCCTTGCGGTCCAATGCTTCCGTGATTCCCGGCATCACCACCGCCGAATAGCCGGTGTAGCTGCCGGGGGCAAAAAGCGTATGGCGGTACCAGGGGCGACCGGCGAGACCGGAGGGAGCCAGCAGGTCCTGTTCGGCAAGCACGAGCATGCGATTCACGTCGTTCCAGCGGGCCGCGTCCGGCCCGGCGGCGAGCAGGCCCGCCAGCGCTTTTTCCAGCCGCGCGCTGGAATCCCGCATGGCCGCGGCGCCCGCAAGCACCGCCGCCATATCCAGGGCGCTTTTCTCGTCGCGGGCCCTTTTTTGCAGGGCGCTGGCACCCTCGGCGGCTTCAGCCGCGTAGGCGGGATAGTCAAAAGGAAGCAGGTCTGCCTGCGCGAGCCGCAGCGTGAGCACGCCGAGGATCCGTGCCATCTCCGCGTGATAGGCGAAGCTGGGATCGCCAAAATGTTTCATCCAATAAAAATCGTCGTAGGCGGAATGATAGACGCCGTAAGGACCGCCTGAGCCAATATCCATCGAGGGTATGCCGGCATGATCGTAGAAGGCGCAGAAATCAGAGCCGGAGCCAAGCGCGCCCAGCGGCGCCTGCTGGTCTGGCCCGGCCGGAGGCAACGCGCGCGCGCTGCCGGAGGGTTCGCTGGCCTCCCGTGCGGCATAGGCCTTCCATTCCGCGTAGACACTGCGGCCGGAGCGCGGGTCATTGACGTCGCGGGTGGCATCGCGGATCAGTTCTTTGAGGGAAGGCGTGGCGGAGCCGCCGAAATTCGGTCCGGTTACGCCCACATCGGTATTGATATAGGCCACTGCCTTTTTCCGCAGCTCGGCTTCGTGCTCTTCCACCCATTCGGTGGATCCGATCAGGCCGGGCTCCTCGCCATCCCATTCGCACATCACGATGGTGCGCCGCGGCTTCCAGCCGGAGCGTGCAAGCTGGCCGAGGCCCCGCGCCGTCTCGAGCATCACCGCGGTGCCGCTATTGGGATCCGCCGCGCCGAATACCCACGCGTCGTGGTGATTGCCGAGAATCACCCACTGGTTGTCGTCGGCTCCCTTGAGGCGGGCGATCACGTCGTAGATGGGGCGCTGGGCGTAATCCATATCAACTTGGAGGTGCACCCGTGCCTGCCCCGGCCCGATGTGGTAGGTGAAGGGCAGAGCTCCCTGCCAGCCGCGCGGCACGGGAGCGCCGCCCAGGTTGCCCAGAAGCACGGCGGCATCCTGGGCATTGATGGGCAGGGTGGGGATGCGGGGCAGGCTTTTGGCCTGGGCGGGATTGATTCTGTGGGCCGAGGGGGTGGCGGCCTCGCCCGGAGTCAAGGGGTCTCCTGGATAGATGGAGGTATAGAGGATCGAGCCGCGCTGGATGCCGCTCATCGGCCGCCACGGGCCGCGCGGGAAGGTGTCTCCCGCGGCGTAGCCATCATCCTGCGGATCGGAATAGATCAGCAGCCCCGCGGCTTTGTGCTCCTGGGCCAGTTGCGCTTTCACGCCACGGTAGCCCTGCCCGTAGCGGGCCAGGACGATTTTGCCCTCCACGCCAATGCCCATGGCCGCCAGGCGCTGGTAATCTTCGGCCATGCCGTAATTGGCGTAGACCACTTCGCCCGTCACATCGCCGGAGGGCGAATAGCTATTCACCCCCGGCACGGCGCGCGTATCGTAGCTATCCTTATCCCAGGGGTAGGATTTCTCCGGCGTGGCCAGCTCCCGCTTTTCGGGAGTGAGCAGCTCGAGCCGGCGCTGCCGGAGAAGTGGCAGCCAGACGGAGTAGGTGACGATTTCGGCGTCGAAGCCATCGGCGGCGTATTGCTCGCGAAGCCATTCGGCTTCCAGGCGACTGGCATCAGTGCCCGCCATGTGCGGGGCGGAGGTGAGCCGCGCGAGATCTTTCTGCGCGTGGTCGGCGTCCGGCACTTTTTCAAATTGTTTTTCGAGGGCGCGTTCCGCGGAAGAATCAGCGGGGGAGAACCCGCGCAAATCGGCGGGCGCCGCGAGAGCCGGGGGAGGAGCGATGGCCTGCGCGAGAAGCATGGCCGCGGCCCAGAGCCTCGCCGCCGCTTTCGGAGATCTCTTCCCGATATCCATTTCGCCCTCCGCCACCTCGCGCAGCCTAGATTCTACTTCACTCGCGCTGTCCGCGGCAGTCTCCCTGCCGCGCCGTGTGGCGAAGGCAAAGCAACGGAGGCTGGTTGACGGCACGGCGGGGGTGTGGAATTCTCACAGGTGGCCGGCGAGCGTGGGCCGGCGGCCGCGGCAGGATGCCGCAGGCGAAATGAGGAGCCGAGGAAATGGCCGTGGAAACGGAAGCGATCTGGGGAGCGCTGCGCGAATGCTTCGACCCTGAAATTCCCATCAACATCGTGGATTTGGGGCTGATCTACGAGGTGACGGCGGATGAGGCGGGGAGCGTGCTGATTCGGATGACGCTCACCTCCCCCTCATGCCCTTCGGCCCTGGACATCCCGGAGCAGGTGCGGAGGCGCGTGGAAAGCGTGGCGGAAGTGCGCGGGGTGACAGTGGAAGTGGTTTGGGAACCGCAGTGGAACCCCAGCCGCATCAGCGCCGAGGGGCGGAAGACACTCGGCATCGAAGCGGAATAGCGAGCGCCACAAACGCGTGAGGCGCGCCTGCCGCCCGGCCATGCGGCCAGGCGGGAACCTAGGCCTTCTTGGCGCGATACCAGGCCGCGTTCATTTCCGTGAAATTGGACCATTTCTCCGGCAGGTCTTCCAGAGCGAAGATGGCCGTCACGGGGCAGACCGGGACGCACGCGCCGCAATCGATACACTCATCCGGACTGATGTAGAGCATATTTTCGGAGGCGAAATCGGCTTCGTCCTTCCGCGGATGAATGCAATCGACGGGGCAGACATCCACACAAGCAGTGTCTTTGGTATTGACGCATGGCTCAGCGATCACGTACGCCATCGTTTCCATCTCCTCGAACGTTCCGCCGGGCCCGCGCGGGGCTCTCCTGCGGATAAAATTCCAGCCCGCTCTTGTATCACAAACAGGCAGTTCCTACAAGAACGTAACACACTGTGCCTTCCGCTTCAAATCCGTGGCAGGCGGGCCGATGAAAGCGGGGCGAAAAGGCCCGCGGGGCGGGGCGCTAGGATTCCCCGTTTGCTCCGGCTACAATGAAAAAGCGAAGTCAGGATCGCGCTTCGGAGGGATGCGATGCTTTTCACGCACGGCAACAAAATCACATGGCTGGGGCACGCCTCGGTCCGCATCACCACCCCCAGCGGCAAGGTCCTTCTCATTGACCCGTGGCTGAGCACGAATCCGAAATGCCCGGAACAAATGAGATCGCCGGATCGCGTGGATATCATCCTGCTGACGCATGCCCATTCCGATCACATGGGAGACACGATTGAGCTCGCGCGGAAACATCATTCCCGCGTGCTGGCGATTTTTGAGACGGCCACGTGGCTGGAATCGCACGGCCTGACCACCGAGCAGGTGCAGGGGATGGGCAAGGGAGGCACGGCGCGGGTGGGCGATGTGGAAGTGACGATGGTGAACGCCATCCACTCCAATAGCATCGAGGATGAAGGGAAGCTGGTATACGGCGGCGAGCCGGCCGGGCTGATTGTGCGCTTGCCGGGAGGCTTCACGATTTATCACGCGGGGGATACAGACGTCTTCGGCGACATGAAGATTATTGGGGAGCTGTATTCGCCCGAGCTGGTGATGCTGCCGATCGGGGACCACTACACCATGGGGCCGCGCCAGGCGGCGCTGGCTGTGCGCCTGCTGCGCGCGCACCACGTGCTTCCCATCCACTACGGAACCTTTCCGGCGCTCACGGGCACGCCAGAGGCGCTGCGCGAGCTCACCCGCGACGTGGCAGGACTGGAAATTCATGCCCTACAGCCCGGCGAATCGCTGGGCTAAGCACCGGGCTTCCAAGGAGAAAACGAGATGGAACCGATCCTTCCCGCAAACATTGAAAAGTATATTTACGGCCTGCTGCCCAAGCGCGACGCCGTGCTGGCGGAAATGGAACAGATGGCGCAGCGCGAGCAGATCCCCATCATCGGCCCGGCGGTGGCGCGCCTGCTCTATCTGGTGGCGCAGATATCCGGTGCGCGGCGGATTTTCGAGATGGGTTCGGCGATCGGCTATTCCACGATCTGGCTGGCGCGGGCTGCGGGGCCGCGTGCGGAGATTTTCTATACAGACGGCAGCGAAGCCAATGCCGCGCGCGCCCGCGAATTCCTGCGGAGGGCCGGGGTGGCGCGGCGCGTGACGCTGCTGACCGGAGACGCCATGAAGATGCTGGCGAAAACGCGCGGCCGCTTCGACATGATATTCATTGACGTGGATAAGCACCAGTACCCCGAGGCGCTGCGTGCCGCGCTGCCGCGGCTGAAGCGCGGGGGGCTGCTCGCCACCGACAATACGCTGTGGTCCGGCCGGGTGGCCGATGCGGCGGTGAACGACGCGGATACGGAAGGCGTGCGGCGGTTCAATCGCGCCGTCTATAGCTCGAAGCAGCTTTTCCCTGTGTTGGTGCCGCTCCGCGATGGGATCACCGTCTGCCGCAAAGCCTGACGCGGCGGGCGAAATGCCGGAGGCACGCAAATCCCGCCACGGCGGCGGAGAAGGCTACTTGGCGGCCGGGGAGCGGCGGCGCAGGGAAGGCCGCAGCGTCTGGCGCAGGAAAAATCCCACGTTGGCGGGGCGTTCGGCCAGGCGGCGCATGAAGTAGGGAAACCAATCGCGCCCGAAGGGGATATACACGCGCAAGCCAAAGCCATCCTCCACCAGTTGTTCCTGCAAGTCCGTGCGAATTCCATACAGCATCTGAAACTCGAAGGACCCGTTGCTAATCTTTCGCTGCCCGGCAAAGGAGCGTGTGGCGGAGATCATCATGGGATCGTGGGTGGCGATGCCGTGGAAGATGCCGCTGGGCAGCAGCAGGTGCATCAGCCGGACGTAGTTTTCGTCCACGTCGGCTTTTCCCGGGAAGGCGACGCCGGCGGGCTCTTTGTAGGCGCCTTTGCAGAGCCGGATGCGGCATCCGATGGCCAGCAGGTCCTTGACGTCCTGTTCGCTGCGGTAGAGATAGGCCTGGATGACGGTGCCGACGGCGGCGGTCCGCTGGCGGAGGCGGCGGACGATATCGAGCGTGCGCTGTGTGTAGTCGGAGCCTTCCATATCCACGCGAACGAAATTTCCGGCGCTGGCGGCGCGCTCGACGATGCCCGATAAAATTTCCTCGCACAAATCCTGGCGGATGCCGAGGCCGAGTTGCGTCAGCTTGACGGAGATATTGGCATCGAGCCCCTCCGCGGCGATGCGCTCGAGAATCGCCGCGCAGGTGGCGCCCGCCTGCCGCGCTTCCGATTCATTGCCGACGCTTTCCCCCAGATAATCGAGGCTGACTTTGCGCCCCATGCGGTTCATCGTCCGTGCGGCTTGCACGGCCTGGTCGAGAGACTCGCCGGCGACGAAGCGGCGGGCCATGGAGCGCGTGAAACTGTTGGTGGTCACCCAGCCCGCCAGGCGCGGGCTTGCAGCCATCTGGAGGAGAATGGTGCGCATCATCGGGAGATGAGATTCCTGGCGGCCCGATGGCCGCGCGGGGCGGCTGGCCGCCGCACCTGCCGGTTCAGTTGTCGAGCTCCAACGCGCAGCGGAAGCCTGGGCATGCCACAGGCCGCAATCCATTCCGGCGGGCCCGGTGATGCTCCACCGGGCGGCGGGATGCTAGCGGCCACCTCCCTCGAGAAATCGTTCGGCTTCGAGCGCCGCCATGCAGCCGGAGCCGGCGGCGGTGACCGCCTGCCGGTAGACGTGATCTTTCACGTCGCCTGCCGCGAAGACGCCCTCGATGTTCGTTTTCGTCGCTCCCTCGCGTGTGACCAGGTAACCCGCCTGGTCCATATCGAGCTTCCCGCGAAAGACTTTGGTATTGGGGTCGTGGCCAATGGCCACGAACAATCCCGCCACATCCAGACCCATGGATTCGCCTGTTCCGGCGTGCTTCAGGACCATGTGCTCGAGGTCCTGCTTCGAGGGGTCGTGCAGCTCGACCACTGTGTAGGGGGTAAGAAACTTGATTTTGGGGTTGGAGCGTGCGCGCTCGAGCATGATTTTCGAGGCGCGAAATTCATCGCGGCGGTGAATCAGAGTGACCTGGCTGGCGAATTTCGTCAGGAAAGTGGCCTCTTCCAGGGCGGTATCGCCACCGCCCACGACGGCGATGGGCTTGCCACGATAGAAAAATCCGTCGCAGGTGGCGCAGGTGGAGACGCCGTGGCCCAGCAGCTTTTTCTCCGATTCGAGGCCCAGAAGCCGCGCGGAAGCGCCCGAGGCCACAATCAGGGTTTCGCACTCATGGGTATCCTTGCCCACCATCACGCGGAATGGGCGCCGGCTGAGATCCACATCGGTGACCGTGCCGGCGGCGAATTGCGCGCCGAAGCGGCCGGCCTGCTTGCGCATGTTGTCAATCAGGTCGGGTCCGAGGATGCCATCGGGGAACCCGGGAAAATTTTCGACCATGGTGGTGAGGGAAAGCTGGCCGCCGGGTTCGTAGCCATCAATCACCAGCGGGGCCAGGTCGGCCCGCGCCGCATAGACCGCCGCTGTCAATCCCGCGCACCCGCTGCCAACGATGATGACCTTGTACACGCTTGATTCTCCTCTATCCCGCAGACCATTGGATTCGGCCGATGGCGGCGGGGATTCCGGCGCAGGGGCGACGCGCCCTCCAAAGCCCTGTAGTGTAGCATTCCGCGCGCCAGGGCCGCTGGGCGGCGCGGCGTTTGCTTCGCTTCCCCGCATGCGCGATAATTCCGGCCGGAACACTCGCATGTCTCCCTTCGACAGAATGTTGAGCCTGGTCTACGAGATGATCTTCGTCTGCCTGGGAGGCCTGCTGGCCCTGCTGGCGATCTCGGGCCGCTACGGTGTGCCCAGCCGCTCGGCCATCTGGGTGGGAGCGGTGATGCTGCTCTGGGGCATTCGAGCAGCCACACGGCCTGCGCGGGGGCTGGGCCGGTGGATGGCGATGGCGCGGGCGGCTTCGCTGATACTGGCGGGGCTGTTGGTGATGGCCGCCACGCGGCTTTCCTTCCGTTATTTCCCCACGCTGCTTTTCGCCACGGGAGCTGTGCTGGCGCTGCGGGGCGTGGCCGGAGCGATCTATTTCGCGCTGGCGCCGGCGCGCGCGGGCTGAGGCGGGCGGAGCGATCCGATGGACCAGACGGCGAAGCGCAAAGCATTGCGGATGATCACCTACGGACTCTATGTGGTCACCTCGCGTGGGCCTGCCCCGGTGGCGGGCACAATCACATGGCTCTCGCAATGCTCGCTGGCGCCGCCGCTGGTGCTTGCCGCCATACGCAAGCGCGGCACACTGCACGCCGCCATTCTCTCCTCCGGCATCTTCGCCATACACATTGTGGGCCGCGACCAGCCGGAGCTGGCCACCGCATTCTTCCGCAAGAGCCGCGAGGCCGATGGCGCCCTGAATGGCTACCGCTTCCTCGAGGGAATCACGGGCGCGCCCGTGCTGCAGGATGCGCCGGCGTGGCTGGAATGCCGGGTGGCGGAAAATCTGCGGCGCGGCGACCACACTATTTTCACCGGCGAAGTGGTGGCCGCCGGCCACCGCCGGGACGCCGCCCCGCTCACGCTGAGCGATTCCGGATTGCACTACGGGGGCTAGCCGGCCGGCTGGCGCGTTTTTTCAGGCCGCTCCGCCGGACCCGGAGCGGGCTATACTAGCCGCGCTTTCCCGGGCGCAGGGCGCGGATTTCGCGCTGGAAGCGCGGGCAAAACGTGGGAGCACAAGTAAATTCCGTACACAGGGAGGAATGCCATGCTGAAGGAATTCAAGGAATTTATCATGCGCGGCAACGTGCTCGACATGGCGGTGGGCATCATCATCGGCGGCGCGTTTGGCAAAATAGTTTCCTCATTCGTGGGGGATATATTGATGCCTCCGATAGGCCTGCTGATCGGCAAAGTGGATTTTTCCAACCTGTTCCTGAATCTTTCCCACGTCAGTTATGCCAGCCTGGCCGACGCCAGGAAAGCCGGCGCGCCCACCGTGAATTACGGCCTGTTTCTAAATACCGTGCTGGATTTCCTGATTGTGGCTATGGCCATCTTCCTGCTCATCCGCCAGGTGAACCGCTGGAACAGGCCGGCGCCTGCGCCCGCCGCAACCAAGCGCGATTGCCCTTTTTGTATCTCGCCAATTCCTCTGCAGGCCACGCGCTGCCCCTTCTGCACTTCGGAGCTGCCCCGCTGAATCGCTGCGCGGCCGCCCAGGACGAGCAGCGGGCGGCACCGAGCGCCCGGAGAGGCGGGGAAGGAGGGCGAGAAGCTCAGCCCAGCGTTTGCGGGCTCTGCTGCCTGCGGTCCTTGATTTCCTGCAGGTGCGCGCGCAGCCGCTCCGTCACTTCGTCGCCTTTGCCTTCGGAGATTTCCCGCTCGAGCTCGGTGAGCGCGAAATGCACCACATCGTGATGGTGGAGATCGGCTTCGGATAGCCGCTCGCTCAGCTGCAGCCACAGGCGGTGCAACAATTCAATTTCCTTGGGAGTGAGGCCGGGATTGTGTGGCCCGAGGTAGAAGACCTTTTCGATTCCGCCGGGGGTGATCAGGTTGAGCGTCAATTGCGGGCGTGGGGCGGCCAGCCGCTCCCAGGCCAGGCCCACTTCCCGTGCCTGCTCCTCGACGGTCTCGCGGGCGGAGCTGCTGGCGGTGATGACCTTGGATTGCAGGTTGCACGCGGTGCGCAGGATGCCCTCCCAGATATCGTTGGCGGAGACCACGGCGAGGCGGACCGACTTGCCCTCCTTCTCCGCGATGGCCAGCACTTTGGTGAACAGGAGCTGCTCCATGGTGCCGAAAAGCTGATCGGGCATCAAATCGTATTCGCCGGAGGCAGAGCGCCGCAGCATGCGGATGCGCAGCACAACCACGTCCTGCTCTGCGGCCACCACACGGCGCAGCACGGCCTCGAGATGGTGGAGGCGGTAATAATGCTTCACCGGTACGAGAATGTTGCCGGGGCGGACGCCGACGTTGCGAAGCGTCAGTTCGCCATCCTCGGCCAGATTGAACTGGTCCAGCTCGACCTGCGCGGAGCCGGCGCGCTTCCTCCGGATATGCCATTCGGAGATCTCAAACATGGTGAAAAGGATGACGGTGAAGGTAAGCCCGGCCATGGTTGCTTCCGGCTTGGTGAAAAGATTTACCACCGCGATGCCCAGCAGCACCAGGGTAATCAGCCCCAGCCCCAGGGGAATCTCATACCTTCCGATGGTGAAATTCAGGGGCACGCGGTATTCGCGGTCCTGGGGATGCGTATAGCGGAGCACAAGCACGGAGACGCCCTTCAGAGCGAAGCTCCAGATCACCCCGAAGGCATAGAGATTGGCAAGGAAGGTGACGTCGCCCCGGCTGATGAGGATGGTGAGCAACTGGCAGCCCACCACCAGATTGATGATCCGGTAGTTGGTGCCAAAGCGCGGATGAGGAGCACGAAACCAATCGGTGAGCACGCCATCCTCGCTCACGCGGCTGAGCACTCCATTCGAGCCGACAATGGCCGTATTCACCGCGCCCGAGAGGATCATCACACCCACCACCACCACGAATACGTGGAAGGCAAGCCGTGCCCCGAAAGGCCCCTCGAGATGCATGGCCAGGCCGCCAATCAGATTCTCGAAGAACTTCGGGCGGATGCCATCGGGAATGATCATCACCGCGAAGAAGGAGACCAGCGAAGTGAAGACGAGGCTGTAGATGAAAATAATCAGCCCGGTCTTTTTCAGATTGGGAAGCTTGGGGTGCTCGATTTCGCGATAGACCTGGGCGAGCGATTCCTCGCCGCTCATGGCCAGCACCGAATGGCCCAGGGCGATAAAGATGGCCACGACGCCGAAGAGCCGTGGAATCTGGCTGTCCTTCAGCCAGCCGAGCGCTCCCGGGGAAAAATGGAGATTGCGCGGGCGCGGAACCGGAGGCAGGGGGGAATGCCTGACCCACACGGTGTAGCCGCACCAGGCGATCAGCACCACGACCATCACGGTGGTGAGCTGCATGATGCGCAGGGCCTTCTCGCTGGATTCCGGTATGCCCTTGATGTTCTGCCACCAGAAATAAATCGTCACGGCCATGGCGAAGAGCGCGGCGGTCTTGCCCGCATCGAGGGTGAGATGCAGGTGTGCATAGGGGAAGATTTCATTCAGCAGGCCCGCCAGATACTGCCCCGCGGAGACGCCGCTGATGGGTCCGGTGAGGACGTAATCGAACATCAGGGCCGAGACGGAAATCTTCGCCAGCGTGCCGCCCAGCGCCTCTTTCACCACGCGGTAGACGCCGCCACGCACAAACATGCTGCAGCTTTCCACGTAGACGGCGCGGACCGCATAGCTGAAGAGCATGATCGCCAGGATGAACCACGGAGCCGTCTTCCCGATGAACTGCTCGGCTTCGCCGCCAGCGTAATAGGCCGAAGAGGCCAGATCGTTGAGCACGATCGCCGCGGCGCGCCAGAACGAGATGAAGGTCAACATCGCCGTGGTGGCCACCAGCACCTGGGCCACGGGGCGTATCGAACCGGACGGGGATCCTGTCTTGCTCTTTTCGGTAGCCATCTAAACTTTCTAAAGGAACATCATGGTGCGGATATGGACTATACGATTAACGCGCGCGAAAGGAAAGCGGGGGCTCCCGGGAGGAGGAAACAAGGCTGGGGCCTGGAGCAGAGGGCTAGGGGCGAGCTGCGCCAAATTCCATCCGGCAGACCGGGCAGGGGCAGATTTCACGCAGCTTATCGAAGCTGTAAATCCCGGTGGAATGGCCGTCGGAGAATTCAAACTGGATGGCGTAGGAACCCACCGAATGCGCTTTCCGTGCGGTGGCTTTGGCCTTGAACATGGGCAGCGCGGCGGCGCCGGGACCCAGCTTCGCTTTTTTCTCCCGCTCGTCGTTGCACAGTGCGCAGGGGCACATCTCCCGCAGGTAGGCGAAATCGTAGTGGCTGGAATGGCCGTCGGACCAGGCCACGTCCACTCCGGCGCCGCTGGTCAGGTGGACCTTCACCTCGAGAGGCTTTTTTCTGATGTCGAGTGGAAGGGGCATGGGTGGAAAGCCAGTCTAACAGATGCGCGGCCTGCGGCTCAGCCGCGCGGGCAGCACGGCCCGGGTGGGATGGGATTGCCGTGGGGGCAGGAGGAAGGGTGGCCGAGGAAGGTGCAGATTTTCTGGTCGAGTTCGGGGCTGATGATGTGCTCGAATTTGCAAGCCTGGGAATTCGCCTCGTGGTCACCGATGGCAAACGTATCGGTGAACAGCCGCTCCGCCAGGCGGTGGCGCCTGACGATGTCCCTGGCGCGGCTGTGCCCGCTTTCGGTCAATTGCACTTCCCGCTCTCCCATTTCCACCAGGCCGAGATTTGCCAGATGGGCCAGGGTGCGCCGTGGGTCCAGCACACCTTTGGTGCGAATCCGATCAATCTCCGCCACGATGCCCTCTTCGCCGGAAACCCAGATCTGTTCGAGCAGGTGATCGAACCGCTCCTCCTCTTCGGCGGAGAAGGCCGTAATCTGCGCGAGCTTGCCATGGGCCAGCTCGATGCGGCGGTCGGCCAGCCGGCCGATGGCAGGATTGTGTGTGACCATGAGGATGGTATGACCCTGGCGGTGCAGGGTACGGAGCAATTCGATCACCACGCGCTCGTTGGCATCATCCAGGTTGCCTGTGGGCTCATCGGCCAGGATGAGCGACGGGCAATTGATTAGCGCCCGGGCGATGGCTACGCGCTGTTGCTCACCGCCGGAAAGCTGGCCGGGCAGATGGGTCAGCCGGTCGCCCAGGCCCACGCGCACCAGGGCTTCGCGGGCCTCGCGCTCATCGGTGGTGCTGTGGAAATATTGCGCCAGCATCACGTTTTCCAGCGCCGTCAGGTAGCTGACCAGATGAAACTGCTGGAAGACGAAGCCGATTTTTCCCGAGCGAAATCTTGTGAGCTCCCGCTCGGCCAGCTGCGCCGTATCCACGCCATCCACCACCACGCGGCCTTCGCTGGCTGTATCCAATCCGCCAATGATGTTGATCAGCGTGGTCTTGCCAGAGCCCGAGGGCCCCATGATGGCGATCCATTCGCCCGCCTGCACGCTGAAATTCAGGTCTTCGAGGGCGGCGAGATTTCCATAACGCTTGCCGAGCCCTGTGATTTCGAGCAGCGGCTTTGCGGCCCCAGCCGCCTGCAACGCCGCGTCTTTTCCCCGTTCGCCCATTTCGCCGCCTAGCCTTCCCCGCGCAGAATCACCGCCGGCCGGATGCTGCCCAGCAGGCGCAACGGCAGGGCGCCGGCAAGCGCCACCAGAATCATCAGGGCCACGGTAAGAGGAAGCACCTCGAAGCGCGGAGGGAAGCTCGCGCCAAAGACACGCAAACCGATCCATTGCAGCAGGGCCATGCCCAGGGCATAGCCGAGCACGCCGCCGGCCGAGCCGAGGATTCCCGCTTCGGCAAGGAAAAAGCCCACGACGCGCGACGCGCTGCCCCCCAGCGCCTTCATCAGCCCTACATCCTTGCGCCGCTCGAGCGCCAGCGCCGCCATGGTGGCGAGCACGCAGAGAGCCGTCAATGCCAGGATCATCACCATCATGCTGAAAATTAGAAACCGGATGCGCGCCACCAGAGCGCCCTCCGCCTCCGCAATCTGGCGCACCGGGCGCACCTGCGCCTCCGGAATCTTTTCCGAAAGCTTCATGGCCCAGGCCTCGACCTGCGTGGCTTGCCTCGGCACCGTCACCTGCACCAGCTGAATCATGCCTGGCAGGCCCGCAAGTTTCTGCACCACACTCAGATTGGCAAAGACCTGGCTATCTTCTTCCCCTCCCGCATCCACGATTCCCGCCACGGTCAGCCGCACATGCTGGAGCGCGCTTCCGGAGCCATATTCGAGATCCAGGGCGCTGCCGGGGCGGACGTTAAGGAGGCGCGCGGCTGTGCGGCCCACCAAACAGCGATTCAGGTCGTCGCGGGAGGTGATGCTCTCGCCTTCCAGCTTCCACCAGGGCTCGAACCGGGGAGCTTCGTCCATCCACGTGCCCGCCAGCACCACTTCCCTGCCCGAGCTGCGCGCCACCACATACAGATAGGGCGCCGCGGCGATGGCGCTGCCCCGCCCCGCCTGGAGCACGCGCTGCACCACGCTTTCCGCAAGCAATTGCGGGGCGGCGCCGGAGGAGACCGAGCGGCGCGGCGGCTCGACGATGACGTTGGCGCCCAGGCTGCTAAATTCCCGCGTGAGACGGGCCTCCGCATCCAGGTAGAGATTTCCCAGCGCGGAGATCACCGCTCCCCCCGCCACCAGAGCCACCAGGGCCACAGCCAGGCGCGCCCGGCTGGCTTTCAGAAGGCTCCATAGCACCCTGCGGAACACGTTCACTCTCCCCGCAGAATGGGAGCGGGATCGAAACGCATCGCTCGCCAAAGTGGAATGGCACTGCCCGCCGCGGCCACCAGCACGGCCAGCCCCAGCACCACCGGCAGCAGGATGAGGCGCGGAGCGGCGGCAACGCCAAACACGCTGCGGCCGAGCAGGCGCGCGAGCAACAGGCCCAGCCCATAGCCCGTCAGGCCGCCTCCCAGGGCAATCACCACCTGTTGCCCCAGAAAAATCATTCCTACCAGGCGGTTAGTGGCGCCCAGAGCCTTCATCAACCCCACTTCGGTGCGCCGCTCGAGCACCGTGGTGGCGGAGGTGGCGGCCACGGCCAGCGCGGCGGCAAGCAGCGCCGCCAGGGTCACCAGCCAGAGCAGGCTGCCCACACGGTGCAGCACCTGGCCTTCGGTTTCCGCCACGCGGCGAATGGTGTGGACATCGGTGCCAGGCAGAGCCTGCTCGATCTGATGGCCAATCGAGGAAGCATAGGGCGAGCAATACCACTGGTCGTATTCGGCGGGGGAGAGCGTGGCGGGATTGCGCTGTGCCAGCCCGTCCTCGGGCTTGGTGAGCGCGCTCACAAACACTTGACGCACTTTGCCCGGCTCGCCGGAAAGCGCCTGCGCCACTTGCAGCGGCGCTACGATGGATTCTTCCTCGGCGCCGCCGGTGGTGAGAATGCCGGTGACCCGCAGGCTCACCTGGCGGCCGCCATCGCTGATCGCCAGCGTGCTGCCCTGAGCGATGCCAAAGCGCCCGGCCAGGCTGGCGCCCACGATGCATTCCGCGGAGGCGTCGCCGAACCAGCGGCCCCGCACTTTCCACCACGGGTGGGTGACCGCCGTACCGGTGAGGAAGGTGCTTCCATCCGGGACGGCGACGGGATGGCTGTGCCAGGCGCCGATGAGAGTAGTCTCAATGGTTTGGCCATTCGCGCGGGCTTCCACCGGGACATCGAGAAACGGCGTGAAACCAAGAATGTTGTGCCGCCAGAAAATGGTCTTGAGCTTGCCCAGGCCGGCTTCCTCGAGGTAGGCACCTTCATCCACCGGGCGGTAATCCACACCGCCAATTTCCAGCGGCAGCGTATCGGATTGCGGCTGGATGAGCAGGTTGGCGCCAAAGCTGCGAAATTCACGGGCCAGCCTGTCGCCCACCTCCAGCGCCACGCTGAGCGTCGAGGTGGCCACGGCCATGCCCAGCAGCAGCGCGGCGAAGGTAAGCAACTGCCGCCGCGGATTGCGCGTGAAAAATTCTCCGGCCAGACGGGTGTACATGGGTTAGCCGCGCACCCGCATCATGGCATCGCCCAGGGCGCCCAGCTCGATGGTGACGTAGCCGCCGGCCGCCGCCGATTTTACGGGAATGGGATTGCAGCCGCCCTCCTGCCCCACCGAGGGGGCATAAATGGCCGCGCCGCAATTGCGGCAGACGATGCTCGATCCTTCCTGGCGATAGCCTTTCGCGCCGCAGATCTGGCAGGCATCGAGAGCCACCGCAAAATCCCCATTCGTTTTGTGGATCACCAGAAATCGAATGGTATTTCCGTTCACCGTGGCGGAGAAAAAGTGGAGGCTGCCATCCATCAGTTCGGTCATGGGTATGCGCACTGTGGTTCCCTGGGCGTGCAGCTCGGTGGCCGGGCTGGGCGCGGAGGCCGCACGGGCATAGACAAAATCGGCGGTCAGCAGCAGCGCCACGGCCACAAACAGGCCTGCGGCGGCCACGGCCCAGCGGCCCTGCTTGCGGCGCTCCCAGGCGGTGCGGCGCCTCTCGGCGGCGTTGGCGCTCTCCTGCTGCGGCTGGCCGCGGAAAAATTCGCGGAGGATCGCCAGCAGGGCCACGCCCAGAATCACCACAAAGAAAAACACTTCGTTGCGCACGATGGGCCCCACGATCGCCATTTCCCTCCGGCTGGAGGCAATCCACTGGGCTTCGCTCAGTTCGTGCACTCCGGTGAGCCCCAGCTGAAAGGCCACCACCATCAGGATCGTGGTGGTGACCGCGAAGAATTTTCCGATGGGAATGCGAAGTGTCCCCTGGAAAAAGAAAACTCCCACGAGCACGGCCACGCCCAGGCCCAGCGCCGTGCCCAGCCAGACCCCCAGGCCCTCGCTCGAAAGCTCCACCGCGCGCAGGATCAGCACCAGCTCCGCGCCTTCCCGCAGCAC
>VFSW01002566.1_pt1 | contig 27471 bp, 20 predicted proteins | sample 5358111 | NCBI WGS metagenome assembly VFSW01 (sample SAMN11554181, study PRJNA540505) | mine drainage metagenome | isolation source: sediment from site ElyBrook_90M | place: USA: Ely Copper Mine, Vershire, VT | collected 2017 | reverse complement strand
CGGTGTTGACAGGTGTAGTCCATACGATTGTGGCTATGCACTAAGAGACGTTTGGGCCGCTGCTGCCTATTAAGGTGTTAGAGGACGATGAAGAGTCGATTCGCCTGGCAAATGATAGTATCTTTGGCTTGGATGCGTATGTTTTCAGTACTGATAGCGCGCATGCCGACCGCGTGGCACGGCGTATTGAGGCGGGCACCGTCATGATTAATGATGTCATTGCTTCCTATATGGCGCCCGAAACGCCCTGGGGTGGTGTCAAACAGTCTGGCATTGGGCGTGTGCATGGTGGGGCACTTGGCTTGAAGGAGTTTTGTCAGGTTCGTCACGTCATGGGTGAACGTGTGCGTTTGCCGCTCAAGCGTGAACTCTGGTGGTATCCTTACCATCAAGCGCAAGTGCCGCTCTTCAAAGGTATTTTTAAGCTCCTTTTTGGGCGTGGAAGGAAAAAATAGCGTGCGAGCGCAAAAAGCAGCGGATTACCTTGCGGTGCTGTTTTTTTTCTTGGCGGACAATATATTACTAGTAAAGGATACCCTTTTTGTAGCGTGACCTCGTCTATGTAACAGCACAGATGGTTACAGGATTTTGTGACATTGGGTGCAGACAAAACGAGTAGCAGAGCGAACAAGCCAAGAAAATACGAGTATACTCTCTTCATTAAATGGCGTTCCATGACAATAAGGGTGAACTGTTATGCAGATAGTGATTATTGGAAGCGGTTTTGGTGGCCTGAGTGCCGCCATTCGTCTTCAGGCGCAAGGTCACGATGTGACTATCATTGAGAAGCGCGATAAGCCGGGTGGGCGAGCGTATGTCTATGAGCAGGATGGTTTTACGTTTGATGGTGGTCCCACAATTATCACAGCCCCCTGGCTTATTCATGATCTCTTTACGCTCTGTGGCAAGAAGACGGAAGAGTATGTGAAACTTGTTCCGATAGACCCTTTTTATAACATTCGTTTTGAGGACGGGCTGGTTTTCCATTATAACAGTGATCGTGAGAATATTCTGCGCCAGATTCGTGCGATCAATCCCGCTGATGTCGATGGCTATCTGCGTTTTGCTCAGGCAGGAGCGCAAATCTATGAAAAAGGCTTCGAGCTTATTGATCAGCCTTTTACACATGTTGGCGATATGTTGAAAGTAGTTCCTGATCTGGTACGTTTGCAGGCGCAAAAATCGGTCGCCGGCTTTGTGAATCAGTATATCAAGGATGAGCATCTGCGTCAGGTTTTTAGCTTCCACCCTTTGTTGATTGGGGGTAACCCATTCCAGAGTACCGCGATTTACGCGTTGATTCATACTTTAGAGCAGAAATTCGGTGTCTGGTACGCGATGGGTGGAACGGGTGCGCTTGTGCGTGGGCTAACGCAGCTGTTCCAGGATATTGGTGGGAAGATCGTGCTGAATGTGGAGGCATCTGAGATCGTTATTGATGAGCGTAGTGGGCGTGCGAACGGTGTGCGCACGTATAGCGGTGAATGGTTTCCAGCAGATACGGTCGTCAGTAATGCTGATGTTGCCTATACGTATCTCAATCTTGTGCCGGCCCATGTTCGTCGCAAAAATACGGATCGCCGGATCAAGAGTATGGAATATGCGATGTCGCTTTTTGTCCTCTATTTTGGCACAGATCGCCAGTATGAGAACGTAGCGCACCATGAAATCTTGATGGGGCCGCGCTATAAAGGTCTGCTCAATGACATTTTCAAACGCAAACATCTGGCGAAAGATTTCTCGCTCTACCTTCATCGTCCAAGCGCGACAGACCCATCAATGGCTCCCGACGGCTGTGATTGCTGGTACGTGTTATCGCCTGTGCCGCATTTAGGTGGGGATGTCGATTGGACGACGATGGCAAAGCCATATCGTGACTCGATCATCCAATACCTGGAGCAACGCTACCTCCCAGACCTCTCGAAGCACATTGTGACGGAACATGCTATCAATCCACTTCACTTCCGTGATACGCTCAATAGCTACCTGGGTAGTGCCTTCTCAGTTGAGCCATTGTTAACGCAGTCGGCATGGTTTCGCCCGCATAATATCAGTGAAGATGTACCAAATCTCTACTTTGCTGGTGCAGGGACTCATCCTGGTGCGGGTTTGCCAGGCGTCATGAGTTCTGGTAAAATAGTAGCAGATATGATTGGTCCATCACCTGAACTGGCGCGTTTGCGTGCATTGTCACTAGGACAACACGTTTGATTGCCAGCGCACGCTACTTCCTATTTTGTTCTCAGGTCCGAAGTCGCTAAGGGGGAGTTTCACTCTCCCTTACTGTATTTACGACACTTTAGTGGCTAATGGTGTTTATACAGAGAAAGAGCCGAGAAAAACCTGAAAACCTACAAGGAGGGTACACTATGGCAGGAAGACATCGCTGGACTTCGGGTCTGACAGCCAGTACATGGTTGCTTGGGCTTACCGTAACCAGTGGCTTGACCATTTTAGCGAGCTGGGTTGTTGAAGAGTTTTCTAGCCCCCATAAACTGTTAGCTGAGGCAGATTTTACCTGGGACGTGCCTACGTTCTACAGCGAACCTCCGGCTACTGTACAACGTCCCTTGCTCTTCAAAGCGGTTGATGGAACGCTCTTGCGTGGCGATTTCTGGGCACAAGCGCAGCCAGCACCCACAATAATACTCTGCCATGGCTATCGTATCCATCGTTCACATCTACGTTCTGTTGCTGCTGTTGAGTATGCTTGTGGCTATAATGTGTTATTGTTCGATTTTCGTGGCCATGGCGATAGTGATAGCGTAACAACGAGTGGCGGCAATGCGGAAGTGCGTGATCTGGAAGCCGCGATTGTTGTGGCCAGTCGACAGGCCGAGACATTATCCAACCGCATCATTATTCATGGCTTCTCGATGGGCGCAGCTGTTGCCTTGCTCACACCGCTACAGCCGGAGATCGTCGCCATTATCGCTGATAGTCCCTATGCCCGTTCAGATTGGGTACTGTCACGGATGGTAACCTATCGTATGCATCAGGCCATCCATAACTGGTTACCCTGGTTGCAACCGCTCCAGTGGGTCGCACCGCTTTTGGCCGCAGCCATTGTCGCAATTAGCACAATTGTGTTTCGCCTGCGCTTCGGCTATGACTTTGTGGCACGTCCAGAGGCAACTTTCAAACGTTGGCAGCGCAAAATGCATGCTAAAAATGGCTCTCACCTGCATGCGGTTCCTATTCTGCTGGTTCACTCGTTCGGCGATGAGCTTATTCCTATTGCTCATGCACATCAGATTGTTGCACAGGCAAAAGGCTATCATGTTGAGTTAGAGACCTACTTTGTCGATGGGCGTACCCACTGTGGCGCGTATGGCTATGACCCTAAACAATATGGGCAAGTCATGAAAAACTTTTTAGAACGCTGCCTGCGACAGGATTTTCCTGAGCAACATCGCCATTTTAGCTGAATTGGCAGAAATTGATCGGCAAAAGACTTGCATCTTTGCACTCTTCTCTGCATAATTGCAGTAGAGAGGTTTTTGTGGTGAAATGCCCTTTGGGGATGTATGTTGAACACTGTATATACCTTCTTCGCACAAACGTACCACGCATAGGTGTGCCAGGGGATGAATGATGTTGTTTCCAGATGATGCCAGGCAAGCTACTGAGGCGGCGCAAGATACAGATGCATTGGCAGTATTGCCGCGTATTGTAGATCATCGTAGCGTGTTAACGGAGCGTCGTCAGCAGATTTTGCAACAGAAGTCGGCGGACCATCAAACAGACGCACTACCCAAAATTGCCGTGGAAGCAATTCCTCCCAAAACGATCCTGCGTCAGGTGATTCAACTTCGTGAAGAGAATTATCATTTACGTTCTCATCTCGAAGAGGTGCAACAAGCGTATGATCGTTTGATGGCTGCCTATAATGAGCTACAAGGTGAATTTGATGGTGATGTAGCGACAATTCATCACGGCTATCGGCAAGAGCTTGTACAGTATCATCGTCAGTTGCAAGCTGCACTAGAAGAACGTGATCGCTTGCAAGATCAGTATCACGAGCTAGAGGTGCAGTATCAAGACCTGTTTCACTCTTTTCACACTGCTGTAGAAGAAGAAGCCTATAAGATGGTGACGCAGGCAGCCCAAATCCTGGATCAGACGCCAGATCAGGCTCCAGTCCTTTTGCATGATGTTGTCAGGTCGTTAGAGCTTCGTGCGCAACAACTCGAAGATAAACATCTTGTGGAGACGTTGTACCTGAAACGTGAGGTGCAGCAACTAGCGGATGTTTTGCAGCAGGAACGCCAGCAAGTCGAGCGCGAGCGGCAACAACTTGTGATTATGCAGTATTCGATTAGTGAGCAAGCCGTTTTGCGCCGGAAAGTATTGCAGGCTCGTCTTCATATGCGTTGGAAAATATCTTTTGTTGCAGCCGCAAGCGGGTTATTAGTTTTGCTACTCGCCCTGCAATATGTTTTCTTGCTTTGGTTCCACATCCCTATTAGTGGTTTTGTTTCCCTTGCGCTGATTGCTCCGTTAGTTCTGTGTGCGTTGCTGTCAATGCTGCTTGCCCATCCACTTTCAATGCTCCGCCATATCTATCTCAGTGCGCCACGTAAGCAGAAAGCCAAAAAAGCGTAGCAGGAAAGCATACCTATCTATGCTTATGCATGCTTTCCTATTCCACTCTCCACGGCCATTAGCCGCGCAACTTGAGAACGGTCTCAACAATGCGGCGGTTGCTGGCGGCGCGTTTGCTCGTTAGATAGGCTTCAAAAGCTGCTTGTTGAAGGCCGGTTGAGAGTGTGGGATAGGCGTGAACGGTGTTGAAAATGTCGCTGAGCGTGAGATGATGCTGCATGGCGAGAGCAAGCTCACCGAGCAGTTCGCCGGCATGCGAACCAACGATATGTGCCCCAACAATCTCATCTTTCTTGCCGGCCAGGATCAGCTTGATGAAACCAAGCGTTTCATGTTCTGCTTGTGCGCGATCAATTTCTGCCCAGGGAAAACGTTCTTCACGCACATCTTTATAGCGTTGTTCTGCCTCGCTGCGTGTGATCCCTATGCGTGCCGCTTCCGGGTCGGTGAAGGTACACCAGGGGATGACGCGATAGTCCGTTTTTTTCTTATAGACAGGAAGCAGAGCATTTTGGGCTGCTATACCCGCCTGATATGCGGCAACATGTGTGAAGAGATAGCCGCCAATCACATCCCCAATTGCCAGGATATGTGGCGTTGTCGTTTGCAGGTAATCATCCACTTTGATGCCTTTGTGATCATACTGCACGCCAGCCGCCTCTAGGTTGAGTTGTTCGACGTTGGGATGACGGCCTAATGCCAGGAGTAATTCATCGGCTTCAAAAGTGAGTAGTGCATCACCTTGTTGGACGGTGGCGATTTTGCGTGTCCCGCTCCGTGTGGCTTGTATGAAGCGTGCGTTTGTGACGATCGTGATGCCTTCATGTTGTAGCACTTGGGTAATCGTTGTAGAGACTTCGTGATCTTCTTTTGGGAGGAGTCGCTCAGGGCCTTGAATAATGGTGACCTGTGTTCCAAGTCGTGCGAATGCCTGCCCTAGTTCGACGCCAATAGGGCCGCCGCCTACGATGAGAAGAGAGCGCGGGAGAGCTAGTAAATTGAAGACGTCTTCATTGGTGAGATAGCCTGTGTCCTGTAAGCCTGCTACGGCGGGAATTGCCGGATGTGAGCCTGTGGCAATAATTGTATTGCGCGTGGTGATCTCCTCGCCGTTGAGCAGGAGTGTTGTTGGCGATTTGAAGGTCACTGCGCCAAAACGCACCGTGACGCCCTCGGTATAAATTGTTTCGGCTTCGCGTACACGTGCGATGACGCCCTGAATCGCCTCTGTGACTTTCGCCATATCAATATCAACGTTTGTGGGTGTTAGCCCCAGACTCATGACTGTTTTGGCTTGTTGGACAACCCGTGCGACATGCAGCAGGCTTTTGCTGGGAACACAGCCATAATTTAGGCAGTCGCCACCGAGACGTTCCTTATCGATGAGCAACACGTGCGCTCCGAGAGCGGTAGCCACACGTGCTGCGGTGAGGCCAGCAGAGCCGCCGCCAAGAATAGCCAGGTCATACTGTGTTCGAGCCATAGGTGTAAAAACTCCTGTTTGAGAAGATTACCGATGTGATGCATTCATCTTTGTGAGAGCATGTTGTAAGATGATGGCAGATGATTTCTCAGGTATACCACGTATACGAAGTGCAATGTTTACGGAGTTATGGCCGTCTGCCTGTATTTGCTGCCTGCCTGCACATCGCTCGGAGGGCATTGCTGTGCATCTTAGGTGCATGTATTGTGCAAAAAATATTGCTTTTCGTGTACCAAGAGAAAGAAAAAATTTGATGAGGAGATGTCTTCATGACCCAGAATGCTCGTGCTGTCGGCAACCTGAAACAACATACCATATGGCAGAATGGTCATGCCCCAGAACCCTGTACCGTGGTTATCTTTGGCGCAACCGGTGATTTGGCCCAGCGCAAACTGTTGCCAACGTTGGCCCACCTCTGGCACGATCACCCGATGAAAGAGAGTTTTTGTATTGTCGCTTTTGCACGCCGCCCTATGAACGATGCGCAATGGCAGGCGACCGTCTTGGGGTCGATCAACAAATATATGCCAGAGGATGATAGATTGGATAGTGAGGCGCAACGCGGTTTTGCCGAACGCCTGTTTTACTGCCAGGCCGATATCAGTAGCGATGACGGCTATCACAAGTTGTCGGCGTTGTTGGATACGCTCGATCATGAGCGTGGCACACGTGGCAATCGTATCTTTTATCTTTCAACGCCGCCAGACCTGGACCCGATGATTATTGCGCATTTGGGTAGCTCTGGTCTGGCCCAGCCAAAACAGCATAGTGATGGGCAGGGGCAAGCGTGGACGCGTCTGATTATCGAGAAACCCTTTGGGCATGATCTCGCTTCGGCCCAAAAATTAAATAGCGATCTGGGTAAGGTCTTCGGTGAGGAGCAGATTTATCGCATTGACCACTATATGGGCAAAGAAACTGTACAGAATATTCTCGCGTTGCGTTTTGCGAATAGTATTCTGGAGCCGCTCTGGAATCAGAAATATATTGATCATGTGCAGATTTTGGTGGGGGAGAGTATCGGGATTGAATCTCGCTCGGAATATTATGAAACATCTGGCGCTATTCGCGATATGGTGCAAAATCATATCATGCAGGTGCTTTGTTTGACATGTATGGAAGCACCGGTGGCTTTTGATGCGGATGCCATTCGCGATGAAAAGGTGAAACTTCTGCGCGCTATCCCATTGTTCACGCCCGAACAGGTGGCGCAACGCACAGTGCGCGGGCAATATACGGCTGGTGTGGTAGATGGTCAGCCAGCGGAGGGCTATCTGGAGGAACAGGGCGTCAACCCCGAATCGACGACGGAGACTTTTGTCGCGCTCAAGTTGTTCATTGAGAACTGGCGTTGGGCAGATGTTCCATTTTATATTCGCACTGGCAAGCGGCTCCCCAAACGCAGCACGGAGGTCACTGTTCAGTTTAAGCGTGTGCCGCATCAGCTGTATAAGCTTGAGGAGACACAAGGTTTGACGCCGAATCGCTTGACAATTCGTATTCAGCCTGATGAAGGCATCACGCTCAAATTCGGAGCAAAAATACCGGGGGCCGCGCAGCATTTAGCTTCAGTGGACATGAGTTTCTCCTATAACACGGCTTTTGGGATTCAATCACCGGATGCTTACGAACGTCTCCTTGCAGACTGTATGATGGGTGATTCTACGCTTTTTATTCGCCGTGACGAGATCGAAACATCATGGCGTTTAATTGATGGCATTACATCTATCTGGCAACAGATGGGGCCTGACACAGTGAAACCCTATGCTTCAGGAACATGGGGACCGGATGCCGCACAAGAACTGATTGAGCAAGACGGACGTAACTGGGATAATCCGTAGCGGAACGTCGGTTCTTTTGAAGAGGCATACTGCTCAGGGGGTGAAGGCTTGCAAGCTCTCACCCCCTGAGCAGTATTGTGGAAAAAGCAAACGATCAGGTTAGCCGAGCAGGTGCTCCATTTGTGTTAGGTAGCTATCGAACAGCTGGCAGGTTTGACGGATAGGCTCTGGTGATGTCATGTCGACGCCAGCTTTCTTAAGCAACTCGATGCTATAGTCGGACGAACCAGAACTCAGAAATTTGGCATAGCGTTCCACGGCTGGTTGCCCCTCGTGCAAAATCTGTTGAACAAGGGCAGAGGCAGCAGAGATGCCCGTTGCATATTGGTAGACGTAGAAATTGTAGTAGAAGTGTGGGATGCGTGCCCATTCGATGCCAATCAGATCATCAATGACGGTTTCACCCCCGTAATACTTCTCGTTGAGCTGTTTGTATATGCTTGAGAGGGTATCAGTGGTCAAGGGTTCACCTTGTTCCGCCTGTTGATGAATCTGTTGTTCAAATTCAGCAAACATCGTCTGGCGGAAAAGCGTGCCGCGAATATCCTCAAGGGCGTGATTGAGGATGGCGAGGCGCGTTGCGGCATCTTGTGTGTTGTGTAACAGATAATGGGTGAGTAGTCCCTCATTGAGGGTTGATGCCACTTCTGCGACGAAGATCGTGTAATCACCATAGGGATAGGGCTGGTTTGTGCGTGTGTAGAAGGAATGCATCGAGTGTCCCAGCTCGTGAGCCAGTGTGTAGACACTATCGCGGTCGCTTTGATAATTGAGCAAGATGAAAGGTTGCGTGCCGAATGCGCCCCCGCTATAGGCTCCCCCACGTTTGCCCGGTGTTTCATAGACATCAATCCAACGTTGTCTGAAGCCTTGTTTGAGCGTAGAAATATAATGCTCGCCTAGGGGAGCCAGGGCAGTTGCAACCATCTCACAGCCTTGTTGGTAGCTGATTTCTTCTTTGATATCCTCAACGATTGGCACGTATAAGTCGTACATGTGCAACTCATCGAGTTGTAGCATGCGTTTGCGCAGACGCATGTAGCGGTTAAGGATTGGAATATGCTCGCTCACGGTCGTGATCAGGTTATCATAGACACTAACAGGGATGTTATTGCGTGCCAAAGATCGTTCGCGGCAGGTGGCATAATTGCGCTGGCGCGTATAGAAAATGTCGGTTTTGACTTGTGCCGAAAGGGTCGCGGCGATAGTATTACGCTGCTTGAGGAAGGTCTCATGGATGCTTTCAAAGGCAGCTTTGCGCACGCGGCGATCTTTGTTGCGGATAAACGAGAGGTAGTTTCCTTTTGTCAGTTGAACTGTTTCGCCACTGTCGCTGACGATGGTAGGAAGCTGTAGATCGGCATTATCGATCATCGAAAAGATGTCGTCGGGGGCACTGGTTATATCTCCAGCAGATGCCAGCACCGCTTCTACCTCAACGGAGCGAATATGTGGGCGTTTGCGATTGAGGTCGTGTAGTTGTTGTGTGTAGAGTGCTAAGCCAGCGGTTTCACGTGTATACTGATCGAGTGTTTCTGGTGAGAGTGCCAGAATCTCTGGCTCGATATATGAGGCGATGGTGGATGATCGCACGTAGAGTTGCATGGCACGATCTGCCATACCTTGATAGAGGCTATTGGTCGTGTCTTCATCGCGGCGCATGGAGGTATACACATAGAGACGTTCAATCTGCTCGAACAACTGGTCGCGTTTCTGTAAGACGGCGAGCAACGCCGCCCCATTTTGCGCCATGGTGGCCTTGAGCGCTTCCAGTTCTGGCAATTGTTGCTGGAGCGATTGAAAATGCAGTTCCCACGTTTCGTTAGTAGAAAAGATGCTTTCGAGATTCCAGGTAAACTCGCTTGGAATATCCTCGCGTTTTTTTAATGTTTGCACTTGCACAGTCGGAGCAACCTTTCAGGTGTATAGAGAAAGCACTGTTGTGTTTTACGTGCTTGTATGTGTCATATCATATCACAGATGCGAAAGATGCCGTTCACCGATCAAACAAGCTGGATGCGTATTCACCGTTTTACCGTGAGCCAGCATCCAGCTTGTCGCTAGAGGGATCGCAAGTAAACTGTTTTAAGCATCTGCATGCTCCTGCTCCTGCTCATCACCATCACCATCACCATCACCACCATCATCATCATTTGGTGCGGGAAGCAGATCCTCGCGGTCTCCCCATTTTTCCAGAAAGCGGTAGAAATTCCGCTTGTTTTGGCGTGCCTGCTCGCTTTCAGAAGAATTGCTCTCTCTACTTGTTGGATGACAAATGAGTGGCAGGTTATAGACAACGTGCGCATCGGTGCCGCTATCGCGGATAGCAAAGGTAAAATCGATATCCATGTAGGCAGGAGTGCGATAGCCCTCATCAAACAGGCCGACGTCACGCAAAAATTTGCGCTGGAAGGCGATGCAGGGTCCGTCAACGGCGACAACCTCGCCATTCTGCTCGGAGGTGCTTTCTTCAAAATGGCGTAGATCATCGGTATGCAAGCCGTGTGTGCCGATAATGCCGATAGCACTATCTTCGAGCAGGGTGGCGAGTGGCGTAAAAATGTCACCGGAGAGTTCGGTAGAAGAATCGAGGAGCAGAATATAATGGCCCCGACTCTGTTTCAGACCGATATTGCGTGCCTCAGCTGCTCCTACGATACGGCTTGTACGTATGACATGTAAGCGCGGCTCTTGATAACGGGTCATCTCGGCCCACAGGTCGATCCCATCCTTTGAGGAATTATCAACGAGAATAATTTCTATATCAGCATTGTCGGCGAAGCGCAAAACACTCTCGATACAGCGACGCGTTTGATCGTGGGTATTCTGCGCTAGAATGTTGATAGAGAAGGTGCAGCGGTCAACCTCGTTAAGGAACGAAGGAAGCTGGCGCGCTGTGCGATACTGTTTGCCATCGATAGTAATGCTGGGTAGTATCACTAGATGTGCCCCATGTGGGTTATCTTTGACGAGATAGCCAGCGTCTTCGAGTTGGCGTTTAAGCGCGTCAGCACGATCATATTGACCGCGCCGACGTAACATGTCGCGTTCGTGCGAAAGTGCCAGAATGTCAGCGGGAATACTATGACGATATGGTTGGGTAGTCATACTCTAAATCCTTCCGTACAACACTACGCTACACTGGTACGCTATTAAAGCGTGTCTGCCTCTGAACCTCACCGGTGTATCCATAGCGGTCCTAAAAATGCTTGGAACAGTGAGGAAATGGGCGCAGGCAATCATCCTCTAGACCATGCCATCATATACGGGGAACTACTTGTTGAGAGAGCATAGTGGTGACTTTCCCTTTCCTGTTCATGGCGTCAATTATCTGCATAGTATTATACCATAGGAAAAGATGGACGATGGTGATGCTGAGCGATTTTGCCTGTTTTCCCTGCGCATATGTGCCGCAAAATACTTGATATTCGGTGTGGCTAATGCTATAGTGGCATCAGTCAAAGGTATGGGTACTTAGCTCAGTGGGAGCGTACTTCGTTCGCACGTGCGCCGTTGAGGCGTACAATTCGCAGTTACGATAAAACGTGGCATCTCTGGTGTCAAGGAGATTAAAGCAGCGGCTCTGCCTAGACCTGAAAGGGCGAGGGAACAATAGCTTGCCGCGAAAAGGCCGAAAGCTATAAGTACCTAAAGCTTGTCGGTCAGCTAAGCTGTATATGGTTAAGCCTGTATTGGTTGAATGTCATCCGAGCGATCTAGCGAAGGTTCCACGCCACCACGGTACTATAGGGCGTGTGCGTCGGTTCAATACAAACGGTGTGAGTGTATTGAAAGACACTACGACGCGGCAATACTGCAATGGGCAGTAACCGGAGAGTGACGAACCTAAGTACAGCACAAGCGGATTGTATGAGACTACGGGATTACCTAAACGTCGAGAGACGCATGGTAACAGAACGCTCATAGTAGTCAAATGATCGGGGTAATGCTCGATACAGGGCGAAGGAGTGTAGAAGGTATTCCACCTTCCTGTTAAGGTTGTGATGGATGTCGCACAAGGCCAATAACGGGATAGGTGGCTAGGAGGCCCTAGTGACTGGAAGACCGAAATTAGTTCGGAGAGCATTGGTATTAGTAGGTTAGACCTTCTTCCTAGACAGCAAGGACACAATAGGAAACGTGTCCCGAAAAAGGAAGACAAAAAGGACATAATCGAAAACCTGTAGAGAACGGGAGAAAGACACGACCACTATGCAACAGATTACGGAAACTTCAAAAGTTATCAAAAGACTAGAGATAATCCGCAAACTCAACGCAAAGAGGAAGTGGATTAACGATAGTCTCTACAAATTGATGCTTGAAGAAGACATGTATGTCCTAGCGTACGAACGTTTGAAATCAAATCCAGGGAACATGACCCCAGGAATGGACGGCGAAACGCTAGACGGTTTCTCAGTGGAAGAAATCAGCAAAGTAATCTCACAGATGAAAAGCGAGAGCTACCAATGTAGACCCGTCCGTGAGTCATTCATACCAAAGGCCAACGGGAAGCTTAGGAGACTAGGCATCCCGTGTCCACGGGACAAGGTTGTACAAGAAGTGGTACGGATAATCCTAGAGGCAGTCTATGACAGCCCCCACGGTCCGTACTTCAGTGAACACAGCTACGGTTTCAGACGTAGAAAGTCCGTCCACGACGCGCTAAAGGAAATCCAGACCAAATGGTCTGGAATGATCTGGTTAGTTGAAGGAGATATAAAATCCTGCTTCGATGACATTGACCATCACATATTGGTCGATATACTGAGAAAGAAAATCAAAGATGAGCGGTTTCTGTCGCTCATCTGGAAATTCCTAAAAGCAGGGTATCAAGACCTTGAACGAACCAGACACGACTCACTAGCTGGAACTCCACAGGGAGGTATAGCATCGCCAATACTGGCAAACATATATCTGCATGAGCTAGACACATTTGTAGAGCAAATGCAGGTGGAGCTAGAAAAAGGCAAGAAACGCAAACCTAACCACGAATACGAACTCATCTCAGATAGAAGGTACAGAATGGCAAAAGCCGGTAAGGCCGATTCAGAAGAGTTCAAGAGGTTGGGGGTGCAGATGCGAAAACTCCCATCACTGGACACACGCGACCCGAACTTTGTCAGAATTAAGTATGTACGTTACGCCGACGACTGGTTAATAGGAGTAATCGGAAGTCACGATTTGGCAGAGGAGATCAAAAATAGAGTTGGCGAATTCCTAAAGGACAAACTCGCTCTGACCTTGAGCCAAGACAAGACCAGGATAACCAATGCCAGGACGGAAGAAGCCGAATTCTTAGGGTATAGGATTCGTAAAGGCAGAACTAGGGACGCCCAAAAAGTTACAACATCTACCAACAGTTCTAGAAGACAGTTCAAAAGACGGTCTACTGGAATGGAAGTGGTGTTAAAGACACCAATGGACAAGCTTATAAAACAGCTCAGTACAAAGGGTTTTTGTGACGGAAAGGGAACCCCGAAACATAAAGCAGGTTGGACACTATTGGATGAGGACCAGATCATCAGTCTGTACTCCTCTATTAACAGAGGGATACAACAGTTTTACCGTCCCGCCGATAACTGGCCCGAACTGCAAAGGATACAATACATACTGAAATATTCCTTGGCAAAGACTCTGGCATTGAAGAAGAAAGTTTCTATCACCAGAGTCATGAAATCAAGGGACATAGGTGTCCAAGTAACAAACAAAAATGGACAGGCCAGAAATATAATGTTTTTCAGAAACACGGACTGGACAGTTAAAAGAGATGCTTTCAAAAACAGCCCGGATATTGATCTAGTCAGAATGAACGTGAGACTGAGAACACGAAGCAAGCTAGGACTACCGTGTGTGGTGTGTGGCGACCCCAACAAAGTTCAAATGCATCACGTGCGGCATATCAGAAAAATGGACGGAGGAGTACCAAAAGGCTTCACAAGAGTTATGGCGGCACTCAACCGTAAACAAGTTCCGGTATGTAAAACATGTCATGAGAAAATACACAGAGGGGAATACGATGGCCTGCGTCTGAAAGATTTGGCGTATGACTTGCGGAAAGTCAGAATGTTAGCGGATATAACAATAACAACGTTGGTCAAAGGGCAAGAGTCTAGTCTAACCTCTGGATAGCCTTAAAGGGCGAGAACCAAGTACCTGAACAACCGAATACAACAACGCACCAACGAGCCTACATAGGCCATTGGAAAAACGCGAAGCTGTATGAATGCGGCATTATCAAACTGCGATCTACAAAGGTTCAAACTGACGTGGTATTACCCGCCATTTCTCCAAACGAAACTCCCGTTCGTTTGGAGACCAAAGTAGGACAAGGATAAGGTAAGGACGTGGCGGTCCGAAGAACTTCCCATATGGGTTGAGAGCATTGTGACTCCATACAACGACGCTAAGCGTTGAAAGTATGGAGTTGTTTTTTGTTCTCTCTCAATCAATAGGAAACTTGTAGTTATTAAGGCTTCCTAGTGGATACCTTTGGAGAGCCGTGTGCTATGAAAGTAGCCCGCACGGTTCGGAGAGAGGTAGCTGGAAACGGGTTTCGCAAGAAATACCGCGCTGGCTACCTACTCTATCGAAATGGTCGAAAAAGGCCAGGAAAGTTCTTGACAATCCTGTTCTCTCATGCTATAGTAGCCCTTGTTCAAGGGTGCTTAGCTCAGTGGGAGAGCACTTGCTTCACACGCAAGGGGTCACTGGTTCGATCCCAGTAGCACCCATTTTTTGTTCTTCTCAATAATCCTCATTTTTTGCTCTACGTCCCTCTATCATGATGGTTTGCTTCCGTGAGAATGTTGTGCAGGTGTTTAGCCAATTGGGGCTGTATGAAACGCGGTTTATGCCGATAACAACTCGTAGCTGGTGATGTAGTATTGTGAGAAAATAACTGAAACAAAAGTTTAAACTGTTTGCAAGGTGATGGTTCTGAGGAGTATAATAGGCAAAGAGGGAACAGTCTTATAGTAGGGCGCTGGAGTGTGAGGAACAATAGGAGAGAGCATATGCCAGGTGCATTAGCTAAAATCCATGTTACGAATGTAACGGGTTTGATTGTTTTGCTGGTTATGTGGGTTGTCCTTTTTAAATGTGCCCATGTGTTGATGATGCTAACACGGCATGAGCCATTGCTTGGTTGGGCAATTGGCCCATTTGGCATCAGTGTGATGTTTCTTCATGAGCCATCGTTGCTGTATATCTGGTTTGATGTCGTGATACCTGCGTGTGTATCGGGTATTGTGTTGTATACAGGTCTCTTCACCTCGCTTTCACCGCTAGTCCTTCCCCACTATCCCTTTTTGGAGATGTTGGTTATTATCGGGGGTGTGGCTCTAACTAGTACAGGGGATGTGTATAATGCGCTGCGGGACATGCGCCACCCGCTTTGGGGTGAGGCACGTGTGTTGCGTAGTATCCAGTTTTTGCGTGCAACCTGGGCCAGAATTCATTTTACGCCTTTTGGCTACTCTTACTTGAACGATCATTTTGGAGCTAGCCCAACTGATCTTTTGCAGGTTCTTTCGTAGCCTACAGTCTACATGTGTTTGATCTCTTCGTGTTCTGTTTCTGCTGGCGTGTGAGGTATACAGGGAAGTGTGAAGTAAAACGTGGTGCCTGTGCCTTGCTGAGCATGCACGCCAATTTTGCCGCCGTGTCTTTCTATAATCGCTTTTGCCACATAGAGACCCAGGCCGACACCGGCGTACTGGCGGCTGTTCATATTGCGCACGCGGTAGAAGCGTTCAAAAATGTGGTCGATCTGATCTGGCTGAATGCCGACCCCTTGATCGGTAATGCTAATCAGATATTCGTGTGCCTGACGTTGGAGTGAAACGGTGATTTGTCCGCCATGAGGGGAGTACTTGACCGCATTATCGAGGATGTTGCCGATGACTTGGGCGATACGATGGCGATCTGCCTTAAGCAGCGTATCGGTAATCTGGATATCAAGATAGATCGTATGTTGCTCAGAACTCATTTGTACAGAATGAATGGTTTCTGATAGAACATCCGCGAGATGGAAGGTGCTATATTGAAGGGCTAATTGTCCGTTCTGTACTTGCGAAAGATCAAGCAGCTCGTTTACCAGTCGCTCTAGATGATCGCTCTGACTATGTACGATATAGAGACTACGCAAATCCTGGCTCTCTGGTGAATCACTAGGGGAGCTGGCATAGGGTGCAATTTCCACTTGCCTTCTGCGGATACGTCGCTCGATGCGCCGGATTAGGTGTTGCGTGTAGCCTTTGATCGTTGTAAGTGGCGTGCGCAACTCATGTGAAACAATCGAGACAAATTCATCCTTAAGTTTTTCGATTTGTTTGTTGGATGTCACATCGTTGATGACGGCAACTACACCGATAGGTTGTGGTGTCACCCCGCTGGCATTATGCAATGGAGAAGCACTGACATTGAGTGTGAGGGGAACCGTTTCGCCGGGTTCACCGACGATAAGCTCTTGATTGGTGATGACATGGTCAGTTAAGGCAGTGTCGATGATTTGTGCGAGACGACAGAGCCAGGTTTTTTCTTCTGTAAGCGCAAGGTCGTTGATACGGAAAGGAAACTCATCCTGGAGTGTGATGTGGGCCTGCTCAAATAATTGGCGTGCGGATTGGTTGAGTGACGTCACAATGCCTTTGGCGTCTGTGATTAAGAGTCCTTCGGCCATGCTGCGAATGACGAGTTCCAGGCGTTGACGCTCAAAATCGGCTTGCCGCCAGAGCGCATTTTCACGCTCACGCAAGCGCACGTTATCCAGGGCGACGGCAGCATAGTCTGCGATCATGGTGGTGAAATGGAGCATTTCAGTATCGAAGGTGCTGACGAGTTCGTCAAACAGGCTGAGCATTCCAATAATGCGATTTTCCACAATTAAGGGCACGTTGAGAACCGAGCCGATTTCTGTACATTCCATTGCTTCCGGGGTACGGTATTGTGCAACTTCGTCAGGAGCATCAAAATAGGCGGATGAGATCAATTGCTCGACGCTAATGGAGGGAAAATCGATAACATGGGCGGCACTGACAATACGTTGTAGCATGTCCTCGAAGAAGGCCGCACTGAGGGGCTGGCAGGGAATAATAAATAGCTCAACCGGATTCTCTTTGAGAAGGATACAGCAAGCTGAAAAACTATAAAGTTCTTGCAGCGCAAAGAGCAAGGCCCGGTGTACATGAAACCGATCAATTGCTGCTACAAAACGCTTGCCAATTGTATTAATATAGATGAGTTCCTGGCGTACCTTCTCCAATTCCAAATGGTCGCCGTGTGCATTAGAGGAGCGGTACATGCCGTTTGTAACCTGGGGCTTAGGTTGCACGCTGCTCTCCATCATAAATTGTGTCATTGTTGTTGCCGTAGTTGTCGGTCGATCTCCTCATGGAGGGGAGGGGCAATGATATTGCCCGTTAGCTCTCTTAAACCAGAAAAACATTCATTGAGCAAGGCATCTAATCCTGCGGCGAGTTCTTGTGCAGTTACGTAGGATAACTGTTCGTGAATAACTGCTGGCACGACCTCGGTATAGGACATATTGGCAAGAAAGTATAAAAACGGATACTGTGGCTGAATACGTTTAGCGGCACCTTGCACCAGGATACGTGTTGTGATGTTGCCCAACAAGGGGGCAACACGCTCATCAATCAACCGTAGAGCCTTTAAGTATGCCTCTGTAACATCTTTACGGGAGACGGAAGAGGAGTTGTCGGATATGGATGACACGTTAGGCTCCCTTCGCTGTTGAATATACTCTCCACATATTAGTATATCATAGTTGCCAATATATTGTAAGTGGGTAGTACCTTATTACAGCATGACAAATGTATATGCAAATTGTAAAAGATGTGTTTACATTGTACAGACATGTTATTGTTGTGTTTATACACGACAAACAGATGAGTGCCGACCAGCATAGCGGTCGGCACTCATCTTGAGAAGAAAAGCGATGGGTTATGCCATTAAGCCGAAGAGACGGGCTAGCCAGAGACGAAACCCGTGCAACGGCTTTGGTTGTTTTTGTGGCGTATTGTAGTCGGCTGCCATCTCGATCAAGCGTTGGCGGCCTTCCTCTTGTCGTTTGTATGCGCCCTCAGATTGCTCTTGGGTGGCATAACGTTCGCGCTGCTCTTCGATGGCGCGGGCAAAATGCTCGGTACGGATGAGAAAACGACCCGCGAGCGTTCCATCGGTTAGCGTATTGTTGCTAGCCTCGCCCGTCTCCGTCGTCGTATCGTTTGCTTCATTATGTGGTGTTGCTGGCCCATCGCTGGCCTCAGTGATCTGGACATGACCAATCTGAAGTTTGGGAGCAATCCATTCACGCAATGCCAGCAGAGAGGCGCGGCGGCAGATCGCTTCGATATCCGCTCCACTGCGCCCGGGTGTGAGACGCGCTAATTCTTCGACGGTGATAACCGTAGCAAGCGGTTTCCCTCGTAGATGAACAGTAAAGATGCCGCGTCGCTCCTCTTCGGTAGGATATTGTAGTTCTACGACCATATCAAAGCGACCGGGACGCAAAAGGGCGGGATCGATCAATTCTGGACGATTGGTTGCCGCTAACACGATAACGCCCTCGCGCCCTTCAATGCCATCCATTTCAGTGAGCAGTTGTGCAATGACGCGGTCGCCAACATGTCCATCACCCCCACTGCCACGCCGAGGAGCCAGTGCATCAATTTCATCAAAAAAGACGATACATGGTGCGGCTTGTTTGGCCCGTCTGAATATTTCGCGAATACCTTTTTCCGACTCGCCCACCCATTTTGAGAGTAGCTCTGGCCCTTTGACAGAGATGAAGCTAGCCTCGCATTGGTTTGCCAGGGCACGTGCAATCAGCGTTTTTCCTGACCCCGGCGGGCCGGCAAGGAGAATGCCGCGCGGTGGCTCGACCTTCACATTGGCATATACTTCTGGGAAACGCAAGGGCCATTCAACCGCCTCTGTGAGCATCTCTTTCGTTTGTGCCAGGCCGCCGATATCATCCCAGGAGGTTTCACTGACCTCGACGTAGACCTCACGTGTGGTTGATGGCTCAATTTCGCGTAACGCGGCTTGAAAATCTGCCATGGTGATGTTCAGGTTGACGAGCGTTTCATATGGAATATAGCCACGTTGATAGTCGATATGTGGTAGTACACGTCGCAATGCAATCATTGCAGCTTCGCGACAGAGAGCTTCCAGGTCTGCACCGACAAAGCCAGGTGTGAGTTGGGCCAGACGTGGCAGGTCTACATCATCGGCAATGGCGGCCTCACGGCTATGGATGCGCAAAATTTCGAGACGCCCGCGTACATCGGGTACACGTAGGGAGATTTCGCGGTCGAAACGCCCCGGGCGGCGCACTGCTGGGTCGAGAGCGTTTGGTTGGTTTGTTGCACCGATTAGTACAACCTGCCCACGCGAGGCCATGCCATCCATTAAGGCCAATAGTTGTCCTACAATGCGCCGCTCAACCTCGCCCCCTGTTTCGGCCCGTTTTGGAGCCAGTGCGTCAAGCTCATCAATAAAAATGATACTTGGGGCGTGACGCTGCGCTTCCTGGAAGACTCCTCGTAAGCGTGATTCGCTTTCGCCATAAAATTTGTTGATAATTTCGGGGCCATTGATAATAAAGAATGCTGCATTAGTCTCGGCTGCTACGACCCGGGCAATGAGCGTCTTACCGGTTGCCGGAGGGCCATAGAGTAGCACTCCTTTTGGAGGTTCTACGCCCAGGCGGTCAAAGACGGCTGGGTATTTGAGAGGTAATTCGATCATCTCGCGAATGCGTTGTAGTTCTTTGCCTAAGCCACCAATATCCTCATAGCCAACATGTCCAGGTGTGCTATGTGTTGCTCCACGTGCCTGTGCCCGCACGACCGTTCCCGTTTGCACAATGACGGCTTCAATATCGGTTGTGGGTTGTGTCGGTAGCGGTGGCTCCATGGTAGGAAGCTCGCCTGTTTTTTGGCGATGAATAGTATAGCTAGGTGTTGTTGGTGTGGTGCTGATAATCAGAAATTCACGTGGGGCAGCACCGGGTGTGCCAACGCGCAGTAGGTCGCCAACGGTTACTGGCAAGCCAATCAGGTAGCGGGTGATATATTGCAGGTCGCTTTCTTGAATGGGCGCACCGCCGCTCAGTGGCAAGAGAGCGATCTTTTCGGCAGGACGTACCTTCGCTTTGTGAATCGTGACGCGCTCTCCTAAGCCAGTAGCACTATTTTGACGTACCTGGCTGTCCATCTGGATGATCTGACGGCCTCGATCAATCAGCGCACTTGGCACGATTTTAGCCGCAGTTGAGCGTGAGCCAGCGATCATCACGATATCGCCGGCCTGGCAACCCAGGCGTGCCATATCGCTTGGGTCAATGCGAGCAGCTCCGCGACCGATCTGAATTTGTGAGCCATCAATAACAGTCAACGATAGCGTCGGCATATCCGGTGTGGTCGAAACTGTTGTTGGTTGTGTATCCGTATCAACACTCTCATTTGAGAGTTTTGTGGTAATGCGTCCGTGAACGGTGTGTGTTGTACTGGTCTCCGCGCCTGTGTTGCGCAAATCCTCCATATGAGTGCCTCTTCCCTGTGGTTTCCTTGTTGGGCTGCCACGTATTGTCATTCACCAGATATACGCCCTATACGCTGAAAAGTTGGATACAAGCGTGTTTGTGCTAGTGCGCTTGTGTGTTAGGGGGCATAGCTATTGAGCGAAAGCGGAACATCGATTTCTACTGAATGGACTGCTTGTTCCGCGGGCGGCGTTTGTTGTGTAGTGTGTGCTTTTGTAGTCATCAGCAGCAGTAGAGGGTAAGCGGAGCAATAGAAGTAGGATGGCAGACTACGCCAGGCAAAAAAGAGTGGAATAACGGCCAGTTGTAACGCTGCTTCGGGGCGGGTGCGGCAAATGCGCCAATACCATGCCAGACAGAGTAGCATGGCAGTTCCTTCCAGTGCTGTATAGACCCAAGTGGGGAAGAAGGGTAGGTAGTGAATCACGTTTAAGTTGATAAGGCCCACACCGAGCGGAAACATAGGGTCGGCTATAGGAGCCATGATCCCGACTAGCCATGCATGCGGGTTCCAGAGAATAAAAGGCAGATTGAAAAGGAGGAAGATGCCACTGGCGAACGTGAAACGATACCATGTCTCCTTGAAGCCATAGAGGCGTAAGGTCATAATGGCGTAGAAGGGGGCGAGAAACCAGGATGTTTGTTTGGTTGCCAGTGCTAGTCCGAAGAAAAGAGCGGACAACCAACGCTGATCGCGTTTCCACCAGGAGACAATAATGAGCAATGTACAAAAAATATCTAGATTGCCACCTGTTGCCGAAGACCACATGGGGATGTTGGCCATGCCGAGTAGTAATATCCAGGGGCGTAGTTCCGGGCGTGCTATTTTCCAACCTAACCACATAATGATGAGGTAGCTGATAATGTAGAAGGGCAACACGTTATAGTCTTTGAAAAGAGCAAAAGGCACGAGCGTTAAAAATGATAAGACGGGGTAGCTGACTTTTGATTCAAACTCGATGGCGTGGCCGGATTTAAAATCGGTGTCAAGTACGCTTTGGAGTTCAATTGTCGAGGGATATTGCAGGCTGCCTGCTAGCTGTCCGAGCCGCAGGGGTGTTGTCCAGTTTGGTTGAATGGGGAATTTGCGAGCCAGGTCTAGTATACTTGAGTTGGTATAGGGGTTTCGTCCCTGAAGCAGTAACATTGCAGCGTTTGTATCGAGTGATGTGCCATCATTGGAAAAGAGAGGAGGTGTGATGGACAGAAATGTGCCATAGCCTAGCTCGACGAAACCGCCAATAGCGGCAAGCAAGGCGAGAATGACAACGATACGTTGCCAGAGACGTGGTTGATTTTGGATCATATGTGCTTGCTGAGGCAGGTCAGTTGGTCGAAAAGCCATCCAGATGGCGAAAAAGCTGAGTAGCATCAGCGTGGTTGAGAGTATCGAGCCAAAGAATATGTGAGAAGCGATAAAAGGGTTATGTTCGATCTCACTGAGTGTTTGGAGAATGAGAGCAAGGCCGATCCAGGTAGCGCGTCGTTGCAGGTCTATGATAGGCCGATTATCAGGTGACACATCATCTGTAAAGAAGTGCCGCATCCAGTGAGGATAGAACGGTACGTTCTTGTTTTCTGTATGAGTGGTCTGTGTTAGGACAGATCGCTGCTGCATATTGTTGCACGCTTACCAGTGTAAGGGCTTGAACCTGGAGGGCACAGAGGCGAACTAAAGAAGTTCACGATGCCCGGTTTCCGGGTTGCGCGCTTTCACCTCCATTGAAGTACCGTGTCACCTTCGCGCTCGAAAAAGTATTTCAAGCTGTGGTTTCCACAGTCCACGTCTTATAACGAAGGGGGTAGGGCTTATGTCACAACGTTGTGTGGTAGCAGGCAGCGCGTGGGTTAGCCATGCATTACTCTGGTGATAGTGGTAAACGATAGTAGCGTTCGCGATGGCGTAGTTGGAAGCCCATCTGTTCATAGAGTCTAATGGCAGCTTGATTTTCTTCCCACACATACAGATCAACAGCCGCGAGGTGGTATGTATTGTGGGCTTGCGTGATAATATGTTGCATTAGAAGTCGGGCAAGCCCACGCCCGCGCCAATTGGGATGGACGATGACACGTTTTACATAGCCAATTGGCTCGCTCAAATCGCTGCTGGGAAGCATGAATTCGGCTTTCGCAACGGCTGTTCCCTCGAATTCTGCCAGATAAATGATGGTATGCTGATGGGTGGAAGGGTCGATGGAACCAAAATACTGTTCTATTGCACGGTGAATGTCGCGTGTAGGAGAAGCACTAAAGCTATCCAGGTAATCGATAGTGGTAATGTCGTCCTGTGTTGCACAGCGTAGAATGAAGGACGTTGTGGGCAGTTCTTCAAGCATTGTCGTATCCTGATCTAACGCATTAAGACATTTTCATGGATTGTGTGTGATTATGGTTGCTTTTTGCCTGGTAGCATGAGGAGCGAGACAAGGGCATAGCCTGAACATCCTAAAATGAGCAAGGCATAGACGATAGTTTCGCCATCCTTATTAGGCGAGATCAGCATGGCAAGTCCCGCCCAGAGGAAACCAATAAAAACGGCAAAGAGCAAAAGCGTACTCATAAGTTTTTTATTCACGGCAGTGGTCTTTCTAGATAGAAGTGGAAGCAAGGAATGCGTTCCTCGATGATTTCAGGCATTTTATAACACAGACTTGTGTTGGAGATACAAGAGTTATGTTACTATTCGGTGCTTTGTAGGGCTTGCCAGACGAGACGATGGATGACGGAGCGAAAGATGCCCCAGTCGTGCCAGTCTCCACCAAAATCCTTGTTGGTATGGCTGGGAACACGCGCTAGAAAATCAGCTAGTGCTGGTAGGTCGGAAGGCAGTATCTCATGATAGCTTTCGACGCGCTCCTCCAGGTCAATGGCGCCTAGCGTACCGCTAATTTCGTCGAGCAGAAAGGCAAACGTATAGAAACGGGCTTGTGGACTCAGGGAAGAAACGTGATAGGAAACGGCAGCAAGAAAACGGCTCACCTGAACCTCAAGCCCTGTTTCTTCATAGGTTTCGCGTAGGAGTGCGTCCAGGATAGGTTCACCGAAATTGATGCCACCTGTCATTAGACGATAGCCTCCGCGTGGATAGAATGTTTTTATCATCGTGAGCAGGCGACCATTTGGACGGCGAATGACCATACAGACCTCACCGTAGCGATCTGTAGCGGTGAGTGGGTCAAAGAGACTATTGATCTCCAGATCGGCATCATAAATGAGAGGCTGTCCATACTGTTGTGCGAGCTGTATTAGATCATCCTGAATATCTTGTGGAAGCGTAGGAATCATCGTTGAGGACCTCCATTGAGCAAGTCGTTGGCAACATCTCTCCCATGTTCCAGAGCCAGATGAATTCGTCCGCCGACGAAGGCATCGCCGCAGAAGGCGAGACCGTGTGGAAGTGTGAGAGCATTGAGTACTTGGGCATTGGCTTTTTCTGAGGGGAGTGCGTAGAGCCAATGTTGTATATCTGTAAAGATGGGTGCCGTGAGCGGTTCATCAAGCAGCGTGCTGACAAGAGAGGCAACGTCGTTGATGACCTCTTGTTGGTCAGCGACTTTCCAGTGTGTGTGGCTATACTGTGGCGCCATTTGAGCAATCAGGAGACCAGCCCCCTCTGGGGCACGTTCGGCCGCCTTTTCATGTTCCCAGGCCAACCAGGAAAGAGGATGTAATTTATCGCTATTGACGAGTGCATAATAAGGGCGTTTGCGTGGAACGGGTCGAAAACCGAGCATGACAGAAATCAGCGGATTGTAACGCGCCGTGTGTAAATGGGCATGTACGGCAGCGTGTAGTGTCGTAGTAAGTTGGCTTCTGTTGAGTAGCTCAAGTGCTTGTGGCGCAGGGATTGTGATAAGTAATTGTGTAAAAGGACCAAAGGACTGACCGGCCAGATTGAACAATATCCAGCCTGTGGTATCTTGTTGCACGTGTTCGATGTGTGTGTTCAGTCGCACCTGTAATCCCTCTGCCATCTGTTTTGCCAGCGTGGTGAGGCCGCTGCGATAACTCCATTTGGGTTCAGCGTTTTGTGCTGGATCGCCTTCTACGATATGGCCGGCCGCATCGAAGGTCCAGATCGGCTTCGCAATGTCGATCAGGTCGGTTGAACGAAAGCGTGTGGTGATCAGTGCCACGCTGATCGGTCCGCCCTGTTTTATATATTGTGCGCCATGATCGTATACAAAGCCGTCGCGGCTACGAGTGGCAGCACGTCCCCCGTAGCCACGACTTTTTTCAAAAAGGGTAACGCGATATCCTGCATCTTGTAGCGTATGTGCTGCCGCCAAGCCACTACAACCTGCACCTAGAATAGCGATTGTGGACATACAAAGGCTCTTTCTTTTTTGGTGTTCGATAATTTAGAAAATCAGCGTGTGAGGCATTACGGGACATTGAGTGAGCGTGGCAAGGTTGCGTGGCTATGTAACCATGTGCTTTTCCACAGGTATGAGCGATCTAGCATTTCCTGTGCGCTTCTCACTGAGGATTCGGTGACATTCCCACCCATGATATGTGCGATCTCACGTGCGCGTTGCTCTGAGCGCAGTTCATTGACGATAGTAATCGTGCGATTATCGAATACCTGTTTATTGACATTATAATGGGTGTCGGCAAAAGCGGCGATTTGTGGCAGGTGAGTGACGCAAATAACTTGATGGGCTTGCGTCAGTTGCCAGAGTTTTTCGCCTACCACCTGTCCACTGCGTCCGCTGATGCCAGCGTCAATCTCGTCGAAAATTAACGTTGGTGTCGCATCAGCATTGGCAAGAATGGTTTTCAGTGCCAGCATCAGACGCGATGTTTCGCCACCAGAAGCAATTTTGGTCAATGGCTTGAAAGGTTCGCCGGGATTAGGGGCGATCAAAAATTGTACGCGATCAATGCCAGTCTGGTCGCAATCGTAGTATGCAGTGTGTTCCGCAAGATGGGCAGGCACACCTTCTTCATCAAGAACCTGCTCGATCTCTACTTTGAAACGTGCGCGTCGCATGTTGAGATCGTTGAGTTGGGCTTCCATGGCATTTGCAAGTTGCTGTGCTGAGTTGGTGCGTAGTTGGGAGAGTTCCTGCGCGATTGCGCCGATCTCATGACGAAGTTGTCCATCTTGTTGCTGTAAACGAGCGATGATCTCATCGCGATGTGTGATGTTTTCTAACTCAGCCTGTGCTTGTTCAGCATGAAGGAGAATCTCTTCAATGCTTGTCCCATATTTACGGCGCAGTTTTGTAATCAGATCAATCCGTTCCTCGATCTCTGCGAGCCGATTAGGATCATCCTCAATATCGGTGGCATAGCTGCTCACGCTGGTGGCGATATCTTCGATCTGATAGATCGCCTCCGCAAGTATATCTTCGTATTCTGCCATATTGCGGTCGAGGCGTATAAGTTCGCTGAGACTGCGTTGAGCGATGCGCAATTGGTCAAGGGCGGGGCGTGTCTCATCGTTGCCCAGTTCGCCGCCTTTGACGGAACCATAGATGATGGCACACAATTCGCGCAGGCGTTCGGCATTGTTCAGCACTTTGCGTTCGGCCTCTAGTTCTCCAATCTCGCCGGGGTGCAGATTTGCACGCTCAATTTCTTCTAACTCAAAGCGTAGAAATTCAGCACGTCGTGTCTGTTCGCGCTCATTCTGTTGTAGATTTTGGAGCATCTTGCGAGCATTCAGCCATTCAGTCACTTTCGTGCTGAGTTTTTCGCGCAGTGGGAGTGTCTCAGCATAACGATCAAGAAAATTGATGTGTTGTTCTGAACGAAGTAGGCTCAGGTGTTCGCTTTGTCCGTGAATATCAATTAGCCAACTGGCAACCTGCTGAAGGATGTGCAACGAGAGTGCACGGCCATTAATGCGTGCAACGGTGCGGCCTGAACGAAAAATATCGCGTGAGAGTACGAGCTGCCCATCTTCTGGGGCGATGCCATATTCGTCAAGGAGTGTCGCAAGGGCAAGGTGTGCGTCAGCACTGTTGGCGTGGTTGTTCGTACTGGTTGCTTGTTCAGCGCGCTCAAAAGCTTCAAGGAAGGTATTGGCTCCCTCCAAGGCTTGAGCAGAGCTTTCATCAGGTAACCCGTTTATGTGCATCGGGGGGAGTGCGGTGAGTGAAAAAACGCCCTCAATGCTTGCGCGCTCACACCCTGCGCGCACGAACTCTGCACCAATTTTGCCGCCAAGCAGTGCGTTGACGGCATCAATGATGATTGATTTACCTGCGCCCGTTTCGCCTGTAAAGACGTTAAACTGACGATGTAGGTGTAAATGTAAGCTATCGATGATAGCGAAATCTTTGATGCTTAACTCAAGTAGCATGGTGATGATGATGGCTTTCGATGGCGTCTACACTATCATTCTTCAATTTCTCAGTGATGATTTTGTAGAAATAAGTGGGTGGTCTACGTCTAAAAAACTGTGTGATGTATTGGCTTTTACAAATGGTCACGGTCGCACCATCTTTGATCTCGCGGTTCATTTGGCCGTCTGCGGAGAAGACGGCAGCCTGCGTGCCAGTAAAGATTTGAATTTTGATAGTAGCTTCAGGTTGTAGGATCAGCGAACGATCAAATGCGAGATGTGGTGCAATCGGCGTTAGAACGCTGCTTTGTACTTGTGGATGTAGTAGTGGACCTCCAATTGCCATATTGTAGGCGGTTGAACCTGTTGCAGTTGAAACGACCATGCCATCAGCATAGGTGGTATTATAGTAGTCGTTGTCAATCCAGACGCGCATCTGTACAACACGAGGCCAGGTTCCCCGTGCGATAACGATATCATTTAAGGCCAAGAATGTTTCACGTTGCCCATCCTGTTCAAGTGTTGCTTGCAGCATGGCTCGCTTGTCTAACCAGACAGATTTGTCGCGTTTGAGATAATAGGGAAGGTGAGAGAGCAAATCGTCAGGCTCAAGCTCGGTGAGAAAGCCTACTCGTCCAAAGTTGACGCCCAGAATAGGTACTTCGTCACAGGCACAGAGACGTGC
>VFSW01002565.1_pt1 | contig 27479 bp, 28 predicted proteins | sample 5358111 | NCBI WGS metagenome assembly VFSW01 (sample SAMN11554181, study PRJNA540505) | mine drainage metagenome | isolation source: sediment from site ElyBrook_90M | place: USA: Ely Copper Mine, Vershire, VT | collected 2017 | reverse complement strand
GTGGGGGTGGTGGGTGGTGCCGCTTATTTGTATTGCCGCCTGCATCATATTTTGCCGCTTTTTTCGGACAAGGATGGCAGGCGGCCATTTCTGCTGCTGGTGCGGCCCTTCCGACGGCAGCCTCGATGATGTGAGAAAAGAGATCGGGGAACTGAAGGAAGAAATCAGGAAGTTGAAAGGAACGCAGAGGTGAAGCCATGGATGAACGAACGAAGAAATTGATCGCGGTGGGGGCATCGGTCGGGGCAAATTGCCATCCCTGTCTGGAATACCATGTCGGCAAGGCACGGGAACTGGGGATTCCGTACAGCGAGATCAGGGAGGCTGTTGAGGCCGCCAAGGCAGTAAGGGGAGGTGCAGCGGCAAGCATGGATAAGCTTGCCGTGAAGCTTCTGGGCGATGGGGCTCCGGCTCATCCCGTCGCGAGCCGGGAAGCTCCCTGTTGCTGCTCGTGACGGATCGATGGTATGATCAAGCCGGGGCAGCGAATATGAGCGACGATCCGGAATTGAGGTTTCAGCAGGTCTACGACGAGTATCACGCAAAGATCTTCCGCTATCTGGCGCGCATCGTCGGCCAAAGCGAGGCGGAGGATCTGACGCAGGAGGTGTTTGTAAAAGTCGGTCAGGCCCTGGAAACCTTTCGTGGCGAGTCGCTGTTGTCCACGTGGCTCTATCGGATCGCAACGAACGCCGCCCTCGACCGGCTCCGGCAGCCCGCTGTCCGCCATGGCGGGAAGAAGCTCCTGCCGGTGGAGTCCATCGCGGAAATCAAGGCGGATCAAGACATCCGGACGGGTGAATTGAAGCCTTCCACCGAACAGGGGCTCATCCGCACCGAGATGAACGGCTGTATCCGGGAGATCATCGAGGCGCTGCCCGAGCAGTACCGGTCCGTCATCGTCCTGAGCGAACTGGAGGACTTGAAGGATAGTGAGATCGCAGAGATTCTCGGGCTGACTCTCCAAGCGGCCAAAGTGAGGCTGCATCGCGCCCGGGCTCGTCTCCGCAAGGAATTGTCCGCGGCCTGCGTGTTCTACCGCGACGAGCGAAACGAGCTCGCCTGCGACCGGAAGAACCCTTTGCACAAATAATTTCTAACCTCTTACCGCGGATCCGGCATACCGAAGGATGAAATTTGTGTCCGCGCCGGGAAAGCGATCCAATCGATAATAAGGTAATTTTGTTCTTTGAAAAAGTTTGTTGACAAACGGCTTTTCGGTTGTATTATACAACCATGTCAACCAATCGCGATGAAAACTGTCGGGAGCTTTTCGAAATCATCATGGCCCTTGCCCGGGAGATACGGTGCTGCAGCCGGGACGAAGCGATTTGCCAGGACCTCACGTTTCACCAGTTTATCATCCTGGACGCCGTCGCGAGAAAGGGCGAGCTGGGCCTCACGGATCTTCATCAGATTCTGTCGGTCGAGAAGAGCACGACCACCCGCCTGGTGAATCCGCTGATCCAGCGGGGGCTCCTCATACGCGACCGCGCGACCCATGATTCCCGTGCGGCGATGCTCAGCGTGACTAAGGAGGGGCGGGAGACCCACGGGAAGGCCTGGGGCTGTCTGGAAGGGTTTTTCGACGGGATCGTGCAGAACATCCCGGCGGGCAACAGGGACGAGGTTCTGGCGGCGATGAAGGTGTTTACGGATGCCATGAAAAAAGCCGCCGCCGCATGCAGGTGCTGCGGATAGCGCGAAGGAGAACGAAGTTATGGGGGAAGCAACGAATATCTTTCCGATTATTTCCGATACCGCCGGCTGCTGTCCCGGAACTGAAGAGACAGCGGCAACCCCTCCCGATTTGGGGCAACCGTTTGTGACCGGGTCCGTCGCAACGCCGGTTGGCCGCCTGCCCCGGGTATCGTCGCAACTGGAATGGCGTGATCGCTGGGGAGCGATCAAGGCCCGCTGGGGGGTCGGCCGGATGGATTACTCCATCGACCCGGGTCTCTACGCCCTAGGTGCCCCGGATCGGGAATCGCCCGTGCTGGTGAGCGCCAATTACAAGATGAGCTTTGATGAGCTGCGGAGAGCGCTTGCCGGCAGGGATCTCTGGATCCTGGTCCTCGATACGAAGGGGATCAACGTCTGGTGTGCCGCTGGGAAGGGCACCTTCGGGACGGAGGAGTTGGTCAAACGGATCGAGTCGAGCGGCCTGAGTCAGATCGTCGGCCATCGGTCGCTGATCCTCCCCCAGTTGGGGGCGCCCGGAGTCGCCGCTCACCGGGTGAAGAAGCTCTCCGGTTTTGGTGTCCGTTATGGTCCGATCAAGGCCGGGGACCTTCCGGCCTATCTCGATTCCGGTTTCAAAGCCACCGAAGCGATGCGCCTCAAGAGCTTCACGCTACGGGAAAGGGCGGTCCTGATCCCGATCGAACTGGTCGAAACCATAAAACCGACATTGATCATCGCGCCCGTCCTGTTCCTCGTCGGCGGCATCGGCGGTCCCGCAGGCTTCTGGGCGAATGCGGCTACGCAAGGATCGTTTGCCGTCATCGCGTTTCTCAGCGCGGTCGTGGCGGGGACTGTCCTTAATCCCCTGCTTTTGCCGTACCTTCCCGGACGGGCCTTCGCAACGAAGGGCCTCTGGCTCGGTGCGGCTGTGGCGGTTGCCATCCTTACGCTTACGGGCTCAGATCTGTCGGGCTGGGCGGCACGTTTGAGCGTTGCGGCGTGGCTCATGATCATCCCGGCCGTTACGGCCTATCTCGCCATGAATTTTACCGGGGCATCCACATATACATCCCTTTCCGGCGTGAACCGGGAGATGCGCTGGGCGCTTCCCCTGGAGATCGGCTTGGGCCTGACCGGCCTCGTTATCTGGACTGTGTCGCGCGCGATTGCGTAGGAGGATGATGATGAATCGGCTGACCTACATCGAAAATGTCGTTACCCTGAAACTCGATGAAGCCAAGTGCACCGGCTGCGGCATGTGCCTGGAGGTGTGTCCGCATGGGGTGTTTCAGAAAAACACGCGGCATGTCGAAATCCGGGATCGGGACGCGTGCATGGAGTGCGGCGCCTGCAGCCGGAACTGTCCGTTCGACGCCATTTCCGTCACGACCGGCGTGGGGTGCGCGGCGGCCGTGATCAACGCCATGATGGGCCGAACCGATCAGCCCTGCTGCGGTCCGAGCGATTGCGGGTGCTCTTCCCCCGCCGCGAAGAAGACGACCTGCTGCGGGTAGGTGCTATGTTTTTTTGTAGTGGCAAAGGATGCCGTTCCGGGATATGATTAAATACTTAATGATCCCGGAGGTTACCCATGGCGGACAGAGCGAATGCGAAAAGCGACCCGGCGGCATGGATCGGCGATTGTATCCGCGCCTACGTAGCGTCCGGGGAAAACAGCCTGAATCTCGACGGCGGCCATGAGCAGGCGTGGGATGAACCGCTCGTCGGATTTTCCCGCGGCGATGACCCGCTGTTCCAAAGGTTCAAGGAGGATATCGGCCCGTTTGTCTGGGCGCCACCGGAGATCTTCGCCCTCACCTTTCCCGATGTTCAGGCCGCACCGGACGAACTGACCGTGATCAGTTGGATCTTGCCGCAGACCGAGCGGACCAGACTCGACAACAGCCGGGAGACGGCCTTCCCCGCCAAACGGTGGGCACATTCGCGCATATACGGGGAGGAATTCAACGTGAAGCTCCGCAATCATATCGTCGATGTTCTGGGTACGGCCGGGCACGAAGCGGTCGCACCCATGAATTCGCCCCACTGGAAATGGGAAAAATCCGACCGCTATGGTTTTGCATCTTCCTGGTCGGAGCGGCATGCGGCGTACACCTGCGGTCTGGGGACGTTCGGGCTCTGCGACGGCCTGATCACTCCCCGGGGGAAGGCGATACGCTGCGGCTCCGTGGTGGCGCGGATCGCCGTCCCTCCGTCGAAGCGGCCCTACGACGATCACCATGCCTTCTGCCTCTTTTATTTCGACGGCAGCTGCAACAAATGCATCAGGCGCTGCCCGGCGGGCGCCATTACCCGGGAGGGGCATGACAAGGAAAAATGTAAACGGTACTTTCACGATGTCATGTCTCAATACACCCTCTCCCGCTTCGGGTTGGAAGCCCACCCCTGCGGCCTCTGCCAGACAGGCGTCCCCTGCGAGGCGAAGATCCCCGTCCCCGGCCGAGCGGGGTGATGGCTGACTGCTCAGGTGGACTTCGGAAGGGTATCGTCGACACGATCGATGAACCCGCGCAACGCGGCGTTGAAGACCTGCGGCTGTTCGATGTTGGAAAGATGGGCCGCTTCCTCGATGATGACCAGATGCGAGCCGTCGATCATGCGGTGGATCACCGTTGCCTTCTCGACACTGCAGGCGGGGTCCTGACGCCCGACGAGGACGAGCGTCGGCGCCTTCACCTGGAGGAGCATCGTGGTCTGCGCCATGTCGCGCACCGCACATGCGCAGGCGATGAAGCCCTCCGTATCGGTGCTCAATATCATCCGGCGCACCTTTTCAACCGACTGCGGATCACGGGCGATGAAAGGTGCCGTGAACCAGCGCTGGATCGTCGAGTCTGCCAAACCGGCGACGCCTTGGCTGCTGGCGATCGCGAGGCGTTCCTCCCACATCGAGCGCGGCGGCATCTCGCTCGCCGTATCGCACAACGAAAGCGAGTACACCCGCTCGGGGAAACGCGCGCCGATCTGCTGGGCGATCATGCCACCCATCGACAGGCCGATGAAATGCACTTGCCGGAGACCCAGTGCGTCCATCAGACCGACTGCCTCATCGGCGAGCATTTCGATTGTGTACGGGCCCGGCGTCGTTCCCGAGTGGCCGTGGCCGCGGGTGTCGTAGCGCAGCACATGGTAGCGGTCGGCGAGCGCGGGGACGGTGGTATCCCACATTGTGTGGTCCGACATGAGGCTGTTGCTCATCATGACCACCCGCCCACCCACGGGGCCGTCGAAACGGTAGGCGAGCTCGACGCCGTTCACCCGGACCTTTTGGATATCCTCTATCCCCTTTGCCATACGAAAATTCCTCCTTTGAATATGAATACGAAAGTAGACGCGTGAAGAAGTCCGGATACTTAATAGGTTCCGCTGATGTAATTGCTTAAGTGCTCTATCAGCATATCCTTCGAAGAGATGGTTGATTTCACTACATCGCCGATCGAAATGAGGCCGACATACTTATCCCCATCATAAACGGGGACGTGACGTATCCTTTTGCCGGTCATGAGAACCATCGAATCTTCCACCGGGGTGTCCGGTTTTACACGATACATTTTGTCGGCAGGTGTCATGATTTCTTTGACAAGGGCTTTGCTTGAGGTTTTTCCTTTGAGGATGATCTTCCGCGCATAGTCCCTCTCTGTAATGATACCGACCACCTGATCCTTTTCGTCCATCACCATCAAGGCCCCGATTTCTTTCTCGGCCATGAGTTTAAGGGCATCAAACACGGTCGACTTTGGAGAAATAGACCATACTTCTTTTGTCTTGCTTTTCAAAATATCTCTTACTGTCTGCATAATCCCTCTCCTCCTTTCAGGTAGTGTTTCCGACACGCATCGCTCACCGTTTCACTTTGCCTGATTCGCTGAAACCGCCCTGTTATAAATAAAAACTTACACGCTTCCATGGGGCTTGTCAAATAGGTATAAGGAAGCAATACCCGGCGGAAAGCATCCTTGACATACCGGCTCGATTCCGCGATACTGCCCGTGCATGAGCGGACATCGACGAGGAATCTCCTTCGCGTGATCAGGCCGTTCGGGGCGGGCGGGGAGCGATCTTCTGCACATTCCAGCATAAAAACTGAAAAAGGGAAATAGCCTGGGTTATGAACCCTCTCACGCTCCTCCTCATCTTGACTTTTCTCGTATCCGTCGATGTCAGGATCCTGGCGCCGGTCCTGCCATCCATCTCGGTTTCGCTCGGATCATCCCCCGGCACGGTCGGCCTCGCCATGATGACCTACTCGCTTGCCTACGGCACCGGGCAGCTCTTCTATGGTCCCCTTTCGGACCGCTTGGGCCGGATTGCGGTAATACGGGCGGCGGGTGTCGGCTTCAGCCTCTGCACGATCCTCTCCGCCCTCTCGGTCACGGCGTGGCAGTTCATTCTGGTCCGCCTGCTGGCCGGCGCCCTGGCCGGCGCGGTGATACCGCTGACCCTGGTGTTCATCGGGGATACCATTGCGTACAAACGGCGTCAGGTGGTGCTCGGCCGCTTTGCGGTGATCACCTCAACCGCCTTGGCATTCTCGGCCTCGATCGGCGGCACGGTTTCCCATTTCGTCTCCTGGCGGTTCATGCTGCTTGGATACGCTTCATTGGCGTTGATCCCGCTCGGCCTCCTGTGGCGGCTCGATCTCCGGAGTTCCCGTGAGGTCGAGGAATGCGCCGATCGCTTCAGGGATCTCCTCCGCAACCGCTACGCCCTGTTCGTCTATGTCGGAGTGTTTGTGGAAGGCTTTCTGCTCTGGGGAGGGATGACCTACCTTGGTGCCTTTGCAACCCATCGTCACGGCCTCGACCAGTTCACGGTCGGTTTGATTATCGCCCTTTTCGGCATTGGGATGATGGTGGGCGGCCTTTTTATGGACCGACTCCGTCGTCTGTTTTCCGAAAACGCGCTGGCGGTCTGGGGGGGGGTGCTGATGGGTGGATCCTTTCTGGCGCTCATCCTGCGCTGGCCCTGGCCGGTGTTCGCTGGAGCCATGTTTATCCTGGGTCTGGGCTACGTCGGCCTGCACACCACCCTGCAACTCCGGGGCACGGATATCAGCTCGACCGCCCGCGGCAAAGCCTTTTCGCTGTTTGCCTTCAGCCTTTTTTTGGGGCTCGCGACCGGCAGCGGCGCGTTCGGGTGGCTGGTGGACGCAGGGCGCTATGATGCGATGTTTATTATTGTCGGCGCGGGCCTGATCGGCGTCGGTGTCGCGACGGCATTCGCACCGCAACATGGGACATCCCGGCAGCGCATCAAAACGAGCGACGGCAGGTGTATAATCCATCAGCCATAGCGTATCGGAAACCGGACTGGCAGGAGAACTCGGGAAGGCCCTCGGGGAGTAGGGCCCGCACCTTATTGAGATGGTGATCTGACTATGGGGACAATTATGCCTGAAGGGGAAGATATCAAGAGGGCCATCAAGTGGATCGCCCTCCGCAGGGAGGAATTACCGGAGATGCCGATGGCGAAGCTCATCGAAGAGGCGGTTTTTCAGTTCGATCTCTCGCCCCTCGATCAGGAATTTTTGACGGGATTTTTCCGGACAAAGAAAACGACCTGAGCGCGCTCCTCTCTGCTCCCATGGATTTGATTCCGCCCGGGGTATCCGGTGCGAGAACGATCCAGCGGAGCGTAATGCGCGTCATCGGCAGTCATCCGCCTTGAGCTGGCATGCCTTTTCCTGCTTTTTTTCAGCAAGACGCGTCTCCCGCCGGGATTTCGCCTCCCGGTTTCGCCGCACCTCCTCATCCGTCTCCAGGATCAGAGGGGCCAGCGGTACGGGACGGCCGTTCCTGTCCAGGGCGACATAGGTGATATAGGCGGATCCTGTGTGGCGCCGTTCGCCGGAAATCAGATTTTCGGTCTCGACCCGGACCCCCACTTCCATGGAGGTCCGGCCGACGAAGTTCAGACCGGCCCGCAAGGTCAAAAAATCGCCGACAAAGGCGGGATGGTGGAAGTCGAGCCGGTCGATGGAGGCGGTGACCACGTTGGTCCGCGCGTGCCGGATGGCAACCACTCCCGCGGCGGTGTCGATAAGTTTCATGATGACCCCGCCGTGGACGTTTCCAGCAATATTTGCGTCCTGCGGGCTCATCAACTGGGACATGACCACATGGCTGTCACTGATCCTTTTGCCTTCCATGGTTCTCCTCCTCGGTAGATTCAGAAAGTTCCAAAACACGGGGGCGCCACGTCCATCAAACGGACAAGAATCATATCTCTTCTTTTATACCAGATGTTCGGCAGGGAGGAAACAGGGGATTATATGAGCTTGGCCGGGAGCGGAACCCGGAAGCCCCGCCTGCGGCCGGGGAGTTCCGTAAAAAACGGCCGGCCTTCCACAAGGGGAGGCCGGCCGGGCGAAGGCAATGATCGGAAGGCGTCAGACGGTGCGCTTCGTGTACGTGGTGTGGAGCAGGTTATGGGATTTCTCTCCCAGCGGCTCCTTGAGGAATTCCTTGTATATCTTGTCGATGAAGGGATTCTCGTGGGATTTGCGCTTCGGCAGGCGGCTGTCCTCTTCGTAGATCGCCTCGGCGCGCTTTTTCCTGATCTCCCAGTTGGTGGGAATCGGCTGTCCGCCGCCGCCGATGCAGCCGCCGGGGCAGCACATGATCTCGATGAAGTGGTAGGGGCTGGAGCCGCCCTTGATCTCCTCCATGATCTTCGCCGCGTTGGCAAGGCCGTGGCCGATCGCGACCTTCACGTCGAGGTCGCCGACCGTGACGGTTGCGGCCCTGATGCCTTCCATACCGCGTACCTGTTTGAAGTCTACCGAAGGAAGCGTGCTCTTCGTGACGACTTCGTACACGGTGCGCAGCGCCGCTTCCATAACGCCGCCGGTGTTGGCGAAGATCGTGGCGGCGCCGGTGGATTCGCCCAACGGGTCGTCGAAGTCATCGTCCTGAAGCGCCATGATGTTGACGCCGGCGGTCTTGATCATACGGGCAAGTTCGCGTGTCGTGAGAACCACGTCGACGTCCTGGTACCCGCTGTCGCACATCTCCGGGCGGTTGCATTCGTATTTCTTTGCGGTGCAGGGCATGATCGAGACGGAGAAGATCCGCTGGGGGGCCACGTCGACCTTTTCGGCAAGGTAGGTCTTGGCAAGCGCGCCGAACATCTGCTGCGGCGATTTGCAGGTCGACAGATGGTCGAGCAGGTCGGGATAGAAGTGTTCGATGAATTTGATCCATCCGGGGCTGCAGGAGGTGATCATCGGCAGGGCGACCTTTTCGCCCTTGAGCGCCTTGCCGACGCGCCTGAGCAGCTCGTTGCCCTCCTCGATGATAGTGAGATCGGCCGTGAACTGGGTGTCGAACACGCGGTCGAAGCCGAGAGCGCGCAGTCCCGCGACCATCTTGCCCGTGACGGCATGGCCGGGTTCAAGGCCGAACTCCTCGCCGATGGCGGCGCGAACGGCGGGGGCCGTCTGCACGACGACGAACTTGTTGGGATCCGCCAGCGCGTCCCAAACCTTCTGGGTGTCGTCCCTCTCCACGATTGCGCCCACCGGGCATACGCTTGCACACTGGCCGCAGTTGACGCAGGCCACCTCCGCCAGGGGAGAGTTGAATGGCGGTGCGATGGCTGTTTGGAATCCGCGTTTGCTCGGAAACAGGATGCCGACTTTCTGAATTTCCTGGCATACCGCGACGCAACGGCGGCACAGGATGCATTTTGCGGAATCGCGGCGCAGCGATGGCGAGGATTCGTCGACGATCGCCGCGGATTTAGCGCCCTGGTATGGGATGTCGCGGATTCCGAGCTGGTTTGCCAGTGCCTGAAGCTCGCAGTTGAGGTTGCGGGCGCAGGTGGGGCAGTTCATCTCGTGATCGGAGAGCAGGAGCTCGACGACCATCTTGCGGGATTCGCGGGCGAGCGGGGAGTTGGTCTGCACAACGAGACCCTCGGCAACCGGGAATACGCAGGAGGCCACGAGGGTGCGCTGCCCCTTAACTTCCACGCAGCAAACGCGGCACGCGCCGATTGCCTGCACGTCCTTCAGGTAGCACAAGGTCGGTATGTGGATGCTCAGTTTTTGTGCGGCCTGGAGTACGGTCGTCCCTTTTTCCACCGTCACGTCCTTGCCGTCGATATTGAGAGTTACCGTGTTTTCTGCCATTTGTTCACCTCGCCATGTACGTCCGGGCGGGCAACGCCCGGCGCTCTGTTATGCGGTGTTCTTCCGGACACCATCATTGCCCTGCGCATCGTCGCGTGTAGAGAAGGTTTCGGTTTCCCCGTCGACGGTGTAGGTGATGTCGAACACGACGCCGGGATTCGTTGCGATGATGATCTGGAGCATCTGGTTGATATCACCGAGGGGCGGCCGGTCGATGTGGTCCAGGACCATCCTGGCACGGACCTCGGTCCCTTTGCACGGCGCGGAGGTGACGACGAGGCATCCACCCGCCCGTTCGGCCGTTTCCTTCAACAGCGGCAGCCCGAGGCCGACGTTGCTCCGTTTACTCTTTGTCGTGTAGAAGGGATCGAGGGCGTGTTTCAGCTCCTCACCCGTCATCCCTTTCCCGTCGTCGATGATCGCGATCGACACGACGTTTTTCGCGCTGTCCTCCACGATCTCGAGGGAGATGTTTTTCGCCTCGGCCCGCGTGGAGTTTTCCATGATGTCGAGTATGTGCATGGCGAGGTCGGGCATCGTCATTGGATCAGATACTCCCTCCCTCCTTTTCCCTGAAAGGCCAGGCGTATATCCTCCAGGTCCATCTTTTCGAGCAGGAACAGCGTGGGATTGCCGCCGATTGCCTGCGGAACGTGCGCGTCGGATGCGGTGATGACGGGAAAGCCCGCGATGGAGGGGAACCGCGCCACCGCCGCGTCCTTCGTAAGCGTTGCGGAGATCTCCACCGCATCGAACTGAGCATCCGGCGGCACCATGCCAAGGTTGGCGATGACGCTGAAGGACGGGCGGTCGACGTGAGCGGCGATTGCCAGTCCCCCAAGCCGGTGCACTTCCCGGATAATTGCCTCAAGCGGCAGATCCGCCGCGTCCATGAGCAGGCGCGTGCATTCCCCGGTCACGATTCCCTCCCCGTCCATCACGAGCTGCCGTCCAAAGTGATCCGGCCGGTTCGGCTCGTCCGGGAGGGCGGCATAGACGATCTGCTGCAGTTCGAGGGCATTCTCGGCCGAGTTGAGCAGGCACAGGAGATGCACCTCTTCGCGCGAGGCGACCTCCATTCCGGGGATCACCTTCAGGCCGTGGAGCTCGCCGCAGGTCATGACTGCACCCACGTTTTCCGCCGAGTTGTGGTCCGTTACCGCGATCATCTGCATGCCCTTTTCAATCGCCGAAGCGACGATGTTGGGCGGAGTGGCCGAATCCGCTGCGCAGGGAGAGAGCGCCGTGTGAACGTGCAGGTCCGCAAAGAATTTGACCAGTTCCCCCATGTTCCTTCTCCGGACGCTCCGCCCATCATCATTCGTAACTGTTCCGAGACCTTTTGGTACGTTGGGAATCGGATCGATCTCTGTTCCGTTTCTCTGTCCGTTCGACACATCGTGATCGTGTTAAGAAGCATACTTGCCGTAGTCACAGTGCAGGCAGCGGCTTGCCTCATCGACGGCGACCTTCTTCTTGAAACCGAGCTCGGTTTCATCGAAGCGCCCCTTTCGCTTGGCATAGGCGAGCATGACCTGCTTTCCGCGCTCGCGAACCTCGATCTCGTCCGGCATCTCCACCGGGATGGCGGTGATCTGGGAATCCCGACGGACCTTCTCGATCATGACGCCGTCGCCGCCGAGGTACTTGTCGATCTCCATCGCCGCTTTGGCGCCGGTTCGCATGGCCCATACCACCGTTGCCTCGTCACCGATGGCGTCGCCGCCGGCGAACACGCCCGGCCGATCGGTTGCCATGTTCCATTTGTTGACGCCGATGGAGCCGCGGTCGGCCTTCACCCCCGTGGATTCATCGGCGATGCCCGTAAGTTCTGCGGCCTGGCCGATAGCCGGCACGACGAAGTCGACCTTCAGGCTGAACTCGGTGCCGTCAACCGGGACGGGACGGCGACGCCCGCTCTTGTCGAACTCGCCGAGCGAGCAGCGCTTGCAGACGAGTTTTTCCACCTTTTCGCTGCCGGCGATTGCCTGCGGCGCGCAGAGGAAGTAGGGAACGACGCCCTCCTTGAAGGCCTCGTCGATTTCTTCCGGGTTCGCCGGCATCTCTTCGCGGGTCCGGCGGTAGACCAGGAAGACCTCCTTTGCACCGAGCCGAAGCAGGGTCCGGGCCGCGTCGATGGCGGTGTTTCCACCGCCGATGACGGCGGCGCTTTTCCCCTTGTAATCTGCCTCCTTGAGTTTGCCGAGGTTGAGGTCGCGGAGGAATTCCAGCCCCGGCAGGACGCCCGGGAGGGTTTCGCCGTCAATGCCGAGGGTGATGCTTCTCTGGGTTCCGATACCGATGAACACGGCCTTGAACCCCTGCTGGAACAGCTCGTCGATGGTGATGTCTCTGCCGATCTCCAGGCCGCACTTGATCTCCACCCCGCGGGCCTTGATGTCTTCAATCTCCTGCGCGATGATCGGACGCGGGAGCCGGTATTCGGGGATGCCGTAGGAGAGCATCCCTCCCGGCAAGGGCAATTTTTCGTATACGGTCACCGGGTGGCCCTTGAGCGCGAGGAAATAGGCGGCGGTGAGGCCGGCCGGACCGGCGCCGATGACCGCCACAGGCTGCCGGTTGAGGAGCAGTTTGGTCTCCTTTTTCTTCGGCCTGCCGCCGTTTCCCATATAATCGGTGACGAAACGTTTGATCGTCCGGATCGAAATCGGCTCGTCGATCTGTTCACGGCGGCACTTGGATTCGCAGGGGTGAGTACATACGCGGCCGCAGATGCCGGGCAGCGGGTTCTTCTCCATGATCAGCTCGTACGCCTCGTCGAAACGTCCGTTCGCGACGAGCGTGACATAGCCGGGCACGTCGATGCCAACCGGGCAGGTGTGCGCGCAGGGGGCCTTGAACAGCTGGCCGCAGACGGCCGCCGGGCAGCGTTTTTCCTTGATGTGCGCCTCGTACTCGTGGCGGAAGTAGCGGATGGTGCTGAGCACGGGATTCGGCGCGGTCTGGCCGAGGCCGCACAGCGCGCTTCGCTTGATGATATTGCCGAGACGCTCGAGCTCTTCGATGTCGCCTTCCTTGCCAAGTCCTGCCGTGATCCGTTCGAGGATTTCGAGCATGCGTTTGGTGCCGATGCGGCAGGGGGGGCACTTGCCGCAGCTCTCCTCCTGCGTGAATTCGAGGAAGAAGCGGGCGGTGTCGACCATGCAGGTGTTCTCGTCCATGACGACGAGCCCCCCGGAACCCATGATGGCGCCCAGTTCGGTGAGGGCTTCATAGTCAATCGGGACGTTGAGGTGTGCCTTCGGTATACACCCGCCGGAAGGCCCGCCGCACTGCACCGACTTGAAGTCCCTGCCGCCCGGGATGCCGCCCCCGATGTCGTAGATGATCTTGCCCATCGGCGTGCCCATGTCGACTTCGACGAGGCCGTTGTTGACGATTGCGCCGGTGAGCGAAAAGATCTTGGTGCCCCTGCTCTTCTCGGTTCCCATTGAGGCGTACCATGCGCCGCCCTTGCGGATGATGATCGGGATAGTGGCAAGTGTTTCGACGTTGTTCAGGACGGTGGGTTTTTCCCAGACGCCCGCGATTGCCGGGAACGGCGGCCGCGGACGGGGCTCGCCGCGCTTGCCTTCCACGGAACGCATGAGCGCCGTCTCTTCGCCGCAGACGAAGGCGCCGGCGCCCATCATGATTTCGATGTCGAAGTTGAAGCCGGTGCCGAGGATATCCTTGCCGAGCAGGCCGTAATCGCTCGCCTGGTCGATCGCCTGGCTCACGCGCTCGATCGCAAGCGGATACTCGGCGCGGCAATAGATGATGCCCTTGTCCGCGCCGATTGCACAAGCGCCGATCGCCATGCCCTCGATGACGCTCTGCGGGTCGCCCTCGAGCTGGGAGCGGTCCATGAATGCGCCCGGGTCTCCTTCGTCGGCGTTGCAGATGATGTACTTCTGGACGCCGGGGGCCTGCTTGCAGAACTGCCATTTGAGGCCGGTAGGGAAGCCGGCGCCCCCGCGCCCGCGGATGCCCGATTTCTTGACCTCGTCGATGATCTGGTCAGGGGTCATCTCGGTGAGCGCCTTGGCGAGGGCTGCCCAGCCGTCCATGGCGATATACTCGTCGATGTTTTCTGGGTTGATGATGCCGCAGTTTCCGCGGGTCACCTTGTGCTGGTGGCGGAAGAAATCGATTTCGCTGAAGACCGGGACCTGGCCTGTCACCGCCGGACGCTCATACAGGAATTCCTTCGCGATGCGGCCTTTGAGCAGATGCTCTTCGGTGATGCGGGCGACGGCTTTCTCCTCCAGCCGGTGGTAGAAAACACCGCCGGGATATACGACCACGACCGGGCCCTGGTCGCAGATGCCGTTGCACCCCGTGAGTACGACATTGACCTCGTCCTGGAGGTTGCGCTTGCGGGTTTCCGCGAGGAACTGGTCGTGGATTTTCAGGGAGCCGGCTGCAACGCACCCGGTTCCCCCGCAGATAAGGATCGTTGATCGGTAACGCTTCATGTGGAGAACCTCCTCGGGAGAGTCTGACTATGCCTTGGGTGCGTCGGCCAGCATGTATTTTTCGACTACGGAACCGCCGATCACGTGGGAATCGATGATCTCCTTCATGATTTCCGCCGTCACCTTGCCGTAGCGCACCTGAGGTTCGCCCCTGCGGATGACGGTTACGATCGGTTCGCGGTCACAGATGCCGATGCAGCCGCTCTGTCCGATCTCGATGTCGAGGTCCCTTTCCTCGGCCGCCTTCATCAGGGCCGCCATAGCGGTGCGGGCGCCCGAGGCAATGCCGCAGGTGCCCATGTGGACGATGACCTTGACGTCCTTGTCGATACCGGCGCGCATCGCCGTGGTGACCTTGACCTGCTCTTTAATCCGTTTGAGGTCTTCGATTTTGAGTTTGCCCATTATTCATTACCTCCGGCGAATTTCTGCGAGTATTTGCCCAGGATCTCCTTTACCTTCTTGGGTGATACCTGGCGATGGACGTCTTCGTCGACGCGAACGACCGGGGCAAGGGCACAGGCCCCCATGCAGCGAATGGAACCCAGGGAGAATTCCCTGTCCGCGGTTGTGCCCCCGACTTCGACGTTCAGTTCCTTCTTCAGATCGTCCAGGACCCGCTGCCCTCCGCGGACGTAACAGGCAGTGCCCATGCACGCGCATACCGAATGCTTTCCTTTCGGCACGACGGTGAAGAAGGAGTAGAAGGTGACGATGCCGTACACTTCGCTCAAAGGCCGTCCGAGACCCTTTGCCACCGCGCCCTGAACTTCGCGGGGCAGATAGCCGAAGATCTCCTGGGCTTTGCTGAGCGCGCGGATGACCGAGCCGGTCTTCCCCCGGTAGGCGGCTATCCACTTGTCGAGTTCGGCGAACTGCTCGGGGGTAAACTCGTCTACGGAGCCTTCCGCTTTATGATGCACGTTTTCCATTCCTTCGTTTCCTCCTTATTCTCTCTCCGTTTTTTATCCGCCTTCCGCCCTGATGCCGGCGGTGTAAAGTATCCCGCAGGTCTCGAAGGCGGACATGCCCGTACCGAGCAGGCACACCCCCTTCTGCGTTGCGGTCGTTATCGTCTCCTCGGCGGGCCTGTGATTTGAAACGATCACGATGGCCCCGACGTCCTTCAGCGCGGCGACGGCGACGATGTTCGCATGTGTCTGCATTGTCACCCAGACGCAGTCCTTGCCGGCGTTCGCAATGACGTCGCTGAGCAGATCCGAAGCGTAGCCGAAGGCCACCTCCATCCGCCCGTCGATGGGCGGCGCGAACACGGTGAGCCCGTACGTGCCGATCAGTTCGCTAAGGTTCATCACTCCCTCCCTTGTTCTGCATGACGTGGGGCAGTTTTTTTGCGAGCGAGAAGATTTCCCCGGCAAGGCAACGCACGCGCTCGCGCAGGTCGAACAGGCAATCCATCCGCATCATGTGGCCCGCGACGACGTCTTCGGCGAAGGCGCGACAGGTCGGGCAACCGCAGGAACCGCAGTCTATCCCGGGAAGCTCCGCGCGTATCCGCTCTATCTCCTGGAACTTCTTCATCGCTTCCCGTACATCGGACCCGAGTGACATGGCAGGGCGGGGTTGAATCTTCTCGGGCAGGAAGTACTGTTCCGTGGGTACTGCGCTCCGCGCTTTTTCGAATTCTTCGCGGTTTCCCTCCCCGCTCTCCTCAGATACGATGTCTAGTTTGAGTTTCGCGATGAACGGATTCTCAGCGGTGAGCACTCCGCCGACACAGCCGCAGACGCAGGCCTGGGCCTCCAGGAAATGGATGTTCTGGAAGCCGCCGTTTTCGATCTTCTCCAGCACGCGCGATACCTGGTGTATGCCGTCGACCGCCAGGCGGTTTGCGATTTTCAGAGCATCGATTTCACCCTCGCGCCGGCCCCATCCGAGCCCGAGGCGCGACGCCGACTGAAGCATGGCCATCCCCGCCGGTATCTTGTCGAAGTTCGCTTTGATATGGTTCACCATGTCGCGGATGGCAATGACTCCGCTGACGGAGGATTGGGTGGCGCCGATGGGCTGCTTGACGACGGTTACCTTTGCGGGGCAGGGAGCGATGAAGAAGACCCCGATTTCATGCAGCGGGATTCCGAGTTCGCGCACCGTTGCTTCCTTGGCGTATCGGGCGGTAATCTCCATCGGCGACTGCATCGGGATGATATTGCCGACGAGTCCGGGATAGCGCACCTGGATGAGACGGATAACCGCGGGGCATGCCGACGATATGGCGGGGCGGGGCATGCGCGCGCCGGATGAATTGAGATATTCGGTTATTGCCTGCGAGACGAGGTCCGCACCGAAACCGACTTCGAGGACACGGTCGAATCCCAAAAACAGGAACCCGGCGAGGACTTTTTCAACCGAGTAGCGCCGGGAAAACTGGCTTATGAACGATGGCGCGGGAATCGCGATTTTGTATTTGAATTTATTGATTTCGTCGAGCTGTTCGGTTACGGCTATTTTTGCGTTGTTGGGGCAGGTGCGGATGCATTCACCGCAGTCGATGCATCGGTCGGTGATGATCGTGGCTTTGCCGTTGCGGACTCTGATTGCTTCGGTCGGGCAGGTGCGAATGCAATGGGTGCACCCTCGGCATTCATTGTCGAGCAGCCTGACCGAGTGGAAGTAGTTCATTGTGTCATGAAAGCCTGAATGTCATTTTCACCCTGGTGCCTTCCCCGACGACGGATTCGATGACCATTTCATCCGCTGCCTTTTTCATGTTCGGAAGTCCCAGCCCGGCGCCGAACCCCATCTCGCGTATGAGGGGAGTGGCGGTCGAATAGCCTTCCTGGAGGGCTTTTTCGATGTCCGGTATTCCGGGTCCGCTGTCTGCGGCGGTAATGTTGATCTCACCGGGCTCGATGTCCACCAGGAGCTTCCCCTCTGTCGCGTATGCAACGATGTTCATCTCGGATTCGTAGCTGGCAATCGCCACCCGCTTTATGGTGTCGTACCGAATACCGAGCCGTTTCAACACATTTTTGATACGGCTGGACGCGCCTCCCGCACTGCTGAAGTTCCCGCCCTGAACGGGATACTCGAGGTGCATCTGCGTGCCGTTGGTTTCGTTCAATGGGATGCGCTCTCCAACTGGACGTCATTGAGCTTCATTTCATGAAGGATACCGCAGCCCTTGTACATCGTATGCGGTGTGCTCATGATCGTGATACCGCATTTTCTTGCAAGCTCCACCGCTTCCGGTGTCGGCTTCTTGTCGCGCAGGAACACGATCAGGCGGATATCAACGAGTTCGGAGGTGCGAATGACCTGGGGATTGGCCAGTCCCGTCAGGAGGATTATTCCGCGGTTGCGTTGGCCGGAATGGTTCATGATCGCGAGCAGTTCGCTCATCATGTCGCAGGCGCATACCGTGTCGTAGCCGGTTTCCGGCTCAGTACCACAATCGTACAGCGTTTCGGCGGAAAGCGTTTTCTGAAGCTCGCTTTTGGTCATCACTGAATTCGCGTCATTTTGCGGGGAGATAGTGGCCCAGACCTTGCAGGCGGCATCAAGGCCCGTCGCCCTCCAGGATCAGATTGAGGCTGCCGGCTTGCCGAATGAAGTTCAATAATTCTGGCGACTCGGGCCCTATCCTCCGCATCCATTTTCTACGGCACACTCCTGTGGCTGTGGTGTTCGGTTTTCCGCAGCATTTCCTCCAGAGACAGGTTCAAGCACTTTGAGGTTTCATGGTGCTGTCGGTTCTGCCAATAGAGAGCAAGTGTAATGCCAATCCGGCCGACTTAATGGAGCCCTTCGGTTACATGACCGCTGCGGTCGGCAGAAATATGCATGACAACCCCATGATCCCGGCTAGTTGTACAACTGAATAGAACTATGCAAAAAGCTACCGAAGAGATGGGCGCCATCTTGTTGAACAAGGCGAAGGGGAGCGGAGCGGACGAAAGAGTGCTCTGAACGCACGAATCCGTGATCGACTTTTCCCGGTAAACGAATCTTTCAGCGAATCGGAATCTAATGTGCGAACAATGAACGATATGTGCATTATTAGCACTTGTGTTCAGAAAATAATCATTCGGCCTTTCCGGAGTGTTCAAGAAATGAAAAAAAGGTAGACATATCGAACCAATTGTATTATGCGACAAAAAATCATTGTATCCATCACTGAACTTCATGCGAGGGGAAGATGAGATTCGATATAGCGAAGAGCGGCAGCGGGCTGGTCTACGAGATCAGAAATATCGTGAATGTGGCCGACAGGCTGAAACGATCGGGCATCGAGGTGATCTGGGAGAACATCGGCGATCCCGTCCAGAAGGGGGAGAAGGTTCCCGCCTGGATGCGGGAAGTTCTCACTGACCTCCTGCGCGAGGACCGCACCTACGGCTATTCCCCGACGAAGGGGATGGATGCGACTCGCGAATTCCTGGCGGAGATGGTCAACCGTCGCGGAAAGGTGCAGATCACTCCGGACGATATCATCTTCTTCAACGGTCTGGGCGATGCGATCGCCCGGGCCTACGGCGCGATCCGGGTCGACGCGCGGATCATCATGCCGGAGCCGACCTACTCCACGCATCTGCTGGCGGAGGTCCTCCACGCATCCTTTCCGCCGAACACCTACCGGATGAACCCTTACTGCGACTGGGCTCCCGATATCAACGAACTCGAGCGAAAGGTGAAGAGCCACCGGGCCATCGTGGGGATCCTGGTCATCAACCCCGACAACCCGACGGGCTACGTCTATCCCGAGGAGATGCTCCGGCGGATCGTGGAGATCGCCCGGACCTATGACCTGTTCATCATCTTCGACGAGACCTATCACCATATCGTCTTCAACGGGAAGACGACCGTTCCCCTCTCCGACATCATCGGGGAAGTACCGGGGATCTGCATGAAGGGGATCTCCAAGGAGTTCCCCTGGCCCGGTTCCCGCTGCGGCTGGATGGAGATCTACAACGCGGACAAGGACGAGACCTTCGCCCGCTACATCGACGCCATCCTGACCCAGAAGATGTCGGAGGTCTGCTCTACGACGCTTCCGCAGATGGCGATCCCCCGAATCATGGCCCACCCGGAGTACCAGGGCTACCTCGAGGAGCGGGTCCGGCATTACGAGAAGCTCTCCAACATCGCTTATCAGATCCTCAAGGATCTTCCCTACGTGATGGTCAACCGGACCTGCGGCGCCTTCTACATGACGGTGGTCTTCAACGACGCGGTTCTCAACAACCGCCAGTTCCTCCCGATCGAGCAGGAAGAGATCCGGCAGTACATCCAGACGCTGGTCGCGCAGCCCGTCGAGTCCGACAAACGCTTCGTCTATTATCTCCTCGGCGCCACCGGGATCTGCGTGATCCCGCTGACCTCCTTCTTCACCGATATCCCCGGTTTCCGGATGACCCTCCTGGACCGGGACGAGGAGAAGTTCGAGCAGGTCGTCCGGACGCTCGCCGAGAAGATCGTCGCGTACGTCGAATCATCCCGTTTATATTTTAAAACAAATGACGCAGGGGGGAAGCGCTTCCCCCCTGCGTCCTATCAAAAACGGCCGTGAGCTTCTGGCATGTCCGATCCCACGGTCCGGCCGCTGACAACGCCGGGCGCCATGCGCCCGTCATTCAACCTTGATCTTTCCTTCCTTCTGAATAGCTTCCGGGCTCTTGGGCATCCTGATCCCAAGGACGCCATCCTTAAAAGTCGATTTCACCTTGTCTCTTTTGTTAAAAGTGTATTGCTGCAATCGCTGGAAGACAATATGGAACGAATGGAAGCGAAATGGTAGGCCAAAGCAACGGATCGGATGTTGCCCTAAGCTAAGCCCTGAGGCAGGTCGGTGACACGGTGAGCCGCAGCCGTGAAGCTCCCGCCACGAGGGCAAGGCTCCGCGGTAAGGAAGAGTTTCTATGTAATAAGCTTAAGAACAAAGCGATTATGCATGTCAAGGAAATTTTTATTGCATATTTTTTTGACGGATACTTTTCAAAACGCTCCTGGCTGATTATACTATATTTGGTTCAAATTCCTGAGGAGGTTTCCTCCGCCATGAAACGAAGACTTACTATCCTGCTCACCGGCCTCGGACTCGCCCTGTTGTTTCTTGCGGCTGCTGCCGGGCCTGTCGAGGCGGTGCTGGGGGAATCGGTGAATTCGGTCGCGTCGGATCAAACGGCCCTTGCGGCGAAGCGGGTTTCCAGAACGGTCCGCACCGGTTATACTGTCCAGGAGATCCGGTCCGATTCCGTCACCCTGCGGGAATATGTTGCCCCGAACGGCATCATATTTGCCATCGCTTGGAACGGACTGATCCACCCCGATCTGACGCCTCTGTTAGGATCCTATGCCGGTGAATACCGGACAGCCCGGCAACAGGTCCCGCGTCAACCCGGCAGCAGGCACCGTAAAGTGGAGACGGACCAGATTGTCGTGGAAAAATGGGGCCAGATGCGGAATCTGCAGGGGCGGGCCTATGTCCCTTCCTTAATTCCTTCCGGGGTAAGCATCGATGAAATCAAGTAGCATACGGATTTTTATTCTGATTCTTGCACTGACGATCGGCTGCGGCGGTGGTGGGGGCAGCGACACTCCGGCAACCAAGACGCTTGTATCGCTCGCGCTGACACCGATCAACCCTTCACTCCCCGGGGGAACCGTCCAGCAGTTTACGGCCACGGGGACCTACTCGGACGGCAGCACGCAGGACCTGACGGCCGCGGCGAGCTGGACGTCGTCGGTACCCTCGGTTGCCTCCATCAGCAATGCGACCGGCTCCAACGGGAGCGCCACCACGATAGCCGCCGGCACAACGAGGATCACCGCCACGGTTGGCAGCGTCTCGGGGTCAACCACCCTGACGGTGACTACAGCGACACTTGTGTCCCTGGACATCAGCCCGACGAATCCGAGCATCGCTCTGGGGACGACCCAGCAGTTTACGGCTACGGGGACCTATTCGGACGGCAGCACGCAGGTCCTGACGACCGCGGCGAGTTGGACGTCGTCGGTACCGTCGGTCGCCACCATCAGCAATGCAGCCGGCTCCAACGGGCGCGCCACCTCGGTTGCCACCGGCATAACGAGGATCACCGCGGCGGTCGGCGGCGTCTCAGGATCAACGACCCTGACGGTAACCCCGCCGGAACTCCTCTCCCTTGCCATCAGTCCGATGAATCGAACCATCGCTCTGGGGACTACCCAGCAGTTTATCGCCACCGGGACCTATTCGGACAACAGCACGCAGGTCCTGACGACCGCGGTGACCTGGACGTCGTCGGACATCTCGGTCGCCACCATCAGCAATGCGGCCGGTACGAACGGGCGCGCCACCTCGGTTACCGACGGCACAACGACGATCACCGCGGCGGTCGGCGGCGTCTCGGAGCTAACCACCCTGAGAGTGACCAGCGGTCCGCCGATCAATGTCATTTCCATCACCGTCAACGGCTCGCTCTGTTCGGCGGGCTCCTATCTCAACAAGCCCTGCGTCAGCGTAACCGTTTGCACCCCCGGGACCTCCACCTGTCAGACGATCGACGACATCCTGCTCGACACGGGAAGCTACGGATTGCGGATATTCAAGCAGGTGCTGAACATCTCCCTGCCACAATTGACCGGCGCTTCCGGCTCGATTGCCGAGTGTGTCCAGTTCGGTGACGGCTCGTCGATGTGGGGGCCCGTGCAGACCGCAGGCGTCATCCTGGCCGATGAACCCGCCGTTCAGGTCTCGATACAGGTCGTCGATGCCACCTTCGGCACCCCTTCCGCCGGATGCTCCAATGCGGACCCCACTCCGGCAACCGCCGGGTACAATGGCATCCTGGGGGTCGGTCTTTTCACCCACGACTGCGGGACGATCTGCGCCAACAGCGCGAACAACGGGCGCTATTACGCCTGCAATGGGTCGGGCTGCAGCGGAACAACCGTTTCCCTGTCCAGCCAGGTCCAGAACCCCGCCGCGCTCCTCCCCCGGGACAACAACGGCGTGATCGTACAGCTCCCGGATGTCGCCCTCGGCGGAACTCCTTCGGTCAACGGCACCCTCATCCTCGGGGTCGACACCCAGTCGAACAACGTCCCCGAGTCGGTGACGGTCTACCCCGCCAGTTCAACGACGGGCTATTTTATGACGCAGTTCAGCGGCCACGTCTACGAGAGCTTTATCGACAGCGGTTCGAACGGGCTTTTCTTCAGCTCTCCTTCCGCAAGCCAGATTCCCAACTGCGCCAATACTGAGTGGTTCTGTCCCGCGTCCACGCTGAGCCTTTCGGCGACCAATACCGGCGCCTTCGGCGCGCCGAGCGGTGCGGTTCCCTTCCATATCGGCAATATGGTAGATCTTACCGCGAACTCCTTCATCAAGGTGTTTTCCGAAATCGGAGGCACATACCCGGAGAGTTTCGACTGGGGCCTGCCCTTCTTCTTCGGACGAACTGTCGTTATTGGGTACGAGGGCTCGGCGTCCAACCTGGGGAATGGCCCGTACTGGGCATATTGAGGGATGAAGGGAGCGGCGGCCCGCAGTCGCCCTTTGATGGTGTGTGAAGTTGTCGAGTCAGCCCAAGAATTCAGCTCTTGCCGTCCTTGTCGTCGATGACGAGGCGAACATCCGCAGGATGCTCTCCCTGTGCCTGGAAACGGACGGACACCGGGTTGCGGCGGTCGGCTCCCCCGAGGACGCGCTCGCCGAGGCCTCCCGCAGATCTTTCGACGTCGCCTTCGTCGACCTTCGTCTGGGTGTTTCCAGTGGCCTCGACCTGATCCCGGCGTTACTCAACATATCACCCTGGATCAAGATCGTCGTCATCACGGCCTACGCCTCGATCGACACGGCCGTCGAGGCGATCAAACGGGGGGCGACCGACTACATTCCGAAACCCTTCACGCCGGCTCAGATCAAGCTCGCCGTCCACAAGGTCCGCGAGATGCGTTCCCTGGAGCAGAAGGTAGCCTCCCTCCGGGAGGACCTGGGATACTCGCATCTCGATGCGGATTTTTCCAGCGATAGCCCCGCCGTGAAACGTGCCGTGGCGCTGGCGCGCCAGGCCGCGACCGCCGACGCGACGCTCCTCTTGCGGGGGGAAAGCGGTACGGGCAAGAGCGTCCTGGCCCGGGAGATTCACGGCTGGAGCAACCGGGCGAACAGGCCCTTCAGCGTCCTGTCTTGCCCCTCGCTGTCGCCGGAGCTGCTGGAAAGCGAGCTGTTCGGTCATGTGAAAGGGGCGTTCACCGGGGCCGTCCGAGAAAATCCCGGCCGGATCGGCACCTGTGAGGGCGGCACCCTGATGCTCGACGAAATCGGCGATCTTCCCCTCTCCCTCCAGCCGAAGCTGCTCAGGTTCGTCCAGGATCGGGAGTACGAACGCGTCGGCGACTACATGACGCGTCAGGCCGATGTGCGGATCATCGCAGCAACGAACCTCGACCTGGAGAAGGCGGTCCGGGAGGGCCGGTTCCGGGAGGATCTCTTTTACCGCCTCAATGTGATCCAGATCGAGCTCCCTCCCTTGCGGGAGCGGCTGGACGATCTGGTCGCCCTCGCGGAACGTCTGCTGGCCTTTTTCGGCAGGAGCTGCCATCGGGCGGTGGCCGGCTTTACCGGCGAGGCGCTCGAGCTCCTTCGCAATTACCACTGGCCGGGAAATGTTCGCGAGCTGAGAAACGTCATAGAACGGGCGGTCATCCTCTGCCAGGGAGACCGGATCGACGTGCACCACCTGCCCGACAACCTCCGCGTTGTCGACCGATCAGTCCGGCTGGGCGACCCCGTCCGCCTGGACAGGGTCAAGGAGGAGCACATCCGGCGCGTCCTTGCCTCCACCCGCTCACTGCAGGAAGCGGCCGATATCCTCGGCATCGACCAGGCCACGCTCTGGCGTCGCCGCAAGCAGTACGGCATCTGATCCCGCCGGCGGGCGCGTTGCCCGCGTCTTGCCGCGGGCAGCCCGCTGCGGTGAGATGCAAGGCCTTGCATTCTGCAATCCCGTTTCCGGCCCGATTTGCCGAATGCAAGGCGCCCTTCCGCCGTATACCGAAATAGCCTCGATTAAACAATTGATTACAGACAGAACCTCCCGGCACGGTCATTGCTGAAAGATTAGTAAAGTGAAGGAGGGAACGGCCAATGATCGGACTTCGTCAAAAACTTTCCCTGGGGTTCGGGGGGCTCTTGGTCATCATCCTGATCATCGGCGGCCAGAGTATCGTTCAGTTCGGGGAGCTCGGGCAATCCATCGACGTGATCCTGCGCGAGAACTACCGCAGCGTGGTCGCCTGCCAGGAGATGAAGGAGGCCCTCGAACGGATGGACAGCGGTATCCTCTTTGTCCTGCTGGGGCATTACCGGGAGGGGAGGGAACTGATCCACACGAACGGAAAGCGGTTCGAGAAGGCCCTCCATGCCGAATTGAACAATATTACTCTCCCGGGGGAAGGAGAGAAGGCCGCTGCCCTGAAGGCGCTCTTCGCGCGGTACCAAGAAGCCCTGTATAGTGTGCTGGAACCGGGCGTGTCGAGAGAGGTCCGTCTGGACCGTTTGTTTAGGGGAGTACAGCCGCTGTTCCAGCAGACCAAGGCGACGGCCGACGACATCCTGCGGATGAATCAGAACAACATGAACGACTCCAATGAAAGGGCCAGGCGGCAGGCGACGTTTGCCCGGCAGCGGATGTACCTTTTCCTGGCGTTCGGCTTCCTCATCGCAGTAGCCTTCATCTTCTTCACCGGGCGGTGGATCCTGCGACCCATCGAACGGCTCATCCGTTCCGCCGAGGAGATCCGGACGGGGAATCTGGACCTCGTCGTGCGGACCGATTCCCGGGACGAGATCGGCCGTCTGTCCGAGGCGTTCAACGAAATGGCGGCCAGTCTCCGGGAGTTTCGCCGCCATGACCAGGCGAAGCTGGACCGCACCCAGCAGGCCACACAGGAGACCCTGGATACGCTCTCCGAGGCCGTGGCGGTTGTCGATCTGGAGGGAAAGGTCGAGATATCGACGGAAACCGCTCGCCAGCTATTCGACATCCGGGCGGGGACTCTCCTCCGGGATTTGCCGCACGCCGAACTGTCCGATCTGTTTCAGCATGTCATTGACGGAGTTCCCAACCACTTCGGCAAAAGGCAGAAGGTCCTTCAGCGGTTCGTCAAAGGACAGGAACGGTTTTTCTCTTTCGATGCCGCACCCATCCGGAACCGGGGCGGGGAGTTGATGGGGGTGGTCCTCATCCTCAAGGATGTGACGGAACCTCGCCGCCTTGAGGAGATGAAGAGCAATCTCATCTCTACGGTATCGCACCAGCTCAAGACACCCTTGACGTCGATCCGGATGGCTATTCACCTGCTCCTGGAGGAGAAGATCGGCCCGTTGAACGAGAAGCAGGCCGAAGTCCTGCTGGCCGCCCGGGAGGAGAGCGATCAGTTGCACAGCATCCTCGCAAATCTTCTGGATATCAACCAGATGGAATCGGGCCGGATGCGGATGGTCTGCCTGGAGGTTCCCCCACAAGCGCTGGTACTGGATGCGGTGGAACCCTTCCGCCGGACGGCGCAGGACGGGGGCCTGACCCTGGAGACGGACCTCCCCGGCGATTTGCCGCCGGTCTTGGTAGATCCGGCCCGGATCCGCTATGTCTTTTCCAACCTGTTGACGAATGCCGTGCGCCATACCCGACCGGGCGGCCGGATCACGGTATCAGCCGTGGCCGAGGAGAAGGCGGTCCGTTTCCTCGTGGCCGATACGGGCAGCGGTATTCCGCACCAGTATCTTCCCCATGTCTTCGAACGGTTTTTCCGAACGCCGGATCAGCCACCGGAGACGGGCGCCGGTCTGGGGCTTGCCATCGCCAAGGAGATCGTGGAAGCCCACGGCGGCGCGATTACCGTGGACAGCCGGGAGGGGGTTGGCACAACCTTCAGTTTCATCCTGAAGCGGGCGGATCGTCCGGCCGAGGGAGGTTAACCGATGCTGGATCTCGTTTATCTCGCAGTGACGTTTGTCTTTTTCGGCCTCTGTCTGGCTTTTGCCGCGGCCTGCGGGAGGTTTTGACCATGTGGGAAAGCATCGTGGGGTTGATCGGGATGGCACTGATCGTCTATCTGCTTGCCGTTGTCATCCGTCCCGAGAAATTCTGACGGCTGAAGGAGTTGCAAGATGATGGACATCTATGGATGGATGCAGTTGGCTCTGTTTATCAGCCTCCTGGCGCTCTTGACGAAACCGGTCGGTCTCTACCTGTTTCGTGTCCTGGCTCCGGCGGGCAGGACTTTTCTCGATCCGCTTGTCAAGCCCCTGGAGCGGCTCCTGTACCGGCTTCTGGGAATCGATCCGCGACAGGAGCAGGACTGGCGGCAGTATGCGACATCCCTGATCTGCTTCAGCCTTGCCGGGCTCCTGTTCACCTACGCGATCCTCCGCCTCCAGCATCTTCTGCCGCTCAACCCCCAGGGCTTCGGCCCGCTGAGCCCGGACCTGGCCTTCAACACCGCAGCCAGTTTCACGACGAACACGAATTGGCAGAACTACGGCGGAGAATCGCCCCTCTCCTCTTTCTCGCAGATGGTCGGGCTCGCCGTTCATAACTTCGTCTCCGCCGCGGCCGGGATCGCCGTCGCGGCAGCCCTCGCGCGGGGGATCGCCCGCGGGACCGCAAAGACGATCGGCTCCTTCTGGACGGACCTGGTCCGGGTGAACCTCTACCTCCTTATGCCCCTCTGCCTCATCTATGCCCTTTTCCTGATCTCCCAGGGGACAATCCAGAATTTCAAGCCCTACGAGAAGGCCCGTCTGGTCGAGCCCTATACGGTTCAGACCCCGCAGCAGGACAGTCTCGGCAGACCGGTCCTGGACGCCGCCGGCCGCCCCGTCATGACGGAGAAGAAGGTGGAAACCCAGGCGATCGCCCAAGGGCCGCTGGCCTCGCAGGCGGCGATCAAGATGCTGGGGACCAACGGCGGCGGGTTCATGAACGCCAACGCCGCTCATCCCTATGAAAATCCGACGCCGCTGGCCAATTTTATCCAGATCCTCTCGATCTTTCTCATCCCCTCGGGCCTGACCTGGTACTTCGGCCGGACCGTGGGAAACCGTCGCCACGGCTGGACCGTCTGGGGCGCCATGGCCGTCCTCTTCCTGGCCGGTGTCCTGATCTGCTGGCAGGCCGAGGCGGTGGGAAATCTGCGTCTGGCCGCCATGGGTCTCG
>VFSW01002564.1_pt1 | contig 27480 bp, 24 predicted proteins | sample 5358111 | NCBI WGS metagenome assembly VFSW01 (sample SAMN11554181, study PRJNA540505) | mine drainage metagenome | isolation source: sediment from site ElyBrook_90M | place: USA: Ely Copper Mine, Vershire, VT | collected 2017 | reverse complement strand
AAGCCGGCGTTCACTTCGGGCATCAGACGAAACGCTGGAACCCGAAGATGAAGGAATACATCTTTGGCGAACGCAACGGGATTTACATTATCGACCTGCAGAAGACGCTGAAGATGTTCAAGGAGGCGTCAAAGTTCGTCACCGACCAGGCGGCGGAGGGCAAGCTGGTGCTATTCGTCGGCACCAAGCGGCAGGCGCAGGACGCCATCGCCGAAGAAGCCACGCGCGCCGGTATGTTCTATGTCAACTCGCGCTGGCTGGGCGGACTGCTGACCAACTGGGTGACGGTGCAGAAGTCGGTGAAGCGGCTGAAGGAGCTCGACGAGATGGCCACCGATGGCCGCTACGAGCTGCTGCCGAAGAAGGAAGTCATCAAGCTGGAGCGCGAGCGCAAGCATTTGCAGGCCAACCTTGCCGGCATCAAGAATTTGAATCGCCTCCCCGATCTGCTGTTCGTGATCGACTCCAACAAGGAACAGATTGCGGTGCGGGAAGCGCGCAAGCTGGGCATCCCCGTAGTGGCCGTGGTGGATACGAATTGCGATCCCAGCGAAGTGGATTACGTCATCCCCGGCAACGACGACGCGCTGCGCGCCATCCGGCTGTTTGCGTCCAAGATTGCCGACTCGGTAGTGGAGGGAGCGCAGGCCGCCACCGACAAGCAGGTAGCCGAGATTGCGACCGGCGTGCATTACAGCGAGTCAGCCGAAGCTGCCGCTGCGGCCCCGGAGGGCGGTGCCGAAGAAGCCCCACCGGAGTCGACGATTGACGATTCTGACGAGGTCAGCATGGAAGAAGTGCTGGGGCGCGGCGGCCGGCGCGCCGAGAATACCAGCGCGTAGGATTGGGTTTGTAACCAGAGTTTCACGGCCCGCGCGTTGCTCGTGCGCGGGCGTTGTTTTGATAACACGCTTTTCGCTCTTCGCTTTTCGCCAGAGTGTTGAGGGGCGGAAGGAAGCAAGCAGCTAGGAACGCAGTGCCGAAGGCACGGCATAACTTAGCCCAGCATGGAGCCGAAGGCGGAATGCTGGGTGGGCGAATCGAAGCGAAGCCGAGTCCCGTTAGGGACGGCATAAGAATTTCATGACTAACGCTGTTTCCTTCTCCGGCGAAAAGCGAACAGCGAAAGGCTAATAGCGAGATTATGAGTACTACTACTGTGAACATTTCCGCTGCACAAGTTAAAGAACTTCGCGACAAGACCAACGCCCCCATGATGGATTGCAAGAACGCCTTGGTAGAGTCCAAGGGCGACATGGAGGGCGCGATTGTCATTCTCCGCAAGAAGGGCATCGCCACCGCTGCCAAGAAGGCCACGCGCGCCACCAGCGAAGGCTCGGTGGCCAGCTACATTCACGCGGGCGGCAAGATCGGCGTGCTGGTCGAGGTCAATTGCGAGAGCGACTTCGTCGCCCGCACCGACGACTTCAAGAACCTGGTACACGACATTGCCATGCACATCGCCGCCAGCGATCCGCGCTTTGTCCGCAAGGAAGACGTCACTCCCGAGGCCTATGAGAAGGAGAAAGACATCTATCGCGCGCAGGCAGCGCAGACCGGCAAGCCCGCGCCGGTGATCGAGAAGATCGTCGAAGGCAAGATGGCCAAGTTCTACGAAGAGGTCTGCCTCTATGACCAGCCCTTCATCAAGGAACAGACCATGACGGTTTCGCAGTTGATCGCCAGCGTCATCGGCAAGCTGGGCGAGAACATCTCCGTCCGCCGCTTCGCCCGCTTCAAGGTAGGCGACGTGGGTGAGACCGTCGCGGTCAGCCAGGCGGGCGAACCGACTGCCGAGTAACGATCTACACCAGCAGCGACTTGTGTATATGAGAAGCCCAGGGCGGGAGGGAATTCCGCCGTGTTCTCTGTGTGACGAGCTTGTTCGAAGCTAGGAGATGCAAGTTCCTGCGACCAACCTGTTCGCAAGCCGAATCTGCTCGGGCAAGCTCCGCCTTCACCCTGGCACTGCTTAGCATTGGCGTCCAGTAGGTTCTTCAGTGCGCTGGCGACAACTCAAAGGCAACGCCGCCGGTCTCGAAACCTCCCAGCCCACCTTCCTCCGCTACCCCAAAGATGTTGCCGGCCGCATCCAGCAGCAGAGCGCCGTTAGGAATGCCGCCGTCCTCGCGCCCCGTAAACGCATATAGGGTCGTTAGTGTCCACTGCCCGCCGGAACGGCTCAGCTTGTAAACTATCCCATAGCCATATGGACCCCCGCCCGCTATTCCGTATAGATTGCCAAGATTGTCCTGGCTCAGGCCAGAAGGAGCACCGTCCGGATCCGAGAACGAGTACAACACGCTTTCGCTCCACGTGCCGTCCTGGTTAGGTGTGAGTTGAAAGACGGTCCCCGCACCACCGGCGCCTCCGGATTGCGTAGTTCCGACCAGATCGCCCTCCGCATCGAAAATAACGCCGGAGTACGGATTCATCCCATCCTGCCCACCGGCGCCAAACGAATAGAGCACCGTTTCCGTCCAGCCAAAGCTTCCCCTGTTCGGCGTCAGCTTAAACACCGTTCCCGCGTTATTGCTGCCGCCAAGGAAGGTAGTGCCATAGATATTGCCACTGCGATCCATAACGAGCGGTCCCTGCGGCACGCTTCCGTCCAGGCCGCCGGCGAAGGCATGGGCTACGAACTCGTACCAGTGCAAAACCGTGATCGAACCCAGATCGAACAGCACACCATGGTTGTAGATTCCGCCGGCCGAGGTATTGCCAAGGAGCTGGCCGCTATTGGCGAATAGCAGCGCTCCATACGTGTAATTCGGATCGAATCCGCCATCAGCTCCGCCGGTAAAACCATGCAGCGTCCTCAATCGCCAACTGCCGTCAGAGGCGCGGCTAAGCTCAAAAACCGAGCCATAGCTGTACGGTCCCCCAAACGAACCCGTGGTCATGCCGTACAGATTTCCGCCGCGGTCCATCACTAACGGAGGAACGGGGTTGGTGCCATTGCTAAGGTCGCTGAAGCTGTGGAGTATGGCCTCTCTCCAGGTTCCATCAGCATTGGGGCTCAACTCGAAGACGATTCCGAACCCGTTGTGGCCACCACACTGGAAACCTCCCCAATAGGTGGTTCCATAGAGATTACCCTCCCCGTCAGAAATCAGGCCCGAACCTGGGGCATAGCCGTCGTTGGGATTGTTGTTGCAGAAGTTGTGGATGACTTTGTAGGTGTAGCCCTGCGCCGCCGCCGGGCCGCAGAGCACCACGGGCAACAGCAGAGCGAGAGCTGCGGTATATCGCCAAGAAGGTCTTCGCTGGTGCATTTGTTTCACTCCTTCTGCCCATAGCGGTGAGGAAGATTTGCCGCATCTCGCGGCAACCCTCCGTGATCACGAGCAATAGTGATAATCATCATAGTGATAGTCATCACCGCGCAGAATCTCCGCCCATGGTAGAATTCGGACGCTCAACTGGAGCATCGCGGAGGTCAATATTCTACCCCCCCCCAGTGCGTTCTAGCAAGGTCTCAGGCTCATCCTTCGATTGGAAAAGACTGGTCTTTCCACTCCGCACAACCTGCTCTTCAAAAACTTGTCCGAAGGACCAACAACCACGTCGAAAGTGTAGGAACCCCATCCCTGGAGCGGCTATTGGTGTCGTCGCGTTCCTTCTCATCGCGTCCGCTGCCGCCCAAGCCCAGACCTGGACGCCATTGACCAATCAGCCTTCTTTCGCCGCCGGAACCACGTTTCTGATGACGGACGGTACGGTCCTAGTGCAACAGCTCGACGCCGTTCTCACTGCAGGCAACTGGTACAGGCTGACGCCAGACTCTACTGGCAACTACGTAAACGGCACGTGGACACAGGTCGCTAGTATGCCGTCCGACTACAACCCCGAATATTATGCCTCCGCCGTCTTGGCTGATGGCCGATTAATAGTAGAGGGAGGAGAGTACAACCAGGGCAGCCAGCAGGAAACCAACAAGGGCGCGATCTTCGACCCGACTGTGGACCCCCCGCTGGGCCAATGGATGCCTGTATCGCCCCCATCGGGTTGGGCCCACATTGGCGATGCTTCGGGCGTGCTTTTGGCGAATGACCAGTTCCTTATAGGTGATGCGTATGCATCGACCGCTGAAGCCCTACTCGACCCCGTAACGCTCACGTGGACGCCGACAGGGGCGGGTAAAGCCGACCTCAGTACCGAAGAGGGGTTCGCCCTGTTGCCCAGCGGCGATGTACTGACGGTAGACACGAACATATTTCATGACTCTCCTACCGACAACACGGAAGTTTACAGTCACCTCACCGGCACTTGGTCGACCGTGGGCAGTACTCAGCAGCAGCTATGGAACAGCGGCTCTTACGAGATTGGGCCAGAAATTCTGCTCCCGAACGGCCTGGTGCTGGCGACCGGTGTCTACGCTGTTCGGCCAAGGCTGCCCCGCCGCCCACAATGCCGTTTACAACTACCGTGCCGCCACTCCATCAGGATGGGCGTCAGTTTCGGACGACCCATCGCAAAATGGCATCGGCCTAAACATTGAGGACGGGCCGGCTGCGCTCCTGCCCAGCGGCAACGTACTATTAATGATGAGCCCTTGCACCCATTCCTATGACGCTCCCTCGTATTTTTACGAGTGGGACGGTAGCAGCTTTATATCGGTGCCCGGGCCACCGCGTGCGCAGGACGATCCGTCGTATGTTGGAGTGATGCTGCTTCTGCCCACCGGGCAGGTACTATTCACCGACCAAAGCACCGACGTCGAGATTTACACTCCCTCCGGTAGTCCCAATCCGGCATGGCAGCCGCTAATCTCTGGGCCGCCAAACACGGTGCTGCAAGGGCAGACGTACCGCGTCTATGGCACACAGTTCAATGGCCTCTCCCAAGGGAGCATGTACGGCGACGATGTCCAAAACGCCAGCAACTACCCGTTAATCCGCGTGACTAACTCAAGCAATCAGGTGACGTATTGGAGGACGCATGATCACAGCACGATGGGCGTAGCTACCGGCAGCACCCAAGTCTATACCAACTTTGATGTTCCCCTAAACATGCCGACCGGCAACTATAATCTTGAGGTCGTCGCCAATGGCATCGCTTCCCCACCTTATCCGGTGACCGTATGCAGCAGCGGAGGCTGTTAACGGTCGCCGGCCGTACGCCAAGTTCGCCCTGTTGTTGGGCGAACCTACGCGGGAATGGACTCCTGCGCTCGCGTGACTGGCTAGTCCCGAATCTCGGCGCTTTGCTGCTACACTGAAACAGAGATCTTGTCACGCCTACAAGCATGAACACTCCCCTCTACAAACGCATCCTCCTTAAGCTCTCCGGCGAGGCCTTGGCTGCCGGTCAGGGCTTTGGCGTCGACAACCAACGCGTACACGAAATCGCCGCCGAGCTCGCCGAAGTGCACGCCCTGGGCATCGAGATCGCTATCGTGGTCGGCGGCGGCAATTTCTTTCGCGGCGTCGCGGAGCAGGCCAAGAACATGGACCGCGTCTCGGCTGACCACATGGGCATGCTGGCAACCGTCATCAACGCGCTGGCCTTGCAGGACGCGCTGGAGAAGCAGGACATCTTTACCCGTGTGATGAGCGCCCTCGAGATGAACCAGGTGGCCGAGCCCTTCATTCGCCGCCGCGCCATCCGCCACCTGGAAAAGGGCCGCATTGTGGTCTTCGCCGGCGGCACTGGCAATCCCTACTTCTCCACCGACACCGCGGCATCGCTGCGCGCCATGGAAATTAAAGCCGACGCCATCCTGAAGGCTACCAAGGTCGACGGCATCTACACCGACGATCCCGTCGAGGTGAAGGACGCGACCATGTTCGAGCAGATCAGCTACATGGAGGTGCTGCGGCGCGGTTTGCGGGTGATGGACGCCACCGCCATCGCCCTCTGCCGGGAAAACAACCTGCCCATCGTCGTCTTCAACCTGAACCAGCGTGGCAACATTCACCGGGTTGTCATGGGCGAGCGCGTCGGCTCGCTGGTGAGCCAGGAGTGAAGGCTGTCATGGCTGCTTTCCACTCGCTAGCTCACGGCTGACGGCCGCAAGCTGACGGCTTATAATCAACAGTTTGTAACTTTCTCACGAGGCGATTCTGAATGGCTCAGATGACGATGGCGGCAATTCCCGCACTCAAGGACAGTTTTGCGCAACTTCGCTCCCGCATGGACAAGGCGGTAGAAGACTTCCGCCAGGAGATGGCCTCCACCCGCACCGGGCGCGCCTCGGTTCACATGCTGGACGGCGTTAACGTCGATGCCTACGGCTCGCAGATGCCGTTGAACCAGTTGGCCAACGTCAGCGCGCCGGAGCCGCAGCTCATCACCGTGCAGGCCTGGGATGTCAGCCTGATCGGCGCCATCGAGAAGGCAATTCGCAGCGGGGACCTCGGCTTGAACCCGATGAACGATGGCAAGCTGATTCGCGTGCCCGTGCCTGCCCTGACCGAAGACCGCCGCAAGGACATGGTGAAGCATCTGCACAGGGTGCTGGAGGACCACCGCACCGCAATCCGCAACATCCGCCGCGATGGCAACGAGATCATCAAGAAGGCGATGAAGGAAAAGAAGATCACAGAAGATGAAGAGCGCGGCGCGCTGGAGCAAATCCAGAAGCTGACCGACGACGAGATCAAGAAGATGGAAGAGCTGGCCAAGGGCAAAGAGAAGGAAGTGATGTCGGTGTAGCGGTCCCTTCCTGGATACTTTGTGTCAGGGCCTGACCTGGCACGCTGCTGAAAAAATCGCCGTTTCGCCGCCTTGTATCAGAGCATGACTTCAGTGGCGCCGTAAAGCTCGCAACATCAATGGGGCTTTAGCCCCTGGTGGCACTCCACCTTCACCGCAGGCCGCTACGCCGCCTCGTTCATGATGGCGGAGATTTCGCGCTCAATCTCGGTGGCTAGCGCTTCCACGCCGCTCAGCCCGGTTGCCCTCATCAAGTCGGTTGGCATCACCGTAGCCAGAGTTCGCTTTTCCCCCGACGTGAAAACCGAGATGCGACACGGCAGCACGGTGGAGACGCTGATGTCATGCCCAAGCGCCTGCGATGCTGCCTGCGGATTGCAAACGTCATACACCCGGCATTCCCGCCCGAAATCAAAACCCTTGCTGTTTAGCGTCTGCTTCAGGTCGAGTACGTTCAAGACGCCAAACTTGTGCCGTTGCGCAGCCGCACGCAGCGCCTGATCGAGATCCGCCAGCGACTTCGACGACTCAACTCTGTAAATCATTCTTCACTCCAGGCTTGCTCCATCACTTCCGATAGCGCGACCAGACCGGTCGCATCCTACGTCCCTCAACGGAAGCGGCCTGAGGGGGAACTGCCGCATCCACCCGTGGCGAATGTGGAAACTAGACGCTCAATTCGCTCCGAACCGCAAACCGGGCAGCGAACGTCACCATCGTCGTCTGCCATGCGGCGCAGCTTCTCAAAGCTATTGCCGCAGGCATAACACACATAGTCGTATAAAGGCATACAGAAACCGTCTCACCGAACGAACGCAACTTCCGCATATAACGTTACAGCATCAAGTAAATTCTAACTCGCCCGGGGCAGGCGGCGATATAGGTCTTTCGATCATGCTGCCCGGAAGACACGCAGGATGGGGAAGGGTTGACCTACATTCCCATTAAGGGAACACTTGCCACGGGACTGGAAAGTCCTTGGAACTTTGCTGCAAAAGGTTGCATTACCCTCCCCGGCGGCAGCTAGCGAAATAGTGTTGCTGCAACCAGATAGTACCGGCACGGAAATTGCACTGTTGCCGGACGGAAAATCACCAAACAACCACCACTTGGGTGCTTAACCAAGCGTCCAGTCCAAGAACTGGCACAACCAAGACAGCGCAGTAAGGGCCCTTCACAAAATATTTTCTCGGCGGAACCCGCAATGCCGCCGTGTATCTCGGCGCTACTGAGCGGCACCCGCCGACGCTTACATCAGCCGATCCCGGCGACTTAACCCCGGAGGTGTTCCCCATGCGGTATCTCGTAGCGGTTGTGGTCTGGCTCGCCGCATCTCTTTCCTTCGCACAAACCCTCAAGCCTTGCGGCGGTTTGCTTGCCAGCGGCGACGAAGCGCTCGGCGGCGGTTACTCGGGACAACAACAGTTCAACCAGATTCAACAGTGGTCGGGATGGGGTTCGTGTGACAACGCCACCCAGCCTCCGTACCAGTACAGTTGTTCCGGCGGATTGGCCACGGGGACCTGTTGGATTGAGCGCTACCAAAAGTTCCCTTCGCTAACTGGCGACAGTACCGAAATCTACGACTACGGTGTTTCTGGCCAACAGGGCGACAACGCCCTGTTTTGGAAGAAGCTGGCTCCGTCGAGCGATGAGACCATGTTCAACGGCGTCACGTCGGTGATGTTCTACTACTCGTTCAAGGTGGATAGTCATGCGTCCACCAACGCGCGCACCCTCGAGTTCGACATCTTCCAGTTCTATCAGCCGACCAGCGGCTCCAACCAGACATTCATGATGGGGACGCAGTGCGATCTGTATCCCAGCGGCTTGCAGGGTCAGCAAGTGTGGGAGCTATGGAATCAGGCCGGTGGAGCGTGGACCCACAGCTACACGATACAGAACCACCAAGGACTCCTCGGGTGTGACCGTCTCTTGGACGGAACTGGCACAACATTATCCTTTACGCTACGCTCCAGCAGTCTTCGAACACCTACACCTTTCAAACGATCACAATTGACGGGACGACGTATACATTCACCAGTGGCAACTCGTTTTCAGCATCCGCAACCGGTCAGTCGCCAAATTTTGGAGTCCAGTTCCAGCTTGATGTTTACTCAGGCGGCACCGGGGGGTTTCATGAATGGTTCGATGACGTGAGGGTCTGCACATTGGTACCGGCTACTGAGTGTCCTACTCAATAACGCACCGGTTCGCGTAAGGGTGTAAGCAGTATTTTCCATTGTAAGAGAGACTTAGCCATGTGCCGAGCCAATTGCGGGATCACACCTCGTTACGAGCGCAGGAGAGCTAGTCGATTCGTGCCACTGGTACTGACGCTCATAGCCGTCGCAGTCGCACCGATCCCTTTACTCGCGCAAACTTTCCGTGTGCTGCACGCGTTTACGGGCGCGGCGGATGGGGCTGGTCCGGGGTACGGCGGACTTACCATTGATCACGAGGGAAATCTGTACGGCACGACCGGAGCCGGCGGCGATCCTCACGGAATACGAGGCTCTGCGGGTTGCGGAAACGTATTTAAGCTTGCCAAGATCGGTTCGAGTTGGGCGTTCACCCCTCTGTATCTTTTCAAAGGAGTTCCTGACGGATGCAGCCCGACGGGCGTGATCTTTGGACCGGACGGAAACCTTTATGGCACGACAGGAGATGGCGGCAATCCGCCTCCCAGCGCCCTAGGCTTTTATGGCGGTACTGTTTTCAAATTATCTCCTCCCACCACTCCGTGTGCAAATACATCGTGCTTGTGGAAGGAGAAAGTCCTATACGCTTTCTCGCTTGCGCCAAACGGACAATGCGGCGGCAGCGATGGAGATGGTCCCTCCTTCTGGAACATAGTCTTCGACCGCGCTGGGAACATCTATGGAACCACGTTCTACGGTGGGATCGATAACCTCCGGCTATGCGGCTGCTTCGGCTGCGGCGTGGTCTATGAGTTGAGCCATTCTGGAAACCACTGGATCGAGAGTGTCATCTATGCTTTTTCCGGTGGACCGGACGGAAATTATCCGGTATCAGGCGTTACCCTGGACGAGGCCGGCAATCTCTATGGCATAACCGAATACGGTGGAGTTTATGAGTACGGCAACCTCTATGAAATAAGGCATACCAGTTCCGGTTGGGTCGAGAGCACCATCTACAGCTTCGGCAACTACCCCGGAGGAGATCTCGCAATTGACCGAGGGGGCAATCTCTACGGTACGACCTGCTGCGACGGTTTTGTCTATGAACTCAGTCCGTCAGGCTTCAACTGGGCGTTCAGTCTTCTGTATGTTTGGGGCGGGTATGGCTACCTCGACCCGAATGGCAACCTAGTCATGGACGCATCTGGCAATCTGTATGGCACCACCTACAACGGCGGGACCGGCGGCGGTAATGTTTACAAGCTTACCCCAACGGGCGGCGGCTGGATTTATACCGACCTGCACGATTTCACAGACCCGGCAGGCGGTTATTGGCCCGTGGCCGGGGTTACCCTGGACGAGGACGGAAACATCTACGGCACCACTAGCTTCGGCGGTGACATGTCTGCTTGCGGAGGCCAGGGCTGTGGCACCGTTTGGGAAATAACTGCCAATTAACTGGGCCGAACTCTGGAAAGACATCTTGGCATGGAAAGGAGCTGCTTCTATGACGCGTCGAACGCAGTATCGAACTGAAAGTATAGCTGTGAAAGGCGGACTCGTCAGAACTCTGGTGCTCGGATTGATTGTGGGTGCCATGGTCGCCACTGCCGGTGCGCAGACGTATACGTATTCGACGATCTATACTTTCCTGGGATACAACAGCGCAGATGGAGCGAACCCAGGTGCCGGACTGACCTTGGGCTCCGATGGATATCTTTATGGCACGACGGTGTACGGTGGGACCGACGGCTACGGCACGGTCTTCAAGCTGAATCCTTCGAATCAGGCCGAGACCGTCCTGTACAGCTTCACCGACGGCAGCGACGGGGCTTCACCCGTGAATCGCCTTGCCTTCGGCCCCAACGGCGAACTCTACGGCACCACTGCGGCCGGGGAGACAGACGACTGCATGGGAACGGGCGGCTGCGGAACCGTCTTCAGTCTCTACCATCCATCGCTTTCGACAAACTGGACCTTCTCAAGCGTCTACTCATTCAGCACGGTGGTAGACGGCTCGGATCCCTATGGCGAGATAGCATTCGATTCATCCGGTAACCTGTACGGGACGACCCGCTACGGTGGCAGCGGAGGCGGGATAACCAGTGGCGGCCAGGCCAACTGTACCGCCAACTCCGCGGGCGCGACGCCCTACGGCTGCGGCACGGTTTTCGAAATGCAGTACAATGCCCCGCCTGCCGGTCCCGGTGGCCCGACGATAGTCTGGAACTTCGACGACTCCAGCAATCCGCCCTCCTGCGGCAGCACGCTGGATGGCATTGAGCCGGCTGGTGGTGTGGTCCTGGATGGTAACGGCAATCTGTTGGGAACCACGATCATAGGAGGTGACAGCAGTAGCAGCTTTGGATATGGAACTGCATTTCAATTGACACTGTCAGGCTCCTCTTGGTCGGAGAAAATCCTGGAGAATCTGGACGACGGATATGCGGGAGGCTATTCCTTCGCAACTCTCTACTCGCAGTCATCGTCGGGACCTTTCTATGGCACAGCCGCCGATGCGGGCGGTACCGAGAGTAATGGAACACCCAACGATGGAACAGCCTTCGACCTAACAAGCGGTAGTCCTACCTGTGGCAATTGGGTGTGGACCCGGATCCAAACTTTTCCCGTCCTCGGCTACCCGAACAGTCCAACTGGAGCAAAGCTGGACCTGCTCGGACCGCGCGGCAGCCTCGTTATGTACAACGGCAACCTCTATGGCACGCAGGCTACGGGAGGCGACTACAACCTCGGCGCGGTGTTCGAGATTCCGTACTCGAGCGGCAGTTGGCAAACTCCAGTCACGCTTTACAGCTTTCCGGGCGGAAGCGAGGGCGCGTACCCGCAAGGTGGACTGGCGGTTGACAGCAACGGAAATCTCTACGGAACAGCGTACACTGGCGGTCAACCGTCATGCGCAATCAACAACGGGAATACGAATAACTCGGGATGTGGTGTGATTTTCAAGCTCACGCTGCAGTAGAGACGAGCAGCTCGCTCCAGCGCGTGCCGGGAACGTCGGCGCGCGTGCGCCAGGGCGTCAAAGTGTAGAAGTGGGCTGAGCGATGACGCCGGGATGGACCTCTAATACCCCATTCGTAGCTCCCAAAAAACGGGAAAGCCCGGGCCGTTTTGCCCGAGCTCTTCACTTTTCGCTTCGGAGCGCGCTCTCGTCCAGGTTCTGGCGATGAGCGCGTCCGTTCCGTTTTCAGGTCAAGCGAACTTTTATTCCTCCCCCGCGGGCTGAAGCTCGCATTACATCACTAAGGCGATGGTTTCCAGGTCCCTTTGGAAAGCCTCCAGAGTACCGCCGGGCATTCCGGTCTTGCTCACCGTCTGGCGCGCTTCTTCGGCCGAGACGCCGTAGCCATGTCCAGCGAGGAACATCTGAAGCAATTCGGCGGCGGCGCGGGAATCGAATCCTTGCAACAACTCACTACGTAGCGCGGCCAGCTCCGGGAGGGAAAACTTCTCTGCCATCATCTTGTCTGCCATCATCGATCTCACCTCCGACCCTTCCGAGTTTTGATTGTTAGACTCGGCTGACAACGATTTAGTTGCAGGCAATCCAGATGCCGAACCCAGGGTTGTCACCGGCTGTCACCCCGGACTTGTTAGGCCCTTTCAACCCCACGATCGGGAAATAGTTGCTTGGGCTGGAGTTACGGACGACACAAGGCACGATTTGTCACCGCCAGCTGGGACGAATTGCAGGAATTGCGTCTTTAGCAGGCGCAGTCAGTGAGGCACAGCGGGGTCGGCAGCCGCCAGCGTGTGTCATTTTGCCACGCGACTGGAGAATTTGAACCATTTTAGGAAAAATAACTGGCACCCCGAAGAAGCGGAAGTCCCCCATCATGGAACGGCCGACATCGGCGCGGCGTGGGCTGCGTGGAGGCCGGCTCCGCGGTAGGCGCGCATCACGTCGTCGAGTGACACTACGCCCAGCAACTTCTGCACGTCGGCCCGATGCACCACAGGCAACAGAGGCCATTCGCCAATGAGACGCAACGCCGTGTCCAGGGGATGGTCGGGGTGCAGATACGGGATGCGGGCGCCAAGAACCCGCGACAGCGGCACATCGGAATTGGCGATCATGTCCAGCAGGTGGGTGCGGCTGATGCCTGCCCAGTCGTCGCCGCCCATGCCAACCAGGAAAAACTCCTGCGCGGAACCGCGCACGTGCTGCTGCGCGTCTTCCAGGGTCATGTCGCCGGTGAGAATTTGTCCTACCGGCAGACGCATGGCGTCTTCGACGCGTAAAAGTGGAACTTCTCGCTCTTCCTCCAGAGACGGCAAGTCAAGCCCATCCTGACGGGAGAGAAGATCGAAAATCGGGACCGGCTGGAAAGTACGCGAGATGAAATAGGCGATGGCGTTCGACAGGATCACGGGCACAATAATGCTGTAGTTGCCGCTCAGCTCCAGGATCATGAAGACGGAGGTCATGGGAGCGCGCAAAATTCCGGCAAAGAGCGTGCCCATGCCGACCAGCGCGTAGGCGCCTACGGGAATGGCGAGATAGGGAACGAGCTGGCGTTCGGCCATGCCGACTGCGCCACCGATCATCGCGCCCATGAATAGCACCGGTGCAAACAGTCCGCCCGGCGTGCCGCTGCTGAAGGACAAGCCGGTGGCCAGGATCTTCAACCCGCCGAGAATGGCGAGAATTTGCCAGGTGTACTGCTCGTGCATGGCCTGGTCCATGTAGCTGTAGCCGGCGCCCATGACCTGTGGGAACCTGATACCGATGAAGCCAATGATCAAGCCCGCCGCGGCGGGCTGGAAATATTGCGTCCAGGTGGGATACTGGCGCAGCTTGGGACGCAAGTAGCCGACATACTTCACAAAGATGAGCGAAGCAAAGCCTCCGATGACCCCCAGGCTGGCGTAAGCGCCCAGCTCGCCCCAGTGTTCCAGGTGATAAGGCGGGATGCGAAACAGGGGCTCGTCGCCGAGAAACCAGCGCTCGATGACCGCGCTGGAAATGGCCGACAGCACTACGGCGCCCAGAATGCCGGCGGTCCAGCGCCCAATGACCTCCTCAATGACGAACAGCACGGCGGTGATCGGCGCGTTGAAGGCCGCGGTGAGTCCAGCGGCGGCGCCCACTGGGGCAATGAGGCGCAATTTTTCGCGCGAAAGCTTCAGCTTCCGTCCCATCACGGAGGCCAATCCCGCGCCGATCTGCAGGCCCGGGTCCTCGGGCCCCAAAGACTGCCCGCTGCCAATTGCCAGCGCGCTGATGATGAACTTGCCGACGACCGTGCTGAACGGAACAAAGCCGTCGTAGATGTAAAGCGCGGCCTTGGTCTGGTTGACGCCGCTGCCACGGGTGCGTGGAAAGAGGTGAATGACCAGCACCGCGATCACCAGGCCGGTGAGCATCGGCGCCAGGAAGACGCGCGGCAGGGAAGGTTGCAGGCCGCTGCCCAGCAGCTTGAGATGGAGAAATTCAATGCAGAGGCGGAAACAAACCACGGCCAGTGCCGAGGCAATGCCGATGATAACGGCCAGCAGTAGAAAGAATTGCTCTTCGCGCAGGGTGAAGCGTTGCGGCGAAAGCACGGCGCGCAGGCTGTTCCAATATTGGCGGCGCGTGGGAGTGGAGACCGCGGCTTTCACTCCGCTGGGATCCTTAGGTTTGGTAACGGCAGGTTCCTGCGGGCTCATTTCCCGGCCCCGCTTTCCTGTTGTGCCAGGGTCAGCAGCGCGCTGTCCTCTACATCCATGACTGGGCAAATAGGCGCAGTGGCGCGTTCGACATCAAAGATGTATTGCATCGTGGGATCCAGGGCGTCGGGGTTCTGGCGCAGGGTGCGCTCCGTAGCGGATGCCTTCCCCTGCAGACCTGCGGCGTAGAGACGCTGCAGTTGCGTCATTGCAGGAGCCAGGGTGGACGGTGTTTTCACCGGCGCAGCTCCCTTAGCCGGTTGCGCGGACGGGGCAGCGTTGGGGCTAGTGAGAGTAGATCCTTGTTGCGCGGCGCAACCGGTTAGGCGTCGCAAAGCAATCTGGAAGGCCTCCGCCACCCGCTGGCTGCGCTCGGCCAGAGACAAGCCATGCAGGGACGGATCGAGACGCAACACCTGGCGCACCAATTCGAGCTGCTCGCGAGCGTCATCCAGGTGGGCATCCCGAGCTACAGCGTTGGCGAGAGCGTGTTCGGCGGCTGGGTAATCGCCGATCGCCAGCTCGGCTTGTCCCTTGCCGAGCCAAGCCGGTGCATCGTCATGGTTCTTAGCCAGCACTGCGTTATACGCTTCGCGGGCGTGCACTGGTTCGTTGACTTGCAGCAGCAGGTCGCCCAGGCGGAACTGATCAGCATTGTCAGAAGGGCCTTCTGCCTGAATGGTCAATAACTCGGCCTGGGCCTGCGCCAGCCTTTTTTGTTGCATCAGGTAGTGCACCAGCTCAAAGCGCGTGGCGGTGCGCCTGGCGCGAGGATTCTGCCTCCACACCCCGTCAATGGCATTGTTGTAGTAGTGAATGGCTTTGGAAGGATCGCCCCGCAACACAAATAAGCGGGCCAGCGTCAGGTTCACTTCCCCGTTGGCAGGTTCTTCTTCCCAGAGAGCGAGGAGCTGGGCGCGAGCTTCATTCCATTGGTCGGCCGCCATCAGTGACTGTGCCAGACGTAGCCGGTATTCTTCGTTTGCCGGATCGTAGCTGAGTGCGGTGCGATAGTCTTCGGCGGCGACGGCCGGCAAATGAGCTTGCATAGCCTCACCGCCGCGCTTGAACCAGCGCACGGCCAGATCCGACTGTGTGGTGCGGTGGAGGTTGGCAAAGTACTGCGTGAAGGCGAAGCCGACGATAATGAGCAGTAAAGTCAGCCCCAGGACCAGCCTCGCGGGATGTAGGGTGACCACTTCGCCGCAGCGGGGACAACGGTCGGCTAACGGAGGCAGCTCCGCGCCACATTTCTCGCACCGGGTCTTGGCAGGCGCACTATCGGTCAGCGATGGCATGAAGACGCGTTTCTTCTACTCTATCAAGAGATGCACAGAAGCGCGCGGCGACTGCTCCAAGGCGGTCACCGGAACGGGAGCGAGCCCGTGGCGGCGCCGTCATCAGACGATGGATCCTGCGTGAATAGCTCGTTGTGACAGGGCCATAGACGAAGGTGTTGCGCAAGGTATATCCTGTGCTGGTTTTGAATCCCAGGTTCGTTTTGGGATCCAAATGGAAGTCGCAAGCTGAAATCAACGTAGAGGTACTGACTTGAAGACTCGCTGGCTATTTCGTTCACTAGGTCTGTCCATAACATTCATCAGCATTGTTGCAGCCACCTCGGCTGCGGCGGACTCCGCAAACGTGCTTCATATTTCCGCGAAAAACCCGGTTCAAGGGACCAGCCGGTTGCAAGCCGCAGAGCGGCCGCAGCAACCCAGCCATAAGATTCGGCATGACTCGGCTCCCACCGGCCAAAACCCCTGGGTGTTGCAGGCCACCTTGCAGGGCGCGGTGATTCATGACATTTCTTTCGCCAACGGGCAGGTGGGCTTCGCCGCCGCCGAACTTGGCCAGGTGTGGAAGACTACCGATGGCGGGGCGCACTGGACTGAGATTGTGAACCTCGGTTTCCCCTACTACTTCTATGGCGTACATGCGTTCAACGCCAATGACGTCGTGATCTCGGGCTTCAACGACAACAACTTCAACGGCATCATTCGCTGGAGCCACGATGGCGGAGCTACCTGGACCTCCGACATCGTGCTCACCACCAACGGCTGGTCCGATCGCGTGCGCTTTGCCAACACGCAGGACGGGGTGGTGATGGACCAACTCAACCTCACCTATCCCAATTATGCGCACTACACCACCGACGGTGGCGCCACGGCCGGCGACTGGACCGGAGTTGTGCCGGACCCCAACGGTGGCTGGTTCGGCGATCAGTTCAGCATGTTGAAGAACCTGCGCACCCGCGCCTCCGGCATTACCTACTGCGACAGTTCTGATGGCGGTGCTGACTGGAGTTGCCGTCCCTCCATCGACCAGGTGTTCGATGGTCCTACGTCCTTCGTCGACGACAACCATGGCTGGGTGGGCGGCGGCGAAATCTCGCCCCAGGTGGAGGGCTGGGTCCATCGCACCATCGATGGCGGGCAGACCTGGAGCGACCGCACCCTCGACATCGGCTGGCCGATCCGGGAAATCTTCTTCCTCAACCCGACCATCGGCTGGGCGGCGGGCGGAAACGTCTATACGAGTCAGGGCGGTTTGTACTTCAGTCACGATGGCGGCCAGACCTGGTCATTTGATCTGGATAGCAATGGCGCGGAGATGAAGGCCTGCGCGAGTGCGCCGGGGCCGACGTTTGTGAACGTCTGGTGCGCCGGATTCAATGCGAGCTTCAATGGGGTGGTTTACCATTTGACCCGCCTGGCCAGCTTTTAAGAACCGCACCATTTCTCAACGGCCGGAGGCTGGCGCCTCCGGCTTTTTTCTGGACGCCGCTCAGTGTCTCGAAACCGGGGCTTTGGCATGAAATTGCTGTTAACTCTGAACATTCTTTGTGGCTAGGCGATCAGGGCAAGCGACTCGCGCCGTCTACTGCTGCATCTGGATGTGGATCTCCATGTCGCCCTTGAGCTTGAAGGTGCATTTGCTATAGGCAGGTGTTTTGATGACGGCGTGCGGATTGTTGGAAAGGCCCCATTGCTCTGTCGGCTTGCCTAGCCAGTTGCGGTCGAGCTTGTGGTTGTTGTTCACGTCGTGAAGCACGGCCACGGCGTATTCGCCGGCGCGCAGGTTGGGAATCTTGATCGTTACCGTGCCGGGTTGCGCGGGCACGTAGATGTCGCGCAAGGCTGCAGTGCGATCTTCGGCCCACCCCTTGGGAGAGTTGAACAGCAGCAGGCCGATGTGCCCACCCTTCTGATTCACGCCCTCGACGATCACGGTCAGTGTGTAGTCCTGCAACGAAGCAGGAGCAGATTGTTGTGCCGCCGAGAGCGTCACGGCAGACAATACTAATGCGGCCAGCAAACAGGTTCTATGCATAAGCCCTCCCGGAGAGTCACTGCTAGGCTGCTCCTTTTTCGCTCGCGAGTAAATGACGATGTCACGTAGTCGCGTTATTCCCAAAGTGGCACTACGCCCGCAGATTGAAAGCCCCTGCGGGTCAAAATGCGCTTGCCGCACCTTACGATGGAAGCTGCGCAAGAAAACACAGGCGAGACGTTACCGGCTGGTCGCCTCCGGCACCGGCTGCTCTCCTTGCGAGGTTTGTGATGAAGAAACTTCCTGCGGTTGAGGACGCCCGCGCGGTCATGACGGAAGGCATGGAATGGGGCGTCTGGAAATGGCTCACGGAAAAGAAACGAGTGCGCGCCATCGCTGACAAGGCTAGGGCCGCGCTCGAGGACCTGGAGATGAAGGTGAAGCTCACTTGGAGCGACGAGCTGAAGATCGCCTACAACCAGCTTGTCTGCGAGGACACCGGTGGGAAGCGGAAGCGCAAGGCGAAGGACAAGAGTCAGGAATTGCCGCGGATCGACGATCATAAGATTCTGGCGGCGGTGAAGCGCGTGAAAGAGGCGGACGACGATGCCTACAACGCGCATGAGGACGCGGAAGACGTCTTTGCCGAAGCCGAACGTAAGATGAGCACTAGCATGGCGCGCGAAGGCGCGCGCATGGCGCTGGTGGCCTACGATCGCCATGAAGCTGCCATTCGCCAGGCCGAGGCGCTGGCAAAGGGGAAAGCAGCAACTGGCTCTTAGCTTTTGGCTTTTGCTCTTAGCTCTTAGCAATTGGTTTTTCTGCTGGCGGCTATAAACCAAGCCATCTCATAACTCGCTTTTGAAAATGGTACGCCTTCACCCGTGCCGCTGATATCCGCCGAAATTGCGGGTGTTGGCACCTGAGCGGCAGCAAGCTTACCTCTGCGCTCGGAAGTCTCTCGCCATTGTTTCCGCGCAGGACTGGCTTGTCCCAAATTGGTCCCATTCCTTCCTGATTACGTCCCAGAGCGATTGAACTTTCGCTATTTCCGTGCTGAAATTAAGTCTCAAACCCTAACAAGTATTCCCTCGCACAGGTCGCAGCGTACCGCTGACCTGCCCAACCATTTCGGCCTTAAACGCGCCGAGACGCGCCTTTACCAAAGGAGCATGGGAGTACCCCAATGAACGATCAACCAAAAACCCTCGTCATGATTATGGCGGTATTCGGCGTCACGCTGCTCAGCGCGCCGCTCACCGCACAAAGCAACAGCATACCGGCAAGGCAGCCAGTTGCTTTTGCCGTATCGGCGCCATTGCGCGAGTTGGCCAAGATGCCGCAGCCCGTGCCTTTCGGCCTCCACCTCGCCGAGCCGGTTCGTTCCATCCGTCTGCCTCACGCCGGAAAGAACCTGCCTCTCTCCGTAGATCCGGTGGAGCAGGACCGCGTTCTTGGTCCCGCTTCCAATTACAGCATCGGCTTGAATTTCCTGGGCGACGGCTACGGTTTCCCCAACTACATCTTTCTCAACGCCCCTCCGGACACGAACTTGGCGGTGGGCGATACGCAGGTGGTGCAGTGGGTCAACTCGTCCTACGTGATTTTCAACAAAGCCACCGGCGCCACTGAAGCCGGGCCTCTCAACGGCCACACGATTTTCGAAGGACTGGGAGGGGATTGCGCTAACGGCTTCCAGAGCGACCCGATCGCGCAGTGGGACAATGCCGCCCATCGATGGCTGTTAGCCCAAAATACCTTTTCTTCCATGCCGTACCAGGCGTGCGTTGCCATTTCGACCACGCCGGACGCGCTCGGCAGCTACTACCTCTATTCCTTCTCGTTAGGCAACGGCTTTCCCGATTATCCGAAGTGGGGGCGCTGGACCAACAGTTGGACCCAGACGATCAACAACTTTGGCCCTGGGGGGTCTGGCTTCATAGGCGCGGAAGTCTGCGTGTTCGACCGCCTCAAGCTTATCGCCGGCGACCCGACGGCTGGACAGAAGTGCTTCCAGCTTAGCCAAAGCGATTACAGCTTGTTACCCGCTGATATCGACTCGCCTACCGATCCGCCGCCTGGCGAAGATGACTTCATCATTGGCGGTTTAGGTACCGTGGATAATTCCCATTTGTCTCTCTACTCGGTCCACATTGACTGGGCGCACCCTGACGCGGCGACCATCACGGGAACCAACAACTCGCAGTTGATCTCTGTCCCCAGCTTCAACCCAGCCTGCCACGGCGAGTATCGCGCTTTTTGCGTTCCGCAAAAGGATGTCTCCGACACTCTGGACTCGCTCGGCGACCGCCTGATGTATCGCTTCGCGTATTGGGACGACCAGCCGCCGGCCCATGCGCCGCGCACTGCGTTAGAAGCCCCTTACCAGCACTTCTACGTGAGCCATGCCGTCACTGCCTCCGGTGGCCAGATGGGCATGCGGTGGTATGAATTCCGCGGTTTGCAGCGCAGGCTGCCCGTCACCTCGTTGACGGTGTATCAATCCGGCACCTACGCTCCAGACTCGAATTACCGTTGGATGGGGTCCGTTGCCCAAGACAAGGCTAACGACATTCTGGCCGGCTACAGCATCTCCAGTTCCAGCCTGTATCCTTCGATTGGCATTGCGGGACGCCTGAAAACGGATACGAGGGGCACTCTGGAGTCCGAGCTGGTGATGGTGAACGGCGCCGGCTCGCAACTGGACACCGGTGGCCGCTGGGGCGATTACAGCTCCATGCGCATCGACCAGGATGGCTGCACGTTTTGGTACACCACCGAGTTTTACATGCTGACTCAGCAGTATTACTGGAGCAGCCAAATCGCAACCATTAACTTCGCTAACTGCCAATAGCGAAACTGCTCAAGATCCAGATTCCCGGAACTTTCGCCGCCATCTCTCCGTAGCTTTGAATGTCAGAGAAACTCAGACGGCAAGGCGCGGAGAGCGCGGCCGAAAGGAGGGGACAATGGACGGCAACATTGTAGGATTCGCGGCCGTGGTCATGATCTTCGGGATTCCAATGGCCGCGCTGTACACATACTATCGAGTGCGCAAACTGCGCACGGAAGAGCGCCTGGCGGCATTGGCGCGCGGGGTGAACATTCCCATGGAGCCGGAGCTTTCGCAGTCGGCGCGTTCCCGGCGGGCAGGGATCCTGCTAACTAGCGTGGCTGTTGGCTACACCATCGCCTTCGCCTTGATCGCTCGCGCTGAACCTGACGCCTGGACGGCAGCGGCCTTCGGCGTGATTCCGCTGGCGGTGGGCCTTGGGTTCTTCGTGGATTCGACGCTGATCCGGCGGGATGCCAGGGCGTAGCGGGCCGATCAAGCAGTTGAATAAGGCAAGTCGTTGACACCGACGTAGCCGGGTGCCCCACTCATTCGCGGTTTTCGAATGAGTGGGAAACTTCACTGCCAGCGGCAATTCCTACACCCCCAGCATCCTGCTTCTAGTCGTAATACTCCAGCCCCAAGTGCGTGATCAGCTCTTCGCCTCGCAGGTGGCGCAGCGTGTTCTTCAGCTTCATGAGCTGGATGAACAGGTCGTGCTCGGGATAGAGCCCCTCGGCCGTCATCGGCGATTTGAAGTAGAAGCTGAGCCACTCCTGAATCCCGATGCCGCGCAGAGTTGGTGAGCGCTTGGCCAGATCGAGCAAGAGCACCACGTCGAGCACGATAGGCGCGGCCAGGATCGAATCGCGGCAGAGGAAGTCGATCTTGATCTGCATGGGATACCCGAGCCAGCCGAAGATGTCGATGTTGTCCCATCCTTCTTTGTTGTCGCCGCGCGGTGGGTAGTAATTTATGCGGACCTTGTGGCAGATGTTGCCGTAAAGCTCAGGGTAGAGATCGGGCTGCAGAATGTGTTCCAGCACCGACAGCTTCGACTCCTCCTTGGTTTTAAAAGACCCGGGATCGTCCAGCACCTCGCCGTCGCGATTGCCGAGGATGTTGGTGGAGAACCAGCCGTTCAGGCCGATCATGCGCGCCTTGAAACCGGGCGCGAGAATGGTCTTGATGAGCGTCTGGCCGGTCTTGTAGTCCTTGCCGCAGATGGGCGCTTCCGTTTGCTTCGAGAGCTCCTGCAGGGCGCGGATATCGACGGTGAGATTCGGCGCGCCATTGGCGAAGGGCACGCCTTCCTTCAGCGCGGCATAGGCGTAGACCATCGAGGGCGCGATGGTGGCGTCGTTCGCCTGCAGCGCCTTCTCGAACGCAGCCAGCGACTGGTGTGCCGGGCCGGCTTCGATGAAGCTTTCCGTCGAGCCGCACCAAATCATAACAAGGCGATCAGCGCCACTGGACTTCTTGAAGTCGCGAATATCGTCGCGCACCTGCTCGGCCAGGTCCATGCGGTTCTTGCCCTTTTTGACATTGGGGCCGTCGAGGTTCTTGACGTAGTTGTGATCGAAGACCGCTTTGCGCGGCTTGATGGACGAGAGGAACGGCTTCACCTGCTCCAGCAGCGAGCGGTCGAGCACGCCGGCTTTGCCGGCGGCGGCGTACATATCGTCCTCGAAGATGTCCCAGCCGGTGAAGACCATATCGTCGAGGCCGGCCAGCGGCACGAAATCTTTGATCTTGGGTGAACGCCCTTCCGTGCGCTTGCCCAATCGAATGGTCCCCATCTGCGTCAGCGATCCGATGGGTCTGGCAATTCCTTTGCGCACCGCTTCCACGCCGGCGACAAACGTGGTCGCAACAGCGCCCATCCCCGGAATCATCACTCCCAGCTTTCCTTTGGGGGAAGCGATTTCTGCCGCTCCCGGCTTACTCTTTTCTATTGGCATTGTGTATCAGTCCGTTTCCACGAGAATATACAAACCTACTATTTTGTCGTAATGGCTATGGCAGGGGCAATTCTTCGCCTGCGAATGGCCGTGTTTCGAACCCGTGTGGCGATCTGGGGGATTCGGCGGGAGCGACCGGGGTGTCGGAAAGCGCCGGTTGGGTCTTTCAGATGACAAGCTTCGGCGAGCAGCAATACTGGATGCGCTCTTGTGTGGACGAGAGAATACAATGGCTCTTCGCATGACGGTCGCCGGCAACCTCGAGGCCATCCACCAGCGCATGGTGTGCGCCGCCCAGCGCGCCGGGCGAGATCCTGATGATGTGAAGCTGATGGCGGTCAGCAAAACCATCCCCGTGGAACGAATTGTTGAGGCCTACCACGCCGGGCAGCGGCTGTTCGGCGAGAACCGGGTGCAGGAGTTCGCGGAAAAGTCGGGCGCGCTGGCTGAATTTCGTGACGCCGCGTTTCACATGATCGGGCATTTGCAATCCAATAAAGCGGCGAAAGCGGCCGAGATTTTTAATGCAGTCGACTCGGTGGACTCCGCGAAGCTTGCCGAGCGGCTGAATGCCGCCGCAGAAAAGCTGGGCAAGACGCTGGATGTTCTGATCGAGATCAACATTGGAGGCGAAGCAGCTAAGAGCGGTATCGCGCCGGAGTCAGCAGAGCTGGAGCGGATTCTTGCCCAAGCCGCGCACTGGCCAAACCTGCGCCTGCGCGGGCTGATGACCGTGCCGCCATTTACCGAGGATCCGGAAGGCGCAAGGCCGTATTTCCGCCAGGCGCGCGAGCTGCGTGACCGGATGGCGGCGCGAGCGATACCGGCGGTGAAGCTGGATGTGCTGTCCATGGGCATGTCGCACGATTTCGAGATTGCGATTGAGGAAGGCTCGACCTGCGTGCGGGTCGGGACAGCGATTTTTGGAGAGCGGAATAGCAGCAATCAGCAATTAGCGATTAGCGATTAGCCCTTAGCTAGAGTTCTCTTGGCCCGTTGCCAGCACCTGCTAAATCTCCAAAGAGCTAATTGCTAGTTGCTAATCGCTAAGGGCACTCTGATCAAGTCCGTTCTTCGAAGGGGACGGCCTTCAGGCCGTCCGTAAAGACAGCAAAATCAATGCGGCTTTAGCCGCTGAGGGACTTCGTTTTCACTTAATCAGAGTTTCCCTAATTGCTAGTTGCTAAGAACTAATGATCACAGTTCGCGACAGTTCCGCGGGCGCGACCTTCCAGGTGAAGGTGCAGCCGCGAGCAAAGAAAAATGCGATAGTCGGCGAGGTGGGCGACGCGCTGAAGCTGGCGCTCACGGCTCCGCCGCTGGAAGGCCGCGCCAACGAGGCTTGCGTTGCCTTTCTGGCAGAGCTTTTGAATGTGCCGCGTTCATCAGTTACGATAGCCGCCGGGCAAAGCAGCCGGAAGAAGATCATTCGCGTTGCGGGAATCCCCGCCGCGGAGGTGCAACAGCGGCTCACGAGAGCGATGAGCGAGGCGCGCGGCTGACGCTCACCATGGAAAAACGTGCCTCTCGTTCTAAGCTTCGATCAGAACAGCAGGCGGACGCTCGGCTCCGCATGACAACGCCGTTGGAGCATTGGACAATGATCATCAACAACTGACATGTCAACTGCAAAACCACTCACCACCGGCAATCCCGGTCCAACGCTCGCGCAGCGCTGGCACGACATTCGCACCGGCTTCGAGCGCCCCTTCTGGGTCGCCAACTTTAGCGAGCTTTTCGAGCGGCTCTCCTACTATGCGGCGCTCGCCTCGCTGGCGCGATATTTGCACGAGGCGCTGCACTTCCCCGTCGAGCAAACCGGCACCCTGGCCGGCTTCTTCGGCGGGCTGGTGTGGTTTCTGCCGGTTTTTGGGGGCACACTGGCTGACCGCATGGGCTTCCGCCGCGCGCTCTCGGTCGCTTATCTGATCCTGAGCGGCGCCTACTTTCTGCTGGGATCGATTGCGGCCCCCTGGCTGGCCCCGGTGCGGAACGCGGTACCGCTGGTGGTGCTGGTGACGTTTATCCTGGCGCTGCCGGCGCTGGGCGTGGCGCTGGTGAAGCCCAGCGTGGTAGGCACCACGGCGCGCGCCTCAAATGAGAAGGTGCGCTCCATTGGCTATGCCATTTACTACACGCTAGTGAACATTGGCGGCGCCGCCGGCCCTTACGTCGCCTCCTACGTGCACCAGCACATGAACGTGCAAAACGTATTTCGCGTGTCCGCGCTCAGCGTCTTCCTGATGTTCATCGCGGTGTTGCTTTTCTTCCGCGAGCCTCGCCGGCACGACGAAGTGGAGACCGCCAGCCTGGCCCAGGCCGCGAAAAATTTCTGGACCGTACTCAGCAATCCGCGCTTCATGCTGTTCCTCGTGATCTTCACCGGCTACTGGATCGTCTATTGGCAGGAATTCATCACCCTGCCGCTCTACGTCCACGAATACGTTAATCCGCGCGCCAACACTGAACTGCTGCTGGTGACCGGGCCGCTGGTGGTCATCGCCTTCACGGTAGCGGTCAATCTGCTGACGCAGAGAATCCCCGCCTTCACCGCGATTATTCTGGGCACGCTGATTACCGCGCTGGCATGGGTCATTCTGATCCTAAGGCCGACGGTGTTTGGCGTAATACTCACGCTGATTTGCGTGGCGCTGGGCGAGATCACGCAATCGCCGCGCTACTATGAATACATCTCGCGGCTGGCGCCCTCCGGGCAGCAGGGGACGTATATGGGATTCGCCTTTCTGCCGCTGGGCATCGGCTCGCTCATCGGCGGGCCGGTCGGCGGATTTCTCATCCACTACTTCGGCGAGGTAAAACATGAGCCAGCCATGATGTGGGTAGTCATCACTGCTGTGGGCGTGCTCACGGCGATTCTGCTGTGGATTTACGACCGGCTGCTTCGCCAGAGGGAGACTGAGCCGGCAGCATGATATTGTCGGAGCCCAGACAAAAAAAGGACGTCCTTAATTATGCCCAGCAAGAACAGACCCGGATTTTCTACTCGCGCGATACATGTGGGAAATGAAGCCGATCCTTCCACCGGAGCGGTCGCTCCTCCAATTTTTGCCACCTCGACATACGCCCAGGAGGAGCTGGGCAAGACCAAAGGCTACGACTACTCGCGCGCAGCAAATCCCACGCGGACGCGCCTGGAGGAAAATCTGGCGGCGCTTGAGGGTGGTATTGCCTCGCGCGTCTTCGCCAGCGGAATGGCTGCGGTCGGCGCACTTTGCCACCTGATGAAGGCGGGCGATCACATCGTGGCGTCGAACAATCTTTATGGCGGCGTGCCACGGCTCTGGAACCAGATCATGGCGCACTTCGGCTTGGAGTTCACGTATGTGGATACGAGCCATCCGCACAACATCGCACAGGCCATCCGCAAGAACACGCGTTATGTTTACATCGAGACGCCTACCAATCCGCTGATGGGCCTCACCGACATCGCTGCCGTCAGCGAGATTGCGCACCAGCGCGGCTGCGAAGTGGTGGTGGACAACACCTTCATGACGCCGTATTTCCAGCAGCCCATCAAGCTGGGCGCGGACATGGTGCTGCACTCGACCACGAAGTTCCTCAATGGCCACAGCGACGGGCTGGGCGGTGTGCTGGTCTGCACCACGCGCGAGCAGGCGGAAAAACTCGCATTTGTACAAAAAGCCGCGGGCGCTATCATGTCGCCGTTTGAGTGCTGGCTGGTGCTGCGCGGCACCAAGACGCTGGCCGTGCGCATGAAGCAGCACGACGAGAATGGCCGGGTGATGGCTGAATTCCTCAGCGGCCATCGCAAAGTGAAGAAGGTCTTTTATCCCGGGCTGAAGAGCCATCCGCAATACGAGCTGGCCTGCCGGCAGATGTCGGGCTTCGGCTCGATGATTACCTTTGAGACCGGCTCGCTTGCGAATGCCAAGCGGCTGTTGAAGCGCGTGCGCCTGTGTACCATGGGTGAATCGCTGGGCGGAGTGGAGACGCTGATCTCGCATCCGGCGACCATGACCCACGCGGCCATCGGCGAGAAAGGCCGCAAAGCAATCGGCCTGACCGACGGCATGGTGCGGATCTCGGTGGGAATTGAAGATGTCAATGATTTGATCGCGGATTTGGAGCAGGCGCTGGGTTAGCAATCAGCAGTCAGCATTCAGCCAGCGCAAGTCCGTCCGCGTAATGCTAACAGCCCGTGGTGAGGCCGGTTTTGAAGGGGCACGGCTTCAGCCGTGCCGTAAAGCCCGAAATCTCGACGGGGCTTTAGCCCCTGAGGGACCGATTTCACAAAGTCTCGACTTTCACGACCGGCTGCTATGGGAGCGACGTATCCAGAGATGAATCGACAAGATACGGCTGCCGTGGCTGAGTGCTGACTGCTGAATGCTTATGAATGATTCTGATCGCATTACCGAACTGCTGAAAACCGCCAGGACCATTGCTGTCGTGGGCCTGGCCGACTCGCCGCTGCGGCCCAGCTACGGCGTCTCGCATTACATGCGCTCGCAGGGTTATCGCATTATCCCGGTAAATCCCAATATCGAGGAGTGGGAAGGCGAGAAGGCTTACCCCTCGCTGCTTGACGTTCCGGAGAAGATCGACATCGTTGACGTCTTCCGCCGGCCAGATGCGGTGCCCGAAGTTGTCGAGCAGGCAATCCAGATCAAAGCTCCCGTGATCTGGATGCAGGAGGGCGTGATTCACGAAGAGGCTGCCGAAAAGGCGCGTCAGTCGGGAATCTTCGTGGTGATGGACCGTTGCATCCTGAAGGAACATCGCAAGCGAAGCTAGAGGAGTTTTCGAGTTGGCGTGTCCGGGTAGAGCGGGCCTTCAGGCCCGCGTCCAGGACGCCCATTTCACCCAGAGTCGGGTTGAGCCCCCGCCCGCCGGGGTAGGCCGGGGGGAGGGCGGCGGGTTGTTTGATTTTCGCCCCGGCCGCGGGGGGGGAGCGCCGGGG